>Ga0213865_10000050_pt1 | contig 66054 bp, 61 predicted proteins | sample PICome_6_FD_160100 | JGI IMG/M metagenome (GOLD analysis project Ga0213865, IMG submission 160100) | Coastal seawater microbial communities near Pivers Island, North Carolina, United States - PICO282 | ecosystem: Environmental > Aquatic > Marine > Coastal | place: USA: North Carolina...
GCGACTGTGACGAACGAGGATACACTACATGCCCTTCAATATATTTTAAATGACTTACCTGAACCTGACCCCAACCAATTGGAACTAGACTTATGACCGAATTAGTATCAAACCCTGTAGTAAAAGCCGAATTAGAACCGATAGATGTAGCCATACGCAAAGAGCGTAAACGTGTGTGGGATTTAGAAGATGAGACTGGTGAAGAACAATCTTCTAATTGGTTAGAGTATTTGTGTCGTGCTAAGGCGCGTGGCGTACAGCACATTGTATTAAACTTTTGAGGAGAGATGATATGGAAGATTTTAAAATAGATAAAGAAGACACTTTTACCGTGCGCGATGTGGCGGCAGTGCATAAGTTAGCAGAAAAAATATACGTGGCGGGTTTTGCAAACTCCGATGACAATGGCTACGTTTCAGCAAGCGATGCGTGGGATTTTGCTGTTGGGTTTCACTCAAACGCCCTAGCAATGTGGCAGTTATATGATTTGCCTACAGATGAGCAAGGAAACTTTATAGTGGGGGAGAAAGAAAATGGTTAATGCGACCCCCGAAGATTGGGATAAGTTAAGAGAGAACCACCCTAGACTTGTTAAGAAATGGGAAGAGTTTCGTGACCAATACCCAGACATGCAGGTTGATGACGTAGTGGAAGATGTTGTCAACAACCCTAGCCATTACAATACAGGTGGAATAGAGTGTATTGAGGGTATCGAATCTAGTATGAGTCCTAACGCGTTTCTAGGCTACCTAAAGGGTAACTGTATGAAATACATGTGGCGTTATGAGTACAAGGGTAAACCCCTTGAAGATCTACAGAAAGCCCAGTGGTATTTGACTCTATTGATAGATAGGGTAGGAGAGTAATGGATTTAATTACGTTAGATTTTGAAACGTATTACGACAAAGACTTCTCATTGCGTAAGATGACTACGGAAGCATATATACGTGATCCTAGGTTTGAGGTTATCGGTGTAGGTGTTAAACTAAATGACGGGCAAACGGAGTGGGCGAGTGGTACACATGAGCAAATTAGTAGGTACTTACATTCTTTTGATTGGAGCAACAGTATGCTCCTTTGTCATAACACTATGTTTGACGGTGCTATTATTTCTTGGCTCTTTGATATACAGCCTCGCGTCCTTGCTGATACTCTTTGCATCGCTCGCGCACTACACGGTGTCGAGGTTGGTGGATCTCTCCATGTGCTTAGTAAAAGGTATAATCTTGGAACTAAAGGCACTGAGGTTTTAAACGCGGTTGGTAAGCGTAGGGCAGATTTCACTCCAGAAGAACTTAGTAAATATGGTGACTACTGTGTTAATGACGTTGAACTTACATACAAGTTGTTCATGCGTATGGCTAAGGGATTTCCTAAACAAGAGATGCGTATCATTGATATGACTCTGCGCATGTTCACACAACCTGTGCTTGACCTTGACTTAGGTTTACTTGAACAACACCTAGCTAACACCAAGAAAATTAAAGAAGACTTAATCGAATCTAGCGGTGTTACACGTGAACAGTTAATGAGTAACCCCAAGTTTGCCGAACTACTAAAATCACTGGGAGTTGAACCCCCAACCAAAATTAGCCTTACAACAGGCAAGGAAACACTAGCATTCGCCAAGAATGACGAAGGGTTTAAAGCATTACAAGAACACGAAGATGCACGTGTGCAAGCGTTGGCTACTGCACGTTTGGGTACGAAGAGTACACTGGAAGAGACTCGTACGGAGAGGTTCATAGGAATAGCTAAACGAGGATTACTACCTGTGCCTGTGAGGTATTATGCGGCACACACTGGTAGGTGGGGCGGTGATGACAAGATCAACATACAAAATCTACCCAGTCGTGGTGTCAATGGTAAGAAGTTGAAGTCCAGTATCATCGCGCCAGTAGGTTACACTATAGTTGATTGTGATTCCTCTCAGATTGAAGCACGTGTACTAGCGTGGGTGGCGGGTCAGGACGATTTAGTCGATGCTTTTTCTAACAAGGAAGATGTATATATAAAGATGGCATCTAAGATATACAACGTCAAAGAGGAAGACGTTACCAAAGAACAGAGGTTTGTAGGTAAGAGTACGATACTTGGTGCAGGTTATGGTATGGGTGCTGTGCGATTTGCTGAGCAGTTGAAGTCCTTTGGTACTACTATATCTGTAGATGAGGCGCGTAGGATTATATCTATCTACAGGAATTCAAATTGGAAAATAGCTCAGTTCTGGCGTAACTGTCAGAACATGTTAGTAGAGATGTCACGCGGTAAAACTATTTCGTTCGGGGCTAAGAACATTGTACAAAGTGTAGAGACAACAACAGGTTACGGTATAAAGTTGCCAAGTGGTCTAGTTATGCGATACGATGGGTTAGATTACGAACAAGGTGAAAGAGGCCCAGAGTTTAGCTACAAGACTAGACGCGGGCGTACAAGAATCTACGGTGGTAAGGTTACAGAGAATGTATGCCAAGCTATCGCTAGGTGCATCATGGGTGAACAGATGTTGGCAATAGCCAAGAGGTATAAACCCGTACTTACAGTGCATGATTCCGTGGTATGCTGTGTACCTGATGATGAGTTAGAAGAAGCTAGGTCATACATAGAAGAGTGTATGAACACTACACCTTCATGGGCTGAGGGTATGCCCATAACGTGTGAATCTGGCATTGGTCAATCTTATGGAGACTGTGAATAATGGCTAAGAAAGATATTGAAGAAGCTATCAAAGAAGCACATGAAATGGCTGATGAAGCTATTGATGAGTTACAAGAAGAAATTGAGGATGCACGTACATCCGTAATGGAGTGGTTAAAAACTGAACACACGTTCACTCAAGCCGAAATACTTTTACTTTCTATCGGTGTAGTAGCGGTGATAGCAACGGTCGGTGTAATTTAATGAGCGTGACGCCTTGGTCTTTCAGTAAGATTAAATCCTTTGAACAATGTCCGAAGAAGTTTTATCATCTAAAGATAGCAAAGGATTATAAAGAGCCTGAGACTGAGGCGATGCTTTACGGTACTGCTGTGCATGAAGCCGCAGAGGAGTACATCCGAGATGGGAAGCCGTTGCCCCCTGAGTACGATTATATAAAAGCCCCATTAGATTCATTGAATATGAAACAGGGGAACAAACTTTGTGAATACGAGATGGGGTTGACGGCTGACCTTGAGCCATGTGGGTTCTGGGATGACGATTGTTGGTATCGTGGTATAGCTGACTTAGTTATACTTGATGAAGAAAATAAAGTTGCGTGGGTGATAGATTATAAGACAGGTAAGAGTGCAAAGTATGCAGACAAAGGGCAGTTGGAACTTATGGCACTGTGTATATTTAAACACTTTCCTGACGTAGAAACAGTGAAGGGCGGATTGTTGTTTGTTGTTTGTAATGAACTCATACGTGACAAGTATTACAAAGAAGACGAGCCTGAGATGTGGAAGAAGTGGTTAGCTGACTACAACCGTATGGAACAGGCGTGGAAGAAAGATGTATGGAATGCTCACCAAAGTGGGCTGTGTAAACGACATTGCATTGTTACAGAATGTGTACATAATGGTAGACACTGATGCCTTACAAGAACCCAAAAGATAGAAAGAAACAAAAAAACCCGCCAGTGGGTAGTAAAGCGCACGAAGCTAGGATGGAACGCCAACGTGCTAGGCGTGAGTTTGATAGGAAAAACGGCTACGCAAAACGTAAGGGTAAAGATATAAGCCACAAGAAAATGTTAAGTAAGGGTGGCAGTAACAAGGATGGGTACAGATTAGAAAGTCCTAGTAAGAATAGATCTAGGAATGGGCATAAGCCTAAGAAGTAATTCACTCTCGGACGCTTAGTTTGATGCGTCCTAAAAGACAATGGAGTAGGGGACAATTTCCTCCCTCGTAGGACACTTCATAAAATCAAGCTAGTCCGTTGAGTTTTTGTTTGCTCATTCATACAGACCTAGCCCTATCTGCGGACGAAGTGGGGCTAATTTAATCGTAAGCGAAGACCGCCTTACGAGGTTAACCAATGGAGAATAATAAGTTGAAGATTGTAGAGAACAAGGCCCTGCTATTGACCCTACGCTCACCGGGGCGTGTAGAGAATGTAATTCCTAAAAGCAAGAAGTTGTCCGAGCATGAAGTATTAGTTAATTGGGGAGTTGACGAAGTGCAGGTATTAAGAAATATGGGGATCAATGCGCCTTCACCTATAGAAGGTAGGTATGAATGGACGGGCAGGTATGACCCCTACGAACACCAAAAAGCCACAGCAAGTTTTTTCACACTAAACAAGAAGTCCTTTTGTTTTAACGAACAAGGTACGGGCAAAACAGCCAGTGCTATTTGGGCATCAGATTACTTACTGGAACAGGGTAAGATAAATAGGGTGTTAGTTATATGCCCCCTATCCATCATGGAATCAGCATGGCGTAATGATTTATTTAGCTTTGCTATGCACCGTAAAGTAGATGTAGCGTACGGTTCCGCTAAAAAACGTAAGGAGATAATACAAAGCGATGCTGAATATGTAATCATAAATTATGATGGTGTAGAGATTGTGTCCGAAGAAGTTGCCAACGGTGGGTTTGATTTAATAATCGTTGATGAGGCGACACACTACAAAAATGTACAGACAAAGCGTTGGAAGACGTTAGCCAAACTCGTAAATAACAATACGTGGTTATGGATGATGACAGGTACACCTGCGGCGCAAAGCCCTACAGATGCGTACGGTCTAGCCAAGCTAGTAAACAAGGACAAAGTACCTAGATTTTTTGGTTCGTTCAGAGATCAAGTGATGGTAAAGGTCACTAATTTTAAATGGATACCCAAAGATGATGCTACCGAAACAGTTCACAGGGTACTTCAACCTGCAATACGTTACACAAAAGAAGAATGTCTAGACCTGCCGCCTATGGTATATGTAAAGCGTGAAGTAGATATGACTAGACAGCAAAAGAAATACTATAACGAGCTGAAGAATAAAATGATTACTCAGGCTGCGGGAGAACAAATTACGGCAGCCAATGCGGCAGTTAACATGAACAAGTTGCTACAAATATCTTCTGGTGCTGTATATGCCGATACAGGAGATGCATTAGAGTTTGATATAACTAATCGTTATAAGGTGATGCGTGAGGTCATTGATGAGTCAAGCAAGAAAGTCTTAGTGTTTGTACCCTTCAGGCATACAATACAGTTACTCACAGAAAAGCTACGCAATGATGGTATAACTACAGAGATAATCAATGGTGATGTACCTGCACCCAAACGCACTGATATATTTAAACGCTTTCAAGAACAAGATGACCCCAAAGTCTTAGTAATCCAACCGCAGTCTGCGGCTCATGGTGTCACGTTAACAGCCGCCAACACTGTCATTTGGTGGTCGCCCACCAGTTCATTAGAAACGTATGCGCAAGCGAACGCTAGGGTACACAGGTCAGGTCAAGATCAAAAGTGTACGGTGGTACATCTTCAAGGATCTTACGTAGAGAAACGTGTTTACACACTATTGGACAACAGAATAGACGTTCACACAAAAATGATTGATTTATATAAAGAAGTACTTGACTAGTACACAATAATACGCTACTTTTACTGTCCCTTTAGTAGAGGAGCGCAAGATGAGCGAAGAAAAGTTGAACGCTGAGAAGCTAACTAGTGTTTATTTAAAGATAAAAGATAAGCGTAGTGAGTTATCAGCAGAGTTTAAAGAGAAAGATGCCGAGTTAGTTGAACAATTAGATAAGGTCAAGAAGGCTTTGTTGGATTATTGTCAAGAACAAGGTGTAGATAGTGTAAGAACTTCTGCGGGATTGTTTTATCGTTCTGCCAGAACACGTTATTGGACGAGTGATTGGGCATCGTTGCATGAGTTTATTCTCGATAACGAGGTTCCAGAATTGTTAGATAAGCGTGTTAACCAGAGCAACATGAAACAGTTTTTGGAAGAGAACCCAACCCTTGTACCTAAAGGGTTAAACGTAGATTCTGAATACGTTGTATCAGTAAGGAGAAAGTAATGTCAGATAATTTTGTTCCAATCGGTGACGTAGCGGATAAGTTTAGTGTATCTAAACACACAGTTAGGCAGTGGTTACGGCAAGGTAAGATACCTGCTGACCTGTATGTTAAGATCGGTAACACTTATCGTTACAACCTTCAAGGGATTGAAAACGCTTTTTTGAGTACCAATAAAGATACGGTAGTTGGAGAAGCTGTCAGTGACTTTGAGTTTGGCACTGATATGCTAGATGAGGATTTCTAGTGAGAAGGTTAAGCATACGCGGTGGCGTGTTTACAGACATACAAAGTGACAAACAAGAAGTCATTGGTGATTCAGTAAACGTAATCATTGTGGATGCCGCGCCTGTATCTAGATCATACTTTGGTGATAAGTTTGACCCTAATGTGTCTACTGCACCAATATGTTGGTCGGATGATACGCAAAGACCGTCTTCAAATGTAACACAAGACAACCTGCAATCAAGTAGGTGTATGGATTGCACACAGAATGTACGTGGTTCTGGTGATAATGGTGGCAGGGCTTGTAGGTTTCAACAGCGTCTAGCCGTTGTATTTGAAGGTGATATTGAAGAGGTGTACCAGTTGCAGATACCTGCCAATTCTATATTTGGTAGAGCGCAAGGTGGGAACATGGGTATGCAAGAGTATGCTCGCCACCTATCTGCGCACGATACATCAGTAGTTAGTGTTGTCACAAACATTACGTTTGATAAAGACAGCGTCGTTCCAAAACTTTATTTTAAGCCTATGCGAGCCTTGGCTTCACGTGACGGGATTGCAGTTTCAAAGATGATGGTACATGAGGACACTAAGCGTGCTATCACATCATTTGTCCCCGTAACGAGAGAGCCGTCACCATTTGGTGTTGTGGCAGATGGGTTTGATATAAATGCAAATTAAGGTAAATAGTTATGTCTAATGCAAATAGTAGTTATGTAATTGAAAACGTTGAGGCACTTTGGCCTCGTATAAATAAACCGTACCGTTTTGATAACGCGGAGAATCGCACTGTACCGTGTGATGCGTTTGAAGATGGCGCTAAATACGAGATGAAGTTTCGTATGACAAAAGATCAGGCCAAGGCTTTGTTCGGTGCAATGTGTAAAGCATACGAAGGGAAGAAAGAGAAGAGTTGGCCAGAGAAGATTGAGATGCCGTTCACCAAGGATGATGATGGTATGTACTCATACAAGGCGACGTTGAAAGGTGCTTACGGTAAAGAAGCTACACTAAAGCCTGTACAATATGACTCAAAAGGAGTTAAACTACCTGACGATTTCATGTTAACTACAGGTAGCACAGTCAACGTAGCGGTTGTGTTTATACCATATAGTATGCGTGAAGCGAACGTATCCCTACGTCTAAGAGCGGTACAGGTTATTAAGTATGTGCCTATGGAAACATCGTCACCATTCGGTAAAGTAGATGGTGGTTTTGAATTCCAAAAAGATGACAATCCGTTTGAGGTGGTAGAGCCTAAATCGGTTGATAATGTTATTGAAGCAGAATTTGGTGACACACCAGAACCAAAGAAAGTCAGTAAAAAAGCAACACCAAAACCAAAAAAGACTGACTCTGATCTTGCATCAATCGTAGACGACTGGGACGACTAATCCCAAAAACTAGCTAGCTTTATGCGAAAAGGGGGCAACCGCCCCCCTGCTATCTCTACCCTCGGAACTAGGAATGTATTATGAACACAGAAGTATTTCTGAATAAAGTATTGGGGAGCCAAGGATACTACTGTTTATTTGCATACAAACTAGGTGACGATAAGTTAACTCAAAAGTTCTATAAAACCGTACCAGAACTAGCGGATGCGGCAAAAGGCTTAGATGCTAAAGGATACAATGCATACTATGGGTTAGCTACTTTCAAGGAGTCAAACTCTAGAAAGGTCACCAATGTAAATGAATTGAAGTCTTTCTTCTTAGATTTAGACTGCGGGGAATCCAAAGACTACCCTAGTCAAAGCGACGCACTCAAAGATCTACGTAGGTTCTGTAAAGAATTACGTTTACCTAAACCTTTACTAGTTAACTCTGGTAGGGGGGTACATGTATATTGGATATTAGATGAGGCAATATCGGTAGACGAATGGGTTCCTATAGCGGAACGTTTTAAGAAGTTATGTAAAGAAAAAAACTTGTTGGCTGATCCTGCGGTAACAGCAGATGCGGCACGTGTGCTACGTATACCTGACACACACAACCATAAGTCAAACCCGCCTACAGAAGTTGGGTACTTTGGTACATATATACCTGAACCCATAAGCGTGGAGAAATTTTCTAACCTGATTGGTATGGATTTGATACCAGTCCCCAAGAAACTTGAACCTTTACCTGCTAGCGCAGTTATGGAAACGCTGATGGGTAACAAACAATTTAAGTTTAAGGATATTATTACTAGAGAATCTAGCTGTGCGCAGTTGGTTGACATAGTAAAAAACCAAGAAGAGTGTAGCGAACCAATATGGAGGGCTGGGCTATCCATAGCTAAGTTTTGTTCTGATGGGCAGAAAGCGGCACACGTGATGTCCAAGAACCACCCTGAGTATTCAGCAGAGGAGACACAGGATAAGTTTGATAAGATCAAAGGCCCTTACCTATGTTCTCATTTTGATGAATTTAAACCCGATGTATGTACAAAATGTCCTCATTGGGGGAAGATAAAATCGCCTATTACTTTAGGTGGTAGTGTCAAGCAAGCGTCTAAAGAAGATAATATAGTAGAAGCTCCTGCGTTGGATTTACCTAACACCCCAACCACTACCTATGTTATTCCGACCTATCCAAAGCCCTACATACGTGGCGCAAATGGTGGTGTATATATACGTACCACAGACGAAGAGGGCGACCCAACAGAAGACCTTATATACCATAACGACATTTACATAGTTAACCGTATTGTAGATGTAGAACTTGGTGAGGTTGTAGTGCTACGTTTGCACCTGCCTCAAGATGGTGTACGTGAATTTACAGTCCCACTTACAGCAATAACTTCAAGAGAAGAATTTAGAAAACAAATGTCCATGCAGGGCGTGGCAGTAACAAAGATGGATAAACTTATGACATACATGACTACTTGGATTAACGAGTTGCAAGCTACTACAAAAGCGGACAAGGCTCGTATTCAGTTTGGTTGGACGGATGACACACATCAGTCCTTTGTTGCAGGTAATCAAGAAATAACAGCTACAGGTGTTAAGGCTAATCCACCATCAAAGGCTACAGCAGGTTTGATGAACGCATTTAAACCTAAAGGTTCTTTGGAAGCGTGGAAGGAAATGGCTAACTTCTATGATCGTGACGGGTTTGAACTACACCAATATATAGTAGCTACGGCTTTCGGCTCACCCCTGATGGCCCTAATGCCTGTCGCGTGTTCAGGGTTACATGTTCACAGTAAAGATCACGGGCTTGGTAAAACTACAGCCATGTACGTAGCGGCTTCTGTTTGGGGAGACCCTGAGCAGTTAGTAGTTAACGCGGTAGACACGCAAAATTCTCTTATGTTACGTGGTGAGGTATATAAGAACCTACCTTTCTACATTGATGAGTTAACCAATGGTGAAGGTAAAGAACTATCTAACTTAGTGTACCAACTATCTGGTGGTAAACAGCGTAACAGGATGTCAGGCAATTCTAATACAGAGAGGGTGCGTGGAGAACCTTGGAGTCTATTAGCTGTGTCTACAGGTAATACAAGTGTCATAGAAACAATTAGCACATTCAAGAACGCCCCGAAGGCCGAAGCGGCTCGCCTACTAGAAACAAAAGCGGTCAAACTGTTTGATGAAACAAAAACTAAACACCTTACAGATAAGCACCAAGCTAATTCTAAAAGCATTTTTGGGCATGCAGGCGTGCTTTACATGCAACATATCATGCAGAATATGGATAGAGTAAAGGCTCTATTAAAGGAAATACAGCATAAGGTAGATACTGGAGCGCAGTTAACAGCGCAAGATAGGTATTGGTCAGTAGGTGCTACTGTTAACATAGCAGGGTTCTTATTAGCGCGAGAGATAGGACTACTTAACTACGATAAAGAAGGGTTCTTTAGATACGCCTTACGTTTGTTAGAGGAGAACAGGAACTCCGCCAATGACATGATCTCCTCTACATCAGATGTACTTAATGACTTTGTACATGAGCATTGGGGTAGCATACTAAAAATTAAAAGCACTGATGACTTACGTAAAGGCCACGACAATGGTATGGATGACTTGGTAATACCTGAGTTTGATCCACGTGTAAGGTTAGTTGGTAGGTATGAGACTGATGTTAAGAAGTTGTACATAGTACCCAAGGTGTTGAAGTCTTGGTGTGCGCATCAGCAAATAAACTATAGTTCTCTAATACAAGACTTCAAAGAAAACTTTAACGGCAGGACAATGAAGATACGCTTAACAAAAGGCACCCCTACTCAGATGCCCCCATCACATGTTTTGTGTATTGATTGCTCTAATGTTGAACTAGAAGAAGATGCTGAAACTTGATGATATAGCACCTGATGGCGTACGTATTGTTGTACGTTGGGATAAGATGGGCGTTGGAGCGTCAGTCTTTGTGCCATGCATCAATGCTCGTAAAGCACGAGAACAAGTTAACGTGATATTCAAAAGAAAGGGCTGGAAATACAAAGCCCTAACCACCATAGAGAGTAACAAGTTAGGTGTACGTTTTTGGAGGATCGTGTGATATTATAGGACAAGAAGTGGCTCATCCCCTAGTCACTTCTTTAACTCCCTTCACTCCCCTTTGTTCCGAGGCATTGGGGAGTTTTTTTTAGAACTGCTTATATTCTTTATTACTTAGATCAATAGCGTATTGCATTAGTGGTGATATAGTCACGCCTTTATACATCTCCGCACTTGTTTTAACATGTGCTTTCATAGATCTAATTATAGACTCTGGAGTGATAGCAACGTTAGGGTGTTTCTTGTTGAATTTCTCTATGTCTTGTCTGACAGCCGCTAGTTCCATGTAATCAGAGAACCTCAAAGCCAGATAGTATTTTCTAAGTAATTTACGTTGTTCGCCTGTAACTGCCTTATCCACGCGCTTGTTCCTAGAGTTCTGTTCAACTTGGAACGTATAATCTAGCGGGGCAAAACCGAAGGCTTTATATATTACTTCAGCGCCAGAAATGTCTTCGTATATATAATCACCCCTACGTGTCGCAACTCCTTCATCTTTGTAGTATCTTGCCGCCTGTAGCAAGTTTCCAAGGCCCCCCGGAGTTATAGCTTCAAAGCCTCTATATGTTTCACCTTCGGCAAAGTCTTGCATACCTCTAAATATACGCTTACCTGTACTTAATGCCGGCCCACCAAGATAGTAACCGGCCATTTCTTCTACGCTAGGATCACGCATGAACCTATTTTCTTGGAATAGTAAGTCTGTAAGTTTAACCCTAGCAGCTACATCGGAACCTAGAATTTCGGATAATACGCCTTTGAACCCAAGCTCCCCTATAAACTTACGTACCACCTCATCTGCGGTGTCTTCATCATCTTCCGCAAACAAGTCATATATCATTGAGACTAAGCCGTATATAGGTATACCACCTACACCCGCAAACAATACCGCACTAAGGTGTATGCCCATCAACTGTCTTCTAGCTATCTTTCTCTGTTCCTTGTTACCTTTAAATACTAAGTTTGTAGCAGTAAGAGCTGATTTAATCATATTGTAGTACATCTGCAGGCCGTAGCCCTTATACATGAAGGCTACCCTACCAAAATTTTGTTTTGACACTGGTGCGGCTGTTTCTAATCTACCTCCTGCGTTCACAACTTGGGTTTGGTATAGCGCTTCTTCTGCCGCCATTTCTTGTATTTGAGTGTCACTAAGAGAACTAACGTTTATTTTTTGCCCTTGTATAGTACTAAAGTATAACTCACCACTTTCTTTAGCTTTGTTTATATCTTGCATGGTTAGGTCATAGGTAAACAGTAACGTAGACTGAGTATTAAATCGCTCTGCTACCCCGAAAACATAAGCGGACAAATGCGAAATCTTATCTAAGAACCCTGCACGTTCATTAATGCCTAATTCCTGCAGGGTATTCCACTTGGGTAGCTTGCCGCGCAGGTGCGCCATTTTTACTAAGGGTATTATGTTAGTTAGTTCTTCGATACGAGAGTCTGCTTCTTGTTTTGTGGCTGAGTTCTCACGTATGCTTTTTTTCATGTCTTCTTTCAGGGTGTATGTAGCGCCTAAACCTTCCCCGTTTACATCGTAGTACCCCATCAGACTGTTGTTTGTGGAGCCCATCATTTTTATAGCTTTAACTACTGCCGCCACAGTATTGTCAAACCCGTAACGTGGGGCTAGGTATGGTATGGCGAACAAAGGTATCTGAGTCATGTTCACAAGAGCAGACGATATGTTAAAGCCAAGAGTATATGTAAAGGCCATTTGGTTCGCTCTTTTAAAATATTCTTCTATGCCTTTAAACATGGCGCCTTGGGTGGCAAACTTAGCATGACTGTTTATGAGGGTATCAGCTATGACTGTAGCATACGGGTTGTTAGCCTCGTCCTTAGCCTGCCTTATGTCTTTCACGGTCGATCGTATGCTAGCGGCACTTTCTATCTTAGCTGACTGAGATGCTAAAGAATAACCCTTTGACTCCATAGCAACTCTAGCGTCTTGAATATACCCGAAAGTACCTAACCGTTGTGTTAGAGATCTAGCATAAGATGTTTCTGGCAAAGCGTTTACATACAACTGTAACACATCTTCCTGTATAGACTTATCTACTTTACCTTTTTGCATTACTTCTAATATGTCCGCAACAAAAGACCCGCTAGGCGCATCTTTATATACGCTTCTCATTTCTACATCAGTGTCATACGCTTTGATGGAGTCGTTTAAAATTTTAGGGTTGTCTTTAGCGTCCTCTATAAACGCGTCTCTTTCTGATATATTTTCAAACATCAAGAAACCTTTTTCTAAGGCTTCGGGCCTATTATCAGGGTTAAACTTAAAAGCAACCTTAAACTTACCTTGCCTTACTAGGGGGAAGTAAACACTTAGTTCTTCTCGGGAAAATAGAACCCTATCTATTTTCTTGGCTACAGCCGCAAGTGCTTCTGGATCTGAATCCTTACCTAGAGAACCAAGTTCTATCTTTAATGCTTTGCGTAGGCGCGACCACAGTCTTTTGTATTGATCTCTCATTTCAGTGAATTGCTCTAGCACCGCATTCCTAGCATCGGAGTCGAGCGCGTCTAACTGTTCTTGTTGGTTGTCCCACACTTCAGCCAAGTCGTTGCCGTCTATAAATTCACCTTCATAGTCGCTCCTAGGCTTTGTCGGATCTACTTGGTGTATAGTAGCCCCATAATCGTAGTTATATATGATACGATCTAGTGTCTCCTTAGCATCTACCCCATACTCAGCAGTAAAATCGTCGTAGTCCTCAAGAACCTTTCCTACTCCTTGGGAATATTGCTCAAGCAAACCTTGTTGGTTGTCTACGTCTACTAACAATTGTTGTCCTGTATCTCCCAAACCCACAGTATCTAACTTAGCTAAGTCTGAAAGGGCCTGTAAGTTAATTATCTTAGTAATAAGTTTGACAGTGCTTACTTTAGGTCTAAAGTTTTTAAAGTAATCAGAAATACCCTTGGCGAAAGTCTTACTTTTTATCCTTACATTGTCTGGGGCCATAGCTCTACGTATACTTTTTACTAGTAGGCTTGGTTCTAACTCTAGTCTAGTTATGGCCTCTGGAGTTGGCGCCATTATGCGTGCGACGGTGTCGTCAAATACATCTAAGTTTATAGTCTCGCTTCTATCAACTGGCTTAGTGTCCAGACCAACAAAACTTCTTAATATGTTGGCAACGTGTCGCATGAACATGACAAACGCGTTCGCTTCATTTATCTTCATACCAGACAAATGCGACCTAAACCGTGGGTTACTCATTGCTTCAGCTACGAACTCAAATACGTTTTCCGCGCCGTACGCTGTACCTAATTTATCTTTCGCATCTTCATATAAGCGATTTAAAAACTTAACTGCGGGCTTAGTAGGGTTATTGTGTAGAACCATGTCAACTGCCGCGTGGGTAGCTTCATGCATCACAGTATGTATTGTTAGCGGGACGTCTTCGTTGAAGGCTATTGTATTTTCTCTATGGAAAAACACCCCTGCTATTACACCATCAACTTCCTCGCCAGAATAATCTTTGTCTCTAGCATTTATTTCTTTGGTGTTTAAGAACTGTACTTTTGTACTACCCATGTTGTCTGCGAGAGCACGGGCAATACTTTTTAGTTGAGGGGCCTTAGCCTGACTAGCTATCTCTTGTAACACACCTTTCAAGTCTCCTTTAAGCAGTAACAGATTCATTTTCTCTGTCAAAGGAGTTTCTAATGCGTTTATAAGTTGTTCGTTTGTAATGAAGGGGCTAGGTTGTTTTTGCCCTGCTTCGATGACTTCCGATTCAGTAGCCTCTTTTAATAAGTACTTCTCTCCATACTTGTTATAAGCACGTATGACATCTACTCTTGTTATACCTTTTTTACCAACAAACTTTTTGTACGCCTTCTCTAAGCCACGTTTCCTAGCCGACTTATCAGCTTCTTTTTTACTTAGCTGGCCTTTTTCTACCTTGGTTTTTTCTAGGCTTTTAACCGATGCCTCAGTCTCAACGGCGTCTGATATTGCTTTAGCCACCGCGCCATCTAACGCTTCTAAACTAGTTTCTGGACTATCAGTCTTTTCTGCTAAGGTCTTTAAGCGTTGGTAAGTTCTAGCATTTCTAACGTTTGTTTTGGGGTTGTTTAGAGCGTTAGTGAACTTTTCAGTAGCCTGTATAGTGGCCTTCTGTTCCGGACTTAGTTTTTGTTTACCGGCCTCTTCCTCAGCTTCCCTACTCTGTCTCGCTTCTGCTGCTGCAGCCATACGTTCTTGTCTACGCTTAACTGCGTCAGGGTCTTTTTTAGTTGCCCTAGCTTCTCTAACCAGTCTTTCTTTAGTTAGGTCTGCCTGAGTCTTATCCTTTTCTTGCTCTTGTTTAATCTTGGCAGAAAACTCTTCCCTACGTTTAGCTAGCTGTAGTTTAGTTTCTTTACTCAAGTTTTTGTTAGCCCACTGTAAAACTTTCTTAGCATTTCTTATACCAAGATGTTGCACGTAGGGTTTCATATTGTCTTTGTCAGAATATAAGCTAAGCAGGTTACCTAGTTCTTTTGCTTTAGGCGTCTTCATTTGCGTGCCGCCTTCAGCCACTTCATACACGGCGGTATATAACGCATCCATAGGGTTGTCAAAACTAGCTATATATTTAGCCACAGCGTTTATATCAGATAAGGTGCTTTTCTGCCCTCTTACCAATTTTTGATCTTCCGCCAGCAGCTTTCTTTCTTCGGCAGTACGCTGTCTTTCGGGCTTTCTCAACACCTTTTTAGCTTCTTGCGACAACCTACCAATGTCTTTTGCCGGTTTCATACCTGCTAACATCTGCATAGATACAATATCTTTCTGTAGCTCGGCGTGAGAAGTTATTAATTTAGAACCGCTTTCTTTATAACGGAGCTTGTCGGTTTCAGGATTTATGTTAGGTACGGTGTCATCAGCATCGAGCTCTCTTTGTACCGCTCGCGCTGGCTTTTTAACTTTTTTACTTTCAGTTTTTGACTTAGATTGTTCTTTGAATCTTTTTTGTACTTGCTCTAGACTTACTTTTTCTCCGGGCTTAAACCCTAAAGATTTTAATGTAAAAGTTGGCTCTGCTTCTCGTCCATCAGATCTTCCAGTGTCACGCTCACTATCATCCAATCCTCTTTCGACAGCTCTTCCAGACTCCTCGGCACCATCAGCACGCTCGTCTCCCACGACTCGTGCACTACCCTGAATGCTGTCTCCAGTTGTTTCTGTGTCAGGTGCTCTAGTAGCTTGCTTTCCAACATCACCTTTCTCCTTTATTTCAGCTTCTAATGTACTAACATCTGAGTCGGAAGGCAATAATTCTTGTTCTTTTCTTTGGGTACGCAGTAGTCCTTTAAGGCGCGTATTCTCTTCATTAGTAGTCTTAGAGTCTCTATACCCTTCAGTAGCAAGAGCGTCTTCAAACTTGTTTTTTATTACATTAAAATCGCCAGAAGTATCTTCATCTAGCACGGAATCCATTATAGTTCTACGGCCCATGATAGTTTTCGTTTGCTGCCCAACGTCACGCTTACGATCTATTATTCCTGCCTTTCTTTCACGTGTTTCTTCGTCTTTAGCTTCTTGTTGTTTAGCTACTGTTTCTTGTTTTTTATCGTCTGCTATAGCTTCGTCTATAGTAATTTGCCTATCACGCTCTTCTTGCTCTTTAGCTTCTTCCTTTTCTTTTTCTTCGCGGGTTTCTTCAGCAAGAAGCATGTCAAACTCTACTTCGTCTGGGTCTTCTAAACGTTTTCTCTCCGCTTCATTTTTGCGCTGTTCTTCATCGAGCGCTGCTATCTCTGCATCGTCGAGTTCATCTGAGAACATGTCCAGCTGAGTATCACCACGTTCCGTCCGGGCACGCTCTTGTCTAGCGTCAAATTCTTCTTGTGTCTCGTCGCTATGGCGTTCGCCTACGCGTATCTTACCTTTGTTGCCTCTATCTTTACCTGTCTTAGGTACTAGTAGGTCAACTACACCTTGGAATACAGCACCTGCGCCCCCGCCAATAGCACCTTCTTCCACCACTCCCATTTCAAACATAACTTGTTCTGGGTTGTAGCCCGCTTCGTTTAGGTTTTGTAAGATGGCAGCCGTGGCTTCCTGTGCGCCTTCAGCTACCCCAGTGGCAGCCATGCGTTGAAGTTTGTTTCGTATACCTTTAGTTGTTTCCGGGGTAACTTTGCCAGACAACTTATCAAGAAACTTAGGTAGTCCGGGAATCTTTAATGCGCCCGCTAACCGCCCAAGAGGTACAAGTTCTGTAGCACCGATAGCAGCACCACGTAAGCTAGCTGCGCCTCTTTCTTCTTCAGTAGCGCCATAGTCTCTAGCGCGTTCAGATGCCTCACCAGCACCAGCACCTAAAGCAATAACACCTGCAGCAGGTAGTGCAGCCTTGCCAAGCAAAGCAGTGGGTACAAACGCACCAAGCGAGCCTACGCCAGATGATAATTTATATGTTAGGGAGTCTTTGTCACCGCCTTCAGGCTTAAACTTATCTGCAAAGTCTTTTATCTTTTTGCGAGACTTCAGCTCTGCCTCTTCTTCTTGCATAGTAGCAAGACCCAAGGCGGCGGTTTCTAGTGTGCCTACAAAACCAGAAGCTAGACCTGTACCTAGGTTTCCAAAGAACCCAGCGTCTTCAGCTTCCTCTGGAGATAGTCCATACTTAGCAGAAACTTCTGCCCGTTGAAGCTCTTTAAAAGCATCAAACAGTCTTTGGGCGGCTGCGTCGTCACCTGCCAACTTAGCATTTTTAGAGGCTTGTAAAAGCTCTTGAGATGTAGGCATCTAAGTACCCTTACTGTTGTCCGTATTTCGCAAAATCGCCTTGAGTTGCGGCGGGCAATTTAAAGTTACCCAACCCTGACTGCATTACATTACTGTTAGAAGTATTTGGCATCCCACCCGTTAACGAGCCGAACCCCATACCCGCTAATTGAGGAGCTATTTCCTTCATCTTATCAACAAACATTTGGTTTATGCTTCCAGTGTCGGTGAACATAACACCTTGTATTAGTTGTTTAAGCGACTCTAGTTGGGTTATCTCCTCCACGTTACCGCGAGCCATTATTTCCTGCGCATTTGGCACAAGTTGAGTAAGGTAGTTAGCCGCCTGTTCTTGTAACTGCCCATAATATCTAGACCAAATGTTCATCAACTCTGTCTCGGTTTTGGTCTGCATGATAAGTTTATTAAGCTCTTGCGTAGAACCAATCTCCATAGCTTTTAGTATGGAAGACTGAACTTTCCCTTCCAGATCTCCAGCTATTCTAGCCGCGCCAAGCCGTGCGTTTACATCGTTTGTGGCGAGACTTTCGACACTGCCCATAGCTGCTGCGCGTTGAGCTACCATATCTCTAAACATTTGTGACGAGCCGGCAGCTACTTTATTAACACGATCCATTATAACTTTTTCATCTGCGAGCATATCTTCTTTTGCTCTACGTGCTCTCTTAATAGCTAATTCATCTCTGCTCTGTTGTACTTGGCGCATACCGCCTACTCCCGCACGCCTAAACCCTTCTCTATCTCTTCTTCTTTGCGCCGCTGGGTCGTCGTATGCTCTTTGTGCATCAGTAATTTCTTTGTTAGCTGTTTTCAGTTTATTTTGTATACTATCTTTACCGGTCAAACCTTGCAGACCTTCTAATCTAGTTTGTTCTGCCGTTCTTTCTGCTTTAGGATCTACTGAAGCCATATCTCTCAAGTTGTCCATAACATTGAACCCACCTTCACCTTTAGCGTCAGCTTCCTTATTTACTAACTCGCCCATACGCTCAGATACCGGGTTACCGCCCATAGCAGTTTTGCCTGCAGCCGTTATAGCACTAGGGTCTAAGGTGCCAGCGATGCCGGGAACTTTAGGGGCAGCTTGAGGGCCAGCTTGTGTAGTAGCAGTGCCAGTTTGAGGGCCAGCTTGAGGTTTAGGGAGTTCAGGTTTAGCCCCTGTAGGAGTTGGATAGAAAGGATTCTCCTCTGGCTCTTCTTTAGGTTTCAACATATCCATTGCTCTACCCATGCCACTGGTATCAACTTGCCCCAAATCTTCAGCAGTTACTCCAAGACGTTTAGCTCTTTCAACTGCGTCTTTTTTCATGCTGCTTTCTATACCACTACCAACAGCTTTAAAAGGCGCAGCTAAAGCCTCACGGTTTGCGGCAGTGCGTTCTTTATCAGACATATCTGCTCGAGAAGGTTTAAAACCATAGTTATCAGTAAGGTACTTAGCCATTTCGCCGCCGTGTATTTGCACTAACGAGCGCATGGTTTCGGGAGTTAGTTTGCCGCCTTCTCTAGCGGCTATTTCCTTTACCTGTTTTACTAGTCCCCCAGATAAGTAACCAACAATACCCCCGCTAGCCATCATCGGACGAGGAGCGCCACCCACAGCAGGTAGGCCACCCATAGGAGGACGAGGCATACCACCCATAGGGGGACGAGGCATACCACCCATAGGAGGTTTAGGAGCACCACCCATAGGAGGACGAGCCCCTGCAATACCGCCCTGTGGGGCACCACGATTCATAGCTAGGCTAGGGTTTTTACCCATCATAGGAGTACTTTGCGGCGGTCTTTTTTGCTGTTGTGCGCGTTGCGCTAATATACCGCCAGTTTGATTAGTCATTTCACTTTGCGTCATACCCATGACTTTCTGTTCTAGCTGATCTTTGATGGTATTAGGGTTCGTTTGTTGAGCCATTTGTAGCTCTTTTAAAGCCGCATCTTTTTCTCTAGCTATTTTTTGTGTAGCCATTACATCAAGGAGGTCTTTAGATACAGTGCTAGTCTTGCCCTGCATTTGCATACTGTCAGCTTTATCATTTATTAGCTGATCTACGTTTCCCATTATTCCTAACATTTATGCTCTCCTAAGCTGTAGTTGCGTTAGCTGCGGCTTGGTTTTCGTCGATTACCTGACTAGCACCATCATTTTCAGATGCCTCTTCGTTACCATCACCACTAAACATACCAAGTAAAGCCTCAAGGCCCCCAACAGTACTAAAGTAGTTTTGTAACTCATTAGGCTCACTATATATAGTTTCCGATGCTTCGATTGGTAGGCCTTGTAACAACGATTGTAAGTATTGAACCATTTTCTTATCGTAATCACGCTCTTCTCTAAACTGTCCGTAGTCAGCAGCAATACCTTCAGAAGCAATGTCTCTCTGTACTTGACCTGCGGCTGCTTGAGATTCTAATACATCAAAGCCGTATTGGTTGGCCATTTCTTTTGCAGCTTTTGCTCTGTCCATAGCCTGAGTGTAATTCAACGCTCTTTGTTCAGCGGCCATATCACCAATATTTCTTGACAGGTTACTAGCTCTTTCGGCACGTAATAAAGCGTCTCTAGAGCCACCAAAAGCGCCAGCTTGCGTCATTGCCGTACGGTCTTGTAGGGAACCAATTTGATCTTGTCTACGCATATCAGCCGCAGTGCGGTCAATAACGTTTTGAGTGTAGGGGTTCATAAACGCATCAGCTTGGTCTGGTGTAAACGTACCCATTTGATTAGTTACTGACTGACGGCTAAGTGGGTTATTTAGTGCAGAAATACCTGTAAATGCTTGATCTTGTAGCATGCTTGTGCCAGCAGTTAACGGGCCATAATATGCTTGATAACCTTCTTCGGCTTCTGCTTGACCTTTACCAAGCATATCAGTTACATACTCACCCGCCCAAGCAGCTAAAGATTCGTTTTGGCCTAACACTTGTCCCGGCCCCGGAGTTTGATCTTCGGGCATTTGTTCTTGTTCGGCACCGGGATCACCGCCTTCGTTTAGGTATTTAATTTTACCACCACCAGCATACTGAGCTATACCGCCTTGAGCCATCTTAGGCATGAACTGCTGTGGGTTTATTTCTTTGCCTTGTTCGGGGTTGCCGGTACGTGCTGTACGAACATTATCCATCATACTATGTAACTGCTGTGCGCCTGCATCTGAATTACCGTTGCCTAGGTGACTTACTACATCGGCAGGTATAACAAACTCACCATCACTTAAACGTGCTTCTTGTTTGCCGTCAATACGTGCAGGGACTTTGTCAGCCATGCCATCAGTCTTACCGCCCAAATAATAACCGTTATGTGCACCAGCAATGCCACCCGCAGCATACTTAGGTACACGGCCACCCATAGCCATATCATTATCAGTTTCTGAGACTTCACCCATAATCTGATCTATTTCTTCTGAAGACTTGCCTTCTAATTCTAAGGCTTGACGCTTGGCTGTTTTTCTAGCTTCTTCTACAGAAGGCGCATCACTTTCTTCTTTTTTGGCAAATATAGAGTCAGAGAAATAACGTCTACCATATTGGCCCGGCCTACGTTCTTCACCTCTGTCATACCTGTCGCCTTTAAAACGTTGAGCATTTACTTCAGCTTGTGTAAAAGGTATTTTTTCGCCCTCATTCTCACCCTCTTTCATCATACCCGGGCCGCCTTTGGTAAGGTCTTGGGTAGTCATTATGCCTAAGCGTTTTCCTTGGGTAGGAGCAGAGGGCTGGGTTACCCTTTCCCTGACTTTAGTGTATTTTGGTATCTCACCCTGAAAGCCTACCGGTGGCTTTTTCGTGCCCGACAATATACCTTCATCCAAGCCAAGTTTATTATTTAAAAACATAGTGCCACCCACGGCAGCGACATCTTTAAAACTTAGGTCGGAAAAGTTAAATTCTGCACCTGTAACACGTTCAAAATAGTCAGTAAGTGACATTACTTATCTCCAATGATCTTTAATATCTCATCTGTTTTATCTTTAATAATTCCACCTTTTGCCCGTTGTTGTGGAAATAGTATATCATTCAAAAAGTTATCCCCATAAGGACTAGCAGCGCCGTAAAAACTTTCTTGTTCTTCGTCTTGGAATATACTTTCAAAATCGTATATACCTTTGATTTCTGCTTTCCTGCCGGGTTTAGTAGTAACTTTTCTTCCCGGAGCCTGTAATGCCTCCATTACTTTATCTTCTGTTTCTTGCTCCGCTTGTTGTTCTAACTGCTGCTCTATATTAGACTCTATCTCTAGCTGCATTTCTCGCTGCGCTTCAACGGCGGCCTCACGTTCTGCCGCTAAATCCAATTCATACTGTTGTTGCGCAGCTACTAAATCTTGCTGTTGCTGCTCTATAGTAGCTTGATTTTGCTCTTGTATAGCGAACATACCCGTAGCATGACCAAAATTAGAATCGGCTATTTCGCTGTAATCACCAGACTCAAATGCATTTCCAATGAGCCTTTCATCCTCAACGTCAAATGTACCATCATTATTGACATCATACAATGCATTATATGCAACTTCTTCCTCAGCTAGGTAAGTCGATACAAGGTTTACATCTTCTTCTGTCAACAAGTTAGTAGGTTTACCTAACAGAGCAGCTATATCATCTAAGCTAGTACCAATCTCTGATATTTCAGAAGAAACTTCGGCAGAAACTAGGCCAGCCAACTCAGCGTATATACCACTAGCGGATTGCGCAGGTTCAGTATCTGTAGCAGGTTGTGCAGGAGAACCTATGGCTGCAGTCAAGTCGTTTAATGCGTTGTTTATTGGGGTCAAGTCTGAAGCTGTAACTGCCGCACTAGTGGCATTGGTAATAGCGCTCAACCTACCCACAATACTGGCTGGGTCATCTTCACTACCAAGCAGAGCATTTATCTCATCAAGACCTAAACCCTGATTAAACAACTCTAAACGTAGGCCACTACCCCCGCTAAACGTGCCATCACCATTATCTGTAGGTAATTCACCGATAGTACTATCAATAGCGGCTATCTTTTCGGCGGTGCTTTCCGCTAAGGTTTCATATCTACCAGATATATCACTGTAATTCTGCAGTAGTGTTTCGTACTTCTCAGTATTACTTGCAGTGACATTGGCTAGGTTCTGTATTTCACCGTATAAACCTGTGCTTTGGTCGCCTTCGGTTTCTAAATCAGAATCTTTTACACCTACTATGGTAGCTAGTGTATCTAAACTACCGGTTACCGAATTTAAATCCGAGGAAGAAGCTGCGCTACTAGTTGCGTTCTGAAGAGCAGCTAACCTACCAATTATACTATTTTCATCTTCGGCACTACCAAGTACAGCATTTATCTCATCAATGCCTAAGCCTTGGTTAAACAGCTCTAAACGTAGACCACTACCCCCACTAAACGTACCATCACCATTATCTGTAGGTAGTTCACCAATAGTATTGTCTATAGCAGTAATCTTATCGGCAGTGCTATCTGCTAAGGTTTTATAGTCTTCAGCTAAAGTATTGTACTGACCAGATATATCACTGTAATCTTGCAGTAGGGTTTCATACTTTTCAGTATTGCTTGCAGTAGTAGCAGCTAGGGTCTGTATTTCACCGTATAAACCTGTGCTTTGGTCGCCTTCGGTCTCTAAATCAGAATCTTTTACACCTACTATGGTGGCTAGGTTGGCTATGTTCCCACTTGCTGTCTGTAAATCCGTGGAAGAAGCAGCAGAATTAACTGAAGAAATAAGGGTCTCTAATTTACCAACTATACTATTTTCATCTTCGGCACTGCCAAGTACAGCATTTATTTCATCAATACCTAAGCCTTGGTTAAACAGCTCTAAACGTAGACCACTACCACCTTCATATTCTTGAGTCTCGTCGTTGAATGTGGGGAGCTCACCAATAGTACTGTCTATCTCAGCAATCTTATTTGCAGTGCTATCTGCTAAGGTTTTATAGTCTTCAGTTAAAGTATTGTACTGACCAGATATATCACTGTAATTTTGCAGTAGGCCTTCATACTTTTCAGTATTGCTTATAGTGGCAGTAGCCAAATCATCAATGGCTTTAAATATCCCGTCCGCGGCTTTTGCCGGAGTATCGCCTGTTGCGTCGTCCTCTGATACAGCGGGAGACCCTATTATTGCAGTCAACGCGGCAATGTCAGCTTGTTTAGCGAACGTGTCAGTAGACGAATCAATAGCGTTCAACCTACCGATAATGCTATTTTCGTCGTCTTCACTACCAAGTACGGCATTTATTTGGTCTATAGTTAGACCTTGTTCATAAAGTTTTAGGGATAGTCCCGCGCCCCCTCTAAGAGATCCGTCGTCATTTATATCTGGCACATACCCCAAAATTTGCTGTATGTTGGAAACGGCTTGGGCATTTGCAAGGACTACATGCTTTGTAGCATCTAGTACTGTGGCGTATCTCTCAGTAATATCACTGTAGTTTTGCAGTAGGTCTTCATACTTTTCAGTATTGCTTGCAGTGGTAGTAGCCAGCTCATCAATAGCTTTAAATATACCATCCGCGGCTTTTGCAGGGTTATCGTCTGTTGCGTCAAACACCGACACCGCAGGAGAACCTATTATTGAAGATAGAGCTGATAAGTCAGTCTGTTTAGCGTATAGGTCGGTAGCGTCTGCAATACTTTTTAACTTACCTACTACAGTGTCTGGATTATCTTCACTGCCGAGTATTGCGTTTATTTGGTCAATGCCTAGACCTTGGTTAAATAGTTCTAAACGCAGACCACTACCACCTTCAAATACACCATCTCCGTCGTCATCAGTGGGTAGTTCACCAATAGTATTGTCTATAGCAGTAATTTTATTGGCAGTATTATCCGCTAAGGTTTTATAGTCTTCAGCCAAAGCATCGTATTTATTAGATACGTCACCATAGTCTTCTAGTAGGGTTTCATACTTTTCAGTATTGCTTGCAGTGGTGTTAGATAGCGCTTCTATCTCACCGAATATACCATCTGCGGCTTTTGCAGGGTTATCGTCTGTTGCGTCGTCCTCTGATACAGCGGGAGATCCTATTAAGTTAGATAAAACATCTAAGTCCGCTTTCTTAGCTGAGTCTTCCGTAGCACCACTAATAGTCTTTAACCTACCAAGAATGCTGTCCGCATCATCCTCACTACCAAGTACAGCGTTTACCTGATCTAGAGTCAGGCCTTGGTCAAACAACTCCTTACGTAACCCACTACCACCTTCATACGCTTTAGTCTCGGCGTTCCATGTAGGGAGTTCACCTATAGCTGTGTTTATGTTGGTTAACGTACTATCTATGCTCGTCGATAAAGTATCGTAGCTACCAGATATGTCACTATAATTTTGCAATAGTGTTTCGTACTTCTCAGTATTACTTGCAGTAGTCGCAGCTAGGTTGGCTATTTCTTTGTATATCCCAGAGGGTTGGGCACCTTCTTTTTGTTGGTTGCTATCCGCTTTACCAATCAGATTTTTCAGTTGGGTAGTGCTAGCCTTAATATTATTAACGTCGTTCTGCACTAACTTTAATTTATACTCAGAAGCAAAGTCTGTGTTGGTAAGTTCTTCTAACGCACCTAATATACTGTCTGGGTCTTCTGCACTACCAAGCAAGGTATTTATCTGATCTAGGCTTAAACCTTGGTCAAACAACTCCTTACGTATGCCACTACCACCTTCATATTCTTTAGTTTCGTCGTTAAACGTGGGGAGCTCGCCTATTGCGGTTTTTACTTCGCCTAGGGCAGTATTTGCTTCACCGACTGCTGTGTTATAATCGTCAACTAAGCCGGAATAGTCTTCAGATATATCACTATAGTTTTGCAGTAGGCTTTCATACTTTTCAGTGTTACTCGCAGTAGTAGTACTTAAATCTTCTATAGCTAAAAATATACCTGAATTTTTGCTGCCTTCTAGGCTCGAATCTTTGGGTTCGCCTATAATAGTGTTTAAGGCGGCTATGTCCCCAGCTACTGTAGTTATATCCCCGGGGACTGATTTAAGCGCTTCTAGCTTACCCATAATACTAGCTTCATCGGTAGCGCTACCAAGCAAGGTATTTATTTGATCTAGGCTTAAACCTTGGTCAAACAACTCCTTACGTATGCCACTACCACCAACATACCGTTGTTGTTCGGCGTCCCATGTAGGCAGCACACCGATATTATTAGATATATCTTGGGTCTTCTTATAGTAGTTTCTGACTAAACCTTTATAGTCGTCAGCTAAGCCAGAATAGTCGTCAGATATATCCTTGTAATCTTGCAATAGGTCTTCATACTTTCCAGTATTACTTTCTGTAGCGGTTTTTAGGGCTTCTATCCTACCTATTATGCTATTTTCATCATCTTCACTACCAAGAGTTGCATTTATAGTGTCTACATCTACACCTTGAGCTGCTAACTCACCCCTTAAAATTTCTATAGTGTTTTCAGCATCGGCAATGACTTCGTACAACCCAGTAGGCCCATAATCCTTATAAATGTCTGAGGGGGAACCCACTAGTGAAGCATTAAGAGCATCTAGCTGGTCAATGTAGATCTGAGAAGCGTTAAGTCCCGAAAGAATTCCGTTGTCTAGAACTTCCTTTGCCAGCCCTATTCGGGGGTCATCAGATGCCACCATAGCAGCTACTCTTTCTGATTCGTTGTCTACAAAGTATTCAAAAGCGTCTAGATCTTCGCCAGATAGGTTGTCATTTACATATTGTTCAAGAAAGTTTATGGCTTCACCTAAATCTGTGCTCCCCCCAAAATGAAACATTCCCATTCGTGGATCGGCAAAATTCTCGTATGAGCGGTCAACCATAAAACCTTCGCCCTGCCTCATGCCAGCGTATATTGTCGCAAGCATTAGAGGAGATGCAGGCACTTCTGTGTTGGCCTGACCCACGCCAGTTATTTCGCTTTGTTCAGTTAACCTATCTAGTTGGCCAGCTAACTCTCTTATAGATGATTGTATAGTGCCGTCTGGGCCTAGGCTAAGGGCATTAACCGCATCAGTTACCTTCTTTAACTCAGCATTAAACGTGCTTTTCAGTGTGGACTCTACGTTAGCCAAAGCCTCATATATACCACTAGCGGTTTGCGCAGGTTCAGTATCTGTAGCAGGTTGTGCAGGAGAACCTACTATAGTAGACAAGGCACTGATTTCACCTAGCACGCCGGTTATATCTGTGGTGCTAGCGGCTTTATCAATGCCGTTTTGAAGTGCTTTTAATTTACCTACAATGCTATCTTCGTCGCCTTCACTACCCAACAACTCATTTATCTGGTTTATATTTAACCCTTGGTTAAACAGCTCAAGACGTAGCCCGCCACCACCTGTGTATTCACCAGCATCGTTAAGTGTAGGAAATTGGCCGATAGCGTTATTAAGCAGCCCAAATTGCTCATTGGCACTTTCTAATAGGGCTGAGTAGTTACTGGACATAACTTCATAGTTGTTTGTTAATATTTTGTAGTCGTCCACTAAACCTTTATACTGCTCCGTGTTTGCGTCTACGAGTGCATATACACCTGTGGCGGGTTTCGCAGGATTAGTATCAGTAGCATCATCTTCGGATACTGCCGGAGAACCTAAATTAGTTTCTAAAAACGTTTTTATTTCCTGAGCGTCGAGCCCTAACAATTCTAAATTTCTAAGTACTCCAGAACCATCCTCTCCTGCACTTCCCAGTATGTCTGTTATCGAAGTGTCACCGGCTTCTATGGCTGCATATATACCTGTAGCACCAACGAGGGGGCTGCTAGGAGAACCTATAGCTAGGTTTACATTGTCGGTTATTTCTTTTTTTACATTGCTTTCTATAGACGTTAGGCGCGAATCTACAAGTTTAAATCCAGTATCTGTCTCGGCCCTTAATGTTTCTATTGCAGGGGTTATGCCTTGTTTATTAGCAGCCCAAGTATTGTAGTTATTTTCCGCTGTAGCTTCTGCACTAGTAAGCCCTTGAGCCCATTCTGCTAAATCGTCTGCCCCAACTTCACCATCACCATTGTAATCATACGTTAGGTCTGCAGGGATTAACCCCTCACTCATCATCAATAAATAGTCACGTTCTGCCGCGACCTCTTTACCAAGATCAAAATCCTCGGTATAAGCCGGGAAATAGACGTCTAATATGTCAGTCTTTATGGCTGCAGCTGTAGCGTTTGTAGTAAAGTTTTGCAGCTCTACAAGTTTGTCATTTATGTTAGTCTCTAATACCGCTAAAGCAAGGTCTCTATCTATACCTTGTAGTTGCATAGCATTGTATATGTCCGCCTGAATACCGCTTGGCGCTCCCACTACTACTTCAACTTTATCAGTGCTTGGGTCATCGTCGTGGTCACGTAATTCTGTAGCAAATAGAGGCTGCCCAGTTACCTCATCTCGTAATACATTCCCATCAACGTCGTATTGGAATACAGGAGCCTTACCAAATGAATCTGCTATTCCTTGTATCTTTTCGTCAATCGTTCCTGTTAGGGCGGTCTCAAATTCTGCAAAAGTTGCATAGTCCCCTAGTATATCCTCCACTGCTTTTTTCGCATCTTGACCTGCTGCAGTAGCGTTTTCGCTAGCTGTTATAGCATCACCAACTAGCGCATATAACCCAGTGGCTACATCAGTCGCTGTTGCGGGAGTACCTAAATTAGTCGCAAGTCCCAGTAGTGTTGCTTCTAAGTCATCTGGTATCTTATTAGCTAATTCTGTTATAGCGCCTTCTAGGGCGGTTGTATCAAAATCAATATCTAGGTTACCTAGTATTTCGTATATGCCAGTTGCAGGGTTAGCATCTGTACCATCTCCCGGATCACCCACTAGGTTTTTTATTTCGGCAATCGCTACGTCTTGCAGTACGCCTTGCGCAGTTAGTTCACCTAGTAGTCCAGTGCCATCGTCTTGGTACACACCATCTTCAAAAGTTCCAGCCGTCCCAATCTTGTCTGTTATGTATGCAGTAAGGCTTTCAGGGTCTCCGTCACCAAGACCTATCTGAGTTTTTAGGTCTTCTAATATCTTAAACACACCCTCTGGAACTACAGCATCAGGGTCACCAATTATGGTTTTTAGCTCACTAGAAACTTCACTACTTATAGTCCCATCGGCTACTAATTTATCTACTATAGCCTCAGCAAAGTCAGACTGAACAGAGTCTTTCTTAAATTGGTTTGCAACAGCAGTTTCAATTTGAACTTGTAGTATGCCACTATTAGTGGGGTCGTTTATAAGCGCATCCACTACTTGTTGAGGCGTAGCGCTAGGGTCACGCGCCAACAGCGTTTCTATATCCTGCTGCAACTTCAATAAATCTTGACTGTTCATACCTAGTGATCCACCTATTTCGTCTATTATACCCGTAGGTTCATGTTTTGAGGCATCGTAATTTTCTAGTGCTGTCTGCTCTCTCAGCGGTAAATTAGCTATATACGCGTCTACATCGGCTTCTGATATAGCATTGTCATTGTTATAGTCAAACGTGCCAGACAAGACCGCCTCATCTCTGGCTATAGCTCTTATGTGTTCTATTATGTCATAGTGTTGGGCACTAGTGTAACCCGTACCAATAGCTTGTTCTCCGTAGGTATACACTAAATAGTTTTCTGCCATATCTACTGGGTCTGATGAACCTGCCTCAATCGCCGCCTTTACCCAAGGAGAGTCAGACTTACTTTGCATAAACTCGGTTACAGCACCTTCTGGTATGGCTCCCTGCATTCCCGCATCAACGAACAACTTTCTAGCTTCGTCCGCTGTAAGGTAACTAAGGTCATCTCGTTGGTTTCCTACATCTATTTTTATTATGCCAATGGCTTGCTCTATGGGGTCTGTTGAATCGGGGTCTTGAATTGTAGCCCTAGACCCGCCGAGAAAGTTTTCTAGGTACTTGTTAAAACTTGTAGTCGACGATAGTTCTCGTATGTCTGAGTTAGATAGTAGAGCCGAAGTGAATACATTTCCTGTATACCCAGAAGTCCCCATGTCGTCAGAACCGCCGCCACCTGTAGGGTAAAATGGGGGTGGGGTAGTAAGTCCGTAAGTGACAGCCGATGTAGTGCCCCCAATCAATGCACCTACAACACCGTTTTCTATAATGTTGCCTTCAACATCTCTATCAGTAACCCCGGCATCATATAGCATCTGTTCGGTGAAGCCCGCCACATAGGCTTCCTGTACAAACTCTGTTAAAGACTCTTTTGTAACTACAGTGGCTAAATCTTCGACCCTATCACTTAGCTCATACAATATGTCGTTAGTGCCTTTACTAAGTACGCGGTTGTCTAGTGCAAAGGCACCAAACGGTGCAGTGGCGCCTAATATGACTATTGCTTGTGTGCCAGCACGTATAGCCATTTCTTTTGCTTTAGCGTCAATATCACCTTCAAACCCGATTCTTTCTAACTCAGACGCAACTTCGTTGTATGTGCCCACGGCAGTTTCACCAAAGGCTTCCGACAATTCAAGTGTTGCGTTAGCCCCTACACTAGCAGTGGAGCCCAATGCCTCCGCTATGTCCTTGCCTAATGACTTAGCAGTTACATTAGTTACTTGTTTGCCCACAAATCCAGATAGACCAAACGTCATAAGTTGGGGAACTAGCTCATCTCCAAGGAAGTACCCCAAAAACGCATCAGGTTTATCGTAAAGTTCACCAAAAATTGCTTTAGCCTTGTCAACAGCGCCAGTCGCGGCAGCTATGTTTGCGTGCATCTCGGCGGTGTCTGCAACTAGTTCGTCGCTTAGAAAGCCCTGTGCATACTGGTCTATCTGGTTGTGTATGTTAACGTAGTCATTATTAAATATTGCGTCTACGTCTTCCTCTGTTGTTAACAACGTTTCTTGGAATTCTTTTTGCGCGAGTTCGTTTGCTTTCTCAACGTCTTTACCCTCTGCAACCGCCCTCCTAAAAGCGCCATCCCTTGCAGCCATAGCTGGCATGGTTTTTATCCACGCTTTCATTGCAGCTAACCCTGAAGCTACAAAAGAACCAATTTTTGTGGGGGCTCCTACTACAAAATTAGCTTGGAAATCTACGTTATCTTTTGCTTTCTGTATGTTGCTTACTAACTTGTTATAGGCTTTTTGCTCACTCTCATTATCGAACGCCCTTTGGCCGGGGTTATTTTTTAGTTTCCCTGCGAAATGACCGGGTTCATGACCCTGTTCTATTTCCCATGCAGCTAGAGCGTCTTCTGCGTCAGTTACCATTTTTTGCGCCCCTTCCATCCATGTTTCTGCAACACGTAGTGCTAGGGGTTTGTCTAAGTCTGATGGTACGTAACCATCATCCATTTTTTGTTCTAACTCTTTTAGGTAGGTTAACTCTTCCGCTTCAGGGTGGTTTTCTTCCAACATGTCAATATGTAAGGATAACGCCTGCTTATCATCTAAATTATTTAAAACTGCTAACGTAGCTGTAGGGTCTGTTTTAATACTAGACATTAAATCTAGTGCCATCCCTTTAGACTCATAAACCCTACCACTTTCCAATGGCGCCGTGCCGTCATCATTTAATTTATATCGCTCAGTGCCTGACTCATTGTATTGATAAGTTACAAACTTTTGCTCTGAATCACTCCATTCAGTATAAGTAAAGCCATCGCCACCAAAAGTCGCTGCTCCGTCGGGGTTTATATTGAAGTTAAAACCACTTTGGTCGAATAAACGTGTGTCTGAATCATAGCCCTCGTTAATTAGGTCGTTTAGATAATCACCTATTTGGTTAATGTTAGCCTCTTGTATCTTTATATCAAGCGGGGTTATAGCTTCAGCCACAACTTCGTCAGCATGTATCCTCGGTTCAGCGAAGAAGTCAACAATACTCTTACCATCAAGCGTACCTTTGGTAAGTAATTCATCGTTATATGCTTGTAGTCTTGATAACTTGTCTGTCCCCCCAGTAGTGGCGGAGTTTGTATAGGCGAGGAAGCGCAAAAAATCTTGGCTCAACTTTTGCAAAGATTCTGGCGTGTGTCTATGTATAGTTACTCCCATAGCATCAAATACACTAGTTAGAATCTTAGTAGCTTGTGCGCTGTAAAGAGCGTTATAGTCTTCGAGGGTGGTGGGTTCCCCTGCAGCTAGATCTTCAATAAACAGCTTCGCAATATCTTCTTTTGTATCGGTTGCTTCGAGAGACGCGCCACGCGCCATTGCAAGATTGAGGTACTCAACATAGTCAAAGTCTGGGTTTAACTGCTCTAGAGTTGCTACGTAAAGATTATCAAATTCTGGCTGTAGTCTAAGATCGCCTGCGGCAGTTTCGGCAGTTAGGGTATTTCTTGCGCTGGTAAGCTCCGCTTTTGTATTATTGTATGCTTGAGGTATAGCGTTTATTTCAGCGGTTAATGTATTTATTTGTTGTATTATTGTGGGTGCGGCAGAGACGTATTGGCTGTTAAACGTTTCGTAGTTATTCACATCAGCTTCAGTGGCGCCCGGCTCAGTTGCTAACCTAAACAGGCGCGCACGTTCATCTTTCATGTCGTCCAAATCCTTTTGGTATTTATCTCGCTCTTTAAGTTTATCTGCGTACTGGTCGTCGTACCCATCTAACTCGTTTTGTAGGTCAACAGTTTCACCGTATTTTCCAGTTATCTTATCGCTAAAGTCTTTTATAGCATCTACAAGTGCATCCCCATCACCACTATCAACTAGCTTTTTAATCGCGGCGACTGATGCGTTGGCTATGGTGTCTAGAAATACACGTCCCGGGGCTGGCCCATCGCCTATGGCAGCGCCTACTGCGTTTCTTACAGCCTGCGTTAAAATTGGGAGTGGTATGGCATCCGTTACATCGGAGTCTACCTTACTTACAGCATCCATAGTTACTAGGTTTTTAGTAAATATGTTTTGGCGTTGTTGTAATGTAGTGTCACCACCAGCTAGTAGCTCTAGACCTATAGCCTCTTTTAAAGAATCTTTAACGCCGTCACCTAGTTCATCCCACGTAGCTTTACCTGCTTCACCTATGCTATCTACAAACTTATTAACTGAGTCCTCGAAATTCTCACTAACTCCGGGAATTTCACTTATGTTAGTAAATTTACTCATCCCCGATACTACGGTATCCTTTAGCGGTTTAAATACCACTTCGTTTAATTTGTCTACTGTAACATCCAATGCAGCCTGAACACTGCCTAGAGAGTCCATAACCGTATCTGTAGATTGTTTAATTATTTCAGAAAAATTTGTTGCCTCGTCTATCTCTTCTAACATATCCATAATGTCACCGAACGCCTCTTGGAACGCAGAGTCCTCAAGGTCGATGTCTAATATAGTGTCTAGCCCGTCTTGCAAGTCCCCTACTAGCGTTTTAATGAAGGTTTTCGCTGCAGCAAATGTATCGTCTCCCATATCCTCAAACAAATCTACGACTCGACTACCTACTGCCCCAGCGGCGGCTTCTTCAAAAGGTACGCCCCTTACTACCTGAGTTGTTACATCAAATATATCGTCCATGAGGTCGTCATTTATCTTTGACGTGTCGAGTCCCAGAGCATCCAGTCCTGATTCAAAATAGTCTTGACCAAAACCATCTAACAGTATGCCTATAGCATCATTTTCGTTCTTCGCCTTTGCAGCATTTATGACCGTCATGGTCTGTTTATAGTTAAGACTTCCAAACCCTACATCAGATATAGCCATGTCATAAGCGGTCTGGTACGCTACGTCACCCATACTAACTACAGTTGTCCCTACAAAACCATCGGCTACTGCCTCCGCCTCAGCAGCTTCACGAGCAGCCTCACCTGCTTTTTCGGCGTCTGCAGTTGTAGCGGGCTTTTTCAAGTTGCCACTAAGTTTAGCAGCGGAGACGCCTAGGCTAAGATAATCACCTAGGTGTAAAGTTTCCCCTACCGCGGCCCTAAATGCGGTAAACATAACATTTACAGCGGGGTTTATAGACGCTAATATTCTTACAAACGGGTTGTTCCATATTGCCTCCGAGGGTGGTTTTTCCCAATACATGGGCTGCTCTACCCACACCATAGTGTACGACCCCACGGGAGCATCTCCCTTAGACAGGTCGTAAAACCACCCTTCTCCCCTATTCTGCTTCTGCGTGTACGTGCCATGTGAACCCTCAAGAGTCAACTCATCGTTACCAACAGCAAAATAGTCGTACTCTGGCATTTCCCCCTCAAAATACTTTTGGCTTGTGGAACGCGTCTGAAAGTTTTGGCCCGATATTTGGTGGCCGTTTATCGTGCCTATAGGTTCTGTCGTAAGGAAATCTTGACTAAGGTCGTTCTCCGGCATTTTCATGTACAAGCGCGTAGGGTCAAACCAAAGGTAATGAGGCTCGTCTTCCCCCCACGCTTCGTTGCCGTTCAGCTCGTCAGGACTAAATTTTATTCTGGAACCGTTAAGTTTTACGTGTAAGTCCCACAAGTCTTTCTCTTGTGCGCTACGGGTATCATTTCCTTCGGGGGGCTCTTTTAGGGCAACGTTTTGGTTGTCCCTTAAATCGTAGTATTTATCTCTATCTGCAATAGTAAACCCTCCTATCTCAGTTTCCTGATACAGAGGTAGCTGCGCTTCTAGTAACTCTTCAAGCCATGCCGTTTGGTATATACCCCAACCTACTACTTCAGCGTCAAACTCTATACCACCTACGGGAACCCCAGTCGCGCCATTTATAAGTTCTGCATTTAGTGAACCAGACTGAAAATAGTTCATGCCGGGAGTGTAATTGTTTCCAGCGCTGTCTCTACTCATACTACTAAGCACACTTTGGCCGTATGTATTTGAATACCCCGCCATATCATAGTTAGGGTCACGATCCATTGAAAAATTATCGCTGTCCTTGGGGTGCGCATTCGCAATAGCATCCCTCACCCAAAGATATACCGTTTCTTTATCTGCCCAGTTATCTATTAGGTTTCGGTGACTAGCCCAATCTTTTATTTCATCTAGTACGGCATTTGCCGCCGCCTCCGCGGTGTCTTCACCAACGTCGTCAAATGATGATTCACCCAACAATAGGGGCACTTCTGCCAATTTTAACCTATGCAAAGCGTCTCGCTGCAGCCAAGTCATATCATTAGGGTTAGCTTGATATGCGGCAAGCGCATCGGCTAGCTCGTTTAGGTAGTTTTTAGCTGAATTTTTATTGTCCCAAGTAACTCTTCCATTAACCGTTAGGTTCTTGTCCGTAGTTAAGCCACGTATTACTTCAGGGTCAACCCCAAGAATGCCTGTCTCGTGTTCTAGTATGACTTCTCTAGTTAACGCCCTAGCAAATACGTCTAGCATTTTGGGGTCAGCGCCGTATGTTTGTATTTCTTTTGTGTTCGCGTCTCGCTGCTGCCACTTCTTTCTGAGGTGGGCAGGCATACCTTGCATGATTTCGTCCGCTACGTTAAACCCACTCCTAAGCGCTATGTCCATATACAAGGCGCCAATTTCTTCTAAAGGAATGTCAGTATGTACGCCTTCTACGTATTCTGGGGGTAGGGGTTCTGGCAGACGTTCAACATCAGAGCCCTCTATAAGGGGCATACGCTTATCAAACATCTGATAGAGTGATATAGGACTTCCTACAGAATCTCGCCCCATCATAATTTCAAAACTTTCAGATTGACTTCCGTGACCCCCGTATGCATCCCCTGTGGTATATACCCGAAGGAACCGGTCAAGAAGCACATCTATGTTGTCTGGGTCTAGGGAGAGGTGACCCTCGGAAATGCTTCCATACTGCCAATTTAGATAACCAAAGACATCTGCGCCGCCTTTAGAGTCGGGGTTAAAAGCCCAAGATGAGCTAGTCTTTCCGTCAACAGTCCAAGAGGTTCCCTCCTCTTCGTATAGTCTATGTTTCGCGGATCGCGGGTCTGTCCAAGTCCCTGTATCGCGTATAGACTTATAACCTTCTATTATTTCGTCTTCTGTAAGAGGTAAGTTATACCCTTGAAAACGAAAAGTATCGCGGATAGTTTCTGCCCCAGTAGTATATAGAGTAGGAGATGCTGAGAATGAGGTATCATACTTATCATTACGCCACCCCATTGCGCCATCTTCTTTAATCCCTATAGTAACACCTATCCGTCTAAGAACAGGTTGGCCCAAAGCGTTTAACAGCACGTCTTCTTTATTGTTACCTTTCGTTACGTACTCAAACCCAGAAGGGGCCGATCGGATGCGATAAATTGATATTGTTTGGCTCATTGAAGCCCCTATGCTGGGTCAAGAAATGCGAATTTATTATATATTCTGTTTCCGTCTTCGTCGTCTTCCCCAACATACTGTTGCATAAATAGGGTATCTATATCAGTTCTTCCAGATAACGAAGTTTGAAGTGTAGCCAAAGCAGCATTTGCTGCAGGCATATCATCTTCAATTGTAGAGTCTACTACATCTACAGGCTCGTTAGCCACTATTTTTGTATACCCTATTTGTATCATACTGTGTTCTCCACATACCCACTAATACTAGTTATAACGGTGCTTAGGTTGGTTATACTAGACACATGGTCAAACACTATTCTAGTCTCGGTAGCCGTGGTTGACCTACCAAAACTAAACACCAAAGGAAGTTCTATGGTCTGATATGCGGTAGTAGATCCTATTGTTACGTATTGGTTGTTAAATCCTAAATCGTTTACAAAGGTACCTGAACTAGCAAAATTCACAGTGCTGTAAAAAACTTCTACCCCATTGTACGCAGTGGTGGCGTCAGGAAACTTTGATACTCTAAAATATGTCCTGTCATTCACGCTATCGTAATAAACACCAACAAAAGCACCTAGGTTAGCTCCCGTAGAGCTAGTGCCTACACCACCTCGGTTGCTAGCAAAGCTCGAAGTCTTGTCCCCTGACACATAATACCAAGCGTTATAACTGGAAGGGGAAGAAGAGTAAGTTGCTGTTCCCAAAGAAAATCCAGCATTAGTTTTTGATTTTATAGCTACTTTGATATTCCACTGGTGGTTTTCTTTTATTGAACTAGAACTACTATTATAAAACCTAACCCGTATTGCAGCGTTTAGCGATTGCGTGGCCTCATTACCCCCCGGAGGAGCTGGAATGTCTGGCTCATATATTGTAACTGCAGATGTGGTAGATATACTTTGCGTGCCCGTAGTGCTGAAAGCATGTTTGCTACTAAACGGCCCACTTATTTTTGCAGAGGTTACAGCATCATCAGCTATCTTTGCTGTGGCTACAGCGTTAGTTGTTAGTTTATTAGTAGTGATGATAAAATCACCTAGTTGGGTTGTGCCCACAGAGTTGTCCGCTAACTTAGTGTTAGTTACTGCGTCATCAGCTATTTGTGCTGTAGCTATAGTCCCACTTAGACTAGATGTAGGGTAGTTAGTAGCATCGCTTAGATCAAATGCAGGGGTAGCATCCGCGCCCCCAAGAGACAGTTGAACACCACCATAAGAGACAGTGGAATTAGATAGCTTTGCATTTTCTATACTCCCAGCGAGTTGCGCATTCGTTATGGGGTTCGCGGTTATATAGTCGCCCACCTTGGTGTCAAAAGACACAGTAGTTGCTATGTTACTAGCGTCACCCATGAATATGTTGCCATTATTTAGGTTAGGTGTAGCATTTGTACGTCCTGCCCCCATTACCTTCACAGAGCCCGCTGAGGCGTGTGACCTAGTAACTTTGGCTATTTTTTGTACAGCACTAGATTCTCCTGTTGGAGCTGTAGATACAAGTGCACCTGCTGTAGTGCCTACAAATAACTCGTCACCCTCTGAATAAGATGACGTATCTATGCCAGATAACGTACCAAACGTGTATACCTCAAGGCTGGCGTTGTTACTAACTGTTATAGCTGCTAACCCAAATGCGGGCATTTTAGCGGAATCATTGGCATCTGCCTTACTAACAACCGTAGTGTTGCCCGATATGCCTGATATATAGACTACATCGCCTTTCGTTAAATCTTCTCCTGCCTTAGCCTTGAATACTACCGCACCACGTAGGTCGCCAATAAACTCGGTGGCTTGGACATTACCTACTACGTCTAACGCTTCTGAGGGGGTGGTTGTAAGTATCCCGACTCTATTGTTTACCGCATCAACATACAACGTGTCAGTGTCCACTACCAACCCACCAACAGTCAGCGTATATTCTGTAGTATCGTTTTGATCTTTTCGTAGGTACCTAGCTTCTAACTTAGAATCGGGTATAGAGCCATCAATGATGTCACTGGTATCAAATTGCAGCGCTTGACGTAACGCCTCATCAATTTCTTTAAAATACAACCTAAGAACTAAGTCTTTATTGTACATGTATGAGGCATTGTACTCAGTTGGGGGTTGTGGCAACGCAGGTACAACAAAAGTTTTTGCCGAGTTACGTATTTTGGTAGCCACTAGTTTTTGCCTCTTCTACCATCAGGGCGCATGTTTAATCTAGGAGTACCTAACTTCCATTTTGTTCCGGGACTACTGCAAGATAATTTAAGTGCCAACTGCCTGCCTCGTATACGTACATATAACAGGGGGGTGTGTTCATCAAGGTCGTATGTTTGATCTACCTCCCCAGCATTAGTACCCCCTTCAGATAGTGGGTTGTTATTGTCCAATCCGGGTTCGCTAGATGGTAGTAAGCTCATAGTAACCGTGCCTCGAGTGGTTGACCCTATAAAGGACAAATCAGGAATTATTTTGTCTATAAACGTAAAACTATCACCAGATTCTATGCCAAACTGCCCAGAGGTTATATAAGAGTTTATTGGCCTAACAGAGGCGTAGTTTTGCCCATCATTGTTACCATTTTCGTGTTCGACCAATGTGTATTGACTAGTGGCCGCAAGAGGATAATCATTTATGGGGGAGTCGAACCAAGCACTACGATCCAACTCTCCGAAATACCAAACTCCATCTAAATAGTTATATACCACATACTTGTCAGGCGCTATTTTAGTTGTGTTGTTTGTTGACACATAAAACCACCATATTTCGTGGAACTCTTCTAGGGAGCCTGCAAACACCTGCTCATATTGCCCTATATCTAACTTACTAAACACATACTCTTGCACAGTACAATCTAAGGGCTGTACAACCCCATCATATTTATAGAACTTGCCTTTGCCCATCCAATAGGCGACTCCGTTGGCGTACGCAACGGCCTTCGATGACGCTACTGATAGATTCGACCCAACCAACTGAGAACCCCATACCACTGGTGCACCAACATATTGCAACGAGTACAGCGCAGCATCGGTGAAAACCAATATTTCTTGTCGTGACTGTATGGCAGCTACTATTTCTGTACCTTGCGATAGTTGTAAATCTCCAGCTTGGTTAGTTGAGCGTGGGCGCCAATCATAAGCGTTTTCTTGATCCGACCAACGCAATAATAGTGGGTTTTGTACCTCTGTAGCATCTCCAAACGCGTTACACCCAAAAGCAAACACAAAACGGCTAGCATCCGATACTAATAGGTTATCTTGCACCACGGGCACCTCTGCGGATAGCTCATACTGTAAATTGACGCTATTTCCCCCACCAGTGGTTGTGCTAGTAGCTACAGTGCCTATAGATTCAGTAGTGAACGTGCCCGCTGCTTCGTCTACAGAAAATATCTTGTGTCTAGTATTTATAATATCTGTGGTCAGGTTCCCTATGGCAGTAGCGCCAGAAATAGTTACGTGCTGTCCTGCTTTATAGACCCTACTTAAACTAGCATCTGTAACAACAAGGCTATTCGAGTCTTCAGTTACACTTATAGGGTCGGTGTTAAAGGACAACGTTTGGTTACTACCAATCCCAGTAGTCATTGCGCTTAGTCGGAACACCGTAGGGCTTTCTATCCCAGCAACAGTGGCTCCTGCCGGTATGTTAGCTCCCGATACAGTAGCGCCAACTACAATGTTAGCATTTTCTGGGTGAGTAACGCCCTTAGAGCCGCTTAAATAACCACACCCGGTCTGTTGAAAAGATGCGGGTATGGCTGCCCCATTAGTAACGTTCTTTAGTGGTGTAGCTCTTGTCCCTGTGCCTGCACTTGAATCCCAATAATATAGCTCTCCACCACGAGGGCCTATGATTAGGTCTTCACCATAATTAGCTTGGTTCCATATACGTATAGCTTCAGAACCATCACTGTCCCCGTTATACACACCACCATTCCAAGGCAAAGAGTTCCACCCTCTAGTAGGTATTTGGAAGTCCGGCCCTACATTTATTTGGTACGCAGCAACTACTGAACCTCCGCCCCCTGCAGGAACAGTGCTTGTAGCCGTAGTATCTACTACAACTGTGTATTTACTTGTACTAACTATTTCTGTTATGACATGCTCTTTGTTTATGTCTGTGTGTGGTATGCCACCTACATCACCATTGGGCACTCCAGATATAGTTACATAACTACCCAAAGTGGCTCCATGATTGGCATGTGTTATTTCTATGGTAGTGGAATCGTCGGTAGTTTTTATTGGGTCGGTACCTAAAGTAGCAGTAGTACGTAAAGGCGTAATGTCATAGTAGTTAGTGCCTGTCTCTACCATGAACTTAACATTTGTGCCTAACCCAGTGTATTTTACAAATCCAAGAGTAACCCACTGATGTAGCGATCTACAAACACCCGTAAAGGTATTTTTACCTAGCGCTTGCCAGCCCCCTATCTGCTCAGGATAACCTTCACGAAACCGTATCCGGTTACAATCGTACCAACCCGCTTCATTAGTATATTTAGTTATTTCCCTATTAATACCCGGGTTAAACTGGACTTTATTAAATGGCATATTAGTATTTCCAAGCTACTGGGGTAGTCTCCCGCGTGTCTACATGTACAAAGGTTTTAGCCACACCAATACCGTTGAACCCCATAATACAAGCATTACGTATAATAGCCATACGCTGCGCCCCACCAGTTACTTTGATGTCACAGGCGATACCCTGACTGTGGGTGCCGGGTTTTTGCTTGCGTTTCTCTATGCTGTGATTAGGCGACCTGTACCCACTAGTTATAATAAACGGAAACCCACACACCTCACGAAGAGCATCAAGTTTCTGTAAGAAGTCAGGGCACATCTCATTCTCGCCAGTTTCCTGACAGTTAAAATCTTCTATCTTAAAATACTTTAAATTCATTTTCTTAGACTCATTAGTTTGGAAACACCTTTAATACCAAAACTAGAACTTATCGCTATAAATAGCAAGTATTGGTACCACTCTGGTAAACCTGAAAGAGCATCAAAACCTTCTTTAACTCTATCAATAACTGTAAGATCATCGACCACAATAGCATACCCCACCATAAACACGGGTATCGCTAACACAATAGTCCAAAATTCGTCTTTCCAGCTATGAGCAGAAGCATCAGCCATTTTAGCTTCCCAGTCACCATCGTTCTCAATGACCTTCATCTTGGCTTGATGTTTAGCTTGTTTCTCTTCCGCTTTATTTTTTAGGTAGCCCCCAGCTATATTAGCTATAGGGCCGATAAGATGTTGTAACATATATATACCTCACTTTAGAGGGTTAGATAAGTAGTCCATACCGTCCCAGAGATCTTGAATCTCTTTCTTAACTACCTTTACGTCATCCTCAAATTCTTTTATTTCTTCTGTAACTAACTCAGCTTTTTGTACTACAGTTTCCATTTGAGTTACTTTTTGTTTTAGTTCAGCTATTTCCTCTTTGAACTCTAACATCTTTGCGTAATTATCTTTGATGGTAACTAAGTTAGTACCTAATTCAGCTAGTTTACCTTGTAACTGAGATACATTGTTATCTTCTAACTGCGTCTCAATAAGAGATATTTTCTCTTCAATAGGCGCTACATCAGGTATTACTCTAGCTTCCACAGACTCTAGTCTAGAGTACAAACTACTTGCTGTCCATACACCACCACCAATAGTAGAACCAATAGCTAATACTACAGCAATCCACGCTCCTTTGAACGTCTGACCACCAATAGTTAGTTCACTATCTTCAATACCCATTACTCACATTCTCCAGTCATAAAGCACTCATAACCTTGCGCTGTAGGGCCCGTTAGGTAGTATTCTGACTCTTGCCCAGCAACTAGTATGTCCGTACTAGTAACATATAAATCTAAACCAAAAGCATCAGTGCCGTCTAGCAATACTGCTGTACCATTGTTTGTACCTGCCCACTGCATAGTTACCCATTTTTGGTTAGCATTGTAAGATAGGGTGGCTTGCTCAGCTGTAGTGTTGTTGTTCTCAGCACCTTGTTGTAAGAAATCTACCGCATCAGCGTTTTCGGCAACGGCAATAAAAGCACTAGCGTTGTTAGCGTGCGTCTCAATGTCATCTATAGACTGGTTATAAGTATTAACTTCTTCTTGGGTAATAGTTAGTATTTCTTGGTTATCAGCCACAAAGTCTTGTACAGCCGCTTCTTCATCTGGAGTGGCCGCAGCTTCCGCTACCTCAGCTACTTGCACCACTTGTACCATCTCTACAACAGCTTCGGTAAACACATCCACTGCTTGATCCATAAGCTCAAGTTCAGTTTCAGCACGTTCGTTTAGGACAGACTGGACATCACCATAAGGCATGTAACTAGCCATATTAAAAAGAGCATCATTGTATGCTTGAATCTGTTCGGTGGTGATATGCGCGGACTCTGAAACACTGCCATCAGACATAGAAGTACCAAGATAAGAATACTCAGTGGCAGAACCAACATACGCAATTCCACTATCAATTTGATCTACAATCGCAGATGACGCATTGATTAAATTATCCAACTCACTTGAGTGAGCTGCGGAACCTATCACTAATAGAGCTAATATCTTCTTCTTCATCATCGACGCTTTCTCCTATCTTTAGAATTGTATTGTACCACTCCTTTGTCTTTTTACCGTAGTCTGGTATGTAAGTTTCAGGATTCATTTTCATTATAAGGAAAGCTCTTTTACCTACAATCAGCTTACCATTTGACAATATAGGGCATGGCGTACCTGATATAAACATAGCTTTCCACACATCTACTGACTGACACATTCTAGCTACAGCAGCCACTTTCATGTTCAAATCAGATAATACTTTAGCGTCTCTACGTCTGTTACATTCAGGGTCAACATCATAACTACCACTACTGATTCCAACACCTACAGTCTGTAATGACCCTCCTGCACCTTTTAGACAAGTGTCCATGCCATTACTCATGTAACTAGGACTAATCGCACTTCCTACAGGCATTTCACTACTAGATCCTGCACCGTTATATGTATTAGATACTGACTTGTCTTCCGTGTTGTTATTACTATTTACGCTACTACCATCACCATTATATGTATTTAGTGATCCATCTTGCTGGTTTGCTATAGCAACTGATGTAAATAATAGTAAACAAACTTTAAAGTAAATTCTGAGCAATTGCGTCTGCCCCTAAAATTACTGGAAAAAGAAGCCACAACAAACGTTCAATACTTCTAAACTTATGCATACCCTGATCTAAACGCTTGTCTACAGTATCTAGTTGATATTGTATGTTTTCCATCCTAGCCGCACACTCTCTTTCATGGGCTTCTAGTTTAAGTAGGGCTTCTTTATTCGTATCCATGACTAGCCTCTCCTAATGTTTTTGGATGTACCAAACACTTTTCTTGCTCTGACCGTACCATTAGTTGCTTTTGCATATACTTCAAATTCCGTGGCTGCGGTATCGCTGTTTTTAACGATTGCAGTTGGGAAGTTAAACGCTTGTTCCGATGACTGTGGACTAAAAAATGAAGCGTCTGCGTCGGGATCGTAGGTAATTTGATACTCTCTTTGTATGAGAACTTCATCCCCCACCGTGTTCCAACCATCAGTAGCGTAGTACACATTATCTCCAACACCCAAGCTAGTCAGCGTAGTATCTGGAGTAATTTGTCCAAACACTATGTCAGTGCGGTCATTTCCTGAGTCATAAGAAAAACTTTCTATGCTTCTAGGAGTGGTAGAATTCGTGGGAGAGTTATTGCCCCATATTTTAATTGCGTGGCCCAACTTCTGACGTTGGTCTCCAGCAATAGAAAACTGATAGTAATAATTACCAGCCACACCGTTAACTTTTGCAGGAGCTACAGTTATAGCGCCCAAAACTGCGCCTGTGGCTACTTTTGACTTCTTAATTATTTTAAAGGTAATATTTGGGTTAGTAGTGGAGCTAGAGATCATTACAGTAAAAGCCACCCCCAAATCCAGAACATGAAAGTCTGTGTCACTGTTTCCCGGCACACTAAACGAGGCTATTTTTGTGTAGCTAGAACCAGCCAATATGTAGGGGGTTTCAGTTGCTAGGCTAGCTTCGTTAACATTACTCCATTCAAGCGCCTCTATCGGGTAGAAAAATGAACCATTATTGTCTACGTATGCTTTGATTGACTGTTGTGAGGCTACTGACGTTGCAGAATTACCAGCCATGTCGTCTTGGTCAAGAAACCCTGTTATCGCCTGACCACCTGCAGTTATCTTCAAGTTGTCTATAGTGGCAGTATGCATAAGCATTGCAGACGAAAAATTAGTCTGCTCATCAACATTAGTACCATTACAAACAACGTTATCTTGCACTGCTGTAGGTATTGTAACGCCTGTACCGCTAGCAGTTTTTACTGTTACGTCATGCCCTGTCTCGTTAATAACACAATACGTCTTACTGCTAGCAGGTACGATTACTATGCCCGTAGCATCCGTGGCTATCTGACTGCTAGTATCGGTTAACCTAAGTATAGCAGCTCGTGCTTCAGAAGTAGTGCCGTTTGCCTCTGTTAAAGTATGTGTGTTAGCTGCGTCACTGCCCTGACCCCAAGTGTTGATAGTAGCCATACCTGCAATGGCTTCTTCCACCATATCAGTAACTTCGTTGTTTACTGTATTACCCCAGCCAGTATCACCTGCGGCGGGCTTACCGAATTTAAGTGTGCCTGTGTATGATGTACTCATTATGTAATCCTTATAAGTGCTGCAGTAGACGTATTAGCTGGCATACCAACTGTAAACGTACTGTTATTGCTTGTTTTATCGTCGCCAAAGTCTAATACCATGACAGCTCTATTGTTATCGCCGGTAGTATTATATATTAATGCACCTCTAGCCGTAAAACTACTACTTGCCCAAGTAGCGTCCTCAAAACCGGTAAAACCTACACCATCACCGCTAGAAGGATTTATTCTTGTAAGCGCATACCCACCCGCAGTATACCCTGCGCCAGATACTTCATTATCTGTAGAATACACAGTAGTGTCCGCATTTAACGTAGCAGCGCTAGTATACAAGGCTATCTTAAAATTCTGAGAGCTAAAATCATGTGTGCCCTCTAGTAGCTCTTTCTTAAATGATGTACATAATACTTGTGTAATGGCCATTTATTACCCCTCTCTCTGTGGTGGTTGTGCAGGAGCAGGTACAGTCAAAGGTTGTGCTGGAGCTGACCTCGGTCTAAATGAATCTTGTTTTAATTTAACATTTACAGTATCAACTAATGGTTGCAGGGATACTACGAACTGTTGTTCATATAACTGAATGATGTCTGGCTCTGCTTTCATAAACCGTGCAGCTTCCACTAAAGTAGCATTTAATAACGCTGAATCGTAGTTTACGCCTAACCAAGGTTGTTGCTGGCTTGTAGAAGGGTTAATGTCTACTATAGAAAGTGGTTGGTATTGGTACTCGAATACAATAGTAATAGTAGCATTAAACCTAGGGGCAGTCTCTAGTTCTAAACGCGCTCCAGCTTCGTTGTTACTGAAACTATTGGTGAGAGCGTAGTATTTTAACTTGTTGTCCGTAAGCGTGCTCTCTGGGCTTTCAGGATACGCTTCACGCATAAACTGCACCGATTTTGGGATTAATGGTACTCTAGTGCCAGAAGCAAGCTGTTGATATACAACGTGCACATACAAGCAGTCAGCCGGTAAAGTATAACTTACAGTGCCGTTATAGCTTACGGGGTTCGTCGCTTTTTTTAGTAGGGGTAAATCTTTGATAAACCCATAAATCTTTTGCTCAGCTTGTTTCGTAAACATAGATAGCTGCGCAGGAGAAAAAGTCATCTCAGTGATGTCTTGTACGTTTTCTTTTAATTCGTCGTATGTCATAGCCATATTATTCTACCGTCACCGTAACTGTACCTGTTTTAACTTCCATAGCCATATTAGGCCCTGTACCTACTGGGTTCCAACCCCAATCTACTGCTCGGGCACTGGTATCAGCTGAGTCTGCACTTAAACTTTGATCTGGGCGTGGGTTACGTAACGCCTCTGGATCATTGACTGGATACTCACCCTGAAAGTTTTGTGGGTGATCTTTATCCCAACACGAACTACAAGCCAGTAAACCTGTGCCCTGACGCTTAACTACAACTTCCTTCAAGTCTCGTAACTTTTCACGAAACCCGCATATATCACAGAAGCCAAACGCTTTTTTGCCAGTAGCAAACTTTCTCATTATGGGTACCCAATACGTGGTACAAATCTAGCCGCAGTCTTTTCTCTGTCTTCACCAGCAGCTAACTGGAACTGCTCATCATAAATCTGTTTTAACATTACTACCCTGTCAGACAATTCGGGCGTCTTCATAGCAATGTAATACGCTAACCCAGCCACTAGACAAGGTAAGAATCTAAATGGCATGTCCGGGGTATAGCCACCTTCACCCGCGTCTTCTATCCGTCTTAGGTAAAAGTAATGTATTTTGTAGGTAGAGTCCTTATCTGGTACCGGCCATACGTGTGCAATAGGGCCACCTAGCTGTCGATCAATCCAAACCTGTGTAGGTCTACCTTGTGTTAACTTGTTAGGAATACCTGCGTAAACACTCGCACTGGTACGTGTTAAGGGGAGATCTCTTTGTTTGGCTTGCACCCCATCATCTGTACGCAAGTTTATTTCTAAAACGTCTATAGCAGTGCTATTTAGAGAGTAGTCTAAGTCCCCTTTTGCTAGGGTAGTTGTGTCTTCCGCTATAGTCCACAGATTAATACCACGGTTCGCCCACTCAATGGTAAGCAAGTTCATAGATCTTCTAGCTGTTCTTAGGTCATACCCAGAACGCATCTCACGTCCGGCACGTTCCCACGCTTCCTCAGCAATCTCTGGGAAGTCCATGTAAAATGTTGAAGTACCTGATGTAGCCATTACTTACCTCTACGTTTTAGTGACTTGACTCTGCGTGGAGCACCTGCAGGTTGTCCTAAATTTTTCTTTTCTCTTACCTTCTTAGCCTTCTCTGCACTAGACATTTCGCCTGATGTTTTAGGAGTCTTAGAAGATATCCGTTTGCTAGGACGACAGTATGGTGTACCGCGTCCATCGCCTTTCTTTCTACCACAAGGTTTGCCTGTACTAACGTCTTTCCAGTCTTCCTTGAACCAACGTTTTAAGGCAGCGCCCTTCTTAGTTTTACGAACGCCACCTCCAGACTTGTAGTACCTACGCATTACTTTTTACCCGCTTTCTTCTTACGGCATTTAGCAATAGCGCCGGACGCATACGCAGAAGGAAAGACCTTATATTGAGACTTAACCTTATGGTAGCATGCGTCCTTTACGGAACCACCTTTCTTATAGTATCTGCGCATTATCGCATCTTACACTTACGTACGCCTTTTTTAGCAATGCCCGCACCGCGAACCTTACCACCAGACTTAGCCTTCTTAACCTTACCGCCTTTCTTCATCATAGGCATAGGTGGCTTCTTAGGGGGCATACCCATACCACCTGCAGCAGCGCCCGGACTAGGCATAGGAGTAGCTGCCTGTGCAGGAGTTGGTGGCTTAGGAGCACTAGTGTTGTTCATAGCGGCTTCAGGGCCTTTGCTCTTAAATCTTGACCCACCATCTGGACGAGTTTTACCTGCGGCTCGCTCTTGTGCTAGTTGGCGAGGCACAGTTCTATTGAACTTCAGTTCATCTGACGCAAACTTATCGCCTTTAGCTTCACGCTTCTTCTTGTTGGCCATGCGTTTATTCAAGTCCATTTTAACTTGTTTTTTGTTTGACGCATCAGCGGGATTAGCTATTTTATCCTTACTAGTTACTCGCTTTTTCTTCTTTTTGACATCGCCACCTTTTTTGTAGCCCATCTTATCTTTCGCTTCTTCAGCGTCTTTCATACCTTGTTTGGTATAAGGGAATTTCTTTCCGCCTACATTTGGCATTTTCTAACACCTCCAGCGCTTCCGCGCTTGTCTTAATCTTGAATTAGGGTCTTTTGCAGCTTTTGGAAACTTCTTCATCTGTCCAGCAGAACGTGCACAATATGACTTACGTCTAGACGCTCTCTTTCCAGTTGGCTTCTTCTCCGTTACTGCAGTTTGTAATTTACTACCGGGGTTATTTCGTCTGTACTTCGCAACACCTTTAGCAGTCATACCAGCACCAGATTTAGTGGGGCGCTTGTCCCCACTTTTCTGGCTCATACCTTTCATACCGGTACCAACTTTACCGCCTTTCTTGTACTTGTAGCAGACTCCGTAGTCGTTACGCATAGAACACCACTACTTGGACAATACCTGTACCCAACGTAAAGTGTGGGTCAGCTACAGAACGTACGCCATCCGCAGGTATGTTAACTGAGTGAATGTCTGCTGCAGCGAGAACCGTCATATCCAAAATAGTTTCGCCACCAGTACCGCCATCTTTAACCACAACAGTGTAAGTATCAGAACCACCATCTGCATGGCTAAGAACTTGTATTTGACGTATACGAGCTGGGCCTACGCCCAACGCACCTGTGGCAGTCAGCTTCTTGGCTTTTACATCGGAACTGAATGATCCCATGATAGCCTCCTATTAAGATAATGCTGCGCCAATAGCAGTTTTCCACGCTGTTCCGTTACTTACAACAACACAGATTTCATCGTCGCCTGAACCATTATCAGTAACAACATACACGGTTCCTGCTACAACAGAGGTAGCCGCTGGTAAATTAGCAGTAGTTACTGCTGGGATTTGAAAACCCGCGTCCGAACGGACTGGGCCTGAAAATGTAGTCTTAGCCATTATATGAGCCTCACATGTGAGTTAAAGTGAACTTGTCTACATGTCGTCTGTCGGGCCAGTCAAGTCCACCGATAAATTTTCCCGATTTGTCATAACTTATCACAGTGAAATATAAAAGACAATAAAAAAGGGAGCCGAAGCTCCCTTAGTAACCCAACGCAGATTATGCGCCCGGTGATCCGAAGATCGCCAATGGGTCAGATACACCGAACGAGTAACGCTCACGAGCCTTATAACGGCTGTTGCCAGTATCGAAATCAGCGTCCATAGAGGTAGCCATTTTCGCACGAACAAAGTGCTTCAATCCGTTAGGAATATCAGTAGTTAAGAACCACGCATCAGTATCTGTTAGGTAGTGATTGATTGCGTAGCCGCCCGGAATAGAACCATTGTTCGATAGGGCATTAACGTCATTGTCAGCAGTACCAACACGACCTTCAGTCTCAAGCAAACGAGTCGCTACAAACTGTAGGTTAGATGGAATAATGAGCTTCTTAGGCTGTGCAGCAATAAGAAGACCACGCTCATCTGTCCACTGACCAATTTGAATAACAGCCGCTTCCAAAGAAGTTTCGTTAAGGTCAGCCGGAGTAGCAGGTTCGTTTGAGTTAGTTCCACCATTTACTAGTGGGTGAAGAGTAGAACAAAGCTCTACGCCATCACCGTAAGTAAAGTTGGAATCAAAAGCGTTGTTTAGTACAGCAGCAGCTTTAACCTGCTTAGTGTACGCCATAGCGCGAGCCAATGCTTTGGTATAACGAGCAGACAAAGAGTCATACAAGTTATCTTCAATCGCTTCTTCAGTGATTGCAAAACCCATAGCAACAGTCTCGTGCGTGTAGCGAGCTGTCCACGCTTCTTGCGCGTTGTCATACTCGATTGCCGCACCTTCTGATTTAGTTGGCGCAGTACCGAATCCTGACAATTTAGTTTCTTCTTCAAAAGAACGGTCAGAGCTTTCAGTCTCGAAAATCTCTTTGTGTTCTTCACCATATTTGGAATACTCCAAACCAAATAACGCATTCAGTCCGGGGAGTAGTTCCTTTAGCAGTTGTGATCTTGAAATAGCCATTAGTTATACTCCTTATGCTAGACCGAGTGAGTTAGTGTAAGAATGTACGCCAACATTATACTTAACCAAAAACTCAGGATAAGCGTCAGTTTCCGTACCCGGAACAACGGCAATAATACGCATTGCTAGTGTTGAAGTAGCAGCCAAGCTACCACCGTTAGTGCCAACAAGCAAAGCCATGCCTGATTTACCAGTTGCAGTGCTTCCGTCGCCCAATGTAGTTAGAGCAGCGTTCATGCCCACAGCACCAGCAGCATTAGAGCTGTTGAAAGTACCTAGGGTCTCACTTCCTTGGATTTGGAACACAGTGTTAGGGTCGTCATTTACTAAGATTTTAACGTCCGTAGCGCCACCTGAAATTAGGTTAGCTGGAAGATAGTTCTTAAATAAAAGTTGACCTTCTGCACTAATGTAACTACACCCTTGCATAACACCCATGATACCCGCAGTTGCATCAGTAGTATCTTCACTACCACTATGATCTGACGCTAGGTCAATAGCAACTGGAGTAGTTGTAACACCCGCAGGTAAACCTGTGGTCGCAAGTTGTACAAGCTGTCCGTTATAGATAGCAGTAGCAACGTTTGCTTTTACGGGATACTCACGAAGAGTACCACCTTGATATGGCCCCCCACCAATAAGGTTTTTGGGGATTAGGCCGTTTGGAGAAGCTGTAGCAGCCATAATAAAACTCCTAAAAAATTAAATTAGCCTTTACCGAAAGTGACCTTAGACTTTCTGTCGTTAAACAGAGGCATTCTAGGATCATTTTCCCTCATAAGGTTGTTATCCACTGCGTTCATTTGTGATTTGGTCTGTTGAGCGTAGTATTCATTACGTTCATTAGCTAACTCAATAGGCGCTTTACACAACATCAAACCACCAATCACAATGTTATCTTTAAATTTATCGTTCTCGATAGTAACAAGTGTGATCTCAGGATGATCTGACGCTTTTACAGCAGTCCAACCTTCTCTTAGTTTTGATGAGACATTAGTGGCATCCACTTGTCCCTGATTTGCAACTCGAATCCAACGATATACATATCCCTCTTCTGGAGTGGGAGACGGTAAAACTTCTGGACGTTTCCATGCAGTTTTACGAGCAGTTTTCTCACGAGTCTCTAATTCACGGTTTAGTCTGTTCTCAGCCATTATCTTTCCCTCATCATTTCTTCAGCAACCTTTTTGGCGTATAGTTCAAGCGGTACTCCTAACTTCTTAGCGACAGCCACCTGTGAACGCGTTAATTTCACCTTCTTAGGTGATGTGCTCCGCGACGCGGGAGCGACCACATTCGACTTTCGCTTCTTAGTTTCTTGCCCTGTTTGTTCATCCTCTCCGAAATAGTCCGAAAAAGTAGAACGCATACGAGAGTCAATTCTCTCATAGTATTCATCACTGCTAGGGTCAAGGCCTTCATTTACAGCCTTGTTATGTACACCCATAGCGTATGCAGTCATCTCTTCGTCAGAACCAAACCAAGCGTTTTCTTTTGCCCAGTTTGAAGCTCTTTCGTCAGGTTGTACTGCCTCTTGTTGACTTTGTACAGGAGTTTCATCTTCTTGTAAAGATATATCATCTAACTTACTAAGTTTGACTTTAGCGTCAGTTAATTTCTCCTGTGCGTTTAAAACTTTTTCTGCATCTCCAGCATCGTACGCTTTTTTATACGCGAACTTAGCTAGATTAACTTCTTTCTCAGCTTCTTTCTTAGATTGCTCTAACAACGCTTCTTGCGTTTTTTGTTTAACTGAATGAAGTTTTTTGTTTTCATCAGCAAGTTGCTTAGCGTACCGCTCAAGTTCTTTACGTTCACGCTCGGCAGCTTCTTTTGCCCTGCGTTCGTCGTGGTAGCCTTTACTAAAATGCTGGATACGTTTACGAACTTTTTCAGAGTAATTTTCCAACTCTTCTTCCGTAACGTCTTCTGGTGGGGCTGATGCTTTGCGGTTACGATCAGCTTTAGGCGTATCGTCTACAACTTCGACTTCTACGTCTTCCTTAGCTTCAACCTCAACCTCTACTTCTTTTTCTTTGTAGTCATCAGCTTCTTTTTTACCAGACAGGTCAATTTCTACTGCACTGGAATCCTCTATCTCGAGGCCTTTTTCTTCCTTCTCATCAGGAAACTCAAACTCAACTTTTTGAAAACCCATATTATTCTCCTTATGACGCTCGTGCTACTGCACGGGGATCTGGCACTACAGCTTCTACTGAATCATCATTCATCAGACGGAACTCTGTGTCACCAATTTTAAAACGCGTGCCAGTATTAGCACGGAACATTACATAATCACCTAACGCACACCAAGGGGTATCAAAACGTTCTTTATCAGAATACGCTTCTGTGCCCATATCTATCACTAAACCAATAGTAGATAAGACATGATCTAAGTGTTGCTCTTTGCTAGATTTAATAATACGGGTGTCACCAAAAGTCTCTTCTACTTTAGGTAAAGCAACAAGTATTCTATACCCAACAGGTTTAGGTAAGCTCTCTTCGAGCTCTTTCTCATTTTCGGGATCTCGCTGAACAATTTTTAAATCACTCATCATCATCCTCCAAATGTGTTTGCATCTCTGCAATAAAGTCTTTCGCAGATTTCAGTCCTCGGATAACCCCCACGGTTTCTTTATATTGGGCGTAATCTTTGGCATTACCTGCAGCAAGATAGTATTCAGTGTTTTTAACACCGTCATCTATCTTCTCTATCAGCACGTCTAAGACGGTAGTAGCCATAAGTTATTCCTTACGTTGTTTATTCATCGCATCAGACTCAGCCTTCATAAGATCTAAGTCCAGTTTAGTGTTAGCGGTACGTCTATCTGCCGCCAGTTTAGCCCCAGCTTTCTGGGCATCAATCTCCAACTCCTGACGTTCAATATCCAGTTGTTGTTGGTCGATTTGGTTATCCATCTGATCTTTTTGAGCTTTACGTTGTACTTCAGCTTGTTTGATCTGACCCTCAAGTTGGTCTTTTTGAGCTTTAAGCTGCATCTCTTGTTGCTTGAGCTGCATCTCTTGTTGCTTGAGCTGGATAATAGGATCTTGTGCTTTTGCCTGCGCTTGTTGCGCTGCGGCTTGCTGTTGGTTCTGTGCTGATTGTTGTTGCCCTGCTTCCATCGCTAGACGTGATAGTTCCACTTCTATCTCTGGTACCATTTCTTCGTTTGGTAGTGGCAACGGTGCACCTAGTTTCTTCTCTAGCTGTGCTCTGTAACGGAACCCAACGTGTTCTGCTATATGCGCCTGCAATGCTTGCATCATCTGCTGTGCCGCAGGGGTTTTACCCAATGCACCCACAACCATAGGATCTTGTAAGAACGCTTGGTGGGTAGCAATATGAGCTTCATGGTCTTGGTTCAAGAACGCTTTTATGGGGGTGCCCGTTAGCGCGTTCATGTTCTCGCTGATCGGATCTGTTGGTTTTACATCGTCTTTCGTAGGTACCAACTTGTCCGCGTTTTTCACACCCAACACCTCAATCATCTGACGGTGTAACTGGGGAAGGTTATAAATCTGTGGTGCTTGCTGTGACATCTGCAATACAGTCTGATACTGAACTACACGCTGTGCCATAGTTGTACTATTAGGGTCACTTACTGGTATCACTTCGACCATCTCATAGTCTTGTCTACGAGCAGTAACTTCACCCCTAGTAGGTTCGTACCCATATTCCTCTGGCGCATTCTCTGCCATGATCTCTTTGAGCATGCGGAACTCTAACTTCATCGCATAATGCACACGAGCCTGTACAGCAGCCATAGGCTTCAATGTACGCTCTAATAAAGCTAGTGTAGTACCAACTGGCGCGTTCGCAGACATATCAGAGATGTCCATATCAGCCACTGCACCTAGTTTGCGGCCTTCTGTAGTAATCTGATTAAGTAGCGCTAGTAGGGTTTGGCTAGGCTCTTTATATGGTAGCGGCATAATGTTGTCACGTATGCTACCTGATGGCACATCTACGTCTTTAAACTCACCCGGCTCGATAGGCTCATCATCACCTTTAATGCGTAAACCACGTGATTTTAGACCCCCCGGAAGGTTAGATAGTGTACCAGCGTCCACCAATTGCCGTATAATCGACGTTCCTGCTTTAGCGTACCCACCTATTATATGTATCAGTCCAAGGCCGTAGAAGCCAAATCCGGGCACATATACGTAATGTACGAAATGCTGACGTTTCATTTCTAGTTCGTCGTCTTCTTCGTAATTACGTCTTATAGATAGTAGCTCACCTGTGCTACGCTCGATGGTGACTACGTATGGTTTAGCTAGGTCTTCTTCATCATCAATACCTTCGATGACTAGGTTTGCATGGATTTCGTATAACGTATAGCGATCATCACTGTTTAACTGATACCCAGCTTCTTCAGCCTTACGCTCTTCAATATCAGTCTGATACGGCGCTGGGTCATCCATGTCTATATCAGAATAAAAACCATTAGCCTGCAGTCTACGTAAATCGTTTTTAGTCTTACGCATTACATGAGTTACACGCTCGGCCTCTTCGATGTTAGATGCTCCATAAGGCACTATAACGTCTTCTGCTGGGATATAGATAGCACACTGTCTACCCATATTAGGGTCAAAGTAAACCTTCTTAAACGCCGATCCTGCAAGTCCTAGGCTATATAGCATACGTTCATGCTCCGGACGATACTCCACCATACGATCTGTTAGCTCGTAATTCATGTCTGCTTTTACGCGTTCAGCGGCTTCTTCTTTCTCACGAGTCTCTTTACCCAAGATTTTTACTTTTACTGGCCCCTGTGCAGGGAATGTTTCTGCCATAGCCTCTGCTTGAAAACGTATTGCAGCTTCTGCTAATACAGTGGAGTGTACCCCGCAGGCTCCTTCCCACGGTGCGGTACGCTCTTCATACTTAAATCCAAGGATGTCTAATCCCTTTACGTAAGTATCAGCCCAGTCCTTACGGCTCTGTATGTCGGATTCTACTAACCCTAATAACTCATCTACAAGGATGTTCTTGTCACGCTCGTCTAGGTCATCCGCTAGATTAGCGTCAAATTCTGATTCTTCTTCATCACCCGGCATCAAGATAACTTCAGCACTACCGTCATCTAAAATAACCGCATCAGGGTTTATAATCTCAATCTCTAACTCTTCCCCTGTTAGGTTCTCACCTTCAGGAGCTTCAGTCTGCAAACTTTTCTCAATAGCCATCGTTTAACCTCTAATAATATCCGACACTTCTTCTTTGGAAGTATTTAGTTTCTTCTGGCTCATCTGAAGGTAGCCGTATAAATCCGCCCTGCCTAAACCGCATAAGCGCCATAATTGTAGAATCCACCAAGTCATCATTACTCATAAATGGGAATCCCGCTATTTCTTCTATAACTTCTTCTGCCCAGCGCGTCTGTGGTACCCAAACAAGTTCAGATGCGATAATATCAGATACAGAATTTAGTCTTGCTAGTTTATCACCAGATCCACGGTGAGGGGTATACTCTTGTATAACAAGCCCCATTCTCCGCATTTCTTGATACAATGCAACACCTGAACTCTTTTTCTCTACAATAAACGCGTCAGGATCCCACATCGTATATTGTTCCATAGCCAATTCTTTTAGCTCAGGAAACTCTAAACGCTCTTTTATACTATTTAATAGTATGATGTTATGTGCATTTGTCTCTTCATTGAAAAATACACCCCAAGTAGTTAGCGCAGTGAAGTCAGCCCTATTATGTTTTTCTGCTGCAGAATCCAGTGACATAATAATATACTCACACATAGGAGGATTTTCTTTCTCCCATATCTGCCACCACTCTCTTTTTACAATAGCCGCTTCTTCTGCTGTTGGCTGCTGCTGATACTGTGCATTCCACTGGAACAACGGCATTGACGCTTTTGTACGTTCCAACGCCGCCATATCAAAAAACTCAGGCCACAACGGTTTCTCTATAAGTTCTCCAGTTTCACTATCTTCTACCTCAAGAACTGCAGGAAACTCCACAACTTCATACTGGTCAGATTTGTCATTCTGACTCATATCCTTAACTACACGGCCCGTTAGATCATCCATGTGCCATCTAGTTTGGATAATTGCTACCCTACCACCGGGCATCAAACGTGTACGAGCACCAAATGTGAACCATTCGTACGCTTTTTCAAACACACTAAAGTTACCATTAATAACATCTTGCTCAGAATGTGGGTCATCTACCAATAATAGGTGTGCACCACGACCAGCTAGTGCCGATCCTACACCACATGCGTAGTATTCACCGCCCATATTGGTGTTCCAACGCCCTGCAGACTTAGAATCTGTAGCTAATTGTACTGTAGGAAATATGTCTTTATAGTCCTGTAAACCCAGTAAATTACGCACTTTTCGACCAAAATCTACCGCTAAATCGGTCGTATGCGACACCATCATCACTTTTTTGTCTGGATTTCGCCCTAAAAACCACGCTGGGAAGAAAATTGACACTAATTGTGACTTTCCGTGCCTAGGAGGGATGTTTACACAGGTACGATCCTTGGTTCCATTCTCTAAACCCATCAACATATCCGCCAAAATGCGGTGATGTTTACCTACAATGTAATCTGGCTGCATTCTTTTGCAAAATTCTATCAAATCATCGTACGCATTCTTATTTTTTCTACGGGAAGCTAACTCATCGACCATTTTATTGATCTCAGTAACCTCTTCTTCAGTAAAACTATCAAGATTGTCCAACATTTGCTGGATGTCTTCTTGTGTGAATTCACTCATCTACCGTCTCCGCGTCGATTACGACTGCGTCGTCATCAACTTCAGGCGGATTTATGAGCTTTTCTAGCTTTTTTCGTAGGTTTTTCTTCAAATCATCTGTTGATTGGTGTGTAACTGTAACTTCTGACTTCTCAGCGAACAAACTTACATCAGAAATTTTACCCAATAACTCCAATGCGCGAAGCCTTATCTTAGCATCAGGGTTTTCTGTCTCTAAAATCAGCTTATTTGTTATCAAATGTCGCACTGAGGTAGCAGATTCGACCACAGAACGGCCAAATTCACTCAAAATGTTGTTTGTAAGTACCAAAGATGCCGGTGTTAACTCTGCAACACGCGATTTTGTAGCTTTTTTGGATGTTTTTTCGGGATCTTCTGCGTATGACATGCTCAACATGCTCGCTACAGCCTCATCTTCAGCTGTAGGAGTCAAATCTAACCCTTCTTTCTCTAATTCTTTTGCCGTTACGGTAGCAGCACGCGCACGGACTGTTAAATCCACGGTAGGATCGTCGTCATACACTGGTACGCCATTCTCTGGCTCGAGCTTTATCGTCATATTTTAGTCGCAGGTTATTAACCGTAGGCGTATATATACCAAAAAGTTATAAAGAGCGCAAGTCATTACCAAAAATCATACAAAAAATAAATAATATACATGTGTTGGTATGACCTGCTTTGGTATATAATGGCGGCATTCCCAAAACACACTACCAACTGGAGATTCTATGTATCCGGATATGTTCCTATTGTCTGCTTGTTTAGTTACTAGCTTAGGGCTTGTTTGCATTTACTTTGAAGATGATCTTCCCTTTTAAAGGATCTAAGTAGACTCATACCTTCTAACTCTTCTTCCCTTGTAAAATCCGAGGCGGTTAACCGTAGCTGCGTTTTTCCTTCTAGCTCTGCAACAGGTTTTACAATCATACGTTCTATATCTAATGCCACAAATACATAGAAATCAGCAATGTGAGCAGCACGTAAGTTAAAAGCATACCCGGAAAAAGCGGGTCGTTTGTTATGTTGATTGAAATGGCAGATGTTTGATGATTTGACTTGCACTGTGAATAACGATTGGTCTAACGATTGGCACCACAAGTCTATGCCGGATCGGTCTACATGGTGACACTCTATACCGTACTTCTCCAGCTTATATATGGCAAAGAACTCCCCGACACGTCCAACGTGACTCGTTTCTCCCTCTACCAAAAGCCGCCCCATACGTAACCTATTCAGATTTGGATCACTTCTAGAAAGTAACACACAAAAAATTTTTTGCAAGGCCTTTTTTAAACAAGGTGGGGGGTTTTCAGAAAAATACGATTTATTTGAGTAAATTAGTATATATACATCTGTGGGACTCCTAAACACAAAACGCGGGGGGTGGGGGGTGTAGCGCTACACCCCATAATAGAGGGAACATGTTCCTATAGGATCTTGTACAAATGTGTAGGATTGTGTATAATGGTGACTATCAACAGCGCTGATGCTGTTGTGGCTATAGGGCGAGCCATTACGCCCCATTAAATAGGAAATACTAAAATGAGAAATTATACATATGATCTAGCAGGTAGAGTAAACAGCACTATCATTGATTCAATTAATAACCATGCTGATGGAATCAAAGCAGTAGAGCAAGCCACTACTGACTTACAATCCACCGCAATTGCTAACTATCAGCTATTGCAATCGCAGGGCTTTATACCTACTGATTTACTCAGCCCCGATAAACAGTCTAAAGGTACATGTACTGAAGCTGAGTGGGTTTCTTTGATGTGCGCTAGAGCTGAGAAAATGTGGGGCAGTAATAGCGTTAAGTTTAAATCAGTGTGGCGATATATGAACGACCGCGACGGTATGACAGGCGCTGAGAAAAAGACTGCTAAGGAAAGCCACGTTAAATCAGTAAGGCGCTCACTCAAAGTAATATCAAAGGGCTATGCTGACTGGATTGCTGGTGGTAGTAAGTCGGCTGAAGAGGTACAGTCTGCCCCGCGCCAAGTAACACCTACTGAAGAGTTCATAGCCAAGCGCTTGAAATCAATTAAGAGTCGAGCTGATAAATCGGTTGATGAATTGAAAGCCAAGTATGACGATTTTGATATAGCAGTATTTAATCAATTACTTGAGCCAGTAGCAATGTATATTGATCGACTGGGCAAAGCCAAGCCCAACAGTAAGCAGGTTAGTTTTGATTCTAAAGGTAACCGTAGAAAGAAAAAGTAACACTGCTACAACGGGAGCGCCTACGGGCGCTCCTTTTTTTGGCTTAAAAATTGGGCTATCGAAGCCAGTTCCCAAGCGTGGCGTTGAGTCTATGTACGACTTCAGCGTATCGAAGCCAGTTCCCAAGCGTGGCGTTGAGTCCAAGCAAGGGGTGTAATGTTACCCCCCCAACCCGCACCGTTACTGCAATGTAACCTTTTATGGCTCTTTTGTAACCTAATGTTACCTTTTTTTTAGGCTAAAAGTTACAAAATAGTTTTGTGTGCGATTGTTAGCAGAGGTGAAGGGTATTGATACAACGATTGTGTGCGTTTATGTACTTTCTTACTATCTATCTATCTAAATCTTTATAATGTTACCTTTTTAAAAAAGTATATATATCCCCCTGTTCGAGGGCTCTCTGGCAGATTTCTTCCCACCATCACAACACACTTCAAAATATCACCTTTCAATTGTCGCAAAAAAGGTTACATTGTTACATTACGCACCACCAGTGGTCTGTAGCCAAAAAGCAAAAGTTACAAATGGGTTACAATACAAGGTTTTTGTAACACTCAAAAAGTTACACCTTCACAATACTACACCTAAGTACAAACCCTGACGGAAAAATATACAACTTGACATGAACCCCCATAAGTGGTATAATAATACTTGTTCTGGTGATACTTCCAGAGCATTGGTGACGCTGTTCCCATAGGGGGGGTAGCGGTACACCCCTTACTTACGAGGTGATATATGAAAAAGCTAGACTTCAACAACAGTCTTTATTACCTGCTAATGGATCATGCAGGTATTGCAAGTGAGACCGATGGACAGCGACTAGCAGGTTGCAGTGTCGATCAAATGTTCGATGACTTGTTACGCGATCAAGATCAGCCAGAGCCATTGGTGTTTACGGATAACTACAGCAAGCGAGGTAATCGTGATGACTAACGTGAAACATGAACGTGCAATGATGTGGGTAGATGAGTTACAAAACTACATCGAATCACTTGATAGTATGCCTAAGTTATTGCAGAAGAATCTAGTTACTGAGCTAGACCTAATTGTGGTTGACCTTATCCAATTCAAGGAGAGTGATGATGAGTGATGTATACAAAGAGTGGCAAGCTGTCATGGACATGTACTGGAAAGAGCGCAAGCGTCTACACAAAGAGTATGTGTTGGGTAAATTAGATGGTGACTTAGCGTTGCCTGAAATAAATGAGGGGGGTAACACTACACCCCATAACGAGGAGAGTGATGATGAATAACATAGCTAGTATGATTGATACGTCTGATGTACCGAGCCTATCGGCTTCGGGTATGTTGGTTGAGTTTAGTGCGAGTACTTGGGGTAACAACCGACAAGACAAGGAAGCGTCGAGACAGCTCGCACAGTTGAATGGTGCAGATATGGGTAGCGTATCGGCAAGTAAGAAGCTGATTGACCACCCATCACTGGACAAGATTAACAAGGTAACACGTGAGATACGTAGGTGTTTGTACAAGTGGACAGTCAAGTGGTCTGACTTCAACAGCTACTTACCAGCACCGCATTATATCCCTTGTATGGATGAGTACACAGAGTTAGCTAAGAGACACAGTGAGTATTGTGAGGAGTTCTTTGAAGCGTACGAGTTCCAGATGGCAGGTGCGCAGGGTAGGCTAGGTGCTATGTTCAAGTGGTCTGACTATCCTAGTATCGAGGAGATACGTAATCGGTTCGGTCTACGTCTCAACGTGTTCCCTGTACCTGAGAGTGGTGACTATCGAGTTGACATAGCCAATGAGCAGAAGGAAGCTATCAAGTCCAAGTTCGCAGAGTTCTATGAGAACAAGTTGCGTGAGATAGCTACCGATGTGTACACGCAAGTAGCTACGTCAGTAGATCATATGGTAGATACGCTGACCCGCTATACACAGAAGAAGCGTGACGGTGAGTTGACCAAGTTGAACAGTAGTCTTATTGACAACATGTTACACCTACTGACAACGATGCGTGGGTTCAATGTCACCAATGACCCAGAGATAGAGCGCATACGCATGGACATGGAAGATGCAGTGCGTGGGTTGACTATCGACCAGTTGAAAGTGAGTGAAGTAACACGATTGCAGACTATCGACAAGTTCAAAGCAATCAAAGCAACATTACCTACGTTGGACATCTAGTATGGATAACTTCGTAGAGTGTGAACGGTGGCGTGGTACGCAGTTGTATCATGTCGCTGAACGTAGTGGGAACGTGTCCGTACGTATACTGAGGAACAAGCGTACCAAGCACGTACCCGCAAGTCTGAGGGGTGTAGCGTTACACCCCATTAACCAAGTAAACCGAGGAAAGTAAAATGAACAATACAATTTATGATTTATCAATGACTGAGTGCTGTGACCTTATCGAGCATGTAGGTGGTAAGCGTACCGTTGAGGTGTGTGGTGCGTTGGGTAGTGGTAAGACACAAGGTATACGTGCAGAGATGCAACGTAGATTCCCTGACCACATATACATTGAGTTCGATTGTACCAACAAAGATATACAAGATCTGTCTGTGCCTAAGTTTATGAAAGCACTTGAAGACCATATATCTGACTACGTTGAGTTCGTACCTAACAGTGAGTTGGGTGTGCATCTGGGCAAGCCAATCATACTTAACTTCGATGAGATGGGTAAGGCATCACCTACATTGAAGAAAGGTACTAGGCGTGTGTATCACGAGCGAGCAGTCAACGGTATCAAGCTACCCGAAGGTAGCATAGTATATATGACTTCCAATCTAGGCAGTGAGGGGTTGGGTGATGGTATGCCCGCACACCAACGTAATACAATCATACGTGTACGTATGCGCAAGCCTAATGCAGAGGAGTGGATTGATTGGGGTATGAACAACGACATTGACCCTGCTGTACTCGGTTGGGTTCGTGAGTTCCCCCAAGTGTTACAGTCCTATGAAGATGTAGCTGACCCTGCTGACAACGAGTACATACATGACCCGCGTGTACAACGTGATGGTGTGTGTACCGCACGTACGCTACACATGGTGAGTGATCTACTACATGTACGTGACAAGTTATCACCTACGGCTCTGACTGGTGCGATGATTGGTACTATCGGTATGCGTGGTGCGCTCGACTTACAGGCATTCGTTGCAATGGCTGACCAACTACCCACCCTTGACTCTATCAAGAATGATCCTTCCAATGCACGTGTACCTGACAGTGCTAGTGCTGTGTGTCTGGTTGTATACCGTGCATTGTCTATGCTCGAACGTGGTTGGTTCAGTGCATGGTGTAAGTACCTAGAACGTCTGAGTGCAGAGGCACAAGCGTTGTTCATTATGAATGCCACCAAAGGTACATACAAACATCAATCGTGGGTTATGACACAACCAGAGTTCGGTAAGTGGTGTATGACACATGGACATCTAGTTCGTCGCACTGATGACGTGTAGGGGGTAATCATGTTACTAAGTAAAAAGCTGACAGTCGAAGATCGTGTCAAGCGTGCGCGTATCAAAATCGTTGACAGCACCGACTTCCCTGAGTTCCGAGCAATGGCGGGTCTTATCATGGTTGGTGATACTACGTTTGTTGATGGCGACCACAAGATCAAGACTGCGTGTACCAATGGTCGTGATGAGTGGTACAACCGAGACTTCGTTGACACACTTAGCGATGCGCAACTACGTGGTGTGGTACTACATGAGAATTATCACATACAGTACCGACACCTTACTACGTGGGAACATCTGTGGAAGATAGATGCGCAACTGGCTAACATGGCGGCTGACTACGTTATCAACCTACAGATATTCACACCCGAACGTGTCAAAGCTAAGTTCGTTGATATGATTGACGGTATGCTGTACGACACCAAGTATGAGGGTCTTGACGTTGCACAAGTGTTTAGGCAACTACGCCAAGACAAGCAAGACCAACAAGACTCTGGTGGTGATAGCGGTAATGAGGGGGGTAGCGGTACACCCTTTGACGGTGACTCGTTTGACACACACGACTGGGAAGGTGCGCAAGAGATGACCGATGCAGAGCGTGGTGAGTTAGAGCGTGAGATTGACCAAGCCATACGTCAAGGCAGTATGATGGCGGGTAAGACAGGTAGTGGTGGCAATCGAATGTTCGATGAGTTACTGAGTGCGCAAGTCAACTGGCGTGATGCACTACGTGACTTCATTACTGACACATGTTCGGGCAATGACTATTGTTCATACGTCAAACCTGACAGACGGTTCTTGCAATACGACATGTATGTACCAAGTGGTGTATCCGATCAAGTCGATGAGTTAGTCATTGCGATTGACACAAGTGGCTCCATTGGCGGTGACGAAATCACTTGCATGCTATCTGAGGTACGCGGTATATGCGAGACAGTACCACCCAAGCGTGTACGCATACTGTACTGGGATACTGAGGTGTGTCGTGATGAGGTGTATGAGTTACATCAGTTACCTGAACTAGTACAGTCAACCAAGCCTGCGGGTGGCGGTGGTACTGACGTTACATGTGTACCCAAGTGGCTGACTAACAAGAACATATCACCACAAGCGACAATCATACTCACTGACGGGTATCTGTACGGTGGTTGGGGTGATTGGTCGTGTCCAACACTGTGGTGCATACTCGACAACAAGAGTGCTGTGCCTGACTGTGGTAAAGCAATACACATTAAATCGGGAGATATGAGATGAGTGAATCATTTGGTATGGGCATGGAAGCCGTACATCGACGCATGGAGTGGGACATTGCAGTCCAAGAAGTACAAAAGGCAGTGGAGTTTCGGTTAGATGCTATGACAACACGTTATGACAAATCAACCGAAGAAGATAGAGAACGCCTTGCGCAAGCATGGGCAAGAATACTACAAGGGTAAGGTACATCTTACCCCCTATTTACTACGAGGAAATATGTTATGGCTTTATACTTTTACAATCTAAATACGTTTGACATGGTGGCAGACCACTACAACAACACCAAACCAATACGCACAACAGGTGAGGTGCCGTTGGGTGATCGTGCGCGTAAGTGGGAACAAGTTGTCAAGGTCAACAAGAACAAGTATGTGTTCGTTGATTGGTATCGCCCAATCCCTGATGGTGAATCTATTAATGACAGCTTGTTCTGGGAACGGTACTTGTCCGAGTGTGTCAAGCGACCTGCTGTAGAATGGCGCAAGTTACGTAATGGTAAGGAACGTATGAAGGTGTTCAATGAGAGTGGCGATGGTGCGCACAATGGTAGGTACTCGTTCCTGTATCGTGCCACGCCAAGAATGTTTAACTTCACTGTTGAGAATGGTAAGCAGTACGTCACTATGCCTGATGGTAACAAGCAGTACCTACCTAAGTCTAGGACAATACCCAAACGTGTTTACGATGGTACCAAAGGCTCTCAATGGTTCCAAAAGCAAAACTACACCCCTCGTTGCGATGGTGCATACTTAGAGTTCGAGCGTGACCCTGACACTAGCGAGTGGACACTAATACATGGCGACCATGCACTACCTGTTAGGCGTACACGTATCGACACCGAAGCCAAGAAACCATACCGCAAGCACATCAAGGGCTTTGTCGAGTGGGCTTGGATGGTGCGCGACTTTCTTATACCTGATATAGGTGACTGGAAGAGCATGTCTCAACACCGCTCAAAATCTATTGATTATATATCTAATGTACACAAGTTCCGCGAAGTGCTTACAGATACAGAGCATGAAGATCGCGTACATGTACTTGCTGACATGCTCAATGACATGTGTAAGTACGACTGGGATAAGCACTGTAACTGTGTCACTTCTGACCCTAGCAAGTTCCGTTCACAACTCAACACTAGAATCAATCGTCTCGGTGGATTCAACATCAACTCAATTGAAATGAAGGAGAAGTAAGATGGTACAATCAGTAGTTATGCGAGACAAGAACCACAATCGCGCATCAGTGATTGAGGTAAAGGAACTCAAACGTGATTGGGCAGACCGCCCCTCTAGGTACGTTGTGGTGGACAAGGATTTATGTGAACGTGACTTCAACACTGAGTTTTACCGAATGGTGCGTGACTTTGTACTGGCTAGTACGAAACATATACCCGACTGTCTAGCTGTGTATGACAGGCGAGAGGATGATGTGTATATATACAGAGATGCTGACTTGTTTGTTCTGGGTAAATTATTCATAACATACAATGAAGATAACGTGACACAATATAATGTAACATCGCACCTTATATCTAATAAGAGGTATTGCCCACACTCAAGTCCAAGAGATTACCGTACTCTTACATCTACTAAATTCGACAAGGCTGTACGTAATGCACGTACCTACCTTCGTGGGAACACGTTGCAGGATATAGCTAGGTGTACGGTAGAGAAGATGTCCTCTAGCTGTAATGTTATGATTGATGGCTTCCAACGAGAGGCTAACAAAGCCTTGCATGCTTTGGGTGTTGATAGAACAATATATAACAGGCACAGTGACCATGAAGAACCACCCGTACTAAAGGAACTTACTAGGTTACATGAACTAGGCACAGTGTCCTTTATGGACAGTAGTGTTGGTGAGAACTTAGATAAGTATCGTGAGAACTTTGAGACTATGAAAGAACTTGCAAGATTCACGGTAGCTACGTTGTGTCATGTGTACAAGAACCACAGAGATGTTGAAGTTATAGAGTATCACGATGTATTCACAGACCAATACTCTAACCCCACCTGTATTAGTGACCCCAGTGCTACCGACTTAGACCGACTGACATTCTATAGTGAGAATTACTGTTGTAGTCCAACCTTAGTACCTGCCGAAGAAGCTGACCCCCACATGCAAACACAGATAGCATCCCTTGCAGTGTTACCTGACCAGACATTCGTACGAGGGTTGGGTTACAAACTTAACGAGAGCATATACTATGTCACAAAACCCAATTAAACTTACTGTTGTAAGGAACTTGTACACAGACCAAATAAATGTCACACAAACTTATGGAGATGTTGACATTGGTATTTGTGGTGACTATAGTTATGATGAATTGCCCGAATGGCTACGTGCCAAACTAGCTACCCTTGATGTGTTGTGTAACCTAGAACATGTTGAGGGATTAGGCTATAGGTTTGGTGGTGGTAAATATTTGGTTGAACATACGGCTGACTGAAGCCAGTCCCCGACAATAATAAGAGAGAGGGGGGTAGCGTTACCCCCCTAAATCAAGGAGTTAACAATGGCTATGACCCCAGAACGTAAGGTCAAGAAGAAAGTAGCCGACTATTTAAAAAGTATTGGTGCGTACTTTTTCTACCCCGCAACAGGTGGGTACGGTAGAAGTGGTGTGCCTGACATAGTCGGTTGTTATAAAGGAAGGTTCTTTGGTATTGAGTGTAAGGCGGGTAAGAATAAACCCACCGAGTTACAGAAGAATGAATTAAAACAAATAATTCAAGCGGGTGGTATTGCAACTGTGACGAACGAGGATACACTACATGCCCTTCAATATATTTTAAATGACTTACCTGAACCTGACCCCAACCAATTGGAACTAGACTTATGACCGAATTAGTATCAAACCCTGTAGTAAAAGCTGAACTTGAACCCATTGACGTAGCGATACGCAAAGAGCGCAAACGTGTGTGGGATTTAGAAGATGAAACTGGTGAAGAAGTAAACTCTAACTGGTTAGAG
>Ga0213865_10000051_pt1 | contig 65971 bp, 71 predicted proteins | sample PICome_6_FD_160100 | JGI IMG/M metagenome (GOLD analysis project Ga0213865, IMG submission 160100) | Coastal seawater microbial communities near Pivers Island, North Carolina, United States - PICO282 | ecosystem: Environmental > Aquatic > Marine > Coastal | place: USA: North Carolina...
TTGTTTGATGACCTTTTGATAGGACTCAACATTTTTCTTTTTAAGGTAAGTAAGAAGTTTTTTTCTTTTGTTAACTGATTTAGTCAAACCTAAAGTTGAATGTTTATCCTTTTTAAATTTTTTAAAATGCTCCGACAATTTTACAATTTTATCAGTTAATAATCCTATTTGTATTTCAGTTGAGCCAACATCATTTTTATGAATAGCTAATGAATTAATTGTATCTTTTTTTTTCTTTATCATTTTCTCTATTTTTTTTAATTATCTTCTCAATCTTCTCAGCATATTCGAATGAGTTATCTTCAACAAATGTGAGCTTAGGAAGAAATTTAATATCTAGTCTCTTCGACAAGGCTCTTCTAACAAGATGTGAGTGGTCAGTCAAGATCCTAACGATTTCTTTGGTGTCTACTCCTCCTAGAGGAATTACGTAAACTCTGGCTGTTTTTAAGTCCGGGGTCATCCTAACTTCTGTTACTGTAATCAACTTAGAGTTAATTGAGGGAATTTTAGCTTCATTCCGAATAAAAAGTTCACCCAGGTTCTGTTTCACAAGTTCACCAACTCTCAATTGTCTTTGGCTAAATGGTCTTTGATTTGATTGGTTCGTCATCATTCTAAATTGTTCGTTGTATTTTTTCTGCAAGATAAGACTCGATTACATCTTTTTCCTTATAGTCGATAAAATCTTTTATGCTTATTCCGCACTCCAATCCTGCGCCTACTTCTTTAACTTGATTTTTTTCTCTATAGATTGATGAAATCTCTCCACTATATACAACGACCCCATCCCTTATAATTCTAGCTTTAGATTTACTTTTTATTTCTCCGCTAATTACTTTAGAACCAGCAATTTTTCCGGCTGAAGATACTTTGAAAACTTTCTGAATTTCTGCGCTACCAAGTACTGTTTCTTTTATATCTGGTTCTAGAAGTCCTGATAATGATTTTTCCACGTAGTCAATAGCTTCATATATAATATTAAAATATTTTATATCAACTTTTTGTTCCTCGGCTAGCTTTTTTGCTTCTCTGTTAGGTTTCACATTAAAACCAACAAGTATTGCTTTTGATGCTTTCGCTAAAGATACATCAGTTTCATTAATCATTCCAATATCTGATAGTATAATTTTTGCTTCTACTTCTTTATGAACAATTTTATTAATTGCCATTTTTAAAGCTTCGCTTGAACCCTGTACATCGGACTTAATGATAATATTTAGTTCATCTTTGTCTTCAGTTTTTTCAAATAACGTAGTTTTGTCTTTTGCTAAAACTTTATTTTTTGCAGAATTATTTTTTCTAAATTCTGAAAGTTCTTTAGCTTCATCCTCATTTTCTGTAACCGTAAATTCTGCTCCTGCATAAGCAGAACTATTCATACCTAATATTTCTACAGGCATAGAAGGCATAGCCTCGTTTACCATTTTACCTTCATAATTGATCATCGCTCTTACTTTGCCCCATGTGTCACCACATATAAAAAAGTCTCCTCTTTTTAATTTTCCATTACTTATGAGAATTGTTGAAACCGGTCCTTTACCTTTATCAATTTTAGACTCAATCACTACTCCTCTTGCCCTATCACTATAGGAAGCCTTTAAATCTAATATTTCTGACTGTAAGAGAATGCTTTCTTTAAGTTTATCTAAATTTAATTTTTTTAAAGCTGAAACTTCAACAAAAAGTGTGTCACCACTTAAATCTTCGGCGATCAACTCGTATTGCATCATTTCATTTTTTATTTTGCTAATATTTTTCTCTGGTAAATCACATTTATTTATAGCTACAATAATTGGTACTTTTGCAGCTTTTGCATGCTTGATGGCTTCGATTGTTTGAGGCTTTATACCATCGTCTGCCGCAACAACTAAAACTACAATGTCCGTAATCTTTGAACCTCTAGCTCTCATTTCTGTGAAGGCTGCGTGGCCTGGTGTATCAATGAATGTTATCAACTTATTATCATTTGCTTTAACTTGGTAAGCTCCAATATGTTGTGTAATACCCCCATGTTCTCCAGAAACAACATTTGCATCTCGCAAAGAGTCCAGCAAAGATGTTTTTCCATGATCTACATGTCCCATGATTGTTACCACCGGTGGTCTATTTTTCACTTCTCCCTGGAATTTTTCTTTGGATTTGCTTGTCTCAATAGAGGGTTCTTCATCTAAGATTGGCTTATGTCCAAACTCCTTTACAATGTATTCAGCGGTATCTTTATCTATATTGTGATTTATTGTTGCAACTACCTTCATATTAAACAAAAATTTAATAATATCGCTTGATTTTTCGGCCATACGATTTGAAAGTTCTTGAATAGTAATTTGCTCAGGGATTTTTACCTCTTTTATTACTTTTTTGAATTCTTTTTTCTCTTCGCTGTCAGGTTTCTTTTTTTCTTTAAGTCTTGCTCTTTTTACAGAAGCTAAACTTCTTTGTTTAATTTCAATTTCCTCAACATTCAGCGCTCTTGAAACTGTAAGCTTGAAATCGCGTTTATCTACTGGACCTTTCAGTCTTAGTTTACTCTTTCCTGCTGGTTTATTATCTTTTTTAATAAAATCTTTTGTTGCTTGTTGCTCTATAAATTTTCTAGCAAAGTTTTTTTTCTTTACTTCAGGGTTATTATTTAGTGGTGCAGATGATTTATTAAAAGGCTTATTGGGTCGATAAGGCTTCTTTTTCTCTACTGAAAAAGATTTTTTACCAGAAGTTGTGATGGAAGACGTGTCTATTTTCTTTTTTAAATTAGATGAGATTGTGAGTGTTTTCTTTTTATCTTTATCCATAACATTATTTGTACGCTATCTCTCTCGCTGACATTATTAAATCATCAGCCTCTTTTCTTGACAAAGAAAATTCTTCAAGATAACCGTCTATCCTAATTTTCTTACCTTTAATTTCATCGAAACCACCAATTAACTCATCTGATGATAGATCTGCAAAATCACTTAACTTCTTAATATTTTTTTGACCAAGTATCACAAGCATTCCTTGAGTCATGCCTTTTAAATTAATTAACTTATCTTCAACGCCTAATTCTTTCAATTTAAGTGCCACAGCCTCCTTTTCTTTGACTAGAGTTTCTTTTGATCTTGTTATTAATTCTTTAGCTGTTTCTTCATCTATTGCATCAATTTTTGAAATATTCTCAGGATTTGATTGGGCTATCTCTTCAATTGAGATGAATCCTTCTGAAACCAGAAGCTGGCCTAAAGTTTCATCTACTTCTAAATTTTTAATAAGTGTTTCAGTTCTTTCTTTGAATTCAGTCTGTCTTCTTTCAGAATCTTCTTTATCTGTGAGAATATCTATTTCATAATTAGTTAATTTTGAAGCTAGTCTTACATTCTGACCTCTTCTACCTATTGCTTTACTTAAATTTTCCTCTGTTAAAATTATATCAATTCTTTTGTTGTCCTGATCTATAAGAACTCTTTGAATTTCTGCTGGAGAAAGAGACTCAGATATTAGTGTTGGCAAATCCTCTGTCCATTTTATTATATCGATTTTCTCTCCATGGAGTTCATTCACTATGGTTTGTACTCTACTTCCACGCATTCCTACGCAGGCTCCAACTGGATCGATAGATGAGTCTTGTGAAAAAACACAAATTTTTGCCCTACTACCTGGATCTCGTGCAACTGATTTTATTTCAATAGTCCCCTCATAAATTTCTGGTACTTCTTGAAAAAAAAGTTTTGCTAAAAATTGAGGGTGTGCTCTAGACAAAAAGATTTGGTGACCTTTTAACTCCTTTCTTACTTCATAACAATAAGCCTTTACTCGATCACCCGTTTTCAAAATCTCTCTAGGAATTAATTCATCTTTTTTAATTACTCCTTCAGCTTTACCTAGATCAACTATTACGTTTCCATACTCTAGTCTTTTGATTATCCCACTTAAAATTTGACCTTGTTTATCAATAAAATCATCGTACTGTCTATTTTTTTCAGCCTCTCTCACTCGACTGCTTATAACCTGTTTTGCACTTTGAGCTGCTATTCTACCAAAATCTATTTGGGGTAATTCTTCAAATATTTTTTCTCCAATTTTTAATGACTTATTATTAGGATAATTCTTTTGTGCATCATCTAGAGTTATTTCTCTAGATGAGTCTTCAACTTTTTCAACGATTTCCAAGACCTTTTGAATTTTTATTTCCCCAGTTTCCCGGTCAATTATAACTTCAATATTATTGTCATTTCCAAACTTAGTAAGCGCCGCCTTCTGTATTGCGCTTTCCATTGAACCGATTACAAGCTCTTTATCAATGGATTTTTCATTGGCAACTGCTTCAACTATTCTTAAAAGTTCTAATTTATCTAATCCTCTATTTAACATTATATCATTCCTAAAAAAAAATGGGCTAGTGCCCATTTTGAAAGTTCAATTCTATTAGTGATACTTAGAAGAAAAATGAGGTTTTTTCAAGATTACAGTTTAAATAAATCAGTTTTATCTGTCTTTTCCCATGTAAATTCACCTTTATTAGTCCACTTTCTACCAAAGTGACCGTAGGCAGAAGTAATTTCATATATTGGATTATTTAGCTTTAACATTTCCCTTATACCTCTTGGAGAAAGGTTAAAATTATTTTCAATGATCTTCTTTACTTCCTCAACTTTATCTTCATCCCCATCAGCTAATTTAATAAAAATAGATAACGGTTTTGAAACTCCAATTGCATAAGCAAGCTGAATTAAACATTTTTCAGAAACCTGAGCAGCGACTATGTTTTTAGCTAAATATCTTGAAGCATAAGCTGCTGATCTATCTACTTTAGTTGGATCTTTACCGGAAAATGCTCCTCCTCCGTGCGGTGCAGCACCGCCGTATGTGTCTACAATAATTTTTCTTCCAGTTAGACCGGTGTCTCCATCAGGGCCGCCAATTATAAATTGACCGGTTGGATTGATATATATTTCTTTTGGACTCAGATCAGTTAAAAAGTTTTTAGGTATAGATTTTTGTATATAAGGAATAACCGCCTCTCTAACTTTTTCTTGGTTAAGATCTTTTGAATGCTGTGTAGAAATTACGACCGAAGTAACTTTTACCGGTTTCCCATTTTCATATAACATTGTAACTTGGCTCTTTGAATCTGGTTCTATACCTTTTAAATTCCCATTTTTTCTATCCTCAGCCATTAACCTTAGAATTTTATGCGAATAATGTATTGGTGCTGGCATTAATTCCTCCGTTTCATTGCAAGCGTACCCAAACATTATGCCTTGGTCTCCTGCTCCTTCATCTTTATTATCTTTGGAGTCAACACCCATTGCAATATCAGCTGATTGTTCATGAAGGTAAGTTTCAATATTTGCTGTTTGCCAACTGAAACCCTCTTGGTCATAACCTATATCTTTAATACAATTTCTTACTTTGGAAATTAATTCATCTTTATCAATTTTTGGTCCTCTAGTTTCTCCAGCTAACACCACTTTATTAGTTGTGGTTAGCGTTTCGCAAGCTACTCTAGATACTGGATCTTTTGACAAATATGAGTCAACAACCATATCAGATATCCTGTCACAAACTTTATCTGGATGACCTTCAGAGACTGATTCACTTGTAAATAAATATTTATTATTTTGCATATTTTTTTCTGTAAATTAAAAAAACAAAAAGATATGTAATTAAAAGTATAAAGAAGATCAAATCATTTTTAATTTTATTTGATTCTATCAACGGAACTTCAAATTCTATATTCCCAGCCTCATTTCTATTCAATTCTTTAATTATATTGCCTTTATTATCAATAATTGCGCTTACTCCTCGATTCCCGGATCTTAACAAAAATGTATTGTTTTCTACAGCTCTAAAGATTGCTTTTGCAAAATGCTGATCTGGTCCTATTGTTTTACCGAACCACCCATCTTCAGAAATATTAACAATTAGATTTGTTTTATCATCTGATTTTTGTATTAAATCTGTGAATATGACTTCATAACAAATTAGAGGTAATATATTTAAATTTCCAATTATAAGATTGTTATTTTTTTTTCCTCTAATAAAAGATCCATGCCCTTCTGTAATTTTTTTCAATCCGAAATTATTTAATATGCTTTCAAATGGCAAGAATTCACCGAATGGAACTAGTTTTCTCTTGTTATAACTCTGCACCACCTCAAATTTGTGATTAATAATTAACATGCTGTTATATAAATTGCTTGATATTGGATCTATTTTATTTGTGCCAAATATAATGAGGTGTTTATTTGAAAAGTTTTTTAAAATCAATTCTTTAAAGATTAAAATTTCATCATAACTATAGCCACTAAAAACCCCCTCAGGCCAAATAAATAATGTTTCCTTTTCCTTATTTGGATTACTAAATCTTATCATTTTTTTAAATCTATTCTCTATATCTTTAACATTTAAACCATATTCTAAATCGAAATTCGGAGATATTATTTTTACATATATTTTTTCTAAAGGGTTTTTTATATATTTTTTGTTTTTATTGATTTCATAATTTCCATAAATAAAAAGGCTTAATACAATAATAAAAATTAATACTGCGTAAAATAATTTACTTAATTTTTTAATTCTAAAAAGAAGAATTACTGGCGTAGTAAATATTGTCACTACAAGTAAATTATAAGAGTATAAACCTATTAAATTTACTATTTGCAATATTTCATTGGTTGAAACGGTACTATAAGCCCATAAATTCCATGGAAAGCCTGTAAAAAAATAAGCTCTTATATAATCTGAAAAAGCTAAACTTGCTGAAAAAATAAATATAGAGGAAAAGTCTAACTTTAAATATGGTCCAACAAGTAAAGTAACAAATGCTATAAATAAACTTAAAAATAAAGGAACGAGTATCAACGCGAAAGGAATCAAAACTGTAAAATTCTCATCAAATGTGAGAGAATTAGTAATCCAGGATATCCCGCTCAAATAGAAACCAAAACCAAAAAACAATCCAAATAAAAAAAAATTCTGTTTGTAGGGTTTATCTCGATAAGTCGCTTTAGTTTTTTTATTAATATATGAAATTATAAAAAAAAAAATCGGAAATATAAAAAAATTTATTATAGTAAAATTGAATGGTTCAAATGACAGCGTAGTTAACGAACCTAAAATGAAAGGAAATATAGATAATGTTAAAAATCTATTGTTTAAGTATCTTTCAATCATTAACAATTTCAAAATATTTTTTTTCAATCTTATACATTTTTTTGAAGTTTAAATCTTTTTTGTGTTCGTGACCAAACAGATGCACAAGTCCATGTATCCATAAGCGATCGAACTCTTCTTTAAAATTCTTTTTCAATTTTTTTCTATTAATTTTGTTTAAATTTATAATTATATCTCCTAAATATATCTCTTTTTCTGTTTTAATCTTTTTTTTTAGTTCTCTCTTATTGTAAAATGGAAAAGATAAAATATCTGTCACTTTGTCCTTATTTCTGAATTTTTTATTGAGATATTTTATTTCTTTATTTCCTGAAAGTAACAAAGTACAAAATATTCTATTATTTTTGAATTCTCTCTCTTTAAAATTTAACTTTTTGAGTTTTTTATCTAAATAATGATTAGGTTTTTTTATAAAATTAAACCAAGTATTATTTTTTGTAATAACATTAATTTTTATCATCAATGCTTTTACTTTGATAAGCTTTAATGATTTTTGTAACTAGAGGGTGTCTAATCACGTCATTATGATCAAATTCTATTACTTTAATTTCTTTAAGATCTTTAAGAATTTTTCTTGATTTTATTAATCCAGAGTCTCTTTTATTAATTAAATCTACTTGGCTTGGATCACCATTGACTACTAATTTAGAGTTTTCTCCAATCCTTGTTAAAAACATTTTAATTTGAGTTTCAGTTGCATTTTGTGCTTCGTCTAAAATTGCAAAACAATTTTTTAATGTTCTTCCTCTCATAAATGCTAAGGGTGCTATCTCTATCTCTCCTGTTTCAATTTTTTTATCTATTTTGTCTGCTCCATACAATTCATACAAAGCGTCATATAAAGGCCTTAAATAAGGGTCCACTTTTTCTTTCATATCACCTGGTAAGAAACCTAACTTTTCACCAGCTTCAACTGCAGGCCTAGACAAAATTACTCTTTCTATTTTTTTTTCCATCAATAAAGTTATAGCCACTGATACAGCTAAGAAACTTTTTCCAGTTCCAGCAGGTCCTAGTGACATTATAATGTCATTTTCCTTCAATGCTTTAATGTATTCAGATTGCTTTTCAGATCTTGCTATAACTGATTTTTTCGGAGTTTTTATTAATTGTTTAAAACTTTGAACATTTGACTCTTCTATTTCTAAATTTTTCTTCACTGACAAAATTATATCTTCTTTCTCAATAATATTCGTTAAAAAATATTTATTCACTAAAAATTTTATAGCTTCACAAAATATTAATAAATTTTCCCCTTCGCCTTTGCAAGTAATAGAATTACCTCGAAAATAAAGATCTGTTTTTGTTAGTTTAGATAATCTTTTAAGATTTTGATCAAATTGGCCGACTATAGCCATTAACATTTCATTGTCAGCAATAGATATGTTAACCGTCACTTTATCTATTTTTTTTATAATCAGGTATTGTTCTAATTTACTTATTTCAGACATTCGTTTATGCAGCAAAATTAGTTTGATTAGAATTTAAAAAAATTTCGCCAAACAATGAATTTTGATTTCCTCTCAAAATTCTAACTTTCTTAATTTCTCCTGTTAAATCGACGTCACTGTTAACAATGACAGAATTATAATTTTCATCTCTTCCAAAATATCTATTTCCATTTTTCATTTTGTTTTCAAATAAAACTTTTACATTTTTTTGTATCAAATCTTTTCTATATTTAAATTTAATATTTTCTGCAATCTGTTGAAATTTTATTAATCTCTTTTTGGCATCATTATTATCTACTTTATCAAGATTAAATGCTGGTGTACCTGGTCTTGCACTAAATATGAAAGAAAATGAATTAATAAATCCTACCTCCATCATCAATTTAACTGTTTTATTGAAATCTTCATATGTCTCACCAGGATAACCAATTATAAAATCACTTGAGAATTTAATATTAGGATTAACTTTAACAAGTTTTTTTATGATTTTTAAATATTCTTCAACTGTATGTTTTCTATTCATTGCTTCTAATATTTTATTAGATCCACTTTGCACTGGTAAATGAATCATTGGCATTAATTTTTTACAATTTCTGTGTGCCTCGATCAAATCTTCTGTAAAATCTTTTGGGTGTGAGGTAGTATACCTTATTCTTTTTATTTCATTTATTTTAGATATTTCAAATATTAAATCAGAAAGTCTTTTTTCTTTAAAATTATAAGCATTTACATTTTGCCCAAGTAATATTATTTCTCTTGTTCCATTTTTTACTAATTCTTTCGTCTCTTTTATTAATTCACTAATTGGACGTGAGTATTCAGGACCTCTAGTATAAGGTACCACACAAAATTTACAGAACTTATCACATCCCTCTTGTATAGTTAAAAATGATGAAATTGAATTATCAGTGTTTTTAAAAGAATTTAAGATATCAAATTTCTCAACAACATCGAACTCTGTAAAGTTGGTTGGTTTTAATTTTTTTTCTAAATTGACAATCGTGTCATTTATTTGATGATAAGATTGAGGTCCTATGATTGCATCTATATATTTTTCTTTCTTTAGTAATATATCTCCCTCTGCTTGAGCTACGCAACCAGCTACGATTACAATCGGCTTTCTTTTATTTCTAAATTCTTTTTTTAATCTACCAATATCATGATAAACTTTATCAGTTGCTTTTTCTCTTATATGACAAGTGTTTAAAATATAACAGTTAGCCTCGTTTAGATTATTGGTAGGTAAATATTCAATTTTTTTTAGTAAATCTAAAATACGATTACTATCGTATTCGTTCATTTGGCAACCTAGAGTTTTAATGAATATTTTTTTAGGCAAATTATTTTTTTATTTTTGAACCATAAAGTTCAAGTTTATGATCAACTAGTTTGTAACCTAATTTTTTTGCAACTTCATTTTGTAAATTTTCTATATCTTTATCTACAAACTCTATAATTTCCCCACTGTTTATATCAATCAAATGATCGTGATGTTCATCTGGAGATTGTTCGTATCTTGCTTTGCCACCTTTAAAATCATGTTTTTCTAAGATACCTGCTTCCTCAAAGAGTTTAACGGTACGATAAACTGTGGCAATACTAATTTTTTTTTCAACTTCAATAACTCTTTTATGTAATTCATCTACATCTGGATGATCTTTAGAGTCAGCCATAACCTGGGCAATAATCTTTCTTTGATCTGTAAGTCTAACACCTTTATTTTTACATTTCTCTTCTATAGAATTCATATAATTAATTTAACTTATATATAAGGGTTTAATCAAATTTTTTTCTAATAAATTTTTTTCGATCAAAAATTCAATATTAGCACGGCTAAATTGACCAAGATCAGCATTTTTATAGCATAGTATATTAATTTTTTTTGATATTTTTATTCCTTTGGCTATAGCCAAAGAAGTTCTTATGGAAGAGAAACTACCTGGTCCACTATTAACTAAAATAGCAAATCTTTCATTCATATTTACTTTGTATTTTTCTATAAGATTTAATATGTTTAGTACCAACTGGTCTTTTTGAATTTGATGATCCAAATCATGAACGTAAAACTTATTATTTATCCTAAAACCAATTTTATCATTTTTTCCTATGCAATTTAATATTAAAAAATCTTTTATCATCTATTTATTTATAACGATTTTATCTTTTCAAAACAATTTGTATTCGTCGACTGATACAATTGATGATTATGGAATAATATCTCTAATGTATCACAGGTTTGAGGAAAATAAATACCCATCAACTAATATTAAAATAGATGACTTTCTCCAACATTTAAAAATTATTGAAAAAAATAATATTAAATTTATTAATCCAAAAAATTTTGAAAATGAATTAAAAAATAATAAGTCAGACAGGAAAATTCTTTTAACAATAGATGATGGGTTTTCATCATTTTATGAGAATGCATGGCCAATTTTAAAAGAGAAAGAAATACCTTTCATTTTGTTTGTAAGCACTAGAGAGGTTGGTTTATTTAACTACATGACCTGGGATCAGATTAGGGAAATTAGCAAAGAAGATTTTGTTGAAATAGGAAATCACAGTCACACACATGAGTATCTTATCGATGAATCTGACATTACTATTGAAAATGACATAAAAAAATCTATTTCCATTTTTGAAAAAGAATTAGGACGAAATTCGATATTTTTTTCTTATCCTTTTGGAGAATATAGTATTAGTTTTAAAAAAATAATTAAATCTTTGGGGTTTAAATATGCCTTTGGACAGCACTCGGGAGTAATGGACGAAACGAAAGATTTGTTTGAGCTTCCAAGATTTCCAATTAATGAAAAATACGGTGAAATTAAGCGATTCACATCTTTAACTAAAACATTACCCTTTAAATTTAAAAAGATTTTGCCAGATGAGAAATATCTTTTACAAAATAAAAATCCACCAAATGTTGAAATTGAATTTTATGATAATATTAAAAATTTAAAGGCTTTAAACTGTTATTCAAACGAAGGTGACAGATGGCGTAACTCTGATATTGAATTTATTAAAACTAATACATTAAAGATTAAAATTAATGAGAAATTTATTGGAGAAAGAGGAAGAATTAATTGTTCACTAAGGGACTCAAGTGGATTTTGGCGCTGGTTAGGTATTCAGTTTGTTATAAGTGAAAAGTAATTACGAACTGACTTCAATTTTTTTAACTGAGTTTACTAGTCTTACTGGTTCAAAATCACTTAATCTATTTTGCTTAATTATTTGGTTTAAAATTTTTGTATACTCAGACCCTGTCTGGGCATAGCTTTTAAGTGTATCTGTTAATTCTAATCCTGAAACTCTATTTTTTTTCTCTCTAAGTTTAAATCTTTTTTCCCTAAAACTCTTGTAGCTTTTGTGAGTATTAAGATTATTTTGGTAGGCTTTTACAGATGCTCTTAAAATTGGAAATTTTAAAATCTTATGATTTTTATTACTTGCCCTGTCTAGAGGCGCTATACCTTGACCACTCCAAGTCCATTGGCCGAACATAGCATTTCCCTCTAATGCAAACCTAGATGTTCCCCACCCACTTTCTTTAGCTGCTTGGGCGAGCGCTATAGAAGTTGGTATAATATCCATTCTAACACGAAGCTCTTTCAAATCACCTTTTTTGACTTTATATTCCAAAAGTTTTTGTCTTAACCATTGTTTTTCAACGTCTGTTGTAAATTTCTTTTCAGAAATAACTATTAGCTTCTCTCTATCAGCAAGTATTCTCTCATTCTCAGCCACAATAAGTGGTAAAACTATTTTGATAAAAGTTTCTTTTTTCAGTTTAGTGTTCTGTAATTCATCAAGATCTTTCGGAAATTGAGTAAAATATATTGGCTTAACGAGTTTTTTTGATCTCACCTGACGCAGATCATATTCTACATCTTTGAACAAGTTTAAAACAGTTTCAGTCTTTAAGTTTAGATTTGGTAATATTACTTCATCAACGCGTTTTCTCTTTACCTCTATTTTTGGCTTGTCTTCTTTTTTAACAATCTGCTGTTTTTCTTTTTTCTTTACTGCTGGTTTTTGAATTTCTTTTTTTTCAATTGATTTTTTTACTTCTTTTTTTTCAATTGATTTTTTTACTTCTTTTTTTGTTTCAAGATTTGTTGCAAATTCATTCTCTGGGAAGTAGCTTAATCCACTTACAACTATCGTAACTACGACAGCTACTGAAGCAAATCCAATTATTACCCTCTTGGCTTTTTGTGGTTCGATTTGTTGTTTGTAAATTCCATGAAATAAACTTGTAAAAAAATTCCCAAAAAATTCGTAGTAAACTTTTCCTAACTTTGGAATTATATTTAGGAAATTTAATCCTATTTTACCAAGTTGAGACCACAGATCTTTAAACGCACGTCCGATTTTCCTATTAGTATCTAATTTAAAATTTTCAATTTTCCTTAGAGCCTTATTTTTATCTTTTATCTTATTTTCTTTAAATTCAAATATGTTTGTTTTTAATTTTGCAACAGGCTTGAAAATATTATCTCTTAAGAAATTAGATTTAAAATCTTTTGGTATAATAATCTTATTTTTCTTTAAGATAAGTTCTAACTGTCCAGATGTTAAATTCTTTCTGCTTTTTTCATACTCTTTGATTTCTTTAACATCGTAGATGTAAGCAAGCTCTATTAGTTTATCTCTGTAACTTAATTTTTTTTTCATTACACTGCTTCCACTGAATTAACTTCTTTAACATAATGTTTAAGCAAATTTTGTACTCCTTGTTTCAAAGTCATTAGAGAACTTGGACAACCTGAACAACTTCCTTGCAATTGGACTTTAACAACCCCTTTTTCAAAGGACTTAAATTTTATATCTCCTCCATCTCTTGCCACAGCTGGACGAATTTTGGTATCTAAAACTTCAATAATTTTATTCACAGTTTCACTCTCATTTTCTCCATTTTTAACCTGTTTTTTTGTTTCACTAAGTATGGGATCACTATTTCTTTCAAAATAATCATTTAAATGAGAAATTACTGCCGGTTTTAGCTCATCCCACGAAACTTCTTTACTTTTTTTTACAGAGAGAAATTTTTCTGATAACAAAATCAATTCTACACCTTTCAAATTTAATAAATCTTTTACAAAAGGAATATTTATTTCACCTTCTTTTTCCTTTTTAAATTCCTCTGTGCCAGTAGTCGATATAGTTTTTTCAGACAAAAATTTCAGGGAGTCCGGATTGGGTGTAGTTTCTACTTGTATCATTACGGCTTTATATTATATCAAGCCAATTTTTTCACGTATATTTTTTAGGTTCTCCTCAGCTAATATATTGGCTTTTTCAGTGCCCTTTTTGAGAATTTTTTTTAAATAAGACTTGTCTTTGAGCAATTTTTGAATTTCTTTTCCTACAGGTGTTATTTCATTAATTAAAACTTCTGCTAATTTTTTCTTTAAAAATGAATACTCTTTACCTTGCATTTCTGAGATAATTTTTTCTAAATTATTTTTAGTTAATTCAGAATAAATAGTTAAAAGATTTAAAGCTTCTGGTTTTTTTTCTAATATCTTTTTCTCTCCAGGAATTGTATCGGAGTCAGACTTGGCTTTTTTTATCTTTTTATTAATTTCATCAGCGGTATCTTTTAAATTTATTCTTGAAAAATCAGACTCTTCGGATTTACTCATTTTTTTTGTTCCGTCTCTTAAGCTCATTACTCTAGATATATTTTTATGTATTAATGGCTCTGGAAGGGGAAAAAAATCTTTACAATTAAAATCATTATTAAACTTTTGTGCTATGTCACGAGATAATTCTAAGTGTTGTTTTTGATCTGCTCCAACTGGCACATGAGTTGCTTTATAAAGCAAAATGTCTGCAGCCATTAAATTCGGATAAATGTAAAGACCGACACTGGCTTTTTCTTTATCTGAACCAGCTTTATCCTTAAATTGTGTCATTCTATTAAGCCAACCAATTCTTGAAACGCAATTTAAGATCCAAGCAAGTTCAGCATGGCCAGATACAGAGGACTGATTAAATATTATACTTTTTTCAGGATTTAAACCTGTTGCCAAAAAGCTTGCCGTCGTTTCTAAAACATTTTCATAAAGTTCATTAGGCTTTTGAAAAACAGTAATTGCATGTAGATCAACAACGCAATAAATGCTTTCCATTTCTTTTTGTAGTGACACAAAGTTTTTAAGAGCACCTAAATAATTTCCTAGATGTAGATTTCCTGTTGGCTGAACACCTGAAAAAGCTAATTTTTTATTACTCATCTAATTTGTTTTATAATTTTTAAGTTTCAATATTCCTAATAAATAGCATGATAATAAATAAAACATACCCACAAAACTAACGATTGATATTAAATAAATAGCTTTGTAATTATAGCTATAGTCTAAATAATTCGCAAACTTGTCTAATGAAAATAGCAGTATAAACGACATTATGATTGTTGAAATCATTATCTTGATAAAATTTGTCATTAATTGATTTTTTAATAGTAAAATTTTTTTACTATTTAACAAATAGACGTAAATAATAACCCCAATCCAAGTTGAAATTGATGTTGCAATTGGAATAATTACAAAACCAAATTTATTGAAAAAACTAACACTTATCAAAATATTCAAAAGAACTACAAATACTGAAATGTAAAAAGGTGTCTTGGTATTATCCCTTGCAAAAAAGAAATTAGATAAAATTTTTATTAATGCAAATGCTGGCACTCCATATCCAAAAAACTTTAAAGCAACTGCTGTCATTTTAACATCATTCAAAGAAAAAGATCCGTACCCAAACAATGCATTTACTATTTCATTCGATGCTAAAATTAATCCAAAGCTTGCAGGAATTGAAAATAGAAGTGAAAGTTCAAAGGATTTATTTTGTATATCTGATATTTTTTTAACATTTTTCATTTTAAAAGCTTTTGAAAGAACAGGTAAAGAAACAGTTCCAACGGCTATCCCTGCAATAGCAAGATTAATTTGATAAACTCTATCAGCATAGTACAGAAAAGATACTGCACCTGGTTGAAAAGAGGCAATAATTGTTCCAACTAAAATATTTATTTGCGTAACTCCCGAAGATAAGATGCTAGGTAAAAGTTTTTTAAAAAAAAGTCTCACTTTGCTGCTTAACCTTAGACGAAAGTTAAGAGCAGGTTTATAATATTTTTTAGTTACATAAATCAAAAAAACTAATTGAATTATACCTGCTATGGTAACACCATACGAAAGTTGTTTTGTATAGTCTAATTCTTTCATGAAAGAATAGCTTAAACTTGCAATTAAAATTACATTTAAAATAATAGGTGCAGCAGCGGCGGCAGCGAATTTATTATTAGAGTTAAGTATCCCAGCAAAAAAAGAAGATAGACTCACAAATAATAAAAATGGAAATGTAATTCTAGTAAGTTCAACGGCTAGATTAAATTTGACTTGATCTTCTAAAAAACCTGGAGCGATGATATAAATTAAGTATGGAGTAAAAATTTCTACTATTGTAACTATGAACAATAAAATTAAAAATAAAGAACTTAAAACATCGTCAGCAAATTTTTTTCCTTTTTTTTTATTTTCAATTTTAGCAGAAGTATAACTTGGTATAAAAGCTGCATTAAATGTTCCCTCTGCAAACAACCTTCTAAAAGTATTTGGTAATCTAAATGCCACAAAAAAAGCGTCGGCATAAATTGACGCTCCAAGAAATATTGCAATTAAAATATCTCTCAGATAGCCTAAAATTCTACTAATTAAGGTGTAAAAACTAAATATTGATGCTGATGATAATAGGTTCATAATTGTTCTTAATTAAGCCATAAATTTTTAGTGAATTATCATTCTTTATACTACATACTCATTTGACTAAATGCCAAAAAAAACAGAAATAGATCACTATTCAGATAAAGAGGCGCTTGATTTTCATATAAAAGGTAAGTCAGGCAAAATTGAGATAGGTTCTTCTAAACCACTTACTACTAAGAGAGATTTGTCTCTTGCTTATTCGCCTGGAGTTGCTGCACCTGTTAAAGAGATATCCAAAAATCCAGAACTTGCATATGATTACACTAGTAAAGGAAATTTAGTTGCAGTTATTAGTAATGGATCTGCGATATTAGGCCTAGGAAATTTAGGATCTTTAGCATCTAAACCTGTCATGGAAGGTAAATCAGTTTTATTTAAACGCTTTGCCGATATTGATTCTATAGATATTGAAATTGATAGTAATGATACAAAATCAATAATCGAAACAATAAAAAATATAAGTGGAACATTTGGTGGAATAAATCTTGAAGACATTGCTGCACCAGATTGCTTTATTATTGAACAAAAATTAAAAGAAACTTTAGATATACCTGTTTTTCATGATGATCAACATGGAACTGCTATTATAACGACGGCAGCTTTAATTAATGCTTTAGATATTTCCAAGAAAAAAATCTCAAATGTAAAAGTAGTAATAAACGGCGCTGGCGCCTCAGCACAAGCTTGTGCTAATTTATTTAAAAGTTCTGGTGTAAAAAATCACAATATAACAATGTGTGATAGTAAAGGTGTTATTTACAAGGGAAGAAAAAATGTTGATCAGTTCAAATCTGCTTTTGCTATCGATACAAAATTGAGAACTCTCGCGGAAGCCATGAAAAATGCTGACGTGTTTCTCGGTTTATCAGCCAAAGATGTCGTTTCTAAAGACATGGTCAAATCAATGGCAAAAGATCCGATTATATTTGCGTGTGCTAATCCAGACCCAGAAATAAAACCTGAATTAATAAAAGAAGTAAGAGATGATGCAATTATTGCGACTGGCCGTTCCGACTATCCTAATCAAGTAAATAATCTTATCGGATTCCCATATATTTTTAGAGGAGCGCTTGACGTAAGAGCAAAAGCAATAAATGAAGAAATGAAAGTTGCCGCTGCTAATGCTATAGCATTATTAGCTAGAGAGAATGTTCCAGATGAAGTTGTCGCTGCGTACGGTGGGGACCGGCCAAGATATGGAAAAAATTATATTATACCTTCCACATTTGATCCTAGATTAATTAGCGTGATACCCGCTGCTGTTGCTGAGGCTGCTATAAAAAGTGGCGCTGCTAGAAAAAAAATTGAGGACTTAGAACTTTATAAGGACCAATTATCTAATCGTTTAGATCCATCAATGTCAATCATGCAAGGAATTAATGCTAAAATTAGAAAAAATCCTAAAAGAGTCATTTTTGCAGAAGGAGAGGATGAAAATATGCTTAAAGCTGCTATTGAATTTGGAAGAAACAAATTGGGTATCCCAATTTTAATAGGAGCAGAAAAAAGGGTTAAAGAACAATTAAAAAAAATAGGATTAGATGAAAACTACAAAATTCAAATAGTAAATTCCACAGATAAGGAAAAAAGAGAGAAATATGTAAAACATTTATATCAAAAACTGCAGAGAGAGGGACTTCTTGAAAGAGATGTCGATCGGTTAGTAAGAAATGAGAGAATAGCTTGGGGTTCTTCAATGATTGCATGCAAAGATGCAGATGCTATGGTTACAGGAAATATTAGACATTACGCTGCGTCTATTGAAAAATTGAAAAAAGTTGTGTCTGCACGACCTGGTGAAGAAATTTTTGGGATGACTATGGTGGTCTCTAAAGGAAAAACAATCCTTGTAGCGGACACAAATGTTACAGAACTACCATCTGCAGAAAGATTAGTTAATATTTCCAAATCATGTGTCAGAATTGCACGATTATTTGGTTTTGAACCAAAAGTGGCCTTTCTCTCTCACTCAACTTTTGGAAAACCTTTATCTAGAAACACCAGACATGTCAGGGATGCCATTGAAAAGTTGAAAAAAGAAAAAGTTGATTTCGATTTTGACGGTGAGATGCAACCAGATGTAGCTTTAAATCCGGTATATCAAGAAATTTATCCATTTTCAAAAATAGTTGGTAAAGCAAATGTTTTAATTATGCCAGCTTTACACAGTGCAGCGATATCCACTAAACTTATGAAAGTTTTTGGTGGCGGAAAAAATATTGGGCCTTTATTGATTGGACTAGGCCAGCCTATTGAAGTCGCTCCTTTGCGTGCAAGTACCTCTGAAATTTTAAACTTAGCATCTATAGCCGCTTATTCTTCTGACGTAATTGATTATTCTAATTAATTTTAGTCCTACTTAAATCAGAGGCAAGATAAATTGAAGGAATTACTTCTTTAACATCATAAATTTTGTTTGCTTCATTCATAACCTCTTTCTTTTCTTCCTCATCCATAGCTATTCCAAAAATATAAATATTTTTATTTACAGTCTCTAAAGTGTAGTTTCTTGCTTTAGTTTTTTTGTTGAAAATTAATGCTGTTCTTAATTGACTCGTAATTAAAATATCTTTAGCAGTGCCTTTAAAATTACTTTGACCTTTTATTGTAATTGCATTTTTTACGGATCGCGCTCCTTTTGTTTCCCAAGCCATTTTTGTGATTTTTATTTTTTCTTCGGGTTCATCTACCTTCCCTGATAAAAAGATTCTACCGTCTAAAACTTCAGATTGAACAGATAAAAAATATTTTTTATTCTCGAGAGCTAATCTTGCTGAAAGGCTTTTTTGCATTATAGTATCATCGATTTGCATACCTATTGTTCTCGGATCAAACGTGATATTAACACCAGCTCCAAATTGAGTGGCTGAAGTGCAAGAAAACAAGGTTAAAATTATAAAAAAGCTAATAATTTTTTTCATTTTTTAATTTTAAGCACAAATTATAAACGTATTTTTTATTTGTTTTTTCAGTTTCTAAAATCAAATTAACAGTATCTTTCAAACTATATTTTTTTAAATATTTTTTTGCTTTATTCACAATTTTTTTATCATCAAATCTTTTAGTTTTTAAGAACTTCTCTGAGATAACTACTGTTACTTCTCCTTTAACCTTGGCTTTAAAAGTGTTTAGTTTATCAATATCTTCTCTAATAAAAGTTTCATGAATTTTAGAAATTTCCCTAGCAATTAGTATTTTTCTGCCTGCAAAAAATATTTTAAAATGTTTTATGTAAAAGTTTATTTTTATCGATGGAATAAAAAAAACCAATGAACATTCATTATCACATAAGGAAGTCAGAACTTTTTTTAATTCAGCTTCTGTCTTGGGTAAAAAACCATAAAATAGAAACTGATCTTTAAATCCTGAGATACTTAACGCAGAGGTAATGGAAGAAACCCCGGGCACTGGAACTAATTTTATATTTTTTTGTATACACTCATTAACCAATAATTTTCCAGGATCGGATAATAAAGGTGTGCCAGCGTCAGATATAAGAGACAAAATTTTGCCCTCATTAAATTGTTTTATAATATTTGCTAGTTGTTTTTTTTCATTAAACTTATGATAAGAAAGTAATTTCTTGTTAATTTTATAATGATTAAGTAATTTAATTGATCTTCTAGTATCTTCGCAAAGAATTATGTCTGAATTTTTTAATACCTTTAATGCTCGAAAAGTAATATCCGCCAGATTTCCAATTGGGGTCGAAACGATATATAAGTGGTTTGAGAGTAATTTCATTATGAAAAATAAAATTATTATAAATTTTTTTTTAATACTATTATTTTTTAATTCTAGTCTATTTAGCGCTGAAAACAATAAAACACTTAAAGTCGGCTTGTTGGCACCTCTCTCAGGTCCTTATAGTGAAATAGGTAGTTCTCTTCTATATTCTTTGCAATTAGCTTTAGAAGAAATCAATGACAAAGATGTTACAATTGTTCCCAGAGACTCAGGTTACAATGATGCGGAAAAAATTAATTTAGCTCTGAATGACATGCGCGCTAAAGAGGTAAGAATTGTAATTGGACCTATATCCAATGAAGACTTTGCCGAAGTGGAAAAATTTAGTGATATGATCTTTATTTCGCCCTCAAATATTAGTCCAAAATTTTCTAATAATATAATTAGCATCGGAGTTAGTTTAGAGTCCCAATTAAAAGCTCTAATTAATTTTTTAAAAAAAAAAGGTAAAGATAAAACAATTATAATGTATCCAAGAAACAATTATTTAGAGTTTGTCGAAAAAAAAATTAAAGAAATAAATTTAAAAAATGCAAGATCCTTTACCTATAATTCAAACCCTGAAGTTTTGACTGGTGAAATTGAAAAACTAACAAACTATTCTCAAAGAAAGAGAAGGTTAGAATTAAGAAAAAAAATGTTTGAAGATAAAGAGGATGAACAATCTATTAAAGAATTAGAACGTTTGGACCAGCTATATACACTGGGAGATGTAAATTTTGATTCTGTAATCATAATTGATTTTGGAAATAATTTAAAAAGTGTATTAACCTCGTTAGTATATACAGATGTTAACCAAGATAATGTTTTGTTTACTACTGTAAATCAGTGGTTTGATGAAAGTATTTTTTATGAAAATACGATCAAAAATTTGTATTATCCATCTGTTAATTATAAAGAATTTAAAAATTTTAATAATAAATTTTTTAAAAGATTTAAAATTTATCCAAGTGAAATTTCAATACTGGCTTATGATGCTCTTGGATTAATTTATTATGCCTGGAAAAAAAATGGAGAGATAAATTCAATTAACAATTTTTTATTTAAAAATAAAATCAAAGGGAAAATTGGTACTTTCAGTTTTGAGAATGGTAAGGTTACTCAAGAATTGAATATTTACAAAACTGATAGAAATAAGTTTGTTAAATTTTAATTATTTTTTTTAATTTTTTAAAAGCCAAAAATCTATGGTCAATTTTTGCTTTTTTTGATTTAGACATTTGTCCAAAAGTAAGTTTGTGTTTATTAGGAATAAAAATAGGATCATATCCAAAACCATTTTTTCCTAAGATTTTATTTGAAATACTTCCTTTAATTCTTCCTTCGACAGTTGTAACTTTTCCTAAGCTATCTTTATAGGTTAAGCTGCATACAAATTGTGCTTTTCTATTTTTTTCTTTCTTTAATCGTTTTAATATATATTTCATTGCTTTAAAAAAATTTCCATATTTTTTTGCAAAGCGTGCAGAATATATACCAGGCATATTTCTTAACGCACTAATGCATAGACCAGAGTCATCAGATATAACTGGATAATCTACAAATTTAGAAAAATAATTTACTTTTAATTTTGAATTAGATTTAAATGATTTGCCAGTTTCTTTTGGACTTTTGACTTTTAGTGAAACTGGAGAGATTTTTTCGAAGTTTTTTGAAATTAGAAAGGCTATTTCCTTGAATTTTCCTTTATTATGAGTGCCTATTAAAATTTTTTTCATCACAGATCTAGTAATTTAATAAGTACTCACTATATAGCAATGTAAATGAGTGACAATAATAAACAAAAACAAGAAACACCCGAAGAGGGAGAAGTTAAAGCTCCTGAAAATCAGAACAATAAAGAGGAAAAAAAAGAACAAACTTTAGAAGAAAAATTAAAAGAAACTGAAGAAAAATTATTAAGATCTCTTGCTGAAGTTGAGAATCAAAGAAGAAGATTTGAAAAAGAAATTAAAGATGCTTTTGAATTTGGATCATTTAATTTTGCAAAAGAGAGTCTTGCTATCCTTGATAATTTACAAAGAGCAAAAGATGCAATTAAGAACGACGAAAAATTAAAAGATAATAAGGATCTAGGTAAATTTTTAGAGAATATAAATATAATTGAAAAGGACTTAGTCTCTATTTTCGAAAAAAATAAAATAAAAAAAATTGAGGTAAAGGAGAAAAAATTTGATCCCAATTTCCATCAGGCAATGTCCGAAATTGAAGATGAAAACAAAGATCAAGGTACTATTCTTCATGAAATTCAAGCAGGCTACATGTTGGGTGACAGGCTTTTAAGACCAGCCTTAGTAAGCGTTTCAAAGAAAAAAATTGCTAAAGATCAGGAAAAAAAGGTCAAAAAAGATGAGAAATAGCCTTGTAGATACGAAAATAACACCCATATAAAAATAACACAAAGGAATATACAAATGAGTAAAGTAATTGGAATAGATTTAGGAACAACAAATTCATGTGTTGCCATTATGGATGGCTCACAAGCAAAGGTTTTAGAAAATACTGAGGGCGCTAGAACAACACCCTCTGTCGTAGCTTTTTTAGATAATGAAGAAAAACTAGTTGGACAACCGGCAAAAAGACAAGCGGTGACTAATGCCGGCGATACAATATTTGCTGCTAAAAGACTTATAGGGAGAAAATTTGATGGTCCTTCCGTTCAGAAAGATATTGCAAAAGTACCATTTAAAATTGTTAAATCTGAGAATGGAGATGCATGGGTAGAAGGTAAAAGAAAAAAATATTCTCCAGCGCAAATTTCAGCTTTTGTATTACAAAAAATGAAAGAGACAGCTGAAAAATATTTAGGTCAAGCTGTAACAAAAGCTGTAATAACTGTTCCTGCATATTTTAACGACTCTCAAAGACAAGCAACTAAAGATGCTGGAAAAATAGCTGGACTTGAGGTTTTAAGAATAATCAATGAACCAACTGCTGCCTCACTGGCTTACGGTTTAGACAAAAAAGGTGGAAAAAAAATAGCTGTATATGATTTAGGTGGCGGAACATTTGATATATCAATTTTAGAAATTGGAGACGGTGTATTTGAAGTTAAATCAACTAATGGAGATACTTTTCTTGGTGGTGAAGATTTTGACGATGCAATTGTAGAGTATCTTGCAAATGAATTTAAGAAAGATAACGGTATAGATTTGAAAACTGATAAACTTGCGCTTCAAAGATTAAAAGAAGCTGCAGAAAAAGCAAAGATCGAGCTTTCATCAGCAGCACAAACAGAAATAAATTTACCATTTATAACCGCCGACAAAACAGGTCCTAAACATTTAAATTTAAAGTTCACTAGAGCTAAACTAGAAGCCTTAGTTCAAGGACTGGTCGACAGAACTTTAGAGCCTTGCAAAACAGCTTTGAAAGACTCAGGTTTTTCTGCAGCAGAAATTAATGAAGTTGTTCTTGTAGGTGGAATGACAAGAATGCCTAAAATTATTGAAACTGTAAAAAACTTTTTTGGAAAAGAACCAAACAAAAGCGTTAATCCTGATGAGGTTGTAGCGATGGGTGCAGCAATACAAGGAGGTGTCCTTCAAGGTGATGTAAAAGATGTGTTGCTTTTAGATGTAACGCCTCTCTCTTTAGGAATTGAAACTTTAGGCGGGGTGTCTACTAAATTAATTGATAAGAATACTACTATTCCGACAAAAAAAAGTCAGGTTTTTTCAACAGCTGAGGACAATCAGCCTGCCGTATCTATTAGAGTTCTTCAAGGTGAGAGAGAAATGGCTGCTGATAATAAAATATTAGGAAATTTTGAATTAGTAGGTATACCGCCAGCGCCAAGAGGAACACCTCAAATTGAAGTTACGTTTGATATTGATGCTAATGGTATCGTAAATGTTTCTGCTAAAGATAAAGGAACTGGGAAAGAGCAAAAAATTCAAATTCAAGCATCTGGAGGATTGTCAGAGGAAGAAATCAATAAAATGGTTAAAGATGCTGAGGCAAATAAAGAAGCTGATAAAAAGAAAAGAGAGTCTGTTGATGCTAGAAATCAAGCTGATAGTTTAGTTTTTTCTACGGAAAAAAGCTTGAAAGAGCACGGTGATAAAGTTTCAGCTGAAGAAAAGAAAGCTATCGAGAATGGTATTGCTGATTTAAAGAAATCTTTAGAAGGAACAGATGCAGAAGATATTAAGAAAAAAACACAAAGTTTAATCCAAGTTTCAATGAAATTAGGTGAGGCAATTTACAAAAGCCAACAAAAACCTGGGCCAGGTAAGTCCGAAAGTCCAAAAGACGCTAAACCTAATGATAAAGATAATGTAGTTGATGCTGATTTTGAAGACGTAAAAGAAAAAGAAGAAGATAAAGAAAAAAGCGCCTAAGAAAATAAAGGAGACGTCCTGTGGCTAAAAGAGATTGTTATGATGTCTTAGGTGTACCAAGATCCGCATCCAAAGACGATATCAAAAAAGCTTATAGAAAACTCGCACTCAAATACCATCCAGACAAAACTAAAGGTGATAAAACTTCTGAAGAAAAATTTAAAGAAGCTAGTGAAGCTTATCACATCCTTTCTGATGAAAAGAGAAAAGCTAATTACGATCAGTTTGGACATGCTGCTTTTGAAAGCGGTGGTGGAGGTGGTCAAGGATTTGGTGGTTTCGATACTTCATCCTTTTCAGACATTTTTGAGGACTTCTTCAGTGATTTTGGTGGAGGTAGTTCCACTAGAAGAACAAGCAACAGAGGAAATGACTTAAGATACGATGTTAGTATCGATTTAGAAGAAGCCTACAAAGGTATTCAAAAAAACGTAAAATATACAACTTATAAAGCTTGCTCTTCTTGCTCTGGGAGTGGTGCAGCTAAAGGCTCAAAACCTGTTAGATGTGACTATTGTTCTGGAAGAGGAAAGGTTAGAACTAATCAAGGATTTTTTACTGTTCAACAAACATGTCCTCAGTGTAGTGGTTACGGGGAAATGGTTAATAATCCTTGCAATAAATGTAGTGGCAACGGAAAAGTACAATCTAATGAAAATGTAACTGTAAAAATTCCAAAAGGTGTTGATGATGGCACAAGAATTAGAGTATCTGGCAAAGGTGAAGCGGGATCAAAAGGTGGTTTGAGTGGAGATCTATATTTATTTATATCTATAGATAATCATGACATATTTAAAAGAGCTGATGAGAATTTATACTACGAACTCCCGATTTCTTTTACAGACGCCGCACTTGGGACTTCAGTTGAAGTACCATCTATTGATGGAGGTAAATCGAAAATCAAAATTCCAGCTGGCACACAACATGGCAAACAATTCAGGCTAAGAGGTAAGGGCATGCCAATTTTAAGAGCTGGAGCTTTTGGAGACTTATATATAAGAATAAATACTCAGGTTCCAACTTCATTAACTAAAAAGCAGAAAGAAATTCTTGAAGAATTTAATGAAATTGAAAGCAATAAACCTGATCCAGTTATCAAAAGTTTTTTTGAAAAAGCCAAAAAGTTTTGGAGAAATTCCTAGTATTAAATGAGCACTGGTCAAATAATGTCTGCAATTTTTCTTATTGCAGTATTAATTCTAATTTTACCTAGTTTTCTTTCTACGAATTATAAATTAAAACAATTTTTAAGAAATTTATCTATTTGGACTATAATTACGTTAGTTATTATAGTAATCATTTATTTTATTAGATTATGAGAAAAATAAATTTATCTATTTCTGGATGCATGGGAAGAATGGGTCAGCAACTCATCAAATCTTCAAAAAAAAATAAAAATTTCAAATTAGTTTCTCTGACAGAAAACAAATTTATAAATAAAAAAATTGCTGGATTAAGACTTTCTAAAAATAGTACTGAGGCATTTAAAAGATCGAATATAATTATAGATTTTACTGTTCCCAAATGTACTCTAGAAATACTTAAAATTGCATCTAAATTAAAAAAAAGAGTTGTTATTGGTACAACCGGTTTTTCTAAAAAAGAGGAAAATTTAATAAAAAAGTTTTCTAGAAAAATTCCTATACTTAAAGCGGGCAACATGAGTTTAGGAGTAAATTTATTAATGTATTTAACTGAAATCGCCTCAAAATCTCTTGGAAAAAATTTTTTAAGTAAAGTATATGAAGTTCATCATAAGCATAAAATAGATTATCCATCAGGCACAGCTCTAATGCTAGGTAAAGGCATAGCTGATGGAAAAAATAGAAATTTCTACAATTTAGTTGGAAAAAAATATTTGAATAAAAAAACGTTTCCGTATGCAAAAAAAATCAACTTTAATTCTATTCGCAAAGGCGAGGTGATTGGTGAACATGAGGTAAGATTTTCTAGTGGAAAAGAAATTATAAGACTTAATCACGAATCTTTTGACAGAGCTTTATATTCTGAAGGTGCATTAACCGCTGCCACTTGGCTAATGTCAAAAAAAGCAGGTCTTTATTCTATGAGAGATCTACTTAACTTTAAGTGAAAAATAAAGAAAAAGCTAAAATTATTTTAAGGATATTAAATCAAACTTATCCTAAAGTTCCCATACCTTTAAATTATAGAAATACTTTTACTCTTTTAGTTTCAGTTCTTCTTTCTGCACAGTGCACTGATGTAAATGTTAACAATGTAACAAAAGATATTTACCCAAAATATAATAAACCTCATCATTTTGTAAAACTTGGAAGAAAAAAAATTGAGAAGTTGATTAAAAGAATTGGAATATTTAGAGTTAAAGCTAAAAGTATTTTTTACTTATCAAAAACATTGGTTGAAAATTATAATGGTAAAGTGCCGAAAACCTATGAAGAATTAGAGAAGCTCCCTGGCGTAGGTCACAAAACTGCGAGTGTTGTTATGTCTCAAGGTTTTGGTTATCCTGCTTTTCCAGTAGACACACACATTCATAGACTGGCTCAAAGATGGGGTTTAACTAATGGAAAAAACGTTGTTCAAACAGAGATTGATTTAAAAAAAAAATTTCCAAAAAAACACTGGAATAAACTTCATTTACAAATAATTTGGTACGGAAGAGAATATTGTAAGGCTCGAGACTGTTATGGAATTACTTGTAAAATTTGTAAAAGCTGTTATCCAAATAGAAAAAAACCCATAAAGACAAAAAAAGCTTAAATGAAAATCTTAGGAATTGGTAACGCTATAGTTGATGTAATTTGTAAAGTTGATGACAAATTTATTGCTCAAAATAATTTAACAAAGAGCACAATGAAGCTTGTTGATGAAGCTGAATTTAAAAAACTATTATCCACGCTCAAAATAGAAGAAACAGTCTCTGGTGGATCAGTAGCCAACTCAATCGTAGGTCTATCACAGCTAGGAAATAAAGTAGGCTTTATTGGCAAAGTTAATGATGATGATTTAGGTAATAAATATGAAGAGGGTTTAAAAAAAGAAAAAGTAGATTTTATCTACTCTAAGAAAAAAGAAAAGATACCAACTGGAACTTGTTTAATATTAATTACACCAGACTCAGAAAGAACAATGATCACTTTTCTAGGTACTGCGGGAAAAATTAATGAAACTGACATCGACAGAGAAGCTATACAGAACAGTGAAATTTTATTTCTTGAGGGTTATCTTTGGGATGAAGGTGACCCAAAGAAAGCATTTGAAAAAGCAATAAACAACTCAAATAAAGTTGCTATGTCATTATCAGATTTGTTTTGTGTTGAAAGACATAAACCTCATTTTTTAGAATTAGTAAAAAAAAAACTAGACATTACATTTGCTAACGAACAAGAATTTATGTCTTTAATTGATGCAAAAAAATTTGATGATGTAATTAATTTTGCTAAACAGATTAAAAAATTAATTGTTATAACGCGTGGTGACAAAGGAGCTATTGCCATTAATAAAAACGAAGTTGAGGAGTGTGCTGCAAAAAAAAATCTTCAAATTAAGGATTTAACAGGTGCAGGTGATTTATTTGCAGGCGGTTTTTTACACGGCTTTATTAATAGTAAGTCTATAAAAGAAAGTTTAGAAACAGGAACTGAAATGTCTTCAAAAATAATTCAAATTATTGGAGCTAGACTGAATAGTTAATTTATTTTTTTTTTCTTTTAAAACTTCCTTTACCTTTTTTAGGCTTCACTATTCTTTTTCTGTACTTAGCTGTATAAAGATCTTTGGCTATTCTGTTTCTTTTTTTCACAAATAATAACCAGCTTTATTATTTAGAATGAACTTATCATCCTTAAATTTATCAACAATCTTTTTTCTAAGTCTATAAATATGTGTTTCAACTGTATGGGTATCTGCATCTGACGAATAATTCCAAACATTCAATAAGATGTTATCTTTTGATATTGGATTTTTGTTTTGTAAAAATAATTCCAAAAGTTGAACCTCTTTTTCAGTAAGAACTATATACTCATTAAATTTAGATAATTTTTTTTCATTTTTATTTAGTGAATAATTATTTTTAATTTTGATAGAAGAATTTGTACTATATTTTTTTTTTGCAGCAGTATTGTCAACTATATCGTTGATTTCATTTATAGAGGCAGGAAGTTCTAAATACGCATCAAATTTATCTTCAAAATTTTCTTTTTTGCCAGCTAAAATTTTAATTGCGTCACTGTTGTCTATTAAATTTTTAAGCTTTTTATCAAGTAAAGTATTTTTTTGAAATAAAATGATATCAAATTTATCATCTAAATTATCTAATATACATTTAAACTTTAAAAATATTTTTAATTCATCTAAGGTTGAGATAAATGAAGAAGAACCATAAATTCTAACTTTTAAATTGTGCATATTCTAATTAATAAAAAATATTTAATCTACAAGAACTATAAAGTAAAATGTGCTTTAGGTAAAAGGGGAATTGGTTTAAAAAGAAAAGAAGGAGATTTAATTACTCCAAAAGGTAAATATAAAATAAAATATATTTTATATAGAAAAGACAGAGTTAAAAAAATACAAACTAGAATTAAAAAAATCGTAATTACAAAAAATATGGGTTGGTGCGATGATCCCCGTTCCAAAAATTATAATAAACTAATCAAAATACCCTCTAGATACAAACATGAAAAACTTTTTAAGAAAGAAAATACTTACGATGTCATAGCAGTGCTAAATTATAATATGAATCCTGTGATAAAAAATAAAGGAAGTGCTATATTTATACATGTTGCTAAAAAAAATCTTAAAAAAACAGAAGGCTGTATCGCTTTAAAAAAAAATCATCTTCTTAAAATTCTTAAAGAATTAAAAAATAACACTCTGGTTAAGATCTAACACCAAAAATGGAGCTTCCTACTCTAATAAAATTTGAACCATTTTTTATTGCTTCTATATAATCTGCTGACATGCCCATGCTTAAGTTTTCAATAGCTAGTGATTTACCTAGTTCATTTAGATACTTAAAATACTTATTAGGAATTTGATCAATTGGAGGAATGATCATCAGTCCTATAACATTTAAATTTATTTCATTTTTACAATAGTTATAAAATGCTTCTAACTCACTAACTGGTATTCCAGATTTTTGAATTTCATTACCTATATTCACTTGAACAAAATAATTTAAACTTTTTTTTAAATTTTTTTGATGTTTGGCTAATGTGTCAGCCAATTTCTGATTATCTAGAGAATGAATATAGTCGAAGAGTTTAATTGCTTCTTTAGCTTTATTACTTTGTAATTTACCTATCATGTGAAGCTTTATATTATTGTTAATTTTTTTAAGTCCTGACCATTTTGAAAATGCTTCTTGTACTTTATTTTCACCAAAATGATTGTGTCCATGATCAATTAATGGACTAATATAGTCTAGATTGAATGTTTTGCTGACTGCGATGATGCTAATATCCTTATCAGATTTTAAAGACGAAATATTCGATTTTATTTTCTCAAATCTTTCAACTATTGTATTCATATGTTTATAGTAAAAAAAAATTATTTTTTAATTATAGAAAGTATCAAAGATTTAGATTTAAAAAAAATAAAAAAAAGAAACAAATTTTCTATAATTTATAGAAATAGAAAAAATTCGGACAATATTAATGATTTATTAAGATTTAGAAAGACTTGTAAACTAAAATCAATCAGATTTTACGTCGCAAACAATTTTAAACTTGCAGTTATTCTAAAAACAGATGGTATCTACCTCTCTTCTTATAATAATTCTCTTAAGTTTTTGAGTCTAAAAAACTCAAAATTTACAATAATAGGATCGGCGCACAATCTTAGGGAAATAGTTAATAAAATTAAACAAGGTTGTGAGACAATCTTGATGTCAAAACTTTTTGTTGTCGATTATAATATCAATGCACCATATTTAGGCATCGTTAAATTTAACAATTTTCTTAAAATTAATAAAAATTTAATACCTTTAGGAGGAATAAAACAAAATAATTTTAACACATTAAAAATAATTAATGCCGAAGGTTTCGCTCTAATGTCGGAAATAAAAAAAAAGCCGACTAAAATAATTAGCCGGCTTTTTTAAATTGTTTAGTTCTTTAAATTAGAATGAAAGAGCTAAAGATAGAATTGTTAAAGTTCCATCAGTACCTTGCGTGTACCCTGAGTTAGATGTGTCTACGTTAGCTACACCTACAGTCGCACCACCTATATCATAAGCAGCTTGTATGTAGTCTGAAGCCATTGTTACCTCTGTTCTTGTGAACGGAGTTGCACCTGCTGCCGCATCAGCTGCAGCACCATAGTTTTTCACAGTAGACTCTTCTTCCATGTATGAAATTGAAAGCTGATCGTTAACAGCAAATTCAATACCGATTTGCTCTAGTTCGTAACTATGAGCACCAGCACTTACTTTATCACCAATACCTGGAGCGTACCATCTTTCACCGTAACCAACTTTAAAGCTTCCCATTGCGTATGATGCATATGCACCACCAGCTTCTTGGTCTTGAGCTACAACACCAGATGAATTTTCAAATGTGATGTAGTCAGCACCGATTGATAAACCATCAACTGGAGCAGCTGTTACATTGTAGTGAATAGCACTGTCACCGTCAGCACCTTGTGCGTTTTCAGCACCGCCGTTTTTGTAATCGTTGTTATCACCGTCTGCAGTGTTTGGAGCGTAACCAACTTTAGCAGAAATACCGAAAGGTATTACATCTGCTGGAGTGTGGTATTGCACGTTAGGGTAAGAAGATACATCGATATCGTTACCTACCATTGCATCTGTGTTCGCAAAATCATCACCAACACCTAATGCACCTGTTCCAACACCTGTTTCTGTTGAAAGACCACCTTCTGAATCAAAGATACCAATTGTACCTGCTGAATTCATACCGATAGTAATCGCAGTGTCATCATTGTCATGTGCTCCACCGTCATTACCATCTAATTCCATGTGGTAGTTCCATGTGAAACCATTGTCTAACTCACCTGAAGCTTTGAACATCAATTCGTTTGATACACCAAGTCCAGTACTGTTTGAGTCTCCACCGTTAATTGCGTAAGAAGCTTTTGCTGAACCAGACACAGCTAGTTCACCTGCAAATGCTTGTACAGACACAAGTAAAGAAGAAACAACAACAGCAAATAGTTTAGTTATTTTTGTCATTTTATTTCCTTTGTTTAAAAGTTAATTTGTTAAATTAATTTAACAGTGTTTTTTAACAAATATTTAAGCCTATATTCTCAAAAAGTGCTTATTTATTGATATTTTTTCGCTTTGTTGCATAAATGTCACAATTTTACAAGTTTCAGGATATCTATTTTCAATTTTATGCCTAATTTTGCTCTAATATAGAATATATATATAACTTCATTATAAATTCACTTAAAATTATTAATGATTAAAAACATATCAAAAACACTACTTGTATTAATCTTATTACCACTTTTTTCAGAATGTGGAATTTATAAAAAAGTTGATATGAGAGAGAGACCAGCGACACCTGAAGAGAGAAGAAGACAAAATATTGAAGAAGGGAAAGGTATAGGACTTGGCAGTTTAAGAAGATCCGGAAAAACAACATACGAATTTAGTTCTTCAAATCCTATGTGGAGAGCGTCACTTGAAACATTAGATATTTTACCTTTAACAACAGTAGATTATTCAGGAGGTACAATTATAACTGATTGGTATTCAGAAAATAATTCAAACGCTAATAATGAATCCGTTAAAATTACAATTAGGTTTCTTTCAAACGAAATAAGATCTGATAGCTTAAAAATTATAGTCCATAAAAAGAAGTGCAAGCAAGTTACAAATTGTACAACGTCATTGTTGCCAAACAATTCTAAATTATCAAGTGAATTAAGATCCGTTATTTTAAATAAAGCATCAAAAATCCAAAAAGCCTCAAAAAATAAGAAAAAGAAAAAATAACTTGCAATGGAAAGATTCAATTTTCGAGCTGTTGAAAAAAAATGGCTAAAAGTCTTAAATAAGAAAAAATTATACAATTCTAAATCTAAAGAGAAGTTTTATTGTTTAGAGATGTTTCCATATCCGTCTGGAAAAATTCATATGGGCCATGTAAGAAATTATACAATTGGAGATGTCGTTGCTAGATACAAATATATGAAAGGATATTCTGTTCTACATCCTATGGGGTGGGACTCATTTGGATTACCAGCTGAAAATGCTTCAAAACAGAATAATCTACATCCTAAAGAATGGACTAACAAAAATATTAAAAAAATGAAAGAACAACTTAAGTTGTTAGGTTTATCTATTGATTGGGATTTAGAAATTTCTACTTGCGATCACACTTATTACAAGCATCAACAAGAAATATTCATAGATTTTTATAATAATGGTTTAATATCCAGGAGGGAAACCTATGTGAATTGGGACCCAAAAGAAGAAACAGTTTTAGCAAATGAGCAAGTTATAAATGGAAGAGGTTGGAGATCTAATGCTTTAGTTGAAAGAAAAAAATTATCACAATGGTTTTTTAATATTACTAAATTTGCAGAGCCTCTTCTTAAAGATCTTGATCAACTCGAAGGATGGCCTGACAAAGTTAAGACTATGCAGAAAAATTGGATTGGAAAATCATTTGGTTGTGAAATAGATTTTAAAATCACAAACTCTGAAGAAAAAATAAAAATATTTACTACACGCCCTGACACTATATTTGGTGCAAGTTTCATTGCGCTCTCAAACGATCATCCTTTAAGTAAAAAGTTTAACAACGACGCGAAATTTATTAAATTCAAAAAAGATTGCAACAAAACAGGTACAACAGAAGAGGCTTTAGCTATTGCTGACAAACTTGGTTATTTTACTGATTTATACGTTGAGCATCCTTTTTTAGAGAACAAAAAAATACCAATCTATTTTGCAAATTTTGTGCTCATGGATTACGGAACTGGCGCAATATTTGGGTGTCCAGCACACGATCAGCGTGATTTTGAATTTGCACAAAAATATAATCTTGAAATTATCAAAGTTGTTTCGGATGGATCTAACTCAAAATTAACAGAGGCCTATACTGGTGATGGTAAGATTATTAATTCAAAATTTTTAGATAATTTAAAATCAGATGATGCCAAAAAAAAAATTATTGAAGAAATTAAAAAGAAAAATTTAGGAAAAACGAAAGTTTTATATAGATTAAAAGATTGGGGCATCTCTAGACAAAGATATTGGGGCTGCCCTATACCTATGATTTATCTAGCTAATGGTGATGTAGTCCCAGTAGATAAATCTGAATTACCAATTATGTTACCTGAGGACATAAAATTAAATTCAAAAGGTAATCCATTAGAACATCATCCTACATGGAAAAATACAATTCAAAAATCAACTGGGGAAAAAGCGATTAGAGAAACGGATACACTTGATACATTCGTTGACTCTTCTTGGTATTTTTTAAGATTTTGTTCACCAAAACACAATAAAAGCCCATTTGATGAAAATAAGGTAAATTATTGGATGCCGGTGGATCAATATATTGGAGGCATAGAACATGCCATATTGCATCTTTTATATTCTCGTTTTTTTACAAAAGGAATAAATCAAACTAACAACAATATAAAAGTAACAGAACCTTTTAAAAATTTATTTACCCAAGGTATGGTTTGTCACGAATCTTATAAAGATAACAAAGGTGAATGGTTGTATCCAAATGAAGTTAAAAAAATTACCAGTGATAAAGCTATAAAGATATCAGATAATACCGAGGTAACTATTGGACCGTCTGAGTCTATGTCAAAATCCAAAAAAAATACTGTAGATCCAGAACAAATGATTAATGAGTATGGAGCTGATGCTGTTAGGTGGTTTATATTATCTGATAGTCCACCTGAAAAAGATGTTCAATGGTCGAATACAGGCGTTGCATCCGCTAGTAAATTTTTACAAAAAATTTGGAATCTTATCATTTTGATAATAAATAGAAAAAATGTTGAGGAAGATCGTAATCATGAAAAAATATTTAGCAATGAATTAAATCTTTTTTTGGGTAAGCTCGACTCAACTATTAAAGATTTTAAATTTAATGTTTCAATTGCTCATTTTTATGAAATTTATAAGATTGTTAATAAAAATTTGGATAAAAAAATTAGCAATGAATGTTTAACAAAAAATTTAATTAATGTGATGAAAATAATGTCAATATTTACGCCATTTATTGCTAATGAATGCTTGCAATTACTTAAATGTCAATCCGTAGATGACTGGCCGGATATAAAAGTAAATATTTTAGAAGAGATTAAATTTGCTGTACAAGTTAACGGAAAAACAAGAGATATAATAATTATTAAAAATAATCTAGATGAAGAGTCTATTAAAAAAATAGTGTTACAAAATTCGAAGGCGAAAAAACATATAGAAAATAGTAAAATTATTAAAACTATATTTATTAAAAATAAAATAATAAATTACATAGTAAGATGATGAAAAAAAAATTAGCTTTATTAGTTTTAGTTTCCTTGCTTTTATATAGCTGCGGATACAAGATTATAAGTCAACAATATAATTTCAATATAAATGAAATTAAGACAGATGGTGATAAATTAATTAATTTTAAATTAAAGAATCAGTTAAAAATTTATCAAAGTTCAGATAAAAGTGAGATTATAAATTTAAATATAAATTCAAAAAAAATTAAAAATATAAAAGAAAAAAATATAAAAAATGAAATCACAAAATACAACTTAGGTATAATAATCACTGTAGAGTATATTTTAGTTCAATCAGGGGAAAAAAATGAATTTACTATTAAGAATGAGGGGGATTTTGAGGTAGATAGTAAATATTCACAAACTTTAAACAATGAAAAATCTCTACTTAACGAACTGATCGATGACATGTCAGATAAAATAATAGAGAATTTAAGGTTAGAACTAAATGATATATAAAGATTATATTGTAGAAAAAAATGTTGATGAAATAAAAGAAAATATTGTCCTTTTTTACGGTGAAAATAATGGAAAGAAAGAGGATTTAAAAAAAAATATAAAACAAAAAAAAAGAAATTTAAAAATTTCACGTAATTTTCAAAATGAAATTTTAAAAAATGAAGATTTATTTTTAGAAGATTTATTCAATAAATCGCTATTCGATGACACAAAGATTTATTTTATAGAAAACGTAGATGATAAAATTTTAGATCTTGTCCAAAATTTTATCGATAAAATAGATGATCAAAAAATTTATTTTTTTTCTGATATATTAGATAAAAAATCAAAACTCAGAAATTATTGTGAAAAAAATAAAAAAGTAGCAACGATTGCTTGCTACAATGATAACGAGATTAGCTTAAGAAAAATAATATCTTCCAATTTAGACCAACTAAACGGGTTAACTCTAAATATTATAAATATTATTATTAATAACTCACAAATGGATAGGGTGAAACTTAATAACGAATTAGAAAAAATAAAATCCTTTTTTTTTAATAAAAAAATTAATGAAGATGATCTTTTAAAATTATTAAATCTCGAAGAAAATGATGACTTTCAAGCACTGCGAGATGCCGCATTGAACGGAAATAAAAAGGAAATGAATGCTCTTTTAAATAGTACAATAATAGAAAATGAAAAATTCGTTCTATATTTAAATATGATAAATCAAAGATTACTAAAACTTAAAGAAGTAGCTACAATGGACAATCAAAGTATTGAAAAAAAAATCGAAGCTTTAAAACCACCAATTTTTTGGAAAGATAAACCAAATTTTATTAAACAAGCAAAATATTGGAATAATACTAAGATAAGAGCAATGTTGAATAAAACTTTTAATCTAGAAATTAAAATTAAAACTACATCCTTTATATTAAAAGATATTTTAATTAAAAAACTATTGTTAGATATTTGCTTTATTGCTAATGCTTAGTAAGTAAATTTGAAATTAACTCAAATTGTTCTAAATCTTTATACTCTATAACAACTTTTCCGCGGTTATTTTTTTTATTTAATATATTGATTTTCAAACCGAGTATTCTTTCAATTCGTTCCTGAGCTTTTAAAATGTTAGCATCTACTTGTTTTTCTTTAAAATTACCCTTTTTATTTCTTGTTAAATATTCAACTTTTCTTGCACTATAATTTTTTGTTACTATTTCTTCTGCGATAGATGAAGCATTAGATATTCCAATTAAAGGTCTGGCTTGACCAGACGTTAATGTGCCCTCCTCTAACATAGCAATTATATCTTTGGGTAAAGTTAATAATCTTAAAGTATTGCTAATATGACTTCTGCTTTTAGACATTAATTTTGAGATACTTTCATGGTCGTATTTAAATTCTTCATTTAATCTTTTATAACCTCGAGCTTCCTCAACAGGATTTAGATCATCTCTTTGAATATTTTCTACAATAGCAACTTCCAGAGACTCTACATCACTTAAATCTAAGATTCTGACTGGAATTTCATGTAATCCGGCTCTTTGTGCAGCTATCCACCTTCTTTCTCCTGCTACAATCTCATATTTGCCAGCTGAAGTTTTGTTTGGACGAACAGCGATGGGCTGAATTACTCCATTTTTTTTGATAGAGTTAACTAATTCTACCAGTTTTTCTTCACTAAAAAACTGTCTTGGCTGATAAGGATTTCGACTTAAATCACTAATAGAAACGGTGTTTGATTGGTTTATTTCTTGTGGTTTATCTTTAGGTTTTTCATCACCAAATAAAGCAGATAAACCTCGTCCTAATCCTTTTTTTTTTCCACTCATGCAACACTCGCTATTTTATTTTTAAACTCTTCAGCTAATTTAAAATATGATTTGCTTCCTACGCAGCTTTTATCGTAAATAACACAAGGTAATCCATGTGATGGCGCTTCGGACAGTCGTACGTTTCTTTGAATCACGGTTTTATAAACTTTATCTTTAAAATAATTTCTTGCTTCTTTATCAACTTCTGATGAAAGTTTGTTTCTTTTATCAAACATCGTTAAAAGTATTCCTCTTATAGAAAGTGAAGGATTAAGATTTTCTTTGATTCTATCAATTGTTTTTACCAATTGCGTAATGCCTTCCAAGGCAAAGAATTCTGTTTGCAAAGGAACTAATAACTCATCTGATGCAACTAAAGACATAATAGTTAGCAAGCTTAATGAAGGAGGACAATCTATAAATATGTTGTCATACTTTTTAAGTAAGCCTGATTTTTCAGATGACAATATTTCTTTTAAAACAAATGCTCTTTTTGAGTCATTAGCGGTTTCAACTTCTAATCCAGATAAATTTACGTGTGAACCAACGATATCTAAATTTTGTATATTAGTTTTTTGTATTGCCTGCTGAAGATTAATTTTTTTGATAAGTAAATTGTAAATATTTTTATTTTCATCGCTATTGCTTTTACCAAATCCTGTTGTGGCGTTACCCTGTGGATCTAAATCAATAACAAGATTTGTTTGACCCAAAATGGACAGTGAAGCGGCTAAATTTATTACCGTTGTAGTTTTTCCTACTCCACCTTTTTGATTAATCACCGAAATTGTTGTTGTCATTTTTTAAAATCAACTATAATTATTTTAGAATCTTCATTTGTTATGCTATTTTCAAGTTTATAATCGTATTTTTCCTTATTGAAAGCTTTTTTTAACTCTTCCTGTGCGTTTTGACCTTTCAGAATTATTATTTTATGGGACTTTTTAGCGATTTCACGTGAAACTTGTATTACTGCCTCTAATTTTTTAAAAGCTCTACTGACTATATAGTCTGTATCAATAGAATTATCATAAACATTACCATGGATTTCTATTTTAAGTGATAATATATCACTCATATTCTTCAAAAAAGCCCTTTTAACTGGTGATTTTTCATATAATTTCACGTGAAAGTCCTTATTTTTGTTAAATAAAGCTAAAATAAAGCCTGGAAAACCAGCTCCAGAGCCCAGATCTGACAAAGAGCTTTTTGAAAAGTCAATAAATTTTACTAATTGGGCTGAATCAAGGATATGTCTGTGCCAAATTACCTGTTCAGTGCTTTTGGAGATAAAATTATGCTTTTTATTAGCTTTAAGCAATTCGTTTATAAATATTTTTATGTCAGATATATTTTTTGCAGTATAATTTAGTTGGTTTTGAAGAGTGCTTATAACTTCTTGTTCCTGCATTAAGCAGTAGCTTTGAATTTTAACTTTTTGATGTGCGATAATAAGATTATTATAGCTGCTGGCGTGATACCGTCTATTCTAATTGCCTGTCCTAACGTTTTAGGCCTTATAGAAATAAGCTTCGACTTAACTTCGTTTGATAAACCACTTAAATTTTCATAATTTATATTATTAGGAATGATAACTGACTCGTCTTTCTTAAAAGATTTGATATCTCGCTCCTGTCTCTTAAGGTAACCCATATAATGAGCATCTGTTGCAACCTGCTTTTCTATTGAGTATGGAAATAGAGGTATGTCCCAAAATATTTGCCTTATTTTTGCCATACTTACTTTTCGTTGACCCATAACTTCTAAACATGATCTTTTGACCCCATCCATAGCAATTTTAATATCGAATTTTTTTGCTTCATTAGGAGTTAAGAATTTCGATTCTAAAAAATTATTTAGAACATAAATATTTTTTTTCTTTTCTATAAATATTTTTTTTCTTTCAGGTCCAACTAAATTTAAATGTAAACCAAGATCTGTTAGTCTCTGATCTGCGTTATCAGCTCTTAAAGTTAATCTGTATTCTGCTCTAGAGGTAAACATACGATAAGGTTCCGTAACACCTTTCGTTATTAAGTCATCAATCATCACACCTATGTAAGAAGTTGATCTATCTAAAATAAATTCAGATTTATTTTTGATTTTTAAAGCTGCATTGATTCCAGCTATTAACCCTTGAGCTGCGGCTTCCTCATAACCAGTAGTACCATTAATTTGTCCAGCTAAAAATAATGACTTAATTTTTTTGGTTTCTAAAGTGGCATTAAGCTCTCTTGGGTCTACATAATCGTATTCTATAGCATACCCAGCTCTTTTCATCTTAACCTTCTCTAAACCCTTAATTTTAGCTAATATTTTGAGCTGAATTTCTTCTGGTAGGGAAGTAGATATGCCATTTGGGTAAATAGTATTGTCCTTTAATCCCTCGGGTTCAAGAAAAATTTGATGCTGTTGTTTCTCTTTGAACTTAACAATTTTATCTTCAATGGAAGGACAATAACGAGGTCCAACACCTTTAATGTTTCCCGAATACATTGCACTTCTAGAAATATTGTCACTAATGATTTTGTGGACTTCGTTATTAGTATAAGTCATTCCACATTTGATTTGTTTGTTAACAATTTTGTTTGTAAGGAAAGAAAAGTAATAATGAACATCATCAGCTGGCTGCATTTCTAGGTCGTCATAATTAATTGTGCTACCATCTAGTCTTGGTGGAGTTCCAGTCTTTAATCTTCCTATTTGCATTTTAAATTTTGCTAATTGTTCACTTAAACCAGTAGAAGGTTTCTCATCGTACCTACCTGCTGGTATTTGTGTTTCGCCTATATGTATTAATCCATTAAGAAAGGTACCAGTAGTTAATACAAGTTCCTTAGACCTCACTTCTTTTCCACTTTGACATACAAAACCTATAATTTTATCTCCCTCAAATAAAAATTTAATAACTGGATCTGCAATTACCTCCAAGTTTTTGTAATTTAGTAAAATCTTTTGCATATGCTCTTTGTAGAGAGCTCTATCTGACTGAGTACGTGGACCCTGCACAGCTGGTCCTCTACTTCTATTTAATAATCTGAATTGAATACCTGATTTGTCGGCTACAACGCCCATTACACCATCTAAAGCATCTATTTCTCTTACAAGATGCCCTTTTCCAAGTCCTCCAATAGCAGGATTGCAGGACATCTCGCCAATAGTCTCTACTTTATGTGTAAAAAGAGCAGTATTTACGCCCATTCTAGCGGATGCCGCTGCTGCCTCACATCCAGCATGTCCACCCCCTATTACCACTACATCATAGCTTTGTTTAGTCATATGATGAATGTAACGAGGTATATTAGGAATACAAGAGATATTTTATTTACCTATACAAAAGTCTTTGAATATAGATCCAAGAATTTCCTCAACATCAACCTTACCAACAATACTTCCAAGATGCCGCGTAGCCATTCTTAGATCTTCGGCTGCTAATTCTAAATCTTTTTTTTGATCTTTTTTAAGAAAGTTATCTATTTCATTTAAACATTGATTGAGTTTAATTCTATGTCTTTCTCTGGTGATTACAGCAGTATTATTCGACGTGAATTTTTTACTTAATTTTTCTTTTATCTTTTTAATCAAAATATCTATATTTTTATTTTCTTTAACTGAGGCTAATACCGTATCTGCATCAAATTTATGATTTTGCTTATTTTGTACGTCTGATTTATTAAGTAAAACTATCGTGTCTTCATTGATCATTTTTTTAATTTCATTGTTTATGCTTCTTGAAGAATTATCAATAACAATAATATTGAGATCTGCTTCTTTTGATTTTCCTAAAGCTAAAGATATACCTTTTTTTTCAACCGCATTTTTAGAATCTCTTATGCCGGCAGTATCAGCCAAGATAACTGGATAACCATCTATATTCAAATATGTCTCGATTACATCTCTTGTAGTACCTGCTTCGTCTGAGACAATAGCGACATCTCTTTTTGCTATCAAATTCAAGAGAGAAGATTTTCCTGCATTCACCTCGCCTGTTATAGAGACTCTAAATCCATCCCTAATTTTTTCTCCAATTTTATTATCCTCAATTATCTTATGAATATCTTTATGGATTTCTTTAATAGAGTTTTGTACTTCTATTAAAACTTTTTCTGGTAAATCATCCTCAGCAAAATCTATTTTAGCTTCAATATAGGATAGAGATTTTATTAATTTTTCTCTTAAATCATTGTAATAATTTGAAGCATTTCCTTGGACTAATGTAACAGCTTGATCTCTTTGTAGCTCTGTCTCTGCATGGATTAGATCACCTATACTTTCAGCTTTTAAAAGATCGATTTTATCGTTTTGAAAAGCTATCTTTGTAAATTCACCAGGTTCGGCTAATCTGCAATTATCTTGTTCTGATAGCGCCTTTAATAAAGCATTAATAACAGCATTACTTCCATGAATTTGAAACTCGGCTAGATCGTCTCCTGTATAGCTATTAGGCCCGGGAAACCACAATAATAGAGCTTCTGGGTCTATTATTTTATCGTTTTTTGGATTATAAAATTTACAATAATTTATTTCATTAGAATTAATTTCTTTTAATTTTGTTAAGTTTTTACAAACTTTTAGAGTATCTTTACCTGAAATTCTAACGATAGCTATCCCTGATGGACCTCTGCCTGATGAAAGCGCATAAATATTCATTGAATTAAATTGATAAACCTTGATTTGAAATATATTTGCTTATTTTTTTAAGGGCATTATTTTTAGAAATATTTTTTAAAATTGTTTCTCTAAATGGATCAAGTAATTTGTTTTGTTTAAAAAAATGATGAGTAATATCTATTCCTATACCGGTAATAATATTCTCAGATTTTCTATTATTTGTAAATTCTTCAAGAGCAGGAGTACTTTTTAAAGACATGCCTAATTTTGAATAATATTTAAAAATCTTTTGTAATTTATTAATATCCCTTATTACAAGATTAAAGCCTTGGCCTGCTACAGGATGAACTGTGTGCAGTCCTTCACCTAAGATAAGAATATCATTTTTATAATATGTTCGATTTAAATTGAGCATCAAAGGATATGATTGCTGATTAGATATCTGTATTTTTTTTATTTTTAAAACTTCACAAATTTTTGTTTTAACAACTGAATTAATACCTTTTTTTAAAAACCCTTTATCTACACTCCAAACGAAAGAAAAATTATTTTTTGAAAAAGGGAGTATAGCTAAGGGACCATCTCTTAAAAAGTATTGAGCAGTATTTAAATTTTTCAAATTGTGTTTTACGTAACCTGTTATTGCGATTTCTTTATAATCTTTATTTAATGATCTCTTATCAACTATACTTTGATAGATTTTTGAAGATCTTCCTAGGCATAATATTTTCATATCATAACCATCTAGGTCTTTTAATTGATTAATGTTTTTTTGGAGTGTTTTAATTTTTTTCTTTTTAATTTCTTTAATTAGGTTTTCTTTGATTTTGTCATTCTCAAAAACGTACATGAGATTTTTGCTGTCCTCATTGAAGTTTAAGAATTTCATATTCTGGTCTTTAGTTTCGTAGAAAAGATCGATGTTTTTGGAGGGCCAAAATAAATTTTTATCAAGTTTGTCTAAGACTGAATTAAAAAACTCATAGTTAGAGGCTGAAATAGCTGTTGTTCTTTTGTCTCTAGAATGCTTATTTTTTCTAGATATTAAGTGGACTTCTAAGCCTTCTAATTTATTTAATGCTAAAGTAGTCATTAAACCTGAAAGACCGTCTCCAACTATACAAATTCTCTGTTTTGTCATATTAAAATTTTTCTCACTTTCATAAAAATGGTAAAAAGTACGTAAACGATTCGATATGAATACAAACTTTTTAAATAGTGTAACAAATTTTTTGAAAAAACGAACCTTTGAATTTATAGGATTAATCTTAATTTCAACAAGTATAGGTCTGGCAATAGCTTTTACGACATATTCGCCGGAGGATCCTTCATTTGTCTACGGTGATAGGGAATTTGAGATTAAAAATTTCTTTGGAATCTACGGCAGTAGTATCGCTGATTTTCTTTTACAGAGTTTTGGTCTCGTTTCATTTTTAATTTTGGCTAATTTTTTATTTTGGGGAGTTAATTTAATCATAAAAAAAGAAATCAAAAGAATAGTTTTAAAATTATTTCTAGTGGTTTCATATTTGATATTAGGTACCATTTTTATTTATATTACCTTTAATAATTCTTTCTGGCTTATCGATAATGGTAACTCGGGTTTTGTTGGAAAGATTGGTTATGAATTTTTAAGCACATGGTTTCCATATATTGATAACACATATTCAGCCTATGGGTTATTGTTGCTTACTTTAATCTTTTTTATTTTTTCAGCAGATTTAAATATAAAGAAAATAATTACTGGGACTTTTTCTATAATTGCTTCATTGTTTAGAAGAAAAGAAAATACTAATCCTGACGTAAATTTAGAGGCATATCCTATAGAGGAGAAAAGTGAAATCATTGAAAGACCACAACAATCATTTTCTTTTGGTGACTTAACTCAATCAGAGAAACCATCAACTAGTTTAAGATCAAAATATAAACTGCCAGCAATAGATTACTTAGACAAAAGTTCTACAAAACTTAGTGCAACAGAATTAAATAAAAATCGTCCTGATGGTGAGTTTATGGAAAAAATACTTTTAGATTTTGGTATTGATGGAAAAATTAAAGCTATTAATAATGGTCCAGTTGTAAGTTTATATGAATTTGAACCAGCTCCTGGGGTTAAGGTTTCGAAAATAATAAATTTGTCTGAAGATTTAGCACGGAATACTAGTTCAACATCAACAAGGGTTTCAGTAATTCCTGGTAAAAATACAGTAGGTATCGAGATACCAAATGAGACAAGAGAAAGTGTATCGCTTCGAGAAATTATCTCTTATGAAAAATTTCAAAAGAAAGATGTGAAATTACCTATCGCACTTGGGAAAAGTATATCTGGCATGCCTATCGTTGGAGATCTTACATCAATGCCCCATTTATTAATTGCAGGAACTACAGGTTCAGGTAAGTCAGTATGTATAAATACGATTATTGTTTCATTGCTTTACAAATTAAATCCTGATCTTTGTAAATTTATTTTAATTGATCCTAAAATGTTAGAGCTATCAACTTATGAAGGTATACCTCATTTATTAACTCCAGTAATCACCGATGCAAAGAAAGCAACATCTGCTTTGGCTTGGACAGTGAAAGAAATGAATAGCAGGTACAAACTTATGAGCAAAGTTGGAGTGAGAAATATCGATGGTTACAATTCTAAACATAAATTAAAAATGCCTTACATTGTTGTAGTAGTTGATGAGATGTCAGATTTAATGCTTGTTGCAGGCAAAGAAATCGAAAACTACATTCAAAAATTATCACAAATGGCAAGAGCTGCAGGAATTCATATTATCATGGCAACGCAAAGACCGAGTGTTGATGTTATTACAGGCACAATTAAAGCAAATTTTCCAACACGAGTTTCTTTTCAGGTAAGCTCTAAAATAGACAGTAGAACAATATTAGGAGAACAGGGTGCAGAACAGCTATTAGGTAAAGGTGATATGTTATTCATGTCATCAGCAAATAGAATTGTTAGAATTCACGGTCCATTTGTTGCAGAAAATGAAATAGAAAAAATAGTAAACTCTATTAGAGCGCAAGGTGAGCCAGATTATATGGATGAAATTACTGCACAAACAAGTAGTGATGCTTCTTCTGCAGCAGAAGGAGACAGCGATGAAGACGAACTATATTCGCAAGCAATTGATATTATTAAATCAGAAGGAAAAGCCTCGACTAGTTTCTTGCAAAGAAAATTACAAATTGGCTATAATAGAGCGGCAAGAATTATTGATATGATGGAAGAAAAAGGTATTGTCAGTAAAGCGAATCATGTTGGTAAACGTGAAGTACTTTAAAATATTTATATTCTTTATTTTGCTATCAGCAAATCTTTCTGCTAATGAAAAAGATCAAATAGTCACTCAATTAAATAATTTAAATTCATTAGAATTTACCTTCGATCAAGTGGTGAATGACAAAATTGAGAAGGGAAGTTGTCTTTTAGAATTTCCCGGTAAATTAAAATGTAATTATTTTGATGATAAGAAAAAAGAGTTAATAATAAATAAAAAAAGACTAGCGATTACGCAAAAGAGATATAATAAAACTTATCATTATCCTATTTCAAAATCTCCTTTCCTAAACATTTTGTATAAAGATAAACTTTTAGAAATTGTTAAATCTGGAAAACTAGAGCTATCTGACCAAATTATAAAATTAATTTATTTAGATGATAATGAAATAACAGTTTTTTTCGACAAGAAAACATTAGATTTAAAAGGTTGGCAAATAATTGACCAGTATAACAACAATATAAATTTTTCTTTAAATATTGTCGCCAAAAATGACATTTTTAAAAAAGGGACCTTTAAAATTCCTAAGATGAATTAAGCCACGAAATCGATTTCTTCTTCTTTGAATATTTCAAAACCTTTTGACTTATAATTTTGCAAGGCATGTTTGTGATCTAAGCTGCAAGTGTGGACCCACATTCTAACTGGATTCTTTCTAGATGCGCTTGCAATAGCGTGATTAACAAGAGTTGCTCCTAGTTTTAGGCCTCTATATTCTTTTAATACTCCCATATTTATCAATTCTACTTCGTTAGAACCTGGATGATATTCTTGTTCATAATAACCAACTAGATCTTCTCCTTTTTTTAAAACATGTGTTTCTAAATTTTTATTTGTTACGTACTTAATCCATTCTTTATCAGACCAAAGAAGTCTATCTCTCCAATAATGGTCTAGACCTATTTGTTTGTAAAAAAATTTATTTAGTTGAAAATCATTTTTATCATCTAAAATAATTTTATAATTTTCAGGAAGATTTAAATCGATAGTATTTGAAAAATCTTTTATCTCTAAAAAATATCTTTTTACTCTTGAAAACATTAGCTTACCATCTTTCCTATCTTTTCACCGGCAAAAATATGAAAATGTAGATGAGGAACTTCTTGTCCTCCATCACTACCGATATTCGTGAGAGCTCTATAACCTTTATCTTTTGAGCCTATTAAGTTTGCTACAAGAGTAACCGCTTTGTTTAATTCAACAATCTCTTTGTCAGAAGCTTTATTATTAAAATCATCTAGATCAACGTATTCGCCTTTTGGAATAACTAATACATGCACTTTTTTTTGAGGATTAATGTCATGAAAAGCTAAAACATGATCATTTTCATAAACTTTCTTACAAGGAATTTCTCCTCTAAGAATTTTTGCGAATATATTATTTTTATCGTAACTCATTTTTGCCTTTTTTTTAGTTCACTCATAACATCCTCGATCTTAATATTATTAACCTCAAGATAAACCATCAAATGATAAATTACATCTGCCGCTTCGTGTATTTTATTAGAGTTTTGTTCAACAGCCTCAATTAACTCTCCTATTTCCTCTTTAACTTTTGCAACACTTAAACTTTTATCGTTGAGAAGTTTATTCGTATAGGATTTATCAGGAGAAGAATTTTTTTTCTCTCTAATTATTTGTATTAACTGTTCAAGGTTTTCAAACATATTATAATCTTACAGATACATTCTTAGAATTCAAATATTCTTTGGCTTCTTTAATTTTATATTCACCATAGTGGAAAATAGAAGCTGCTAGAACTGCACTCGCTCCCCCTTTAACTAAACCATCGTAGAGATGATCTAAAGTTCCTACACCACCAGAAGCAATTACAGGAATATTAGTTTTATCTGTAATTACTTTTAATAATTCAACGTCATAACCAGACTTAGTTCCATCTCTATCCATAGAAGTTAATAGGATTTCTCCTGCTCCATTTGTTTCAACTTGTTTAGCAAATTCTTCAACATCAATTCCTGTTTTATTTCTTCCACCGTGAGTAAAAACTTCCCATTTATTGTCTGAAACTTTTTTAGCATCAATAGCCACAACGATACATTGAGAGCCAAATTTTTTAGACGCCTCTTTTACAAAACTAGTATCATTAACTGCTGCTGTATTAATAGAAACTTTATCTGCACCAGCTAATAGTAAATCAGTTATATTTTGAATAGTTCTAACTCCACCACCAACAGTTAAAGGAACAAAACATTCTTTTGCTGTTTTTCTTACAATATCAACAATTGTCTCTCTATTTTCATTCGATGCAGTAATATCTAAAAAACAAATCTCATCAGCTCCACCATCGCTGTAGATTTTAGCTTGTTCAACTGGATCTCCAGCGTCTTTCAATTCTACAAAGTTGATACCCTTAACTACTCTTCCGTTCTTAACATCTAAACAAGGTATAATTCTATTTTTAAGCACTTATCTCCTTCGCTAGCTCATCTAGTTTAATATCACCATCATAAATGGCTTTGCCAACGATGATACCTTCAATTTTTTTATTATTTAGTTCTCTAGCTTTCTTAATATCATTCAACGAGGAAACACCTCCAGAAATAACTACAGGGCAATTAGATAATTCTGCAATTTTTACAGTCTCGTCAAAATTAGGGCTAGTTTTCATTCCATCTCTATTTATGTCTGTGTAAATAATTCTGCTCACTCCGTAACTGTTGACTTCTTTAAGAAATTCTAAAGTTTTAATATTAAGATTTTCTTTCCAACCTGATACAGAAAGATTTCCATCCTTTGCGTCTAATCCTAAAGCGATTTGATTTTTAAACTTTTCGCAAGCTTTTTTTAGAAATTCTTTACTTTTAATGGCACCACTTCCTAAAATTACTTTCTCAACACCTGCATCAATATATTGCTTAATGCTATCTATAGATCTAATACCGCCACCTATTTCAATCTTCAAATCATACTTGCTTACTATTTCTCGAACAACATTTAGGTTAACCGTCTTACCTGTTAGGGCCCCATCTAAATCAACAATGTGTAAATTTTTAAAACCATAATCTTTATATTTGCCAGCTTGATCAATGGGTGAAGTTTCATATTCTGTTTTATTTTCAAAGTCACCTTTGATTAATCTTACGCATTTTTTATCTTTAATATCTATAGCTGGGAATATTTTCATTATAGTTTTATAAAATTATCAATTATTTTTAATCCAATTTTATCACTCTTCTCAGGGTGAAACTGCGTTCCAAATAAATTATCTCTTTCAACTGAGCAAACAATTTTTGATGAATAGTTTGTTGTTGCTGAAATAACTGATTTATCTTCAGGAATAAACTCATAACTGTGAACGAAATACATATGAGATTTATTTTTTATGTCTTTAAATATTTTACTTTCTTTTTGAATTTCAATTTCATTCCAACCAATATGTGGAAGCTTAAATTTTCCATTCTTATTATCAATTTTAGAAACTTTTCCAGGAATCCAACCTAGTCCTTTCGTTTCTGCCTCTTCATAGCCGACGTCTGCAAACATTTGTAAACCCACACAAATGCCTAATAAAGGTTTTTTATTTATTACCGCAAATTCTTTAAGCGTTTCAACCAAACCATTAATACTGTTTAAAGAATCTACACAACTTTTAAATGAACCTTGGCCGGGTAAAACAATCTTATCGCTTGATTTAATTTTCTTTATATCTGAAGCTACCTCTAGATTAACTTTACCTTTAGCTACCTCTGTAAAAGAGTTAATGACTGAGCTTATATTGCCCGATTGGTAGTCAACAATTGTGACGTTCATCAAATTTATATAGAGCCTTTAGTCGAAGGTATTGAGTTTTTAATTCTTTTATCAACTTCTAGAGCATCTTTTAATGATCTAGCTAAACCTTTGTAACAAGACTCAATTTTGTGGTGACTATTCTCACCATAAATATTTTCAACGTGTAAAGTAACCCCTGCAGATTGTGAAAAAGCCTGGAACCATTCTTTAAATAATTCTGTATCCATTTCACCTAATTTTTCTACTTTTAAATTTACTTTCCAAATTAAATATGGTCGATTAGATACATCAATAGAAACTCTACTCAAAGTTTCATCCATTGGTATCATCGTTGAAGCATATCTTCTTATACCTTTTCGATTGCCAGCAGCTTTTTTTATAGCTTCACCGATCGCTATACCCGTGTCTTCGGTTGTGTGGTGTAAATCAATATGGGTATCACCTTTTGCTTTCACTTCTAAATCAATTAAAGAATGCTTTGAAAGTTGTTCTAACATGTGGTCTAGAAAACCTATTCCAGTTTTAATTTTATATTTTCCTTTACCGTCTAAATTTACTGAAACGGAAATACTGGTTTCTTTTGTTTTTCTACTAATTTTTGCTTTTCTTGCCATAAATTAACTCTGAGTTATCTTTGATATATATATAATCGGTCATTTTATCAATAAATCAGATTTGCTATTGAAGATCTAAAATTAATCTCCACATATAATATCATGAATACAGCTGAAAAATGGCATGGAACAACGATTGTCTTATTAAGAAAAAACGGTGAAACTGTAGTAGCTGGGGATGGCCAAGTTAGTTTAGGCAATACAGTTTTAAAAAGTAAAGCCAAGAAAGTAAGAAAAATTGAAAGCAGAGGAGTAATAGCAGGATTTGCAGGTTCAACAGCGGATGCTCTTACTTTATTTGAGAGGCTTGAAGCTAAACTTGAGAAACACGCGGGAAATTTACAAAGAGCTGCAGTGGAGCTTGCTAAAGATTGGAGAAGTGATAAATTTTTAAGAAGATTGGAAGCTTTAATGGCTGTAGCAGATAAAAAACATAGTTTTATAATTTCTGGTACAGGAGATGTTTTAGAACCAGAAGATGGAATAATTGGAATTGGATCAGGTGGTAATTACGCACTTGCAGCTGCAAAAGTATTAGCTGAAACTGATATGGGAGCAGAAGATATTGCTAGAAAGTCTATAAAAGTTGCATCTGACATATGTGTATTTACTAATAACAACGTAACGGTAGAAAAAGTTTAACGTGGCACCAACTAATAAAATCACCAATTTAAAAATAGTAAAAAATAAGAAGGAAACTTCTAAAGTAAGCGCTTTATCTCCAAGGGAAATTGTTTCTGAGTTAGATAGATACGTAATTGGCCAAAAAGATGCAAAAAAGGCTGTGGCTGTTGCATTAAGAAACAGGTGGAGAAGACAAGCTTTATCGGATGAAATGAAAGACGAAGTTCTTCCAAAAAATATTTTAATGATCGGACCAACCGGGGTCGGTAAGACAGAAATTTCTAGAAGACTTTCAAAATTAGCAGAAGCTCCTTTTATAAAGGTTGAGGCCACAAGATTTACAGAAGTTGGTTATGTAGGGCGAGATGTAGAACAAATTATAAGAGATTTAATTGAAATTGCTATAGCAATGGAAAGAGAGAAAAGAAGAAAGGAAGTTAAAGCTAAAGCAGAGTTAAAAGCAGAAGAAAAAGTGTTAGATGCACTTGTGGGTAATAAAGCAAGTGTTGCTACAAGAGAGAGTTTTAGAAAAAGATTAAGAACAGGTGACTTAGATGATAATGAAATTGAAATAGAAGTTAATAATTCTTCTAATCCACTTAAAAGTTTCGAAATACCAGGAATGCCTGGTGGAAATGTTGGAATGGTAAACCTTGGAGATATTCTTGGAAAATCTATGGGCGGAAAAAAAGGTAAAAAGAAAAAAATGACTGTCAAAGAGTCTCATGACATCTTAGTTGCTCAGGAATCTGATAAGATGATTGAAGAGGATAAAATTATTACAGAAGCAAAAAAAGCTACTGAGGAAAATGGGATAGTTTTCTTGGATGAAATTGATAAAGTCTCCGCAAGAAGCGATAGAGTTGGAGGAGACGTTTCAAGAGAAGGTGTTCAAAGAGATCTATTGCCTCTAATAGAGGGTACAACTGTGAGCACAAAACATGGTCCAATTAAAACAGATCATATTTTATTCATCGCTTCAGGTGCGTTTCAATTAGCTAAACCATCTGATTTATTACCTGAATTACAAGGGAGATTACCAATAAGAGTTGAGTTGGATGCACTAAAAGAGGAAGATTTTAAGAGAATTCTTAAAGAACCTGATAATAGCTTAATAAAACAATATAAGGAATTGTTAAAAACTGAAAATGTAAATCTTGAATTCACAGATGACGGAATTGATATGCTAGCTAAAATTTCAGCAGAGGTAAATTCATCAGTTGAAAATATTGGTGCTAGAAGACTTCATACTATAATTGAAAAAGTCTTGGATGATATTAGTTTTAATGCAACTGATAAAGCAGGGGAAACAATTACAGTTGACCAAGAATATGTTCAAAATAACTTAGGAAACTTAGTAAAAGATACTGATTTATCAAAATTTATATTATAAATTTTTCAGCTTTATTAAAACTGCTCCTTCTCCTCCGTCTTTTTTTTCAGCATCATTAATTGAAATAATAAATTTATTTAATTCTAAATTATTTTTAATAAATTCAGGAACAGAATATTTTAATTTTCCCAAAGACTTAGATGTATAAATATCTTTATTATTTGACGAATGCAGACCTTTGCCAGTGATAAGTAATAATTCTCTAAATTTATTTTTAACACAATATTCTATAATTTCTTTTACTTTATTGTTTGCCTCATCCAGAGTAAAACCATGTAGATCAAACTTATAACGTTCTCTTCTGCGTATCTCATTAGATGTGCCCTGATCTTTATCGTAAATATCGGATGGATTTTGAATGTATTCTTCCCAAGTTTTCTTATCTTCTTGGTTTAGATTTTTTTTTTTTGTCACTTGCTGATAATTTCAGACAAATACCAATTAGGATCTTTTTGTTTTATGTTTCTCGTAAATTTCCAACTATCAGTGACAAACTTAATTTTATCAGGATTACCCTCTATTATTTTATTTTCTTTATCTCTCTTTACAGAGATAACTTCTGCAACAAATTTAACTGTAGCGAATAAATTATCTTTAATTTTTTCATATTTTTCTACGGATGACTGTTTGACACCTATAAATGTAAATTCAGATTTTATACCCTCTTTGTTTCTTGATTTAATTGCTTCCGAAAAATTAGTAAACATAGCGGATGACAATAAATTTTTTAATTTAATCAAATCTCCATTTGCAAAAGAAGTTAGAATACTTTCATAAGCAATTTCAGCTCCTCTCAAAAATTCTTTTTTATCTTTTCCCTCTAAAATTTCTAAATTTTGTTTAATTGGTTTAACTTCGTTTTTTGGTATATTAAACTCTTTATCTGCAAAACCAGGATGGACTTTTGATTCGTGACCAGTCTTTCTGCCTAATATGCTCCTAAGTCGTAGAATTATAAATCCTGCGATCATTCCTAATAAAATTATATCTATGTAACCAAAACTATTACTCATAATTTGATAAATATACCTTAATCATATATTTTTGTATCAGACAAATGAACCCATTATTTATAATATTTGTAGGCATACCAATACTTGAAGTATTCTTATTAATTAAAATAGGGAGTGAAATTGGAGCCTTAAGCACAGTCGCGCTTATTTTTCTCACTGCCTTAATTGGAATTTACTTTGCAAAATTACAAGGAATTCAAACTTTTAAATCAGGTATAATAAATTTGTATCAGAACAAAATACCAATTTACGAAATGGTGTCCGGAGCATCTATAGCAATAGCAGCAATATTGTTAATTGTCCCTGGCTTCTTTACTGATTTTATTGGCTTCCTCTTATTGGTGCCTTTTACTCGAAAAATCATTTTTGCTTTAACCATAAGAAATAAAATACCATCAGAAAAAGAAAAAAATGATAAAACTATTGATGGGGAGATAGTAGATCATAAAAAAGATGACTTATAAAATAATTGGAAAATATATAAAAGACTTAAGATTTAATATTCCAAATCCAAAAACATTTTTTCTTTTATCAAAAAACATATCTAATTATAAAATTAATATTGATATAAAGAGTGTTCAAGTAAAACAAAACATAATTGAAGTTCTGACGAGTTTAAGTCTTGTTCCAACTAAAAATAATTTTGAAAAAATTGAGACAAAAATAGTTTATTCAACAATAGTCCAATTAACTAATGAAAATATTAAGAAAGATGATATGGAGAAAGTTATACTCATAGATGTGCCTGGAGAAATATATTCTGAACTTAGGCAAATTTTTATATTTATGTTTGAGAATTCTGGTTTCAAAGATGTAAAAATAAATGAAAAAATTGATTTTGAAAAATTATATAAATTGAAAAAAGTTCAATAAAAATTTTTCTTAAGCTCAGTTTTTAAAAAATTTTTATGTTTTCTTATTTCATTCTCTGATACTTCAATAATTGCTTTATTATAATCTTTTGTTTTATTAATACTTTTTTCTGAATTAGAACTTGAAAGTTTGAATTTTGGTTCTTTAGCATCTAATAAGTTTATATAAACTTCCCTTAATAATTCGCAATCCAATAGAGCGTTGTGTTTTGTTCTTCTAGAAAGATCTATATTAAATCTTTTACATAATGCATCTAGAGAATTTGATGTTCCTGGAAATTTGTTTCTTGCGACTTCTAAAGAGTCAATTATAAATTTTGTATCAATTTTATCTTTATTTACTAATGCTAATTCTCCATTTAAAAAACTCAAATCAAAAGAGGCATTATGAATAATAATTTTTTTATCATTTATAAAAGATAAAAATTCATCAGCGACTTTTTCGAATGTTTCTTTATCTTTTAAAAATTCTTCTGAAAAACCATGAACTTTAAATGCCTCATTGGGCATACTTCTATTTGGGTTAATTAATCTATGAAATACTTTACCGGTTGGCAACAAATCATTAGTTTCAATACAGGCTATTTCTACTATTTTATGACCATCATTAAAAGATAGGCCAGTAGTTTCTGTATCAAGAAAAACTTCACTCATATTTGGATATTATAGAGAATAGTTTTTTTTTTAAAATATTTAAATTTTTTTCATTCACAACAACATGGTCACAAAATTTTATCTTTTTTTGATCACCCATTTGCTTTTTGTTCAGTAATTTAAAAAGCTTCTTATCACCACCTGAAGCTTTAAATCTTTTCAACCTTAAGTTTTTTTTAGATTTAATAAATATTATAATACTAAAAAATTTCATTAATTTACTTTCTACTAATAAAGGTATTTCAAAAAAAAGAATTTTTTTTCTTTTATTTTTTGAGGTAAAGTTTTTCATTTTTTCCCTCACAAGTGGATGGACAATTTTTTCAAGCTTTTTTAAGTTTGATTTATCTTTTAAAATAAGTTTTTTTATTGATGTTTTAATTCGACTATTATTTTCTACTCCAAGTTTTTTGCTTATTAAGGATCTGAATCTTCTTGTTTCATAAAGCTTTTTTACGACTTTATCGGCACTAAACAAAGGGCCGCGACTATTAGATAAAATTTTACTTGCTGTAGTTTTGCCTGATGCTAGGGATCCTGTAATACCAATTTTAATCATTTAAGTTTTGATTTTAATAGTTCTATTAATTCGTCATCTATTTCGGGATTAATTTTGTTCCATAAATAAAATGATTTTTGCCCTTGGTATATAAACATATCCAAACCATTAAAAACTTTTTTTCCTTCTTCTTTTAAAAATTTATAAGTCTTAGTTTCTAAGGGATTATATATTGTGTCAATGTAAATAAGATCATTCTTTGTGTTTTCAAAATTAAACTTAAAATTAGATCCATTCTTTAAACCTAAGCTAGTTGCATTAATAATTATGTCAAAATTTTCAACCTCCGTCCCAAGATTTTCCCAAGAAACTATATTTAAAAATTTAAATTTTTTTTTTAAAAAGATACATTTTTCATTAGTCCTATTAGTTATAAAAATATTCCTTATTCCAGATTTTTTAATTGATAAAATTACTGACGGTGAAACTCCTCCAGCACCGATAATTAAAGCCTTTTTATTAGAGCTATTGGCGATTTCTTTTAGGTAGGCAGCTTGAAGTCCAAAAACATCAGTATTTTCTCCAATAACTTTTTTATTATGATCCATCAATATCGTGTTAACAGAACCAGTTAACTCTGCATCATTTACTATTTTATCTACGTAATTTAAAATTTTTTGCTTAAAAGGTAGAGTGACATTCAAACCAAAAATATCTCGCTCTCTAATTTTTTTTATTATTTTTGGTAAATCCTCACTAGTTGGCTCAATTATGGAATAATCAGCGTCTATGTTATACTTTTTAAACCAGTATTGATGTAGAACTGGTGAGAGCGAATGACTAATAGGGCTACCAATTATTCCAAAATGTTTTTTCATTTTTTAAATTGCTCAATGTAGTTAATGATATGCTTAATAGGCAACCCCATAATAGAGTCTTTATCTCCTTTAACATACTCAAAAAGCTCAAGCCCATCGGCTTCAATTTGATAAACTCCATAAGCTAATAATATTTTCGTTTCTATTTTTTTTAAATAAGCAGATAATTCTTTATCAGTTAAATTCTTCATTTTTAGTTCGGACGAGTCTGTATAATTCCATACCATGGATCCATTTTTAGAAATACAAACTGAGCTTATTAGGTAATGTTTGGAGTTATTAAGCTTTTTTAAAATTTCAAAAGCTTCTTCTCTTGACTTGGGTTTGTTTATTAATTCTTCATTTAAAGATATTACGCTATCGGCACCAAGAACTAATCGATCTGGATTCTTAATGCTTACTTTATTAGACTTTATTTCTGCGAGATTTTTGGAGATTGAGAGCGGGTTAGCTCCCTCGGCTAATAAAGATTCTTTTACTTCATCTTCGTCTACATTTGATTTTATAATTTCATTATCAATCTTATATTTATCTAAAATTTGTTTTCTTACTCCGCTTTTAGAGGCTAATATTATTTTCATTTATTTTTCTTAATTTCGATAATTTTTAAAATTGAGGCAGCAGTTTCCTCTACAGATCTTCTTGTAACATCAATTATAGGCCAATTATTTTTCTTAAATAAATTTTTAGAGTCCTCTACTTCTTTTTTAATCGAATTCAAATCGGTGTACTCTTTTAAATTTTGATCCTTCATAATGGCTACTCTATTTCGTCTAATATCTGACAATCTTTCTGGGTCAGCTATTAATCCTATAATACATGATGATTTGTTTGTTTTTAAGTCTTCTGGAATTTTCTGCTCCAAGACTAAAGGTATATTGACGGTCTTATAACCTCTGTTGGCTAGATAAATCGAAGTAGGAGTTTTGCTCGTCCTGCTTACTCCTAATAAAACTACATCTGCTTCATTAATATCATCCACTTTTTTTCCATCATCGTGTGACATGGTAAATTGGATTGCTTCTATTCTTTTATAATAATCATCATCTAAAACGTGTTGGGCGCTTGGTTTGTGAATAGCTTTCTGATTAAGAAGTTTGGAAAAACTTAAAATTAAATTTCCCAGAACACCAAAACATGGAACAGAATTTTTCTCACTTTGACCTGCAAGGTATTTGGCCAATTTTGTCTCTACGATCGTGTACAATATTATTGAGTTTTCAATTTGGTTGCATTCTTTAATAATTTTATTAATTTGTTGCTCGGTTCTTATAAAGGCAAATTCTTTTTTGTCATATTCAAAATTAGCAAATTGTGATTTCAAAGAAAGAAATATTCTATCTAAAGTTTCACCTGTAGAATCAGACACAAGATATACATTGTATTTTTCGTTCATATCTTTGTTAACAAAATTATAACAAACTAATGTTTTACATATTTCTTTAAATTAAAAAAAAATTATTAACATTAGTTAACATTAATTAAACAAGTTATTGATTGTTAATAATAATGTTTTTTTGATGTTTATAAAATGAATAAAACCAGAAAAGTGAGTAAAAATAATAATAGTTATTAAATTACTCATGTATAAAAGTTGTAAAAATCGTTATATTACTAATTAACAGAACCTATAGTTCGAACTACACTTATAAACTTAAATTATATAATGAGTAATCTTAAAGAAATATTAGAAAATAAGAAGATTTGTAAATCGATATGGTTTATGAGACAAGCAGGTAGATATTTGCCTGAGTTTAGAGAAATAAGGTCACAAAATAAAAATTTTATTGATCTTTGCTTAAACAGTGAATTAAGTTCAGACATAACATTACAACCGATCAGAAGATACAACTTGGATTCAGCTATTATTTTCTCTGACATATTAATGATTCCCCATGCATTAAATCAAAAGGTAGATTTTTTTAAAGGCCAAGGGCCTGTATTAGAGGAGTTTGATTTCAAAAAATTTTTAAATAATGATAAAATTTCTTTTACTCACAAATTGCATCCAGTTTATAAAGCAATCCAAAAGACAAGAGAGAAATTAGATAAAAAAAAATCTTTAATAGGATTTATAGGGGCACCCTGGACACTACTGATTTATATGTTAGGGGCAAAGGAGAATAAGAAAAATATAAATTATAAAAAAATTAAGGCAAAAGAATTCGAAGTTAATTTAATACTTGATAAACTTCATGAGTATCTTTGTTTTCATATTGAAAATCAGGTTAACGCAGGAGCTGATGTTATACAAGTATTTGACTCCTGGGCAGGTTTAATATCACCAAATGACCTTCCTAATTACTGCTATATTCCAAATCTTAAAATTGTAGATTTTTGTAAAGCAAAGAAAATCCCCGTAATATGTTTTCCAAAAGGTATAAAAGAAAATTATAAAGAATTTAACAACATAGTAAAACCTGATGGGATAAATTTAGATTATGACGTTGATCCTATTTGGGTCAAAGAAAATTTACCTAACGTAGTTTTACAAGGGGGATTAGATCCAAAAGTATTATTATTAAAAAATGAAGAAATCTTAAATGCTGCAAAAAAATATTTGGATATATTTAAAGGTTTACCTTACATTTTTAATTTAGGCCATGGTTTGCTTCCCGAAACAGATCCGGATAAAGTAAGAAGATTAGTCGAATTTTTTAGAGAATATTAAAATGGATAATGATCACCCAAAAATAAAGTTTGGTAAAACAGGAGTTCTGTTGATTAATCTTGGCACACCAAACTCAACGAGCTGGTTCGATATAAGAAAATATCTAAAGGAATTTCTATCTGATAGAAGAGTTATCGAAGTCAATCCAGTGATATGGCAAATTATTCTAAATTTATTTATTCTTACGTTTAGACCTTCTAAAACAGCACATGCTTATAAAAAGATATGGAGAAAAGATACAAACGAGTCTCCTCTTTTATACTTTACTAGAAGTCAAGCCGAAAAGCTAAAAAGCAAAATCAAAAATGATAAAATAATTATAGATTATGCCATGAGATATGGAAGCCCAAGCATAAAGTCAAAATTAAATCTTCTTAAAGATTTAGGATGTGAAAATATAATTATCTTACCTTTATACCCTCAATATGCGGCCGCTACAACGGCAACTGTATGTGACGAGGTTTACAGATCTTTGATGAGCATGAGATGGCAGCCTAGTTTACAAGTGATACCACATTATGAAAGTGAGCCTTTATACATTAGCGCACTTATAAAAAGTATAGAAAAAAAAGTTGGGTCAATTAATTGGAAACCAGACCTAATTATTTCATCCTATCACGGTATTCCTAAAAAATATTTTGATAAGGGAGACCCTTATCATTGTTACTGTCATAAAACTACTAGGTTAATGAAAGAAAAATATAAAACTATAAATATTGAGACAACATTTCAATCTAGGTTTGGACCTCAAGAATGGCTCACACCTTATACGGACAAAACTTTAGAAAGTTTACCCAAAAAAGGTATTAAAAATCTTTTAGTTATTTGTCCAGGTTTTGCCTCTGATTGTGTGGAGACATTGGAAGAAATTAATATTCAAGGAAGAGAAAGTTTTTTACGTGAAGGTGGTAAAAATTTTGATCTTATTCCATGTCTCAACGACAGCTCCGACCACATTGATTTGTTTGAGAAATTAATAACTAAATATATTTAAATGAACTTTTATCTTTTATTAAAATCTCTTCACCTAGTAGCCGTCATTTCTTGGATGGCCGGATTATTATATTTACCAAGAATATTTGTTTATCATTCTGAAGCAGATCATGAATCTCAGAAAGAAGTTTTTAAAACAATGGAAAAAAAACTTTATAATTATATCATGATGCCAGCAATGTTGTTATCTTGGTTATTTGGTGTCTTGTTAATACATAGTTTAGGGTTTGCCACCTTTGGTGAATTGTGGATGCAGATAAAACTTATTGCAGTGATTATTTTAACATATTATCATTTTTTACTCGGAAAATATTTAAATGATTTTGCGCTTGACGATAACAAAAAGTCTTCCAAATTTTACAGGATAATTAACGAAGTACCCACAATTACACTTATTGTTGTTGTTTTTGTTGTTGTTTTTAAACCCTTATATTAAGTCTTGAATTTTTTTTAAAAAGTCATATATTTTTAATACTTACCTATTAATCAATACAATTTCATGAATTTACAAGAACTAAAGCAGAAGAATCCAGCAGAGCTTATCAATGAAGCCGAAAAGCTCGGAATAGAAAATCCAAGCACTCTGAGAAAGCAAGAAATTTTGTTTGCGATTTTAAAAAAATTAGCAGAGAAAAACGAACAAATTACAGCCACAGGCGTACTTGAGGTTTTGCAAGATGGTTTTGGATTTTTAAGAGCAATTGAATCTAATTATTTACCAGGTCCCGATGACATTTATGTTAGCCCAAGTCAAATCCGTAGGTTTGGTTTACGGACGGGTGATTCGGTTGAAGGTGAAATTAGAGGACCAAAGGATGCTGAAAGATATTTTGCCCTCCTAAAAGTAAATAAAATAAATTTCGATGAACCCGAAAAGGGGAAAAATAAAATTGCATTTGATAATCTTACACCTTTATATCCAAACGAAAGAATCAAACTTGAAGTTGAAACAACTAAAATCGAAAAGAAACCAGATAATACCGCTAGATTAATTGATTTAGTTAGCCCGATTGGAAAAGGTCAAAGATCTTTAATCGTATCTCCGCCAAGAGCAGGGAAGACAATTATTCTTCAAAATATTGCTCAATCAATAACCGCAAATCACCCTGAGTGTTATTTAATGGTTTTGCTGATTGATGAAAGACCCGAAGAAGTAACTGATATGCAAAGATCTGTTAAAGGTGAAGTTGTTGCGTCAACATTTGATGAACCAGCTTCAAGACACGTAGCTGTTGCTGAAATGGTTATTGAGAAAGCTAAGCGATTAGTCGAACATAAAAAGGACGTTGTAATATTGTTAGACTCAATTACAAGATTAGGTAGAGCTTATAATGCAGTAATACCTAGTTCTGGAAAAGTTTTAACTGGTGGTGTTGACGCTAACGCACTTCAACGACCAAAAAGATTTTTTGGTGCGGCACGTAATGTAGAGGAAGGTGGTTCGTTAACAATAATTTCAACAGCTTTAATCGATACAGGCAGCCGAATGGATGAAGTAATATTTGAGGAATTTAAAGGAACAGGTAATTCAGAACTTATTCTTGATAGAAAAGTTGCAGACAAACGAATTTATCCTGCTCTTGATATCACTAGGTCTGGGACTAGAAGAGAAGAACTTTTATTTGAAAAAGATGACCTTTCAAAGATGAATGTATTGAGAAGGATAATAAGTCCTATGGGAACAATGGACGGTATTGAATTTTTGATTGCTAAATTAAAAAACACAAAAAATAATGCTGATTTTTTCGACTCTATGAATAAATCTACAAATTAATATTATTGTATTGTTTGATTGTAGGGTCCCGTTTCGTGTAAATAAAAATTAATTATACTTTCTAGTGTTGCTACTTTATTTTCCAAAGAAATAGACTCGAGCAACTTTTGCTTTTCTTCATTAGATAAAGGAGCAATCATTGCTAAAGTATTAATTTTTTGAACATTATCTAACCTTTCAAATTCTTTCCAATTTAACAACAAGCCATTTTTCTTGAAAAAAATTTTTGCTTTATCTATCAAAGAATCAGCTTCAATTCCATTTTGTTTATCGTTTATATCTGTGATAAAATTTTTATAGTCTACCTGAAATTCTCTATATAATTTATTATTTGTGATTTCTTTAATAATCTTAAATCTCGATATACCAACAAGATTTATTAAAATTCTTCCATCCAAACTTTTTTGGTAATCACTTATCTTTCCTAAGCAACCAATGTCGTATACAGCGTTGCCTTCTTTTTTTAATTGAACCATACCCATTATTTTATCTTTGTTATAAGCATCATTGACTAAGTTTAAGTATCTTTTTTCAAAAATGTTTAGCGGAAGATTTGTTTTAGGAAAATATATGACACCATCTAACGGAAACACTGGAATTATATCAGGAAGTTTTTTCATAATTTATTATATAAAAAAATTTAACTTGTAGGTAGCGGCATTTTATAATAGTTGACCATTCATAAGCGGGTGTACTATACTTAAAAAATTGCGGGCATAGCTCAGTGGTAGAGCGTCTCGTTGCCAACGAGAAGGTCGAGGGTTCGAACCCCTTTGCCCGCTCCAGATATTTTAATGAGCGATTTATCAAAAAAAAAATGTATAGCTTGTGACGGAAATATTCCACCGTTTGATATAAGCGAGATACATAAATATTTAAAAAAAGTTGATGGCTGGGATGTAAAAAGCAATGAAGATAAAAACTTTTATTTAATAAAAAATTTTAATTTTAATAATTTTGAAGAAAGTCAAAAATTCGTCAATAAAGTTGGAGATATAGCTGAAGAGGAAAATCATCATCCTGATATTTCTTTTGGCTGGGGTTATTGCAAAGTAAAGATATTTACACATGCTATTAAAGGACTTGCAGAAAGTGATTTTATATTAGCTGCAAAAATAGATAAGATTCATTAATGATTAAAATGCCTAATGCCAGTAAAAAACATTTTTACTTTTGCTTTATCAGCAGCATTAATAACTTCTTGATCTCTAATTGAACCACCAGGCTGGATTATAGTTTTCACTCCAGCTTTTATAAGGATTTCTAAGCCATCAGCAAAAGGAAAAAACGCATCAGATGCAGCTATAGAATTTTTAATTTTTGACAACTGAAATTGTTTAGCCTTCTGCACTGCAATTTTACAGCTGTCAAGTCGACTTGGTTGTCCCGCACCAATGCCTATAGTAGAAAAGTTATTGCACAATACTATTGCATTAGATTTAACATGTTTGGAAATGTTAAAAGCGAATTGAATTTCAGCCAATTCTTTCTTGTTAGGTTTTAATTTGGTAACACACTTTAATTTTTTTTTATCGATAATAATATTGTTTTTAGATTGCACCAAAAAAGATCCATCAAATGATTTTATTGTAGAATGATTTTTAGATTTATATTTAGTGATATCAATAATGCGCAAGTTTTTTTTTTCTTTCAATATTTTTAAAGATTTTTCGTCGAAACCTTTAGCAAGCAAAACTTCCAAAAAATTTTTATTTATTTCGGAAGCAATTTTTTCATTAATTTTGTAATTACAAGCAATAACACCGCCAAATGCACTTATTGGATCTGAAGCGTAAGCATTTTTAAAAGAAACTAAGGCATTATTATTTTCTGAAACTCCGCATGGGTTCGCGTGTTTTATTATGACAGTGCCTGAATTTTTCTTTAATGAATTTAAAATCTCTAAAGAAGCGAACATATCACTATAGTTATTGTAGCTAAGCTCTTTCCCGTGAATTTGACTAAACCCTAATTGTTTATCCTCATAGTCATTCACATATATAGAGCTCTGTTGGTGAGGATTTTCTCCATATCTTAGCTTTTGCAGTCTTCTACCAAAAATTGTTTTTCTTTCTGGAAATTGAATTTTAAGTTTTGTGTTAAACCAATTTGCAATCATGGCATCATAGTATGCAGTTAAGCCAAATGCTTTTGAAGACATAAGTTCTCTGAACTTTAAGCAAGTTTTTCCATTTGATGACTCTAATTCTTTAATTAATGCGCTGTAATCATCTATATTGGTTATTATGGTCACGTTTTTAAAATTTTTTGCAGCAGCTCTAACCATAGTAGGACCGCCTATGTCTATATTTTCAATTATCTGTTTCGGATTACTGGTATTGGTAACTATTTTTTGAAATGGATAAAAATTTACTACGATAAGATCGATCGCTGGAAAATTCTGTTTTGACATTTCGCTTTTATGTTTTTTATTTTGCCGATCATGAAGAATACCTGCGTGTATTTTGGGATGAAGAGTTTTAACCCTTCCATCTAACATTTCTTTAAAACCTGTGTATTTTGATAATTCTGTGCATTTGTAACCTAATTTTTTTATAGCAGTATTAGTGCCGCCTGAGCTTATAATGTTTATATTAAATTTTTTTAACGTTTTGAGCAATGAAACTAAATTCTCTTTATTAGAAACGGATATCAGCGCATTTTTAACTTTTAAATTCATCATTAAACCTTTTTTTTATTTCCCAATTAAAGATTTTATTTTTATTAACTAAATTACCACTAATCGTTATACAAGCACTATCTATTATTTTCCTACCTCCTAAAAAAATACTTTTTTCTATCTCCAAATTTTCGTTATTAATAGTAAAGATGAGAGACTTATTTTTAGAAATTTGAATTAAAGCGCTATTCCCGCTCATAGTTTTAACTACACTTAATTCAGGATTAACGTGAAATCTAAAAGCGTATCTTATTGGGTAGCCGTCCTTAGCTTTAAAAATGTGATCCGTACCTTTAATATAATTATTTTTTTTATCTAAGTATATTTCTCTTCTATGGATACACCCAAATTTATTTTCATATCCATTATTTGTTGATGAACAACCAAGGAGATCGTTCTCATTTTTTGAAGAAAAATCGAAAGATTTAAAAGTATTTTTGATAGATTTACCAAAAATTTTACTTACTACCTCATTCTTTTCAAATTTAGTTATTGAGGTATCATTGATCGTTAAAGATGATTGACAAGCTGTAAGTCTGCTAATTAATTCTGTTTTTTTTGAAATATTATTTCCGAATCCTGAATTAGTGATTATTTTTATTCCGTCTAAAAAATATTCAAAAGATAAAGGTCCAGATTGGTAGGTCTTAGAAAATTTTTTTTGAGGAGGCTTCTCTATATCCATCAGCAAGAAGTGGTTTTTATGTTTTAATCTAAACAAGCCTCCTAAATAATTTTTTTTAAAGTCTGGTTTAAAATCATCTAAGTATTTTTTAATTTGATCTAAATCTACAGTGCTTGCCCCATTAAATAAAGGAAGTTGGTCGTTAGGTGTTTTAATAAAATTAATACAATTTATATTTTTTACAATAATATCATCTAGAAACTCTGGAACATACTTTTGACTATCTTTTATTACCTCTTTACAGAATATAAAATATTTCGAAAAATAAACTAACTCAGCAGGATTTCGTGACAAAGGAAAACCATCTTTATCGAAAAAAACCTTTACAAGTGCTTCTAACTCTTTGATGCCATTATGAAAATTTTCTTCATATTCCTTAAAAACAAGTCCAGTTAGAATTATAGCAGTTAAAATCTCAATTTTTTTTGAAAGATCATTTTCAAATTTAATATTTTTTTTTAGATGATTAGTTTGACTGATAATACAATTAAAAAAATTTTTTTTGAACTCAAAAGTACTGTTGTTTAGAATAATATCTATATTCAAAATCCAGCTTATAACTCTAGCACTTAAAGTGGAGGTCTCCCATATCCTTTTTTTATATTTTGAGTTTTTTAACATCCAAATATAAATAATTTTTTTTAATTTTTTATGATCAGTCTTTCTATCAATTAGATTTAGCCAAAAAAAATTATGTATCTGCTCTGTTTCTTTTTTTTTATCTTCAAGCCAAAAAACATTAGGATCAATTTCATTAATTTTAAATGATCGGTCTCTATATGATGTTATTATAGATAGTAAAAAAGGATTCGGATTATAATATACTTGTTGAGGAATTTTGGTTTCTAAAGATCTGTTATAATTTTTAGAGGTAAAATAAAGTCTTTTGAAAAATTTTATTATAGTTATCTGATATGCAACCAAATAAAAATAGACACTTTTCAGGCCAAACATTTATTAACTGTTTCTAAGAATTTCTATGTTTTTTTTTAGGTCGCCTTTATTTTCTTTAAAAACCGTAGACCCCGATACAAGAATATTTGCACCTGCATCTTTCGCTTTAGAACAATTTTCAAAATTAATTCCACCATCTATTTCAACATCTACGCCTAAGCCTTTTTGGTTGATTAGATTTCTAACAGTTTTTGTTTTTTCTAAAACTTCTGGCATAAATTTCTGTCCTCCAAAGCCAGGCTCCACACTCATAATTAAAACTAGGTCAATTTCTTCAAGATGATTTTTTAATAGCTCTATTTTCGATTTTGGTTTTAAAGAAATACCAACTTTTTTATTTTTCTCTTTTATTAATTTAATTGTATTAGTAACGTCAGTTGTAGCCTCTGGATGAAAAGTAATGATATCTGCGCCAGCATCTGCAAAATCTTTTATAAAATTATCAACCGGCGAAATCATTAAATGAACATCGAATGTTTTTTTTGTAAGAGGTCTGAGTTTTTTTATAACTTCAGGGCCTATCGTTAGATTAGGCACAAAATGTCCATCCATCACGTCAATATGTATATAATCTGCACCTGCTTTTTCTAGTGAAATAACTTCTTCGCCTAATTTGCTAAAATCAGCAGATAAAATTGAAGGAGAAATTTTAATTAAACCGCTCATAATTTGTTTATATTTTAAACTAAAACTTTGTCAAAAAAATTAAGGTATTAGTTGAATAACTGATAAAGTTGTCTTGAAAAATCACTTTCAAGTGGAAATGCCAACATTCCCCAGACATCATAGCCTAAAATGTATGGCATTGCATAAAACCT
>Ga0213865_10000052_pt1 | contig 65827 bp, 47 predicted proteins | sample PICome_6_FD_160100 | JGI IMG/M metagenome (GOLD analysis project Ga0213865, IMG submission 160100) | Coastal seawater microbial communities near Pivers Island, North Carolina, United States - PICO282 | ecosystem: Environmental > Aquatic > Marine > Coastal | place: USA: North Carolina...
TAAGGACTATCCGAAAGGCTATTAAAAGTGGTCGGGTTGATGTAGTAAATTTCTTAGATACACTACCAGAAAAGAAAAATAAATACGCTGTATGCGTAATACCTGCAAGTCCAATTCATGTTGAACTCTTAGAGTTAAACAAAGAGGGTATCAAAAAATATGCAGAAAGATGTCAAGCAGATTATATCGAACTGTCTGGAGATCAAAATCCTAGCTGGCCGATGGCTAATAAATACAGATTGCATCAAGTTACAAAGGTTTACGATAAAACGTTGTACTTAGATTGTGATGTTCAGATTAAAGATGATGCACCAAATATCTTTGAACTTACACCTGATGATAAGATTTCTGCATTTGACGAATGGGATCAATGGGATAGTAAATCTAATACTCAGTGGATTCAAAATGAACAGGATGTCATTCTTAGAAGATTACTTGTTGAAGAAGAAAGAAATAAGTTTTTAGATAACGGAAAGTTTACAGCTACGACCGCTATTAATGGCGGCGTACTGGTTATACCCAAATCATTAGCTGAATACTATCAACAACCAGACCGTCCATATCCAAAACAATGGTGTTTCGATCAGCATCTATTATCCATTCTGTTACCAGAGGATAAACTTAATAGGCTAGATTATAAATTTAATTGTTGCTATACGTCAAATAATTTTTTTTGGAATCAAAAATCAGCATATTTTGTTCACTTTAATAATATAAAAGATTTAGACAAGCGAAAGCGACTAATCGTTTTAAGTGATGAAGGCCGCTTAAATCCTGAAATAATGATCCATGAAGATGTGTCATTGTCAGAAAGGTTCGCGACTTTGATCTGTAAAATGTCTTCAGATAAACAAATAATATTAAATAAAAAGCTAAATTCATATATAAATACTCAAAAGCCTTCTGAAACAAAAATAGAAAAAGTTTGCATACTTGTCCTTGGGCATAAGCAAGAGCAGTTTGATTCTATTAAACCACAGCCATATCTAAAACACATTAACCTTAATACCATCAACGCCGGTAAATATTGTGATAATAAATGGGCGGAAGCTAGAGCTTTTGTATCTGAAGAGCACTTATTTGCAGATAACGTAGACTACTACGGATTTGTAACAGCGTCTTGGAATAATAAATATGAAGATGAAAAGATAGATAATTTTCATAATTGGTTTAGTACTAGCGTATTATTAAATTCTAAACCAGAGGATAAAATTTTCCTTTGTGCCGACATGTTTTGCCCTTGCAAATGGTTGCATGATCCGGGAATAATGGGCGCATCACTAAGAATTAATAATGCTTCTAAAATTGTCAAACAGTTTGTAAAGATGGTCGGTTTATCAACAAGATTTAAACACAGGCCAGTTCCATTCTCAAACCAAGGTATCTATCATAAATCTATTTACTACGATTATAAAAAATTCTTAGAAGATAATCAAGTTTTTGATAAATTGATATGGTTAATAGATAAGCATGATATTATGAATAATGAAAAGCTAGAGCCACTCCACGCAAAAAGAGTTCATGCTTATTTTATGGAAGCCATAAACACGATGTGGCTGGTTCATAGCGATTATATGTTTATAGCAAATACGAACAGAAGACAAGATTGGTACTCAGTATCTAAGAAGGAGAAGGGGCGCGGCTGGTGATAAACAAGTACCTGAGTGAATATAAGAAAACAGTTTGTGTCGTAGGCAATGGAGACATAGATATTGTTGGGGTCCATCTCCGGCAATATATGTTGCAAAAGATCCTTATATTGATATAGATACAGAAGAAGAATTTAAAATCTCACAAGCGTTATGGAGCCTTTATGATTGATTATTTAATTGTTGGTGCAGGATTGTACGGTGCTACATTTGCTAGATTAGCCAAAGAAAATTGCAAAGACTGTATTGTAATAGATAAACGTCCACACATAGGCGGAAACGTTTATACTGAAAGAAAGCATGGCATCGACGTTCATAAGTATGGACCACATATCTTTCATACAAATTCAGAAAAAATCTGGAATTTTGTCAATCGGTTTGCTGAATTTAATGATTACAGACATAAGGTCTTATCATACTCTGATATGCAACATTATTCTTTTCCACTTAATTTAAAAACCTTAGAGCAGTTGTGGCCCGGACTTAGCGATGAAGAATTAATTGTAAAATTTGAATCTGGAAAATCTGAACATCAAGTGTGGGAGAATTTGGAAGATTGGGCAATCGCAGAGGTTGGAGAAGAAATATACCGCAAATTTATTTATGGTTATACAAAGAAACAATGGGGAACTGAGCCTGCAAACTTACCAGCTTTTATTATTAATAGATTACCTGTTCGCCAAGATAGGAATGACGATTACCATAAGTCAAGATATTCTGGCATACCTAAGTGTGGTTACACAAAAATGGTTGAGAATATGCTAGAGGGAACCGATGTTATATTAGACACAGATTTTTTAGAACATAAAGAAATTTGGGAGCAGACGTGCGATAAAATAGTTTACACCGGCCCTATTGATGAATTTTTCAATTATGAGCTTGGAGAATTAGAGTGGAGATCTTTGAGATTTGAAGAATATGAATATGACCAAAATCAAGTTCAACAGGTTGCTCAGATTAACTATCCACAAGACAATGTTGAATATACTAGAACAGTAGAGCATAAGCACTTTAATGACACAGGGAGTAGCAAAAGCATTGTGACATTTGAATACCCACAGAAATATAAAAGGGGCATGGAAAAATATTATCCAGTCAATGACTGTGTAAATTCTTCGCTATATTTAAAGTATAAAGAAATGATACCAGAGAACTACATCTTTGGTGGTAGATTGGCAGAATACAAATACTATGACATGCACCAAGTAATCGGTGCCGCCATGTCTCGCTGTAGAAAACTTGGGATGATATGAATATATCTGAAGTTAAACAGAAGATGCGAAAACACGATATGCTCACATCAAAAAGGGCATCTTACCTGTGCGATCTAGCTCTCGAAGATCAAAAACAAATAAATGAAAATTTATACGAATATATTTCGCGTCAAGATCAATCACCTATTGATATGAGTAAAATGAGCGTTCTAGTATTAGGACATAAAAAGAGCAATTCCGCAATTATAAAACCTCAACCCTATTTGCAATTCATAAATTTAAATGAAATAAATGCAGGTAAATACTCTGATAACGAATGGGCTGAAGGTCGAGGATTTTTATCACAAAAGAACCTCTTTGCAGATGATATAGAATATTATGGGTTCGTAACGGCTTCATGGCCTCAAAAATATGCGCACGCAAAAATAGATCAGATTCACAACTGGTTTAGCACACAGGTTTTATTTAATTCAAAACCTGAAGACGGTGTGTTTCTTTCTGCTGACATGAAATGTTCCTGCTTTTGGTACGGTCTTCCAATTACTCATTTTCTAAAAGACTTGTTGATCGAAGTCAATCTACCTAAAGAAATGAATCATAGATTAGTTCCAACATCTAATCAAGGTATTTTCCATAAGTCTATATTCCATGAATTTAAAAAGTTCTTAGAAGAAAATGAAGTTATAGAAAAAATTGCATGGTTTCTCGATGAGCACGATACAAGGAATGTAATTTTTGCAGAAGACTGTTCGAGAATTCCAGCTTACCTAGTAGAATGTATAAATATGATATGGCTATCCCATCAGGATTATAAGTTTATATCTAACGCATCTCAGCGAACTGATTGGAGATCGTAAAAAAAATAAAATTCCTCTTGCAAAATGTGGATTTCTAGACTATAATAGTGTAGAGAAGTTGAATTACAAATATTGAAAGGAAGACTATGAAGTGGTTTCCACTGTTGAATTATACGCACTATTCGTTGCAACATGGTTTCTCAAAACCAAAAGAGCTAGCTGAAAAGTGCCATAAAAACTCTTATCCTGCTTGCGGCATCGCTGATTACAAATCTATTTCCGGCGCCGTATCTTTTTATCAAGCATGTATAGCCAATGACATCAAGCCCATTATCGGGTGTTCTTTTGATGGTTTTTCCTTGTTTGCTAAGAACAAAGAAGGTTGGCTTGATCTTATTGAAATTGTTTCTACTATTAATCCAGACGGACTAGAAGATAGAAAAACAATTATGCGTCTAGCAAAACGTAAAAATCTAATCTGTATTGCTAAATCAGAAGCGCTATCGCCAATTATGGGAGATGACCTTTATCTTTGGTCAGATTCATTCACGCAGAGTTATTACACAGAAAAAGAGCAAGCAGAACTACACCGTATCCTACTTTGCTCTAAATTAAAAACGACGTTACCAAAAGTTAAGAAAAGTGGACTGAGCGAAGCAGACAGTCAATGGAGTAAATTTTTTGAATCTAATGATTTCTACTTAAAAAATAACACTGAAATATCCAAGGTAATTATTGATGATCCAAGGATAGATGATTTTGATGAGATATTTGATAAGTGTGAGAATTATAACATTCTTAACCAACCAATGCTGCCAAAGTTTGACACCCCAAATGGTGAATCAGAAAAAGAATACTTACGCACCCTTGCCAGACAGGGGTGGAAAGAGCTTCTTGGCGAAACTATCACAGATGAAGAGGGTCGTAAACTCTACGGAGACAGATTCCGAAAAGAGTATGAAGTTATTGAAAACGCAAATCTCTTCGGATACTTCCTCATCGTTTGGGACATTTTAAATTGGTGTCGAGATCAAGGATGGATGGTTGGGCCGGGACGTGGTTCTGCTGCCGGTTGCTTGATTTCCTACTTGGTTGGAATTACACAGATTGAGCCAATCGAGTTTGACTTGCTCTTTGAACGATTCTATAACGCTGGACGTAATACAGAAGATCATATATCACTGCCAGATATTGATATGGACGTTCCCGGAGACAAACGTGACGAGATTATTGCTCACTTAAAATATAAATATGGAAATCATAATGTTAGTCAGATGTTGACTTTTGGTAGGCTACAAGGTCGAAGCGCACTTAAAGAAGTGCTTCGTGTCAATAACGCTTGCGGCTTCGGTGAAATGAATGAAATAACAAAGTACATTCCAGATGAAGCAGCTATCTCTGACCAGCTAAGTGCTATGGATGAAGAAGATCGCTCTATCATTAGATGGGCACTACTCAATAATGCAGATGATCTTAGAGATTATTGTTACATTGACGATAGTGGTCACTTGCAGGGTGACTTTGCGGAATACTTTCAGCAAGCTATTGATATTGAAGGAACGTTTAAAACCCAAGGCAAACATGCCGCTGGCGTTGTTATCTCTGCTGAACCGCTCTACAAAGTTTGCCCGATGGTAAACCAAAAGAGTGGTGGAGAAAAGATTGCAGGATTAGAAATGGCCGACCTAGAGGCTTTGGGTCATGTTAAGTTTGATGTGTTAGGTATTAACCTTTTGGATAAATTGATGAAGATCAAGGAGCTAATTAATGAATCGTGATATTATTGTTTTTGACTTTGAAACTGGTGGGCGTAATCCACATAGATGTCAACCCACTCAGATTGCTGCTATCGCATTAGACGGCAGAAACTTTAGACTCAAGGGACAATTCAATAGTCTCATGCGTCCGATTATTGACGACGATAAGGCGCTAGCCGCTGGCGTCGATCCGTTAGAAGAAGGTGCGTTAAAAGTTACTGGACAAACCAGAGAGAAATTAGCAAAAGCGCCCCTACCAAAAGGTGTTTGGAAAAAGTTTTGTACGTTTGTAAATAAATATAACTGGAAAGGTACGCCATTTTTTGCGCCCGTCCCCTGCGGATTTAACATCCTTGGTTACGATATGCATATCGTTAATCGTCTTTGTAAAGAGTACGGACCATACGACGACGCTCGACAATCACAAAAGCTATTCCACCAAATTTATAAAATTGATGTAATGGATGATGTATGGCTATGGACCGAAGGAGACCCAAATGTTAAGTCTATTAGTATGGATAGCTTGCGAGAAAGAATGGGGTTGTCCAGTGAAAATGCTCACGACGCTCTCCAAGACGTTAAGGATACAGCAAACATCTGGATCAAACTGCAAAAGTCCAGAAGAGCAGTCTACAGAAACATGAAATTTGAAAAGGCGTTTGCAGATGGAAAACTCTTTGTATAAGGTTTGTAAGACTTGCAAGAAAGAAAAACCAGATACTGAATTTGTGAAAGCTGATGGTAAACATCGCTCAACTAGAAATAGGTGTAAAGTTTGTCACAAGGAGCAAGCAGATATAAGAAGAAAACTTCGTAAAGCAAATCCGCCTCCAAAAGCGGGTCAGTGTCCAATCTGCAAAAGCCATACTGACAAGTGGGTTTTAGATCATTGCCATACAAATATGTCTTTTAGAGGTTACATTTGTACTTCATGTAATTCTGGAATAGGTCTATTACATGATGATCCAGAAATCTTAAAAAGAGCAATCAGCTATTTAGAAAAGGATAAATATAAATCATTGTTTAGGAGATTATTATGTTTAGAAAAGTAGAAAACAAAGGGCGGTACAAAACGTCAAATCCTTTTTACTGGTATACCAGAGATCAGGATGGTATCGACTACCTCTTTACCGAGAGTGCGTTGCTTGAGGCTGAGAAACGTGCAGAAAAAAATCCAGAAGACATTCCAAAAATTGAAGAGCCTGCATCGTTTGCTGTAGGGTTCACTTGTGGTATTTTGGTTGGGATTCTTCTGCCCGTTGCTGTGTACCTTACGGTAAATACTTTTCGCGGATTCTAATTGAGATTTAAATGATTGATAAGAATGATGAAAAAACTTGGTCCTTATACAAAGAGGGTCTGACCAAAGGTGTATTTCAACTAGAAAGCAACCTTGGTCGCGCTTGGTCTAAAAGACTTGCACCTGAAAACCTAGAAGAACTAGCTGCACTAATCGCACTTATTCGTCCGGGCTGCTTGAAAGCTATTATTGATGGCAAGTCAATGACTCAAAGGTTTGTAGACCGCAAGCACAAAAAAGAAGAAGTGGCTTATCTACACGATTCGCTAGAGGACATTCTAAAGCCTACTTATGGCGTTCTTGTTTATCAAGAGCAAGCTATGCGTATCGCTGTTAAGCTCGCTGGATTCAACGAGATGGAGGCAGACAACCTTCGTAAAGCTATTGGTAAAAAGAAAGCCGACCTCATGGCGAAGATTAGGGGCGAATTTGTTGAAGGTTGTGAAAAGGTTGGACTTGTAGATGAAGACACAGCAAAGGAGATCTTTGGATGGATCGAGAAATCTTCTCGCTATTCGTTTAATAAGTCTCACGCTGTCGCATACGCCTTAGACTCATACTGGTCTGCTTGGTACAAAGCAAATCACACCAAGGAGTTCTTTTTGTCCTACCTGTTCTATGCGAATGAAAAGCAAGACCCACATCAAGAAATTTACGAGCTAGTAAATGAAGCTAAACTATTTAATCTAGAAGTAAAGGTTCCTAAACTAAGCTCATTCTCTAGTAAGTTTAATTTGACTGATGGTGGTATCTACTTTGGTGTCAAGGATGTTAAAGGTCTAACTGGTGTCACTGGCGACAAGGTGATGGCAGCTATTTTGGAAACGTCGGAAGAAATCCATAAGTCCCCACAAGATTTTACTTGGATGGATGTTCTTGTATATCTTGCGCCAAAGATTACGTCTACGGCTTTTAAAGCTCTGGCCTCGATTGGCTTCTTCTCAACCAAGACAACAAACGTTACCAGAAACCAAGCCCTTTACGAATATCTAATATTTAGAGAGTTAACGAAGGTAGAGGTAAAGTGGGTCACTGATAACTATCCACGTAAAAAGTGGTCTAAGTTGCAAGATTGTTTTAGAGATTTATCTCCAACCAAAAAACTAGGCGGCGGTTGCAGCAACGCTAATAGAAGTCAAATTATCAGCAACGAAATTGAGATGCTAAAAAACCCACCTTATGATCTTGCAGATGATCCAGCTTGGATTGTTGAGCAAGAAACAAAGATGTTAGGATGTCCCATTTCACTTTCTAAGATTGATGCAGTAGATACATCTATCGCTAATACAACTTGTAAAGATATTGTTGATGGAAAGAAGGGTAAAGATATATGCGTAGTTGCTAACGTTCAGCGAGTTGCTAACCATAAGATCAACAAGAAAAACAGCAAGCAAAAAGGGAGGATTATGTCATTCTTAACAATCGAAGACATGACTTGTTCTCTTGATAGTGTAATTATATTCCCAGACGCAAGAGATAAATATCAATTTGTTTTATACGAAGGGGCTAATCTCATGCTATACGGAGAAGTAGAACAAGATAATTCTTTTATTGTTCAAAAAATTCATGAAATTTGATTGGAAAAACCTGTTAAATAGACTATAATATGGAGTACATATGAATCATTGCATTTTTTCGGGGTATTTATTGTTTGACCCCTCAGAAGGATTAGAGTCCGATAAAGGTTCGTCGGTCTGTGTTTTTAAACTGGTAACATACGAGTACACAAGGAACAAGCGTGGAGAGAAGAAGCGTTATCCAACGACTGTCACCTTCCAAGCCTTTGACAGTGGAGCAGACGCTATCGCAAAGCTGGGAGCAAAGGGAATGAAGATGACCGTACACGCTTCAGCTAGGAACGGCGTTCTAAAAACCGATTCTCGCGACGACATTATTTTTAGAGTTAATCAATTCGACTTTGGATGCTTGGATAAGGAATAAAATGAGAAAGAAAAGAATTCTGTTTTGCAGTGAAGCTACATTTCTGAACACTGGATATGCTACATACACTAGAGAAATTTTAAATTATCTGCACTCAACGGATAAGTATGAAATCGCTGAACTTGCAGCATACGGTCAACGCAACGATGATCGCGCAGCTAACATCCCTTGGAAATACTACGGTGTAGCACCAAACACTGATTTTGAGCCAAAAGCCAGCGAGCAAGAACTTCAGATATACGGTTCTAACGGTGTCAACCAGTTTGGTGAATGGATATTTGAGCATGTTTGCCTAGACTTTATGCCAGACATCGTGTGTGACATTCGTGACTTTTGGATGCTAGACTTTGCAGAGCGTAGTCCATACCGCCCATACTTCAAGTGGGCAATCATGCCAACTGTTGATGCTCGCCCACAAGCACGCCAGTGGGTCGCTACATACGCCGGTGCAGACGCTTGCCTTACCTATTCAGATTGGGCAGGTGGTGTCCTTGAAGATCAATCTGGTGGACGTATCAAGTATCACGGTTCGGCACCGCCATCTGCTCACCCAGCATACGCACCTGTCGCAGACAAGATGAGTCACAAGATTCAGTATGGACTCGATCCAAACTGCAAGATCATCGGAACCGTTATGCGTAATCAACGTCGCAAGCTGTATCCAGACCTGTTTGAGGCTTTCCGTAAGTTCTTAGACAAAGCAGAAAGTAAGAATTATTACTTATACTGTCATACTTCTTACCCAGATTTAGGTTGGGATATTCCAGAACTGCTGCATCAAAATCAGTTGGCTTCACACGTTCTGTTTACTTATATTTGCCCTGAAACCAAGAAGCCATTCCCATCACTATTCAAGGGTGCGGTTGCACAATCTCCGTTTACCGGAAAATGGGGTGCTACACTTTCTAATGTAAAGAATGGAGCATCTTATGAAGACTTGTCAAGTATTCAGAATTTGTTTGACCTGTATACTCAGTATGCCAACTGCGAAGGATTTGGTCTACCTTATGTCGAAGCAGCAGCGTGTGGAGTCCCTGTATGCGGCACAGATTACTCTGCGATGGAAAGCGAGATTAGAAAACTAGAGGGCTTTACGTTGACACCAGCGGCGCTCTATAAAGAATTAGAAACTGGCTGTTTGCGAGCGGTTCCTGACAACGAATACGCATCAGAAGTGTTTCTACACTTTTTCGAGAAGATGGACGATGAAGCAAGAGCAAAAATGGGAAAAAGAACACGAGAGCTTTTTGAAAAGCATTACCAATGGAATCAAAGCGGCGCAAAGTGGGAGAAAATCTTTGATGATTTTGAAATCCCGCCTATCGAGCAGACTTGGGGATCTCAACCAAGACTACATCAACCAGCCGAGATGCCACCTCCAGAGCAAGTTGTAAAAGTACCGCCCTCAGAGATGGCTCAATGGTTGATAACAAACGTTCTTGGTGATACTTCAAAGCTCAATAGCTTTCTTGAATCAAGACTGACAAGAGACTTGATGTATCAGTCTGCTACGAGTTCTACCGGCGGTATGTATTTCAATGAAGCTAGTGCAGCCTTCGATGCAGCTAATCATAGGCAACCATTTAACTTTAAAATCGCATACGATCAAATGAAAAACTTGTGTGAGAGAAGAAACTCTTGGGAGCAAAGACGTGTAGAAACAATGAAACAACGAGGAGTAATTAAATGAAAACAGTTATAGTAACAGGATGTGCTGGACTGCTAGGCGCCCACTTTTCTCGCCACCTTTTAAATAAGGGCTATAGGGTTATCGGAATTGATGACCTTAGCGGTGGCTACTCGGATTATCTACCCAAGGGGTTTGAAGCAGAACAATTTGAGTTTTGGCCGATCAATTTATCGGACGCTTGGGCAAACAAACCCCTGAGCCATATTTTTGAAAACAATGATATCGTAGCGTGCTATCACTTTGCTGCATACGCCGCAGAAGGATTGTCGCCCTTTATCAGACATTTCAATTATACAAATAATGTATTAGCAAGTTGTAATGTTATTAATCAGTGTATTACACATGATGTCAAACTAATTTTTACATCATCTATGGCTGTTTATGGCGATCAGCCAGCGCCGTTTGTTGAGTCGATGCGTCCAGAACCTATTGATCCTTACGGTGTCGCAAAGTATACTGTGGAACAAGATATCAAAATTGCTCATCAACAGCATGGCTTGCGATACAATATTGTTAGGCCACATAATGTTATCGGTATCTACCAGAATATCTGGGACAAATACCGCAACGTAGTGGGCATCTTCATCCGTAAAGCTATCGACGGCGAACCTTTACTGGTTTACGGAGATGGCGAGCAAACTAGGGCTTTCTCTGACATCAAGTATTATCTTGACCCATTCGAGAAGATGATGCACAATTGTAGTGGTTATACATTTAATATTGGTGCAGACAAAGAGTACACCCTAAACGAACTAGCTGAAATTGTAAGCGCAGTAGCAAAAGAAAATGGCTACAACGCTACTATTGAGCATGTTGAAGGTCGTCACGAAGTCAAGCACGCTTATTCGGATCATACTCTAGCAAAAGATCCACGAAACCTTGGGTTCCACGACGAAACAGATCTAAGGCAAACTGTTGACGAAATGTTCAAGTGGGCACTCAAAGAACCAAAACGAGAACAAAAGGTTATGCCATACGAAGTAACAAAGGGAATTTATGGCTACTGGAAATAAGCTACAACTACCAGACGTAGCGGTATTTACATTTTGTTGGGGGACTGAGCACGTTCAGAAGTCTCTTCGATCCATGCTGATTGCGATGGATCAGGTAGATTTCAAACGTGCCGCTCTCATCACAGATACTAGCAAAACAGATATGTCTAGTTTTGAAACAATCATCAACAAGTATGATATATCTGTTTATGATATGAAGGCAGACTTGAATGACAATCTCCAGAACGACGATAAGAATCGTTATGGATTTAATCAACTGTTTGTTCAAGAAACTGCTAAACATATTACAGATGATTTCTGTCTCAATGTGCAGCATGATTCTACTGTAATCAATTCACAATTATGGAATAATGAATTTCTAAATTACGATTACGTGGCAGCGCCTTGGCCGATGGGAATTATTCAAGCGAGCGATATGGTGGCAGGACGCATAGAGAAAATTCCGAACGTTGTTGGCAACGGAGGATTTTCACTGAGAACACGCAAGTATGTAGAGGAATCCGATAAACTGGAATGGTTCCATAAAAACGAAGACCTCAACATTTGTGTTTTCAACTATGACAAGATGGTAAGCAAAGGCATAAAATTTGCACCACCGCACTTGGGTAATGAGTTTGCCGTAGAACATCCAGTTCCGGGCAAGAATTTTGCCAGAACGTTATTATTTACCTACAACTCCTTTGGTTTTCATGGCGAATTTAATGGGGGTGGTATGCGGTTTATTGAAAGTTACAATCTAGGAGAATCCATATGAAGATCGCAACGGACAGGGATGATTATTTAAATTACCTCAAACAGTTCCTGCCAGAAAACCCAAAGGTTTTAGAAATTGGTGTTGAACACGGTACTTTTTCACAACAAATTATTAACGCTTTAAATCCATCAGAGATTCACCTATTAGACCCTTGGGAAGTCAATCCAAGCAACGGCAAAGTATATTCACAAGGTCATATTTCAGGTATGCCAACTGCTTATAGTAATGTTAATATGCAAATCGCTATCGAGAAAAGATATGAACAAGAAATTAGTAATGGCACAGTCCGAATCCACAGGGGATATTCCAATGAGTTAGTTGACAGATTTGAACAAGAGTATTTTGATTTCATTTATCTAGATGGCTGTCACCTGTATGAATCAGTTAAGCAAGATATTAAAGATTATTATCAAAAAATTAAACCAGATGGAATACTTGGTGGTCACGATTACGTCTCTAAAGAAGTGATCTTTACACAACAAGGGCGCAGCTATACAAACCAGCTTGGATATGGAATTAAACAAGCCGTAGACGAATTTTTACAAGAAAATCCAGAATTAGAAATGATTGCTATGCTTACTGATACCAACCCATTTCCAGACTGGGCTATTCGCAAAAAGGAACGAGCAGTATGAACTTAAAAGAATTACAAGCAAAAAATGGATATACGACAGATAAGGATACAACACATTCTTATCTAGAACCATACGACGAACTGTTTGCTAGATATCAACATCAAGCAGTAAAGTTATTAGAAATTGGTAATAATGGCGGTGAATCTATTAAGCTCTGGGACGATTATTTTGATAATGTAGAAATCACTGGTATCGAGATCAACGTGCTAGAACCATTAAAAGAACTAAATAAGCGAGAAAATGTAAACATTCATATGGGTGTTGACGCATATGCTGATGCAACATTTGAACGATTTAGAGATACTGGTGTCAAGTACGATATTATTATCGACGACGGATCGCACCTGCCAAATCATCAGGCTTATGCTTTAGCGCGATGGATCGAGCTATTAACAGATGATGGACTAATGGTTGTAGAAGATATTCAAGCCTATGAATTAATACAGCAATTGGTCACTTATATCAAACCAGAGCTAAACAAATACATTAAAATTTACGACAGAAGATCTATCAAAGGTAGATTTGACGACATCTTAATAGTTGTTGACAAGGGGAACAAATGAAAGTTTTATATATTGGATACTATAAAGAAAATAGTGAATGGGGCAAGATGGCTACCAACTTCATATTGTCTATGCAGGCGGCTGGCATTGAAGTAGTTCCTAAAGCTATAGCGCTATCCGGCAGCAGACAAGTTGGTAGTACTATTGAAGAACTAGAAAAGGGTAATGTAGAAGATTGTGACATCTGTATTCAGCATGTTTTTCCAGACCACTTTGTTGGTTCTGAAAAATTCAAAAAGAATATCGCCCTGTTTACAAACGATGGTGTAGAATTTGCACACTCAAGCGTTATAGAAAAGCTGAATCAAGCAACAGAAGTGTGGGTAACAAATACTGATACGAAAAACAGCTTAGAAAATCTTGTAAATGTTCCGGTAAGTATTGTTTATCCCGGATTTAAAGAAGAAGTATATAAAAAGAAATATCAAGATATCAGCTCACAAGAACTAGATGATAAGTTTAAATTCTATACTATGTTAAATTCTGTTGAAGCAGTCGAAGATGTTTTGGCTACATTTCACTCAACGTTTGATAGCTCAGACCTAGCAAGACTAATCATTTTTACAACCAATGTGGATGAAGAGTTTCCGAACAAAATGGAACAATTCTCTATGTATACAAAAAAGAGATTGCGACTCAAGCAAGATCCAAAAATGTATTTACAAGAGAGTTTAATTCAAATGACGGAAGCCTCTGAAACAGATATCTATGCGCTGCATCAATATGCAGACTGTTATGTATCTGCTAATCATGGAGATGCTTGGCCGGTTACAGCGTTCGACGCAATGGCTTTTGGAAGCACTCCAATTGTTGTAGATTATGCTGGCGCATCAGAATTTCCAGACGATGCCTGCAACAAAATTAAATATTCATTCTCAGTAAATCTAGCAGCAGACTCTCAAGTTTCTGACACGAATAACGGATTTGATTACAATGTAAAACCATGTCATAAGCAAATGAAACAGGTTATGAGAAAAAGATATGATGCTTGGCTTGAAAATGCAGTAAGATACTCTAACGAGTGCGCAGTTCAAGGGTTGCAAGCCGCATCTAAATTTTCCCTACAAGAATCAGGAAAAATAATTAAGGAGCTAATTAATGTTGAAAACTAAGCAATTATTCTCTCGTGTGAATGAAGATAAGAAGGTTTATAATATCTTGACTTTCAATACGCACGAAAGATATCAAACACAGGTCGCGAAAACTGGACATAATTTTTATGCGTTTAATCATCAAAACAGCAAAGACTGGTTTATTGAGCACGCCCCTATGCCAGAAAATTATTATCAACTTCCAAAGAATAGCATATTTGGCGGGATCGAATTTGATTTTATTATGTCTCATAGTAAATTTGGTCAACTGCAAATGGCTAAACAGCTAAATCAAAGACTACAAATTCCAATTGTAAATCTTGAGCATACGTTGCCACTAAAGAATTGGCCCAACGAGCATTACGAGAACCTAAGAAATATGACAGGCGACGTAAATGTATTTATTACAAAATATTCTCGACAAGCATGGAATATTCCAGCGTCAAGCGATGTGATTTATCATTCTATTGACACGGAACAATTTAAACCCGCTTCTGATATCGAGCGTAAGTATCAAGTGCTGACTGTGGCGCACGATTTTATCAAGCGTGACTACGCTCTAAACTATCGAGGTTGGGATCGTATTACTAACGGTTTAAACAGAGTTGTTGTTGGAGAGACTGAAGGGTTATCAAAAGCAGCAAGCTCGGTAGAAGATTTGGTTAAACACTACCAAGAGTCATTGGTGTATATCAACCCAAGCACTCTAAGTCCGGTTCCAACGTCAATGCTAGAAGCTATGTCTTGTGGGTGTGCAGTTGTTTCAACGGCAACGTGTGAAATCCCAAACATTATCGAGCATGGTGTAAATGGATTTATGTCGAATAATGAACAAGAACTTAGGGGTTATCTAGACCAACTACTGGCCGACCCAGAGCTTGCTAATAAGATGGGTGCAGCAGCTAGAGAAACCATAAAAGAAAAGTTCTCTGAGGAAAGATTTATTAATGAATGGAATAATATTTTCGATAAAACATACGAGGTGATTAAATGAAGTTACAAGTTGTTACAAAAGATTCAGATAAAATTGAAGGGTTTACTCACGTTCAATGCTTTGGCGTTCAGCTAGATTTGTCGTCTATTTCTGATAACGAGTGCGAATTGATTCTAGCGGGCGATGTTTTAGATATGTATCAAACTGAGGCTCTAGGCGAAGTTATTCAGCAATTGGTGAAAAAACTTAGGATTGGCGGCGAAATTGTTCTTGGTGGAACCGAATGTAGAGTGTTTGCCAAGTCTATTGTAAACGGGCTGATTACAGAAAATCAAGCATCTCAAATCATAGCTAATAAAAAGTCACTTGTCAGCATTGAAACATTGAAAGAAGCAGTAAAAAGTCTAGGTTTAAATGTGATCCACACGTCTATTGATGGCGTACACTGCGAAGTAAAAGCAAAGCGGGGTTAGAATGGATTGCTCCAAATGTATCTTTTCTATTGACAAGGATGGTTTACAAGAAGACTGTCAAGCCGGTAGAATAAAAAAGTTTGTACAAAAAGGTAAAGCAGAAAGACCAGAAGGCAAATCTCATTATCATTTAAATCAATTCTGTAACTTATACAGAACAGAAGCAGTAAGCGATGAGCCTCTGGTTGAAGCGAAAAACCAAATTGATATTACTGCTGGATTAGTTGTTTTAGACGATCCAGCCATGACAATTGATGATCTATGTAAAACGACAGATTCTATTTGTGAAGCAATTGAAGAGTATAAAAACAATAAGGTTGCAATAGTCTTTTCGTTGGGTGTCAATAGGCGTGGAGAGCAAGTCGTCGAGCTTGTAAATAAATATCAAGCAAAAGGTGTTAGGTGTCAAGCTGTGGTTCATCAATATCTATTTAATGCAAGAATTAGGGAAACCGAAGCGTTCCAAAAACTTGCAAGCGTTAATTGGATGGGAACCGTTAAAAGCGGCGAGACAATAAAGAAAAACACTTTCGTAAGTATAAACAAATCTATAAACGAAGAGTTAAATCAATTTGTTTGTTTTGAGTCTAACAATTCTTTGCTATTATTTTCTAACCTAGTTAAATCACAATATTTAAATTATGAAGGTTTTGAAGATATGGCAAATGCAATTAAAGATTTTTGCTTAAAAAATGAAGTATTGGGAGTTATATGAAAAAATCAGAATGTATAATTAACCCAAGGGCAGCCAGCAATCAAAAGAAATCTGAACTTGTGTCTGTATTGTTATTGGCAGAAAATCATGGTTATAGAATGAAGTCGTATGGACCTATTTCTTTAGTTAAAATTGGCGATATAACACTGTTAGAGCACCAAATCAATGCAATTAGTTCAGCTTTTATTAACTTTGAAATTATATTATGCTCAGGGTTTGAAACGACAAAAATATACAACTTTATAAGAAGTAAATTTGGTCCAAGTATAAAGATAAGAATTGTAGAGAATCAAGTATATTATCATTCTAATTGCTGCGAGAGTATAAGATTATGCATGAATAATGTTATGACGGATAAACTAATTATTTGTGGAGGAGGTGTATTGCTTACAACTTCGTATCTTAAATCTCTTAACTTAAAACAATCATCTATTGTTTATCAAAAGAAAACCGAAAACAACCTATTCGACATTGGAGTAATTAGTAATAACAGTAAATTAGAATCACTTTCTCTTGCAATTAAAGATAGATGCTGGACAGAACTTATGTATCTATGTGGCGCTGCGACTATTAAATCGTTTTATCAAATTGTATCAAATCCAGAGTTTAAAACAAGATTCTTTTTTGAAGCAATAAACAACTGGAATCATAGAAAAAATTTGAATGTGTACGAGAATCAAGCAGAGCCAATTATAAAAATTAACAATATTAAGACTTTAAAAAGGATAAATACAGATGAGAATTTTATTTGATAATTATGTAACTCTGACCTCTTCAGAATCTAGCTATTTCAATGGTGTTCTACGTCAAGCTGGCGTAGATTCATTGTTCTGGTCAGACAAAAGGATTAGTGCATTTGATATCCTAGACAGCACCAAGCCAGATTTGTTTGTAACGCACTACAGACAACTGACTCAAGATTTGACAAAGTATCTATCTAACAACAGCAAGATAGATTTAGTTTTGAATATTAGCGGGTCAACCAGCACTGAAGTGTCGGCGCTAGAAGATTTTCTATCTACGAATAAGATCAAGTGTTCACTCATGTTTTCGGGAGATATTGACGGGGCAAAGTCGAGCAAGATTAAGTGTGAAGAAATTCTACCGGGAGCAGATTTATTTTTTCCAGTAATTCCTCCGGGACAAAGAAAGATTGACTTTGGAGTTGTATGCCAAAGTAGTAAAAATGATCTAGTGTCTAATTTTGTAAAAGATAAAGATGTGTATCACCTACTCGGTGTCAATCAAGAAGAAGTAAGCGATACCGATATCCAAGTTAATGTCAAAAGCGTGAACGATATCTCTCATATCTACAACACTATGGTGTTGATGGGCGACATTCGATTTGTTGCATCTCAGTTGTTTTTTGACCTTCTACTAAGAGCTAATAAGTGTTCGGTCGTAACCAATCCAAACTCTGAAGAAAAATGGAATAACTTTATTAATCGCATTTTTGATACACCAAAAGATTGGAAATCAGACGACTCTATGAAAGAGTTACTCAGAAGTCAGGTATTGCAAAAACACACCTGCTACAACAGAGCTGAACGATTGATGAAGTTTGTTGGAAACTCAGAGGCTATGAGCAACGTGCAAAAATTAAGGAATAATTTACATAATGGTATTGGATTTTAGTCAATAAGGAGCTATAATAAGATATGAAGCTATTAATTCAATTTCCGACATACGGCAGACCCACAAAATTTCTCAAGGTGCTAGATAAGTACGTTGAATCGGCTAGCTCACATCATGATATATTTTTTAATATTAATTGTGATTCTGCTGATTTGACTATGACAAATCCCTATATCCAAGAGAGAGTAAAATACATCTTGGGTAAGCAAAAGAATGTAGATGGTAAAATTAATTACGATCAAAGCACGAATAAGATCAGCGCAATAAACGATCATATTGACGAACAAGAATTTGATATAGTAATTTGTGCTAGTGATGACATGGTTCCTAAAGCATGGAACTGGGACAATGAAATTGCTATAGCAATGAAAGAACATTTCCCAAACTTAGATGGTTGCGTCCATTTTAACGATGGGAATACGAATGGCGATCTTATCACGTTTAGTATTCTTGGGAAATCTTTATACGATTATTTTGGCTACATATATCATCCAGATTATAAAAGCCTATACTGTGACGATGAGTTTACGCAAGAAGTAAGACGTATGGGTAAAGAGAAATATATTAATAAAATCATAATCTCTCATGAGCACTGGAGCATAGAGGGTTCCGAAAATCACAATCAGGCAGATACCGCCGTTCAAAAGACACTGTATTACTCAGGTAGAGACCAGCAAGTGTTTAACAAGCGGAAAGAACTAGGATTTCCGAAGGAAAGAATTACAAATGATTAATTATTCAATTGGTATTACAACTTATCAGCATAGATTTGAGAAATGGTTTATGCCACTCATAAATCAAATCAAGTCTTTCAGGCCAGACATAGAAATTATGGTCGCTGTAAATGGCGAAAAGAGCGGACTGGATGACACATACAGAAAAGATATTTTAGAGTTTTGTGCGTCCAAAAAGAACGTTTTGCCAAATATATATCCAGAGTTTAGAGCTTTGCCTAAATTGTGGAATAATCTCATGATAAATGCAAGCAACCACTATATGCTCATTTTAAATGATGATATCACAATTACAGACGTAAACTTTTTTGATGCCTTAGAAAGCGTTCCAGAAGACTTCATGAAGCTGTCTAAAATAAATGGTAGTTGGAGTCACGTTACTATTGACAGAAGGCTCATGAGCCAAATAGGGTGGTTTGACGAGAGATTACTGTGTATTGGTGAAGAAGATGGTGACATAGAATGGAGAATAGGTGAGATTACCAATGGTGGCGTGATTAATCAAATGGAACTCCCAGACATCATCAACCATGTTGACCCAGAAAATTGTCTAAAAGATATTCAAGTTGTCAATGGTAAATACGGTAAATTTAATGAAGACTTCATATATAATGTCAAGTATGAAGTTGACCTACAAAACGGAAAACAATACGGTATAAATCCAAGGCCACTCGTTTGTAGAAGCCCTACGCCACCACAACATGTAGTCGAGCCATTCTTCTGGGAAAATAAACACTTACTATAAAAAATAAATGATTCAAGAAATAAATATTGGAAAGAGTAAACTACTAACGCCTAACAACGTTGGTATTCATGTTCAAGAGTATCATAACTATTGCTTGCAAGTTATGTCGGAAACGCTAATTAGGAACGGCGACGAGATAGCGCTTTCTCTAGGTGACATCGGAAACTATGACGCAAATATGCCAACGCTAAAATTTGACGCTCAGTATGAACACACACTGGTCAAGCCAGAGGGTAGATCTGTTGAACAGATAATCTACGGAGATACCGATTTATTATATGGAGAAAAAGGCAAATATCTTGTAAGAATTCCTAATTATAATTATTACTCTGGTCTTGATGGAACGATTGAATACAGCCTGCCAAACATGGCTAATATTGCTACTAATGATGAAGTTAAAGATTATTTAGATACAGCAACGTATGTTGCAGCAACTATATATCCTGACTATGATTTTAATAAAGAAAATAGGGTTCACACAATCGCCCTATATTCTAGTAATCCAAGTGTAAATAGAAATAATTTTGCAAAAGAAACGCAAAACTGTAAAATTCAATATGTAAATAATGCGTTTTCTAAGAAGCAGCTTGCTGATTTATATAATGTATCTAGAATTATGGTTAATGTGCATCAAACTATGCACCATCACACTTTTGAGGAATTAAGGTGCTTGCCAGCTTTAAGCCGTGGTGTTATTATCGTGTCTGAAGACGTACCGCTTAAAGAAAAAATACCCTATCATGAACACATTGTGTGGGCGAGAAGAGATGAGCTAGCAAATAAGCTGCGAGAAGTACAAAACAACTACGAAGATTATCATAAACAAATATTTACAGACGATCTAAAAAATAAACTTTCGTTATTGCATGATGGCAATATTAACAACTTTGAGGGTTTGTATAAAAAACTTAGGAGCAAGAATGGATATTGATTGGAGTTATATGAGTAAGTATACCGACAAGTTTAGAAATGATCCAAGCTGTGGTCATTCCTTTGATGAGGTATATGAACCGTATTTAAAAAACTCAAAAAGGATCTTGGAAGTAGGAACGCAACAGGGCGGATTTATTAAATTTTGCAAGGATCAGCTTGATGACATTTTCTATGTAGGCGCGGATCTTTATGTTCATCCAAAAGCAGGTGCAAACAGTTGGGTAAATTTAGACTCATTTAACCACATGGCAGACAAGTTCTATGTTGGCAATGCCTTTCATGAAGATTTTATTAACTGGGTTGATTCTGAAGGATTAACTAACTCATTTGATCTTGTTATTGATGATGGGCCACATACGGTAGAGTCGCAAGTCTGGTTAATTCAAAGAGCTGATGTTTTACTTGATGAGAACGGTGTTTTTGTTTGCGAAGACGTTGCCGGTATTGATTATGCAAATCAAATTAAAGCTGCTTCTCCATTTCCAGATCAGACAAGGATTTGGGACAACTCAGAAAAGACAGGACGATGGGATGATATCTGCGTAATCATTGACAGGAGGAACGCATGATAGTTCACGCCAATGTGATGATCCAAAATGAAGCACTTATTCTTCCAGAAGTATACAAACAATGGAAAAACTACCCAGTTGATAAATGGGTGTTTTATGACGATAACTCTAGCGATGACACAGTGCAAGTTATTAAGGCGTTATTTGGCGACAAGGCAATTATATTTGAAGGTAAAAGAGAAGAATTTAGTGAAAGTCATAACAGATCTATGATGCTAGAGTTTTCTAGAGGCGACGATGCAGACTTTGTGCTTTCAATAGATGCGGATGAGCTTCTGTCGGCTTCGTGGTTAAATAATTGGGATAGTATATTAAAACAAAACTGTTTATTTGATATAGAATATTATTGGTTTAATGTAGTAGGTAGTGTGAAAAAGATAAGACAAGATCCTATGTACTTATATAACTATAGGACTTTTTTATTACCGATGCAAAAGACTGAACGTTTTGATATGAACCAATACAAATACCACACCCCTAGAACGCCATTTGTAAATCTAAATAAGGCAAGGTCTAATGAAGTTGGCGTAATTCACCTACAAGCAATTAATCGAAGATACTACGCCCTAAAACAATTGTGGTATAAACATTATGAATATCATACTTGGAATCATACGGTAAATTATATTAATCAGCGGTATGATCCAGTTGTTAATAATTTAAACTTTCAAGAGCGCGATACCCCAGAACATATTTACGATGGTATTGACTTTGACGCATCTATTTACGATGAAATTGAAAAAGTCAAGGGATACAAAGCATATATCAAAGATAATTATGTTTCTGAACTTGTGACTTTTGGGAAAGAATTTTTGGAGGATTAAATGAGAGTATTAGTTACTGGTGGAACAGGATTCTTAGGGAAAAATATTCAAGAGCATCTGTCTAAATTCTTGGGTGAAGAATATCGTATCAATCTTATTGGGTCAGAGCCATATGATTTACGATGTCAACGAGCAGTAAAAAAAGCACTAGAATACTATAATCCAGATGTTATAGTTCACGCTGCTGGATCAGTTGGTGGAATTGGTGCTAATCAAGAAAATCCCGGAAAGTTTGCATATGACAATCTTATAATGGGTGCAAATTTGATTGAACGCGCAAGAATTAGGAAGGTGCAAAAGTTTATTTTGCTCGGAACGGTTTGTGCATACCCTAAGCACACACAGACACCATTTAAAGAAGAAAATTTATGGAACGGTTATCCAGAAGAAACCAATGCGCCATACGGTATTGCTAAAAAAACATTAATGAAATTATTACAAACCTACGGCGAGCAATATGGGATGAGGGGTGCAAACCTAATTCCTGTAAATATGTATGGGCCACATGACCATTTTAATTTAACAAGTAGTCATGTTATACCAGCGTTGATTTTGAAGTTTTATAATGCTATCAAGAATGGAGAGCGAGAAGTTAGCGTGTGGGGAACTGGTGCAGCTTCTAGAGAATTTTTGTACGCACCAGACTGTGTAGAAGCAATCGCGCTAGCAATTGAAAACAATGTTAGTCTTGAGCCAATGAATATTGGAACCGGAAAAGAAATCACAATCAATAATCTTGTTAACGAGATTGGCGAACAGATGGGATTTGAAGGTCTTATTAACTGGCAAACAGATAAACCAGACGGGCAACCTCGTAGATGCCTAGATACTACAAAGGCTTATGTAGAGCTTGGGTTTAAAGCAAAAACAGACTTTCAATCTGGTTTGAAAGAAACGATAGAATGGTTTTTACAAAATAATAATCTATAAGGAGATTTTAGTGAGTTTTAATGATATCAAAAAAGCGGTAGCGTCTTATGATGCAGTTGTTGTCGATAGCACCGCAGAGGGAGAAGTAGGTGCAAACGAAGCAGCATCTAATTTTAGCGGAGAGGTATTTGTTTGGAGATCAAAAGACTTGAGGTTTACTCACAGGTCTAACCCAAATGTACTGAAGGTTGTGAACAGTGCAGCAGAATGGAAAGTAGTAGGAGATGTACTTATTGCTTGTAGAAAGCCAAACGTGCTAGAATCTATTCTTGCCCCCGCACCACCACCGCCAGAACCAGAACCAGCCCCACAAAAAGAAGTAGAACCTAAACAGTTCAGTCCGTCAGACAGGTTTAAATTTTGGGAGGGAGAATAATATGAATTTAGGATTTTATGTTGACAGTATGGATGGAAGCAAACGAAACGTAGAAATCTATAACGCACTAAATGAAGCTGTAGACAATAAAGAAGTATCAGATGCTTGCATGTTTTTTAACAATGTAGATCACAATCCAGTACACGTTAGATTTGGTGCTTTCAACGGAACAGATATCTGGCACTTCACCGGAAAATTGATCGCCACCTCGCTCTCGAACGTGGGAAAAGCCCTAGCTTCTATCAATAAATTTGAGCTTTCTTATTTGTATGACCCAGAAGACAAAAATGTTCTTGGGTTGTTGCAACTTGTTGGGAAAGTCAACGTGATTGCTAAAAACGAAGAAGAAGGAAAAGAATTTTACAGATTGACAGGTCACAAGCCTAAAGTATTGAACAGTTTTTCAGTGAAAAATATTTTACAGGTTTTATAATGAATAATCTTGACAAAAGGGTAATCAAGCTGTATAATGAGGATAACCTTAGCACATATGAAATCGCAAAACAGCTTGAAACTTACCCAAATAAAATTAGAAGAATATTGGTTAAGCATGGGTGTGAGCTAAAAGATAAAAGTTCTGCACAAAAAGCAGCCCTTAAATCTGGAAGAAGCTCTCATCCAACCAAAGGTAAAAAAAGAAGCAAAGAAGAGCGCATCATGATTAGCAATAGTTTAGTTAATTATTGGGAAAACATGGGCGACAAGGAAAGAGGTAAAAGAATTAAACAAGCAAAAGAAAACTGGAACAATATGTCAGCAGACCAAAAAGAAAAAATGAGATCAAAAGGTATTGCAGCTATTCGCACTGCTGCAAAAGAGGGATCGAAGCTGGAAAAAATCTTTGAAGCAAGAATTCAAAGTAGTGGTTATCAAGTGAAGATGCACGAGGTAATTATTCCAGCAGAAAATCTAGAAATTGACTTGTACATTCCAGAGTTAAAGACTATAATAGAAGTAGATGGGCCTTCACACTTTTTACCTATCTGGGGAGAGGACAAACTCCAGAAGCAGGTCAATGCTGACCTTAGAAAGAGTGGGGCGTTATTGAGTAAAGGATACGCAGTGATTCGTGTAAAGTCACTGGGACAGGAAAGTTTGGCGAAGCGAGAGCAACTTATCGAAGAAGTTATATCTCATCTTCATAAGATTAGCAATTCGTTCCCGCCTAAATCTAAAAGATTTATTGAGGTTGAATAATGAGCAAAGATGATTTGTTTGAGGGCGTTGAACTAGAAACACCTCAGAATGTTGACACTAGAGTAAAGGACAGGATTGTGACAGAAGGACCAGACCCTACTTCACCAGAATGGAACGAATATGTTCTAAGTTTATTTGACGACAGCGAACTCTATGATGGTCGCCCACTTTGTCATGGACTTAGGCGTGTTGCTGAACTGTTGATGGGAAGAATTGTTAGCAGTAAACCTACTCAAGTGTTTGCTCCAACTGGAGGAGATGAGATTGGTAGGGCTACTGTTATATGGGAAATCATTTTTGAGGACGGTAGTTTATTCAGTGATGTCGCAGACTGCTGGGAGGGTAACACAGACGACGCATTTTGCGTGTTTAACACCGCTACAGCAGCAACGCGAGCAGAAGGGCGTGCTTTAAGAAAAGCCCTTAGAATCAAGACTGTGGCCGCTGAAGAGATGACAAATAAGAACACGGCAAGCATTGTACGTAGTATTAGCCAAACTAAAGCGATGGAAACGACAGAAGGCGAATACAATGACTCTGAAAGGATGACTGACAAACAGGAGAATTTTCTTGATGTTAAGTGTGGTCAAGTCAATGTAAATGTAGAGAAATTGTTCAAGGAAGTATTTGGATTAAATGTAAAAAGGAAGATTACTAAAGGTCAGGCAAGTGATGCCATTAAAAAAGTTAACTTATACCAACAAGAAGAAGAATCTATTCCTGATTCTATCGTTGGCTACTCATCCGATTGGAGGGATTAATGAAGGTAACGTACCAAACACGTAACGGACGTTTAAGCGTTCAGCTTGAGGGCGACTCACAAAAAGATATCTTTGGAGAGATTTGTAAATTTCAAGAAGTCTTTGAAGAAGATGTCTGTGGGAAGTGTGGTTCTGATAATATCAAGTTTGTCGTTAGAAATGTAGACGATAATCTTTATCATGAGCTTAGATGTGAGGGTTGTAAAGCAAAACTAGCTTTTGGTTCTCACAAAAAGGGAGGAGGACTGTTTCCTAAGCGTAAGGATGGAGACACTTGGCTTCCCGACCGTGGTTGGGTTAAATGGAACCCAAAAACTGAGAGAAACGAATAAAAAAAGGCCAGTAGCACACCACTACTGACCTCCTAAGAAGGAGTCGTCGAAAGGCGACTTCTTTTTTATTTAGAATAAGAACCTATCCCACCATCCCTGTGAGGCACCTAAAAAATAAAGGCCGACTAAAGCGCCTCCAATGGCTGCAATACGTCTAACCAACTTGTTACGCCTGATAAAGCCGCACTTACAACTTTCATTATTATGGTCGCATCTTTTAAATAGTGGCATAAATTACTCCTTTTTAAGCAGTGTCAGCGTTGAATAAAATTTTAACATCGAGCGTTCCATTAGCGCCCGCTGTCGCTGTGTCGTAAGGAACAAACTTTAATGAAGTGATGCTGTCCGTCAAAGGATTTGTTCTACCTGCTGGGTAATTACCTGTCATCCAGACATAAGAAACACCGTCTACAAGCTCTGCAATAAGAACATCGTTGTCGTCTGTAAGTTTGCCAGATGGAATAGCGCCACCATTTGAAGACAGCAAGAAGTAACAACCCAATGCTTCACTAGCTGTTTCATAAGCAAAACCTTCAAACTCCAAAGCCGTTGTAACCGCTGGATCTGCGGTCGTAAAGGCTTGACTAAGATTTGCCTCTGCGCTACCGGTTGCAGATACGGTTTCGCTGGTTGCAAGAGTAGCGCCACCTGCTGAATAGGTATTAGCTACTTTAAGTGAATGAACAAAAGCCATAATTTATCTCCTTAAAGATTGATTAAATTATTATAAGTATTCAAGTGTAAAGTAAAGTCCATAATCCGTCTTACTGCCAATAGTATCTGGGGAAGCGCTAATGGCAAGGTACCAGTCATGACGAGTAGCGCGACAAGCATCTCCAGATTGTGAGATCCAGTTTCTATAAATACCATCCAGTTCTGGTAAAGAATCACCAGTAACGGTATTTAACCCACTTGGTCCCGGTCCAGAAGTAACTGCAAGGTCACTCATAGCAGTTCCAGCGCGATATGTTGACCATTCATGAGTGGTCTTAGCGCGATGAGCCAATGGTCCTTTGTTTGCATCATGACCCGCCAGTGCGTGGGGGTGACGAACCTCAAAAATCTGAGTAGTTACACCGCTGGCGTGATTTTCGATATCATTTCTATCAAAAACTCTAAGGCGGCAGTTTTGGACCCTGACACCTTCTTCGTGCGTAAATCGAATATTTAGAGGAGCTGCATAGTTTGGAATACCAGACGTTCCATAATCTGAGCCATTCCAGCTAACACCGCTGTTCTCTTCGACAAAATCAGCGAGAAACTTGGTATTTGACGCTTTTACGCCCGAAGCCGTACCGTTTGAGTTACAGACGAAGGTTGCATCTTGATATTCACCAACAGGAACTGAAATGCCGAAAGCGCCACCAAAAAACCCTAGTCCAGAGCCTTCAGTATGCTCAATCAAAGTAGGATCATCGGTGGCGGCAGCACCAAAGTCGTTAGTATGAAATGTAATTGTAGCCATTAAAAGTTCTCCTTAAAAGGGTTTTGTATATTATTATACACGAAAATTATGATCCAGTAATATCTAGCTGTATGTATTGTTCAAAAGTGTCACGGTCATTAAGCCCGCCATCTGACATTCCGGCCCTGCTACCACTTCTGCCTTGACCACCTCCGCAAGCCCAAGTAAACGAAGTATCGTTGTGAAAATGGAAAAAACAGTCATATTTTCTGTCTGGCGATCTATCTTCACTAGAAATGCCAAATGTACTAAGATTTTCTCCTTGAACCTTACCAAAGGAAGGATTGGTTCCTCCTGCAACCTCAGATGCGGCGGTATTGTCTGGCGGTAGCGATAATCTTTGTTCTCTGGCAATTGCTTTAGGTTTGCTGTCAACGCCCTTTTTTACATGAACTCTACCATTTACAACAAATCCATCAAATCCATTACCAATTCCAGCGACATTTCTTAATCTTAATCCACCAGTGTACGTATTGCTAATACGGTCATCAACGTTAGAAAACAAGGATTCTTGGAGATTGTCTCCCTCGCTGATACATTGTAGACTCATAAAAGTAACTTCTTTCTCGTCATTAAGTGTAACTTGTTGAACTGAGTAAAGAACGTTGTTATTAAGATTGCCAACGATGTCACCAACCTGTGAATTGCTTCCAAGATTAGTCGCTGCAACCAAATATTGAAAATCTTCTGCACTTCCATAATCACTGCCATCTGGTCTTGGTGTCAACAATTGAACATCAACATTTTCGCCAGAAGCGTGCGGGCCACCAACGGTGAAATAACGATATTCGTATGGCAACAATTTACCAAATCTAGTGCAATTTAAGTGGCGATTAGCGGTTGGTAGTAATTGAATATACTCATCATTCTGTTTAAATCCATTCTTCATAATGATGGCATTTTCCGCAAGTGGCACAGGCAGGGTATTTTCTTCACCACTATAGATAGACGGTTCACGAATACCAATCTTGTTTTCAGTGGGGTCAACGTGGTAGGTAAATGAATACTCATCACCAGTATTATTGAGTAATGTGGCCGTATCCGTAGTTTGTAATTGTCTACCGTTATTATCTTCTAAATATCTAGTGTACCATGCGGCAGGATTAGTGTAAACACCCTCTAGATAGGGCAATTCATTAAAGTGATGCACACAGAAATATCTTGGATCATAAATAGTTTGTGTTCGTGGATGTGCATGATAAATAGTAACACTTAGACATGTTGTATTTTCATCGTCATGATTTTTGTCTGGAGCACCACCCCAAGATGGTCTTTGGTATATTGTGAGTGTGCCAGCGGCCCTAACAGCACCAACCAAACCAAGTAAGCCGCCTATAGGTAGCGATATTACATTACCAGCCCCAACAAGTTTACTATATGTATGACTCTTCATCCCAAACTTTTGAATAGTATTGAAGTTGATTTCACTATTAACAGCGACGGTTGTGGTTGCACCTATGACACCAATCATCCCATGCCCTGTACCTCCTTGTAACCACCGCCATTCACCTTCATCGTGAAAATATTGGTCGTGAAGTCTACCGCCATATTGAGGATATTGTTCTAGATATTTACCAAATCCAATTCTCTTGCCATCAAGCCTTCGCTCATTGCCGAAATCCCAAGTTGACTCGACAAAAAGCGGTCCAATATCCCGACTCTCAGCTTGAAGAGTCTGTTGAGAAAGCTGTGCTTTATTTGACTCATTCCACTGATTATTTTGATCGTCTGCTGGATTAATGGTGTAGAAATCCATAGGATTTCTATTACTAACCATAAGACCAAAAGCATGGCAAGCGTGTATTCCTTCATTAATGTCCGTATCTGGGGAGAAAGAGACAAGCTGACCATCTCCGTTTCTTTGTACGATCACGTCGGGAAAATATCCTTTATTCTCAATATCTGTCGCAACTAGGTCTTGAGGTATGGGGATTGTACCCAGCGAATTATTAAACGCCCACGCCAATTCCGTTTTTAATGGTCTAAACATAATACTGTTGGGCTTGGTTGGCTTGAAGCCGAACGCACTTGCTGTTGGATCATGTTCTTCGGGTTTGTAATCGCCGGACTGTTTTACTAGCCACGCAGCGTTATTAAAAGCCTTTTTGACTTCTAATCTAAGGTCTGCATTGTAGAATCCCTGCTCGGCAAACTTATCTAGCCTATGAAGGTTATACAGCGGAGCACCGTAGTCACTGGTTGGTGAAGCGTTGAGAGCTATATCAGCAGGAAGATGTTCTAAGGATTTATTTGTTCCAAGATTGTACTCATAAAACATTGAAGGGTCATATTCGCCTCTACCGTATTTGTGAGGGGTATCAAATGCTTCATCCTCTGGAAATTCTGCATCTGGAAAAACTGTACGAACCCTTTCTACGTCGCTTCTCACCGGCTTGTATACAGAAATTTTACCATTTTGATCCCGGCTAATCCCTTGATCTTCTTCAAATGGGTCAATACCAGAATTAACAATGCCGGGCAATGCATTTCCACCAAAACTATAAAATCCCATATCTTGAAAGATAGGAAGTCCATTAATATAACTTTTAGTAATTTTACCTTCATCATCTGTTACTTCGTTATACGTAGCGTTATATTCACCTCGTTTACTAGGAAATAAAGCACCTGAATTTTGATGTTTAATATTCCAGTTTTTTGATTTACCAGCCGACGCTATAGAGTCGCTAGTATATCCATCTGGGAAAACACAACCAAAGAAGAATCCGGTATAATCGCTCCTCAACTCGCCCTCTTCGTTATCGAAAGAACGACCGGCAGCATCACGGGTGCCAAGGGTGGCAGCTAGAGCGTTCTTTTCCCTAAAGCCAAATAATTGTTCATCCATAAAGTCAAAAGAATCTACCTGACAATAGCCATTATCTATATAAATTAATGGAACGCCAGAAGTGCTAAAGCCGTCGGGATACATGCGGCCAGCAGCATCAGTTGGAACACGACTCGGAACAGCACCGTTCTTTAAATCGTCTCCATAATACATCTTATGAAAAGATCGTTCTACTACTTCTGGGTCAACTTGACTGCCAGTTCTACTGTCGCGGAAATAAAAATCCCAGTTTGTAATAAATTGAGTAAATTCCCACTGACCAGCGAGCTGCGTCTCTACCACTTCTTCTTCTTCTAAATCTTCATCAAGCGATATAGTGTGCCAAATTCCATCTATCTGACTGCACATAACCATATCATCTACTTTAAAACTTTTCTTTGGATTAAAGTTAAATGCGGTCAATTTTTGTTTAGTCTTATCTTCAGCTCGACAATCTGCCGTTTTAGCATAATTTGGTGAATACTGGAAAGGATTACCATTTTGCATTTGGATTGGCATAACGAGACCGCTAGAGGGTGCAAAGTGCAATTCTTCGCTACCGTCGGCTAAATTCGCAGCAATATCAGCGTTTTCAAGGACGGTGATCGCTGGATTGAATACTGATCTAGCGATAGGTGTCACAACCTTAGCGATAATACTAGCCGTTCCACTCTCCCACTTGTTCAAATATGGATTATAGGATAACTTCATCTCAGCAACGGTCTTGTGTGCTGGGTTGTTGTCGTCCGCTGGGGTTGAGTCGCCGTCAGTTCTATCTAGATACTTTCTACCAGTGGCATCCCTTTTGATAAATGCCATGTTCAGGTCTTTGAGGACAGCCTTAGCTTTTGGGGATTTCCTCGGTGGAGAATCAAATAGCGAAAGATAAAACGTAACCCATTCGCGTTTTGGGCACTGGAACCTACCTTCCGCCATCTGCAAATTAAAAATCAGTTCTCCGCTACACTTGATAGCGTGCCCCTTACTAGATTTAATATCACTAAGGAATTCATCCATAGCGAAAAGGTTGGTCTTGTTGAATTCCCACTCAAACAAGTCTTTCCATTGACTTCTAGGTTTCTGTCTTTTTAGATCAATCATGAAGTCATTCATGTTGATTATATTAATGAGCGGTGTGCCATACAAAAAACTATGATCTATTGCGGCTTTAACCGCATCGTCGCGACTGTCTTTCTGCACTTTTAGCGGAACGCCATCAACAACAAATCCAGTCTCGGCATTAACAGCTTTCTTGGGGCAGGTTGCAAGTTCTATGTTATTAAAATCTAAACTTTGGTTTATTTCAAAAAGGTCAAATATTGGTTCTATTTGCCCCCAATTATACGCCGAAGTCATTCCGGTTTCTATTAATTCCCACCGGTCGTATGGCTGTCTAGTCCAAGTGCCAGTGTATTCACTTTTTCTCCAACCCTCCCAAACATACGCTCCACTTGGGTTTTCTTCGTCAACATTTAAAAAGTCGCCCATATCATTAATATATGCACCGGTTTCCTCAAATCCTTCTCTGGGTCGTCTGATAACGTCCCTATTTATATAGTCCCCATCTCTACCTCGTGCGTTGAAGTATGCGTACAGGGTTCCGGTTGTAAAGGTTCCAAGCCCAACTTGATTTAAGTAAACATTGTCAGTTGTAAATTGGTGTGTATTGGATTCAGCGTTTATAAATTCATTTAAATCAAACATTAGTTGTCTCCTTCATTTCCAAGTCCAAAGAATCTTCTAGCGATAGACCCCCTAAATGCGTCATTAGAATTAAAGTCCGGTCCGGGGATTGGGTTCTGGGTAGATGTAATATAGTCAGCGTTTACAATTTCAAAAATGTCGCCCATGTCTACAACCGGCAAAACGCCACCGCCCGGACTTAGTGCATTAATAGTTTGTGCATAATTGTTATAGCTTTCCATACCCCTCATTATTCTTTGCTCTTCAGCTAAACTGGTCTGGCGACCGTCACTAGAAAGAACCATCCTCGATGCAGATTCTCTGTCTACATCGTCAAAGAACGTATCTAAATCTTTTGCCATTTGAAGTATCTTTTTTCCTCCGTTTTCCATAATTCCACCAAGCAAGTCAGAACTGGTTTGTGATTTTCCTAGCCCACGTCTGATTGCATTGTTGTTTTGATCTATAATCTTTTGTCTTTCTCTTGCTATTGTAGCAATATTGTTTTCTTTTTGCTTTTGCAGTTTTCCAAATGAGGATGTATAAAGGTCTAACTTAACAGTTGTTCTAATACTATCTCCAATCTGAACATTGATAGATGTTACAAGTGGACCGCCAGCTTTCAGTGCTTTTGCAAGACCGATACCGCTAGGTGCTGCTGGGTAAACAAATCCGCCACGCTCACTAATCAACAATAAACTATTAGAAAATTCTGCCTGTAGCTTTCCGGCTTCATTCATAAGCTGATAACCGGCAAAGTTCCAAGGTGCAAGGTTTTCATCTTTTAAGAATTCAATCTTACCACCGATGTTGGAATATCTTACTCGATCTGTCGCGTTGATCTTCGTTGCTGACATCCAAGGGCCATAACATCTTTCCCAAGACAATAGTGGTATTGCTACCATGTTTGGATAGATTGGTGATGGCTGGATAAACTGAACTGCGGTTTCGCCCTGATTAAACTTTACACCCTTCAGTGCTTGACGCTGGATACGCTCAATTTCAGTAAGTTGTGCAAGTGAGAAATCTAATTCGTCTTCTTCGCAGTTGATAACGCGATCTGTCTTGTCTGGGAAGCTAGGTTTATTAAAGTCAGTAATCTTAACAACGTCTTGGGTCATCAGGTTCTTGATTTCCACAGTATTATTAACCTGTTGTGGACCATCAGCCCATCTTTGGTCTAGGGTTGTTTCGATTCTGCCCGGAACAGTAATCAGTGCATAGACATGATCTGGGTCTTGATTTCTAACCTTTGTGTCAACAATATAGCCCTTTAAGGTTTCATCCCACTTTCTAACAAAATCTGTGTGCGTAGCTTGTTCACCATCACATCCACCGCCAGATGGAATAGAAAATACTGGATCAATTCTATTTACAACAAATTCGTATGCTGGACAACCATCTTCATCTTTTGTCTCTTTAATGTCTACAGGAGGAGTAGAAATATTTAATTGATATTCTCGTGCAAAAATAAGTTTGCTTTGCTCTTGTAGCTTTGGTGGCATGTAGAATTGCTCATCAATGTCACATTTAACAAACGCGACCGATGGTGGTTGCCTCAATTCTTTTTTGTCTTCGGCCTTTCTTTCTTGCTCTAGATTAAACGAGAAGTCTTGGTCAGGTCTAACATTTGGTAACTGCTGAACAATATCTGGGATGTAATCTATACCATTACTAGCCATAGACTGCTGAGATAAAGATTCTGCTGGAACGTTGGTGAAGTTTAACAAATGGCTATGGTTGTAACGTGCATAGCAACTTATTCTACCCTTGCCACTCATTAACTTTTGAGGATCTTCTGGGATCAAAGCCTGAGATATACCGGTTGGCATCTTGCTATCAGAAACGTTATATAATATCTTTTCTTCTGAATCAATTCTGTGTGGGAACAATGTATAGTTAAAGAATCCCCCCTGTGGCTCTGGCTTGTAATTAAATTCCCACTTCTCATCTATGGGATTGTAATTATTTTTAAGAGCACCATAGGTGAAGTATTCTTCTCCGTGTTTGTTATTTTCAAACCCCTGTAGAGATGGAATATCCTTCTTTGTTCCAGAATCATAAACGTCGATCTTGTAATTAAGATAATGTTTAAATACATCTTCTTCTTTGATAGTGTCTTGAATCTTCTCCATTCTTCTTAGGAACTTCCCTTCTTTAACGACATCTGTTCCAGAGCCGGGAGGCGTAGGGGAAAAACCAAATGGCCCAGCGGCAATGTGTTTGCGCGTTTTATCTGAATCGTAAGTCACGATATCTGGTTGATAAAGTGCGTTGCAGGCTTTGGGAATTTTCACCAAAAACTTTTTACCAAGGTTTTCTTCAGCGACCTTTTTGACAAACTCGTAAACCTTCTTGGCGTTTGCAAGGTGCTGCTTGGCGATTGATGGTAGCATGGCGATCATTGGGTTTTCAGACAGCCCCTCAAGAGTATTCATGGTGTCAGCAATCAAATCTTCACCATCTCTAATTAGTCTATTTCTAATTGCTTCATACTCTTCGGCTGCTTCAACCAGTCTTCCGTATTGCTCGATGTACGCAATATAATCCTCTTGCTCTGCGTAACCACCCTGATCTTCTGGGTGAGATTCTCTCCAATCTTCTTCATAAGTGGTTATTTTGTTGACTAGCAACTTGGCTTTTTGCTCGATAGACTCTGTTCCTATGTGCGAGAACTGAGCAGCACCATTTAATTTATCTCTTAAAAGAGTAGAATTCTTAATGGCTTTTGTTTTTGCGTTGATGATCTTATTTACACCGGCTTCAGGTATTCCGATCTTCTGGGCACGCTTATAATATAGTGGATATCCGTAAGGTGGAGAACATGGGCTAGCTGGCAATCCGTCTTCAGCCATATACGGTCGGTCAGAATCCCATACGCACCGAGGAACCGCGACGGCAAAATCTCTATTCTTTAGTTGATTCAAAATACCAGAGCCAAGCGGGGTATCTTCAGTCAGTCCGGTTTTACCAACAAAATCATCTAGCACATCATTGATTTGATCGTTTTGCAACGATAGTGCTGAAAACGTAGCGTTGTATTCGTCCGTATCTTGAATATATGTTTCATTATATTTAAGCAGGAAGTTCTTCCATCTATCAAATGAGACTAATGCTGCTCTTAATTCTAGTTCTGTAGCCACATAATAGTTACCAACACCGAAAGCGTTTAGCTGAGTTGCGTCTAACAATATCTGCTGATATGCACCCCACCCTCTAGGAATGGATACAGCCTTGCTCTCACCAAGAAAACCATAAAAAGGAATAAGCTGTTGCTTTAAATTAGTTTGCAATAACCACTGATCTCCCTGTAAGATTTCTAATGCTTCTTGACCATCCCCCTCTCTGAGAACTTGAAGTTCATCCCTGTCGTTAGTCGTGTCGAAGTAATACATTTCTACTTCTTGAGCACCAACAACAAACTTGTCAGTAGGAACGTTTGAAAGCTCAAAGCCAACATCTTGATTTTCTATCTCAACGTTCTGGGATTTTAGTTCTGCTAGGTATTCGACGATGGCGCCGTACTTTGGCTGAACACTTCTATCAATTGCATCCAAGCGAATAATTCCAACTATCATCTGGTTAAACTTATTCTCTTTTGCAAGTTTAACATTTTGCTCTTCTAGGAACGCACAGGCCGGATGGTCTATAACTGGCAACAAAGAAACAAATAAATCGTGACTTATGATATCGCAAAGTTCTTGTGCGAATGACAGCATATCTAGCTGGTCAAAGTCCATGAAATACATGTAAGGGATTTTCTCTAGTGGGATTCCACCAAAGTCAACTACGTAGTTAAATCCTCTAAAGTTAATCCTGCCACCAAAACCAGCGTCAATGTATTCTTTCGGTAGGCCACCATAATATTCAAACATGGTAGCCAAACCCTGAGACACGCGATAATAAGGAATACCTTTATCTGTTCTTCTCGACAACCCCTGACCTGTAATTGGGAAGTATCGTGCTATCTTTGCTTGATCTGGATTGTCTAGTGCGACAAGACCGCTAGTAACATCTCTTCCGCCATTGGAAGGAAATTCGTACTGATCGACAATTGGATTTTTTACACCAGAAACACTGGTTTTTGCGTCACCCTCATAAGTAACAACACCAGAACTATCTATAGACTTGGTAAGATATGCTTTATCAATACTGTTGTTGTCCAGCCAGTCTGATAGGTCGTCACTTGGGTCGTACTCTAAGAACCCGTAAACATTAAATAAGTTCTTATTGTTAAAAGTGGTGCCCTGATAATTATTGAACAGTATAACACAATCCGACAGAATTTCTCTTGGGTCAACTACGTTCACGTTATAAAGTGAATGACCGGCTTGGCTAGTGTTTTCGGTATAGCTTTGTAGAATACCGCCAAATACAAAGTGGTTCCATCCTCGAACTTGGTTATTTGGGTTGAGAAGAGAACTTTTATCGACAACGTGAAAAGTGGTATCGGTAGACTTAGCCAAATCTACAAAGTTAAATACAGGAAGTGTGTCGATTGGTTTTTCTAAGGTGTATTCTGGAAACGCCGGATTGTCTGGCAGCGTCTTCCAATTATATGTATCGTCAAATGTTTTTCTCCAAGCCTGCTCTACCGTTGCTGGATTCTTACCAAATTTAAAGAATACCGGAGAGCCCACTGCTGGCGGACGAAACAAATCGTTTTTGCCGTCATGGTATGGATCGTCGCCACTACCTAAAAACAATTGGTCAGATGGATTATACTCATCGTTTACTAAATTAATTGAAACATTAGATACAGAATCTCCAAAGCCAGCACTAATAGAGAAATCACGAATACTAGCACCCAAGAAAGTCTGCTGCGGAAACCCCTCGTTACCAATGGTCCATCCACCAACAGAAAGCGACCCCTGTTGACCTTGTGGTATCACGAAGTTCTGCGGCCATTCAGCACCATAATTCCCTGAAGATGGAACTATGCCCAGATGCGGTGAATTAAAATCAAACATTTCCTCTCCTATTCTTAGTTTTCAACTTTAAACCCAGCGTTGAAATATCCATTCTTATTCGGTTGATAAGTACCATATCTATCATATTCTAAAGCGACGGCGTAATCATCTATAAAATTAATCTCAATTGGTCTAAAATTTATTTCGATATAAGATTTATGATGGATGTAGGAATCCATGACCCTAAACGCCCAGTCTGGCCTTGGCTCTTCCTGTATTGGTCTTGGCTCTTGCGGTCTTATATATTTCTGAAATCTCGCATCAAAACCGCTTGGCTGGTGATAACCAGAACTGAATATGCTACCAGAATTAAGTGGGTATGTTGGATATGTTACAACACCATATTTGTTTACTGCTGGTGGGCTACCAGACCCAATTGCGCTATAATGAAAAATACCAGATTCATAATACCTATCTGACAGGCCAGATGGCTTACTATCTCTGTATGGGTTATGAGTGGAAACAGAGAAAAATGGGTCTTGAGGAGCAGTGGCAAGAACACCACTTCCATTATCTTCCTTAGCATAATCATATTTACTATTGATACCAGACCCAAAATGTCTTTGTCTACCTTGCTGTAGATCAAAAAAGTTGCTCTCACCAGACGGCAAAACCCCAGAAACCAACTGAGCTTGCTGCCCACTAGTTAATGGTAATTGCGGTCCCAGACCGGCGCTAGCAAAATCGCTCCAATCGTGCGTCATTCCTACCTATCCAATTCATATGTAAATGAAACGTTAAAAGAATATGTCCCGTCTTTTGGATTCCAGCTTTCCGATGGGGGAGAGATGAAATACTTTCTAATTCCCGGCTCTCCTGCGGGACTTAGTTCCTTTAGAAGCGTAGCTATCTGAGATGCTGTTGGCTCTACTAGACTTGGCTTCTTGAGGAGCAACGTGTTTCTTCCAGAGCCATATGGCACCTTGGTGTAATCCATAACAAGATTAAGTGAAATATCTCGTCTATACTCAGTTCTGCCGCCAATGTATTGCAACACTGGGCCAGTTCTTCTGCCAAGAACCGGAATCACAGCAAAAACATCTCCGGGATACGTATCATTGACCGATATAGTTTCAGACAAAACACCCGAAATAATATTGGTTGGTCTATTATTAAATGATAATGAGTAAGTTAAATCTCCTGTGAATTCATTGGTTGCTATACTGACTGATGTGGGCTGAGAATTGAGGGCAACAGAAACTAGGTTATCTGCTCGTTTGAACAGGTCGCTAGTTAGGCCAAACTTTCCACTGTTTGACACTTCATTGTATTTCTTGCGGGCATTTGCAAAAGCACCACTTGCTTGATTTACTTCTTCAATATCTACATCAGACAAATAGAATCCACTAGGATTAATCTGCGACAACCCCTTAATAGTTCCATTTATATCGACCTTAACAAATGGGTCGGACGTGCTAGTGCTAGTGGTGGCATTGTACGTCTCTGTGCTGGTTCCACTGGATAGTACCCAGTTCTCGGTCACAGCATAAGAACCCTGAGCTACGTTTATCTGCTCGGTTCTGATGTGGTTGTAACCTTGGTAAGAGTCAACAAGATTAACGGTTCCGCTACCAATAAGCCCTGCGACATTTGGGTAGCTTCCACTGACACTGTTTGACATTCTAGCCTGAACAAAGTCTCTCGCTTGCTCCCAAGCCTCTTTTTCCTCTTCGCCGTTGTGACCATAGTGCTTCTTTCCGGTGGCACTAAGGTTGTGCGATATTCTATATTGTCTAGGATTTAAAACGCTCTCGCCACCGTCTTCGGCCTCAAGAGACCAATCTTCAGAAAAATCTTCAATAAATAGACCAGACTGTGCAACGAAGTCGTCGTAAGAAAAATTAATGCGTGGTTGAAGCTGGCCGCTAACCTGAGTGTATCCTTGGTCAATGAGAGCGTCTGGCTCTACGTCTCCACGAAGCAACACGTCCGCTTCTAGGTTAATTGTATAATCACACCTAGTAACGTACTGACCTTCTGTAAAATCAACGCTGACAACCCTTGGGTTGCAGTAGATGGTTGCTGGGGCATTGTCAAAGATGTCAGTAATGATAAGTGTCTGACCGTCTCTCGCGAATAACGCCCTCAACGCACGCTGTTTGCTTAGAATAGCTGATGCTGGCTTTGTTACCTTCTGACGTGGCGGCCTGTCTCGCTGACTAATGGGCTTGTTGTCAAACTGACCAAACGGGCCAATCTGATCGCCAAGCAAATCCTCTGCGTCCCCAAAAATTTCTAGCAGCGCACCGTTAGCAGGATCAACTGCGAATGGCGTACCTTCGTCTGGTAACATCGTACCAGTTAGAACAATGCTATATGTGACACCAAAATTTCCTACTTTATTTTTATTTATATTTTCAGAAATTTGCACGAAGGGTGTAGGTCTAATCATACACTCTTGAGCTGGATCATTATCATATCTTACTTTAATCGGCATTAGTATCCTCGTATTCTTAATTCTAAGTTATCGGTTGCGATCTGGTTTCCGATAACCAAACTCATTGTTCCGCTAGAGTAACCACTAGGTGCATCTAAGAACAAATCCATGCCTCCGCTAGGAGCATTTAAAACACCAAAATTGTAAAGATTCATATTATTATACACAATTGCAGAAGGATCGCCGGAAAGAAGTAGGTTCATTGAACCTGACTGTTTCACCGGTTCACCATCAATAAATAGCTGCATTGAATCATTGACTTCGATACCATCCTTCAAGACAAATTGCACAGATTCTACATATGGTCGCTGTGCGATATAGCCCTTTAGGGAAGGGTCAAAGCCAGAAACTTCTAGGAAAACCTCTCCACCAGCAGTGGTAGCAACATCCCCAGAAACACGGTAAGTAATAGAATCCCCAGAAGTATTTTGATATACTCTTGTGAATATTGGCTCTTCGTATCCCGGCCCAAATACTTTAACGTCTATCCAGCCACCGCTATTTGGAAGAGAAGGAATTTGCTCTCTTAGCATAGCATCAAACGTATAAGCAGAACCAGCATCAGCTAGTCCGCTAGTTGGATGATTACCGCTGGTAGACCAGTCATGCTTTGGAGCGCCAGCAACCATAGTGTAATCACCGTCGCCCCTAAACGCTCTATCTATAGCGACCGAATATCCAAAGTTGTCATTTTCAGCTCCACTAGAAGTTATCTCGCTAGATACATTAAACAGAGTAGAAGTCCTGTCTTTATACCCTTCAGAAACTATTTTTTGTGCATATTGCCAAGTTTTCTGACGTTGACCAAAATCTGTCATTTCGTTACGGTAGTTAAATACCGCACCATTGTTCAGAATATTAACACCGCTGTCTCCGCCGAACTGATCCACCCTTACGCCAGACCAGCCAAGGTCGTAGTACGAGTGATATGGAATGTCATACTCAGCATTGAAACTTTTTCTCTGGAACGCACTGCTTAGTCCGCTACCATTTAGAGCAACAACGCCGCTGTAGATATGATGATGCAGGGTTTCATAGTCATGATTTGGAGCACCAACAACCGCCATGTCGCAATCAATAGAAACTGATAATCCAAAGTTATCTGATCTCTTGCCGTGATCCAAGATGAAGTCAGGATTATTTTCTATATCAATATTTCTTTGTTTGCTCAGTGCAGTTCTTGGGTCTGGACTGAAATCGTAAACACCAACATTCAAACTGCTTGGTTTTAGCTTGGAGATAAATTCCCAAGGCAAGAATTCTTCAATGATGTTTTCTCCGCTACCAGTTCTGTTAAAGATAAATGCTGCACCGGCACCACCATCTTCTGCGATTCTGATTCCAGAGCCGCTTTCACCGTTTTGGATTTCATGCCACTGAACAATTCCGCTTATACCACTGACTGCTGAATAAGCCTCAAATGCATTGAACGGAGCACCAACAATCAGTTGATCGTCTGTGATATCAATTGAATAACCAAACAAGTCACCAAGACATCCAGAATAATAAACGTCTAAATCTAAGTAATCAGTATTGTTGACCTTCATAAGATCGGTCAATCCGCCACCAATTCCCATATCTAAGATAAAGTCTTTCTTTGCACGCGAACCTAGTAGCTCATCATAATTAGTATAACCACCAAGATAATTATTGATATCTAAGAAGTCACCACTGAATCTTGGGAAAGCATTATGCTTGCTTATGATCTCATTGGTATAGAAATCTTCTTTTCTTTTTTCAATTAATTGCTTGGCGATTATTTCTACTGGTCTATCTAAAGTGGTAGGATTAATCTCATCTTCGTTACCGATATACTTACTAAGCGTCCCGAACGTGCCATTGCCACCATACAAAGGAGAAAGCATATTGCTAACGCCGGATACTGCATAGTATTTAGCTGCACTTCCACGTTCAGGTGCTCTGAGCTTTTGAGCGAATGAGAAGTTTCTGCCCTCGGTAAAGTTTGGACTATCTGGATACAAACTTCTAATAAATTCTTGATTTCCGTTAAGTGCAGAATATCTATAGTGCGGGCATTGACCCTGAAGCATTGTTGAATCACTGATAACAATAATTTTTGATCTTCTAGATCCGGCTGGAAATGCAGAGAAGTTCTCAAATTCTTCTGCTGCTACAACTGGTCCATCTTCAATGACTTCTAGCCCAAGTGTATCACAAGATTCGGTAGGTTCATTGCCCGGACCACAGTAAATATCGCTTTGATGTTTTACAGGTCTAAATTCTCCCGGAATAATACCGCTTTGAGCTGGACGATAAATCCACTTCTGATTACATTCTTCCCATCTCTCTACATATAATCCGCTGCCGCTAGATGAAGGTGTTTGATCGACGGTAATTGGAAGTAAAGCACCAGAGATAGCTAGAAGTCTAGTGGTATACAAAGATCCATCATTTGAAACATCGTCTTCATTAATAAATTCATTAGCAGAAACCTCAACAGTTATAGTTTCTCCCGCCGCACGACCATCAACATAAAGACTCTGTGGCTCAAGTGCATCGGTTGGGAATAGCGTATAATATTGGGCATAACCAAGGGTTCCAGATGTAGGATCTTGGCTAAAATCACTAATGCTTACAAACAATGGATACTTATCTTGATCTGATTCAGACACCCAGTCAAAGAATATTCTATAGCCTGAATCTGGAACAGTGTCAAATTCAAACGACGCAGTGGCGTTAATATCGTATCTAAGAATTGGCGGAACAGAAACGCTTTCGTAAATCGACGGTGGGAACCAAATAATTCTCTCATAGTCACCACCACCAGAAATAGGTATCATTCTTTTTCTGTTGTAAGAAAGAGTGGGACTGTCATATAAGGAGCTAGACTGTTCAGAGAAGTGCAATCCGCTAACAGCGGTTGAATCATTATAAACATTATTGTAAGCATAACCAGCAGGACATCCCTGCATGATGTCATTATCGCTGTTTACTTGCTGTCTATCACCGACAATCTTATCAAATTTAGATTCTTGCTGCGATGATCTCCAAGAGTCAATTTTTCTATCCGGAGATGTTACGTAAGAGCCCAAACTAGGAAGATAGAATGGTCTACTGGAAATATTCAGTCCACTACATAAATAATCGACATTACTTGCTACTTGTCTCATATCGTCTGGATTAGCAGCGTTGTAAGTGATGATTAGACGTTTATCGCCGGTATTCATCCAGTTTTTAATTTGAGCGATTTCTGCATCAGATGGCTTTCCGCTCGGATGGGCAATCCACGCAAAATCTACAAATTCTGTTAAATCAGACGTTTGCTTATTTTCTCGGAAATATCCACCGGTTCCACCTCTAGCAAGTTCTGTCTTTAATTTACTACCTAGACTATGACCGTTATTGTTATCTCCGTTGTAGAAGTACGCATTGTTGAGCGAAGTTCTTCCTGTGAATCCATTAATCTGAATACCGCGAGGGGAAGCAGTTGCGTTACAGCTATCACTAATAAGATTTAGATAAAATTCTGTATTCTTATCGTTATTATCTGTGCCACTATCTATACCGCGAGATGCGTCATCTTCCGACCATTGCGAAGCAATAATGTAAACCCTTGAATTGTTTGGGTCGCCATCGTCTTTCTTGCCGGATTCAGCTACAGCCAACAACCAAGCGTCATAAACTTCTTCAGATTTTACACGATTAAAACCAGTAAGCGCAGGAACGGCACTCGCTTGAATCAGTGCGTCTCTACCATTGATTACTTCTGGATTGAAGAAAGTATCTTGGTCAAAGCTGACAAACGAACCAGCAACTTCTGAGCTTGAATTTTCATAAATATCAAATACTGCACCGTCTATATGGCTATCAGTAAATTCATATCTTGTGCCACCGTTAATAGTCCATGTTCTATATGCATAGATTGGGCATTGCTCCGATGTGAAACCTGAGCTTTCAGGAATAGACCAAGGACGATCAGGAAGTGTTTCAGCGGTTGTTAAAACTGGAACAGGCTCTTTACCCGGATTTCTGAACAAGGTAACTGGTGGCTCCTTGCAGCTTGGAACATATGTTTCAAACAGTGTAGGCCAGTTCATGCTATATCTCAGCGGACCCCCTTGCAGCGATTCACACTCTTGCTGCCACTGCGCCCTGAGATCACCAAGATGTTTAAGTGGGAATTCGCACTTGTTATTTATAACGCCTCCGTTTAGACCTTCTGGACATTCCATATAATCAATGAAATCTTCGTATCCGTCTGCCTCAAGATTGATTCTGATGTCACCAAAACCCTTACCGTAATAATTTTGGGTTCCAATAGTTCTTTCGGTAGAATTTTGTGGTAATAACGATCTTGTTATATTGAACTTATCATTCTCAACATCAAGTATGCTTACGCAACCTTGTAACGAATACTCTCTATTCTTAGCTGGCATAATCTTCATTCTAGAGCCAAGTTTTGACAATATCTTATTAACGATATCGTTAGACTCAGCGTATAGACCATTTTCTTCCCATACTGGGTCATTACCAACAATAACAAGGTTTCTATCACCAAGCGCCAACCAGTTCTTGATATTATCAATAACTTCGTCACTAGCAGCGTCTATCTCTGGAGTGATAATAAATGCCAATCCAGCATCAGCAGGAATTTCTATTTCTGAAAAATCCATCCTACGCCAATCGTGACCCTGATAAGATGTGCTTCCGTCTGCACCAGAAGCAAATACCTGATCCCAAATATCATAATATCCAAGATCACGTTCTGTTTTATGGTATGATCTGTCAAGATTTCCAAACAGTCCAAGCTCAACAACTTTGTCATGAGGGTGATATTTTCTGGATTCAAATACCCGAACAGCGCCAGCATTATTGTAAGATGCCCAAGATACCTCATCGTCTCCCCAAACATTCACATCTTCAAACTGATTGAACGAATCAGTTGGTGCCCCAAATGCAACGATGTCACCTTGGTCGGAAGTCGCTGTGCTCCAGCCAAGTCTTGAACCAGCAGCAAATTCATCTACAAGGAACTTACGAGTACCGATATATTTAATGTCGTCATAACCATAATTATAAATGTTTTCATATGTCTCTGGTAAATTAGCTCCCCAGAAATTCACGTCTGTTCTAAGTTTAAATCTTTCACCAGCATCAAACATATTGTCGTATGTAGACTGTTGAGCGATCTGAGCACCGGAAAGCGCAAGGATATTATCATAATGAGATACAGCGTCATTACGGTTTATGTAAGCAGCAAAATTTCTAACCCGACTGTATACTCGTGCATTTTCTGAGTCTGACCTTTGAAGGATTTTACATGTCTGACTTGGAAGGAAAGGAGAGCCTACAGAAATTATTTCTCCGTTCTGGCTGATCGAAACAGAATGACCAAAGCGATCATTAAATTCTTTGCTGTATGAGTTTCCAAGATACCAATCTTCTAATTCACTGTAAGTGTCTGACTGGTCATTTGGCGAGATAATTTGTTGTATACAGTTCCAATTACCCCTTTCTTTTTCAAAGATATATACCCTACCACCGGAAGCTGGTGGGATCTGGAATTCATTGATGCTGTAATCCTGAGCAAATTCTTGACCAACACCACTTGTGATAAAGTATTGATTAAGTGTTGTGTTGGTGTAAGTAGATGCTAGTCTACCAGAATCAAAAGTATTACTAATTAATGATTGAGTTGCCTGCACCCAACCCTCTGAAACGCCCTGTACGACATTTAGATGGCCGCTTTCTCTTTCTCCGGTAATCTGATTGTAAACACCACTCAGCGACGAATAGGAAAGATAAAAATCTTCAAATTCTTCATAAATGGATTTTTGATTTCCGTCTACGTCCACATAAGAAAGGGCACCTAAAGATGACGAGCTTTGTTCTTGGAACATACCAACAATAGCTGGAATACCACTGTAAAGAACATCGCTTCTTCCGCTTGGGAATAACGAGAAAAATGCGTCATGAATACCACTAACAATATTACTGAATACAACTGGTAATCCAGAATTAAAGTATTGCTGCTCGGTTCCAGCTTGTCCTGCGTCAGAGAATAAGCCAGATCCCTCGGCAATAATTAAATCGTAATCGTCTAAACGTGGTAAGTAAGTGTGTTTAAACCAGCTATCGTTATTAGATGGAATAATTGTTTTTTCTTTATTAGCAAATGCTGGTTCAAAAACTAATATTTTTGTATCTATTTGAGCTTGGAATTCTGCTGGCGTTCCACCGTAAATCTCTTCTGCATACCAAGGTGCCGAGAAGTATTTCCATAGAATATCGTATCGCTTGGCTGACGACGCGATACTATTGATGGATAATGGATTGTAACTAAACTTGTCGGTAAAGACAACTGCGGCAGTTGGAATTCCAGAAGTAACAATGTCTGAGAATTGTCTGCTCCACTTGGCTCTTGGTGCTCCAACCACTACAACTTCTCTATCTCCGCTAGAGCACATGTCTAGAGATTCACCAAACTGACGGCCCTCTTGACCGATCTGCCACTTGACACCAGAAATGGTGAAATCACCAAACGTAAGAAGATTACTAATTGTTCTTTGTGGGTAATCTTTTCTGTACCCAGTAGGCAACATAAGCTGCGTCTCAAGTTCCCACGACGCTTTCTTCCCAGCAACATCTTCTCCACGACGATACAAGAATACAGAACCGGCTCCACTAACATCAATCATCGCTGGTGGGTCCGAGTAAATGTCATAATCTGGAATAGTTTGATTAGGGGCACCGATAGCCATCAAGTCATTCTTGACGGTAACGGCTTTTCCGTAATTAGCTTCTTCGTGTCTACCGGAAGCGATAATGTCTGCCGGATCAACGCAAAGGTTGCTAGAAGGAGGAACACCACAAGCGTCATCGCCAATCAGCTTTACGCCAGAGAATACAAGGTTCTGGTCACAATCTTCTCCGCAGCAACCATCAGAATCCCAAGCTGGTCCGCACATTCCATATTCCCACTCTTCAAAGTTTCTAGGGAGTGAAATTGCTTCAGTTGAACCAGTCTTAATTGTCACAACTGCATCATAAACAATAGAAGGAATAAGACTATCGTATTTTCTAATGCCGTAGTAATTACCGCTATAGCCCGGAGTAACGTTGTCAAACCCTAGAGCACCAGAATTTGTATAAAGTTGATTTGCTCTGAAGATACCGCCATTATTACAGGTTTCTTCTCTCCAAACTGTGCAGTCCGTTACTACGGCCAAGTCAACCGCTTTGCTTGGGCTGTTACCTGTGCAGGTTCCGTAAGCAGCAAAGTCAATCCCTCTGATCTCATTATCAACAGGAACAGAAGCGTAAGCGTCATCGTCTAGATCAATTCCTACCCCATAATCCACATTTGACCACAGTGCGTATGCTGCACCATTGCTGGTGTTTGAGTAGTGAGCAGCAAACAGATTTACGGAAGACGAGGTTTGAATAGGATCATTATAGTTAGTAATATACAGTGGAACAATTGCGGACGGTGTAAGCGGTGCAGAGATGTAAAGCGGCAAAGTAGCATTTCTAAATCGACTTCTTAGCTTAGTAATACCCCTAGTTGTTAGATTTAATACGCCAGAATTATCGTCAGTATCAACATTATTGAAATTATTCCATAGTGCGAGTGGGGTACTTGCATATCCACCTGACGCGCCAATGTTTGTTGCGTAAATGTATAACGGGACATCGCCACTAGCCATCTGGCCGGTTTCACCAAGAATAACCATCGGCAAACCGAAGAATCTATTGGCTGTCTGAGGTGGTTTACCACCGACAATAGCATCAGCTCCCGGACCGCCAGCAGAAGGTTTATCAGTACTAGCACCAGAACCACCTCCAGAGCTACCGCTAGAGCCACTGCTAGAAGTTCCACGCTTCTCATCTCCCGGAGTAGTTCCCGGATCAGCATCATTAGAGGAGTCAAAGTAGCCAATCGTGTATGGCATAGCTAAATTCAAATTACCAGAAGCAAATTCTGGAACTTGACCACTAATATAAAGATCAAGATATTCAACGCCAGACTGAAGCGGCGTAAACAAGTTGAGAGTATCTTGGACGCGAACGGCACCGCTGCTAAACATAAACAAGCCGGAACCAGAAGTGTCATCAAGATTTGACAACGACAGCGGTGTTCCGATGAGTAATGGTAACGTGTCAGCTTCTGGTCTCGCGATTTCACCGCAAACAAGATTAATAAATTCTGTGGCTGGGAATCCACCACTAGCAAACATGTTCATTACGCCAGAATCATCTAATGATAAGATGTTAGCGTCTGCCATTCTAACGTGTGACGAGTGTAGTTCTAATCTTGATTCAAACGCTGGGCCAGAAGGATAAACCAAGTCATATTGAACGAACATATCGTTTACGTCGTCCGAGAAGTAAGTCTCAGTAAATTCTCTTAATCTTGGCTCTTCTGGGAAAATAGCCCACTCTTCTGACACATCAGAAATATCATCATATGTAAATGTACTGTCAAACCTAAAAATGCAGGCCGAAGGCGGAACATAGTGGGCCTTTCTATTCACAAGACCCCAGTTTGGCTCATCAGTATTCCAGTACGGATCTTTGTTCTTAGTGTACAAGCTGACGATCAATCGTGGGCCTTCTGGACCGTCACAATCAGGCCAAATAATATCACCACTAGAATCGTGCTTTATGACACTTTCTACAACCAGTGCCTTTTCTGAGAACTTATAACCAATAGGCAAGCTCTTAGTAACTCTTTTATTTACTGCATAGAAATTATTTGGAACGTCCGTCAAATGGAATCTTAAAAAATCATTTTCTATTTGCGTGTGGTACGCCACGCCGCTATTGACAGCAGATGGAACGGGCAGGTCTGCATTTTGAATGTAGCCAGAACCGTGATGCTTAATATCAAATACAATCTGCTCCATATTTGGCCTAAGTTGCCACTCGTCATAAGCAGATGAGAACATGCAGTTTTGGAAAGCGCCTAAATACCAATCATTATAAGTGTCTTCATTTACTCTATCCCATAACCTGTAGGAATCATTTGAGTAAGATTCATCTGGATCAAAAAACTTGACCCTGCTGTTAATCAAGAAATCTTCTGCTGTTACCTCTCGGAAAGTTTTGTCTGCATTAGATTCTACAATGTTCGTTCCAGATCCATAAATGCCAGACGACCAAGTTGAGACACCAAACTCGCTAACAAGCATGTTCATACCAACACCAGAACCGGCACCAAAACCTAGAACCAGATCAGCATCGGTTGTATTCTTATAGAATGGTCCGCCACTGGCGCGCAAAACTGGGAAGTCGCCTTTCCAGAATTCGTTATCAGTATAAAGTTTAAGACCGCTTGTATTATGATCGTTATATGTTAAAATAACATTGAGTGGGAATTGATATCCACTATAAGGTACGGTATCTAATACTTGAATAATATTACCGACATCATCTTGTGCATATCCACACAAGTAACCACCACTGTAAGCAAGGGCGAAATCTAGCTGCTCTGGCGTGTCCCACTTAGCGAACAAAACGCCGCTCTCAAACAGGTCGTAATTAGCACCGGAGACATTAACATCCGGTGTGAATCTAGCAAAGACAGAGAAACCACTAGCAGTCTCAATGTTACCAAAGTTAATATTCTGTGAATCGCCAGACACTCTAATTACCCTATCAAACGCATCGGCAATCTTTCCGTACATTGGATTACCAACAAACGTAGTTGAGCCATTAGATAGAGAAGTCCAGTCAGTAGTTGTGTAGTTACCGCTAAATCCGGGCATAGCGTCTTGGAATAGCGTGCCGCTCGCGAGCCTCCAACCAAGATTCTGGTAAATCTCTACGTCGCCAACCAACAGACCACTAACAGTTCCATATTCATTATCGCCAAGATGAACAGATTTAACATAACCAGTATCAATATTGTCAAATCTATAATAGCCTGATAAGAATGGGTAGTCTAAAAGAGGATTCTCAAACGCAAACGAGAACTGATCTATATCGTATGGTCCTCTTACCGTACCTTCGCGACCACGCCATCTTCTTGAGTAGTTGGTCTTGACTGTCTCAGGCGAAGCAAACGAGTGGGGCAAACCTTCGATGGTAGAAATTGGACCATATCCAGAGCCAGCATTTAGTATATTATCATATGACTGTCTTCCAGATGGGAACAGTGCGGCTTCTGAACGACCGTCCTGTGTCTTACCAAGTTGCTCACCGCCCTGAGTATACAATTGGACAGCGTTCTGAGGCTTGTATCTAGCACATAGAGAAATCTCACGGATACTAGCCCCACTAGGGAGCGGGAAAATATCTAAGTAAAGATGTTCAAACAAAGAACTTAAACTGTAATTTCTACCCTTGCCAAGAATAACTGATTCATCTATAATAGCTAGTGGAATTTCATATGTCTGGAAATCAGTGCCAGTAACCGTTGGGTATTGTGCTAGCTTGTAGTGATCGTTTCCGCTAGCCTCGTAGTACTGCTCTTTCTGTGAGATAGCTGTACCACCAAGCGATAAATCATTACCATTAGTGTAGAAACCAGAAATAATTGGATATTGACCAACATTAGGAACAAACAAATCGTTCAGCGTTACGCCTGATGGATCTTGTATGAATCCACCCGAAGCAGGTGTAACATTAAGAAGATGGTCGTCACTATAACCAACAACGTCTAAAATGTAATCTCTAGTACCTGCCGCTTTCTTGGCGACGACTTTGAGGGTGAGCGTATCTATATCAATAAACGAAAGATCGGTTCTTATTCTGTCGCCCAGTGTTGTATTCTCGGTGTTAAAGGCACCACTTGGGCTAAACCAGATAGCCTCCGTGTTTTGGTCAAAATCAGAGTTGAACGCACCAAGAGTCACTTCGTCAACACGAGATGGACCGTATGAGAATTTGAGTGTCAACTTGCCAGAATCAGCAATATTGTCACCGCCCATAGAATTGAGTGTAATATAATCTGGCCCGTTATTGGTTAGAATCTTGACTAGTTCTTCTGAGCCACACTTATCGAGGTTGGTAATAGAAGTGTCATACGAACTTTCCCAGACGCTACTAACCGAAGGGTAGATAGTTGTGTCATAAGTAGAAATTGGCATAAAGGACGGAACAATCTGTCGTTCCAGCCTTCTCCCTGTTTCTGGCACCTCTGTGTAGAAAAAGAGAGCATCTTCTGTTCTGTATCCAAACCCGATACCGCCACTATTGCATATTTCAAGGGCAGATATTCTAAAGCCATCCGTAGGATTGATAAAGTTTTGCTCTTGTGTAGAAAGCGGTGAGCCATCCAAAGCCAAGTAGTGATTGCCGCTTACGTCAAAAGTTTCCGGTATAATATAGTTTTCTTCAAAACCTTCACTGAAGCCCTCGGTAAATGCGTCATCAAGTGCTACAGCTCTAATATTAAATGATAAATAATAACCACTGACCTCGTGCATGTGAGGTTGTGATCTTCTGTCCCAATCATAAGTCGATAATACGTTTGTTTCTGGCTTGATAGAGTAAGTTGTAAAGTTTGGATGATCTACGTCTGAATCACCCTTAACAACTAAATCTTCATACTTAATAATAAGGTTTCCAGACGGATCACTCAGTCTAATATTATAGACCGTATACATCGGGGCAATATTAGATTCATAATTTCTAAGGGGAGCAGAAACCCTCATTCTCAAATAAGAATTATCTGGGCGAACATAAAGCTCAGTTAAAGCGCACTTATATTGAAACAGCCCTTCAGTATGAATTGTATTGGGGTGAATGTATGAGTTGGTATCATCCGATAAGAGCGTGGAATCTCCGCGATCTTTTAAAACACCTTGATAAACACCCTCATCAATATATGAGTACAGATTATTTGGGTCGTTAAACACAGCAATAAATGATCCATATCCCGGATCAATATCTAAATCTCCAGAAGGATACAAGACTTGTTGACAATAGTAGTCACTAAATTTGCCATTAACTTTATCTGTATTCGTATTTACAAACTCTCCTTCAGCAGTCAGCTCTCGCGAGATTGCATACTCTGCTAGCATATCTTCTATAACTTCAAACTCACCAACTAGCCCACGGATGCGCACTGGAGACTCGAACAAAGAAAGCGGACCCGAAAGCTCTGAGTCTATTTCTGCTACGGTAGGAAAAGCTCTGGTTCTGGTAATTTCTGGAGGCGTAGTATCTAAATACGTAGTAAACTTAACGGTGTCGCCCTCTTCTATAATTCTATCTATAGAATCGGTACTATTATCATACTCTAGTACAATGCCATTGTTGTCAATGTTTATGATATTATAATAATATGTTTCATCATCATGGGTAATTTGAGCTAATGACTCTGTTGTTATTTCTGGGCAAGCAGAATTAGCAATGATAATTAGATAAAATGGGCCATCGCCACTGACAGTGATAACACTATCGGTACATTCAGACGGTGGTTGCGGTGAAAAGATTTTAGCTTCTGAAGTAACTGTGGCAGAAATGTTTGCTGGACTAGAAACTAGTGTAGCAGATAACTCTCCACCCATAGGGCAGGTGACTGAAGTGCCTTTTACACAAGAACATTCTAAAGATTTTAAGAACAAATCTGACATCCGAAAATTTTCCTTATTAAGCTGTCGGTGGATTTAACACTGAGGAGCTAGTAGTAAACGAGCCGGTATTGTTTATCTTTCCATTTTGAAGTTGTCTTCCAACTTCTGTAAGTAGTTCATTTCTGATTTCTTTCTTCATTGTCTGTAGGAATGAACCACCTTCTATATTAATTGTTACTGGGTCTAATTGAACAGAGAATTTAGTTGTGCTTAACGCTTCAACACTTCTGTTGAATGAGTCAAATATACCCTGTAGTGATGGGATCGCAGACGAGAACGCACCAGTGATAGCGGAAACAAATCCGCCGCCATCATAATATCTAACCGATCCACCACCACTCTTCGCCGTTGGCGAACTTGCACCGCCACCAGAATTCATAGCTTGTAACATTTGTAGGTTATTGCCACGCTGTACCGCAGCGCGATTTACAACAAATTCGCCCGGAGTAAGCATAGCTGGAACGGTATCTGTACCACGAGGAATAAACATTCCTTGGCTGGCATAGACAGTGCCACCTTTTGCAAATCCAGTGGCCCTTTGGTTTGCCTCAGAAGTTTGTCTAAGTGTTCGTGAAAAAGTAACATTAGCAGCTTCAATTGTAGCATCTTGAATTTGAATATTAGACGCTGCAAACTCAGCTTGATCTTGAGCGATACCGCCAAGTTGAGTAGCCAAGCTGCGAATCTCCTTTTGTGCAGCTTGCTCTTCTGGTGTTTGACCAGCAAGAACCCCAGCACTGGTTGAGTCTCTAATTCCAAACGCACCAAGGGTAGCTTCTGCCGCTGCCAGTGTAGCGTCTCCTTGGGTCTGCAAGGCTTTGAATCCAGCACCAAGTGATGAAGCGTCAAACAATGAAGCCAAGCCAGCGTTTCCGGTTTGTAGTGCTGCGGCAGCACCCGCCGCTTCTTGTTGCTGAATAAATCCAGCTACATCACCACTGATTAATTTATCTAATGCAGATTTCTCAGCGGCGTTCTTTTTCTTGATTAATTCTAATTCTTGTTTCCTAGCTTCAATCTGTTGCTGGGTGAGTTTAATCAGGGCTTCTTGTGCTGCTTGGGATTCTGGTCTAATATCTTCTTGTCTGCCCTCTGGACCGCCAAACAAGCCACGCTGTACGATACCCTGTCCAGCACCAAAAATATTAACGAGTGCGGCCTGTTGCTGTGCAAAGAATTGTGTAGAAAGTTGATCTCTAATTCTACTGATATCCTGAGCGGAGCCAGTTGTAGCTTGTACGCCAGCGAGTCCGCCAACAGCGTTGAATTGTGCGACCCTTGCGGCAGAAACAGCGGAAGGATCAACCTTTGGACCACCAAATTGCTCAGAAATCTTAGCAGCTTGTAATTGTATGTCAATAGCTTTGATTTGTGCATTTGCAGCATCTTGTTCCAGCTTTTCTCTTTGAGCATAAAGCTGATTCATTTGCTTGTTGTGGGCAAGTAAAGCCTGAGCACCCTGCTCAAAACCTTTGCTTAACTTACCAACTTCCTGCTGAATATCTAGTACGAATTGACTAATATCAGTGGTTGCTATTGCGTCATCAGATAATGCGTTAACTTTAGCACTGACGGCCTTCCTGATGCGAGGATCATCAACACCCTCTAATAGTGCTGCCTCCAGTTCTCCCTTTCCAGCCGCACCGTTTCTAAACTGTCCAGTGCTAATTCTTTGACCTACGGACCTTGAGAACTCATTCAGGCTTCTAGCAACGCCAGCTTGGCCGGAAATAGCGTCTGCCAAGTCTCCCGCACCAGCGTTTCTAGCGGCACTAACCAGATCGTCTTCAATAGCTGTAATTGCAGCACTAGCATCAATACCAACATTAGTTTTACTAGCTGAAAATGTATTAAAGAATCCTTGAAGTGGGTCAGCACCAGCAGTAATAGTATTGGCAAAAGTTTGTACGGCAACGTTTGCTGAATTGAAAGCACTGGTAATTTTTAAACTTTCAATATTAGCTTTATTTACTTGTTGTAGTGCATCTCTGGTTGCAATAATATCTGCGGCAAACTTTTTCAACTTCTCTGAGTTTTCACCGAGGCCACCAGACATTAGGGCGGCTGCCCTTTGAACATCTTCTAGGCTAGCACCGGCATTGACAAGATTCTGCAAGCTACCCTTTGCTTGAGCAAGGAATTTATCATTTGCTTGCTTTCTTTCTTGATCGGTTGGTAACTCGCTAATCGAATTTCTAAGAGCGTCAAAGCCTTTCTGTTGAGAAGCAACAAACTTGCTTGTGTTAACACTGCCGTCCTCATTATTAAATGCACCTTCAAGAAGCTGTTTATTGGCAAACTCAGTTGCTCCCTGAAGAGCTTCCTGACCAGCTTCAACCTTTGCTCTTCTTCTATTTTCATCTCTTCTTTGCACAAAACCTTCTGAGTCGGTAGCAGCTTCGATAAAGCCAGCCGCAGTAAATACATCGCCAATAGAATTTGCAATACTTTCTTTTTCAGCACTACCGATAGCACCGGAGACATTACCAGCTTTAATCGCTCTATCTTTTTCTCTTCCTTGGAATTGTGCGATCCCAGCGGCTATTTGACCACCAATAGCACCGAGGGCCAAAGCGCCACCAAGACCGGCTGAACCAAGAGAAGCAGCCTTACCAAAGCCCCTTGCTAATTTACCTCCTACACCAAGACCTTTCTTGGCCTCTGATCTTAATCTCTTAACCTCTTTAGTTAATTGCCTAAATCCTGCACCTACAGGTTTAAGAGATGTTGCAAGTCCATAGACACCTCTTGTGACTCTGCCCATGTCGCGAGCCTCTGCTTTTCTCGCTTCATGGCTCCTTTTCATTGCCGAGACTGTGCGACTGACAATGCCCTTACCTCTATCGGTAACATTATTTAAATCTCTTTCTGTGGCGATACGCCTACTGAGAGATTGTCTGGTAGCTTGTTCATTTTTCCTTAGTTTCCTACTATTGTCACTAAGACTATCGTTAGTTTTTTGTAAAGACTGATTTTGTCTTTTCAATACGCTAATTCGATTATCTTCAACAGCAACAATCTGTTTCATCTGTCGTGCATTTGCTTCCAAGGCTCTGAGGCGAGCTTTTTCTGCATCTGTCCCACCACCGCTCTGGCTAACCCCTGAACGCCTTAACCTTCCAGCCTCTCTAGTCGCCGCCTGTTGTGCGTTTAAAGCTAGGGTTCTATTCTTCTCTGCACTAATTAATTTTTTAGAATTATCAAGTAATTTCTTGTTGGTAGCGCTAAGGAATGTTTGGTTATCATCAAGCCTTTTGGTTGCTGTACCGGATTTTTTATAAGCCTGTTCAATCTTCTGTTCTAGAGTGGTACGTTTTTTTAACTCTTTGTTGACTCCATCATCTTCATCGCTATCACCACCACCAGTACCAGCACCACCAGCACCACCTGATTCACTTTGTCTCGCTTCTGCCTCTTGCTTAATCTTATCTGTTGAGTCTTGAAGACCTTTACCAAAACTATTAAAGTATTCTTTAGCTTTTTTGGTGGCAAGAAAAATAACAGCTAATGAGGCTAACGAGCCAATAACGGCATTGATCCCTAATTTAGTCTTACTGAGTTGCTGATCTGCTTCATCGACCGTTCCGCTAAATTGCTCGAATAACGATGCTAGAGTTTGTGCGGCAGCAGATAGGGCAAAAAGAGCCGTTGGATTAAATGCGGAACCAAGAACACCGCCACCACCGGCAAACTTTTGAACACCAACGGCTCCCCCCTTAGCAAACCGAGAAACACCGTCTCGGTTCATTCTAGCAAGGTTGCCGTAACCAATACTTTGTGCGGACTTTTTATTGACGACAAATTCGCCGGGGGTCAGAAGGGCTGGAACGGTATCTCCAGAGCCGGAAATAGAGCCCCCTGCGTTCTTCTTGCGGCTTTTAATTCTTTTCGACGTTGCAGCAGCACTATCTTTAAGAGACGACGCACTAGTAAACGGAATTAATCCAAGTTTTTGTTTTGCAAAATCGGGGAAACTTTTTAATTCTCTTATGGTCTCATTAATGGCTTTGCCAGAAACTTTTGCGGGTTCCGATTCAGTATAAGAGGCTTTAGCATCGACGACAAGCCCTTCTGGAAGTTTGTCATAAATTCTAGCTAAAGTACCCCCAATACCCCCAGCATAGTCAAAGGTTGCATTAGGGTCGCCGCCCGTAAAAGGCGGACCTTTTAGTACTGTTAGAACATCTTCAAAAAGATTACCCCTAGTTCCGGTGTTAATACCTTTTAAAAATTGATCTTGATCTTTCTTTCCTATGCCTTTTGGTTCATCCAAGCCAAGTTTAGCTGCTACTTCTTTAGCCGTACTATTAACAGCTCGAACAATACCAACATTTAAAGAAGTGTTGAAGTCTTCATTTGCTTTTTTGCCAAGACCCTGTCTAAGATATCTATATGGATTTTTAAATGCCCCAGCAAACTTACTTGTCGATTTAGGTTGACCCTTCGTAGTCAAGTCTTTATCAGGTAAAGAATAAGTACCGCGAAGGGCATTAAAAATCTCAAGTGATCGCTTGCTGTCTCCTGATTTTATGGAACCCTTTGAAAGAAGACTCGGCCTGTCTTGTTCTAAAATTGCGACACCAAAAGATGGTTGCTTTTTAATAAGATTATCTACAACGCCGCCCTCTTTAAACCTATTCTGGTTCATCGCCTCTAGTGTGCCAGAACCTAACTTAGCAGCACTACTTTTCTTGATGACAAATTCACCCGGAGTAAGCATAGCCGGTACAGTATCTCTATTCCCAGAGCCGGGAACATAGCCGCCACTATTAAACCCTAGAATTCTACCGCCCGCATTTCTAGTTTGTGCCCCTAGAGCACCCCTAGCACCAGCAGCAAACCTGCCGAGGAAGCCAATCGACTTAAATGCAACCAAGCCCGTTAAAAGTGGTAATAGGGGTTTTAATGCTCGCGTAATTTCAATAAAAGCATTGGCTACACCAAGAAGACTTGCGGTAACAGTTCTGAACGAGCCAGTGTCGGTCAGCTCACGAATCAACGCCAAAAAGTTTTCTCTCGTTGCTTGAATCTGAACACTCAAAGCCTGCTGTGCTGTAACAGCGTCTTTATTTAAGCTGTCGCGACCCTCTTGGGCTACTTTGAGAGCTTCTTCTGCCCTAGCATATTCACGCAAAAGAGGAATAACTTTACCAATCTGACGGAAACCACCAAGTTCTTCAGCGATCTGAACAAAGCGGATATCGCCCTCGCCCAGTTTACCAAATTCTTTACTTAGCAACTCTGCCGCTTTGAGTGGACCAACAAATTTACCGTTCACGTCTGTTAGTTTAACGCCAAGCTCTTCTAGGAACTGAAGCGTAGCTGGACGCTGAATTCTGGTGAAAATGGTACGCAAACCAGTACCAATCGACTCGGCACTTTCACGAGTAGTAGAACGAATACTTGTGAACAACGCAAGCAGTTCGTCTAGATCGCCACCCGCAGATTTAAAAACACCACCAAATCTACGCACAGCATCAATCAAGTCACCAGATTCAACGGCGAACTGACCAGCAACAGCATTGATAGAACCAAGCTGTGCCTCCAAACTACGAACACCAAGCCCAAACTGACTAAGAATAGCAACCGCACCTTCTGCGGTTTTAGTAATATCATCAAACGTAGGAGCCAAAGTGGTTTTTGCTAAAGCCTGAATAGCAACCTTCAAGTCACCAGCTTCAATACCGGCTTGTGCCAAGATTCTAGAAACACTAAGCAGGTCTTTAGAAGAAACACCTAAGCCAACAGATAAGCGTGTTATCTCGTCGGTGAGACCCTTTAGCTCGTTAACCGTCTTACCAGTAACCTGAGCAATCCTGACAAGTTCTCGCTCGAAATCAATAGCTTCGTCAACGGCTCTAGCTAAGTTGTTTGTAAGCAAACTGACAGCCCGACTTGCTACGGTGAACGCAGCAAATCTTCTGGTTGCGAGCGTAAAACTGCGACCAAGGTTTGCAGCAGCATCAGAAGCCCCCTGAGTGCTACGTCTAAGGTCGTCCATTTGTCTCTGAGCTTCCCTGCCGCCACGAACATTCACAGAGACATCAACGCCGCTACGAAGCTGACGTTGAATATCTCGCAGTACTTCACGACCATTAGTAGGGCTACGTAGCTCTATCTGTGCAGTTATATCAAATCTAGGCATTTATAAATCCCTGTTGTATAATAAGACTACACTATCCAATTTTAACTTTCCGTTGTTTGTGCTTCAGTTGCTTTCTTTTTTGTGGCTCTTCTTTTTGCAGGCTTGGCTATGAGATCATTTTCGTATTCAACCATCTCATAATTACCATTTTCGTCCAACTTATTACCATCCAAATCAATTCTGTCACCGTCTTCGTCCACCCTGAAGCCTTCTTCGTCGATTTTATTACCATCAACGTCAACTAGGTGTCCCGTGTTTGGATCAACGAGGCTTAATTCCTCATTAACCAAACCATATTTGGCAAGAAATACATTTTCTGGCAAAGTTTTCTCGAACCCTGCATCAATATTATACACCATTTCTGCAATAATTTGTGCCGCAGCAAAGGCTAGATCATCGGCGCTTCTATTATTATAATCATTAAAGTCTTTATACACCCTTCTGCCGTCTTGGTAAAAAACAGAATGAGCAACCAAATAATCAAATCTCGCGTTATCTGCTAGGTTTTCAGCAGAATTTTCTTCTAAAGAAATTCTCTCAGCAATTAGATCTCTAAGCTCAATCCTTTTCAATCTAATCTGGATAGCTAAATCTCTACCCTCAGAAACTTTAGGTTTTTTTCTTTTATTTGCTGGGCCGCCATAAAGTTCTTTCTCAAGTTTTAAGATTTCTCTTGTGATTAAAACTTCTTGTTCGGCCTTTTCATCCGACCAGCTACCGTTCTGCCTCATAATTTTGGCTAACTGTTTTTTTGTTGGAATCTTGTCGTCCGTACACTCAGTCCAAACTTTAGTTCTGAATCTGTCAGCATTTCTAATAGTTTCGTTGGTTGGTCGAATTACGTAAAAAGCAATTTCCTGACCATCAATTTTAATTGTCCTGTCCACTCTTTTTTTCATCTTAATTCTCCTCTGATTTCTTAACCGGAATTTCCATAGAATATCTTAGCCATTTTACTTCATACTGAGATAGTTCAGCATCTATATTCCTAGACTGTGTGTTTCCCTTATCCAAAATTTCTGATCTAACTTTCTGAAATAAATCATGCATCAATTTTTGCTCAGGTGTAAAATTTTCTCCTTCAGCGGCCCACAAAAATGAAAAATGATCTTCAATAGAAGATAAAGCACCGATCATTGTTGTTTCGACTTTCTTTTTTAAGATTTTAGACAGTCTAACCCTAGAGTCAGTTTTAAACTTGTCTTCTCTCGCTGTCTTGTATTCTGATTGTTTACGAATCAGTTCGCTAAAACCCTCGGACATTATCTTCCTCCAAATTTTCCTTTAAATTGTTCTTTTTGTATGTTTGAAACTTTTAGTTGTTGATCTCTAAAGTCTAAATCTTTAGCTTCTCCCCCTTGTCTTTTAATTGTAGCCATTCTTTCTTTCTTGACCATTTGAGAGCCAAGAGAATTCATATTGTTAATATTGTTTGCATCTTCACGGTTATCAGTCACAATAAATATCTCTTGAGAGTTAGCAATCTTTTGATTAGTCATTTTAGTCTCTAGTTCTGATTTAGCCCTTTCAGACTCGTTCTTCTTCTTCTGTAATATCATCCATCCGTCCAACATGTCATCGTCGTCGATAACCTTCCGCGATGGACAATCCATACTTTCTTGTATGTTGTCATACATCTGTGACCAAATAACAATGTTCTTCTGGTCAATAGTTAGTTCTGTATCTTTATTCGCAAATAGTCTAAGCTGATCTTTTAGCGCCCACAAAGAGGACCACGGATCGTTTCTAGCTAGTTCTCTTATCTGACTGGTTCTAAGCAACTGACTTACCCACTGATAGTATAAATTAGAAGCGTTGTCGTTTGGGAAATCGTAAGGTTCACCATCTTTAATACAGCACCACTCAAATATAGCCATGCTTTTGTCGGTATAAGCTATGCCCTCGCATGTATTACTAAAGTATTCATCTTTTTCTCTTTTTAATTCTTTTGCAAACTTTTCTGCCGCCCTAAGTAAAGACCTAGCCCTTTCTCTTGTTGCTTCTTTGTTTCTTTGTTCAAATATCTCTACCCTTAGCTTATCAGCGTCTTCTTCTGCCGTTTTTAGCTTTTGCTCTTTTTCTGTAGACCATAGCCCACGCTCGATCATCCAATCTTCTACTTCATCTTCAGTTAAAAACCCGTCCGCAACACAACGGTCATAGGACTCCATAAAAACTTCTTGAGCTTCGTATTCCTGTTCTATTGTAGGAGATATAATCTTTAGCTTGGTATCGCCGTCTGATATCCTGTAAAATCCAGACCTAAGTCTAGATATAAAATAATCCCTCTCATAAGGATTCATAAGAACTCTCATTACGGAGGGATTTTTGTATATTCATATTGTATTCCTTTCCACACTTAGCCTCACTCGCTTCCTAAATGCTATCGCAAGGCTAAGGATCTCTTTATCTGGGCTTATACGTCGTATTGACCGCCAGCCAACAAGTTAGCTGGGAATGTGCCTTGACCAATGTCATCAGCGCCATCTTTTAGCCAGTTCCAACCAACATAACCGTTTCTTCGATGTTGAACATCTAAGTCGTTAAAGTTACTATAGCTGTAGGTACAGGAAACGTTTCCTCCACCAGCATCACCTCCACCATACGAGATGCTGCTCAACTTGTTCTTTCCACCCAAGTCCCAAGCATATCCAGCTCTGGTGAGGACGAAAATAACTTCGTTCTGAAGGTTATCTCCAGAGTTCGCGGTATTGTAGAGAGCGGGGTCGCCAGTTTCATATGCTGAGATAAAGTCTCCAGACGATGTAATCGCCTCGATCTCGCAAGTAACTTCGACAGGGAAGGTGGCGGGACGGTAGTATGGATTCTTTCGACCAAGCTCCAAGAGGTCTTCACGAGAGAAGTCAGTGCTGATACTGAGGCTTTGGAGATGAACTCTATTGGTTCCGTCGCTGTTGAGACCGTTAGAGTAACCAGATCCAACAGTGCCCTGAATACTAACAGGCAAGATGGAGCCAGAAATCAGAACGTCTTCACGCTGTTGAATACCACCAGAAGCAAATCCTGCAACGCCAAACTCAGGAGCATCGTTGCCGTCAAAAGCGCCAACAGAGGTCGCCTTCATGCGTCTCGCTGAATCGCTTAGAGTGTTGGTAAGCCATCTCTTATTGTTGCCTACCAAGGTAACGGATTCAGTCATACTACCCTCAACAGGGATCGTATACGAAACACTGGAAATAAACATTCCAGAGCACTCAACTTCAACCTCTGCACCTGATGGCGCATTTCCAGCAACGTTGTTCTCTTCTTCTGGGAAAATGCCGAGGTGAAGCGTACATTGTTCTTTTGCTCTAGCAACTAGACCACTAGCGTCAGTACCGTCAACGCCAGTACTAGCCAAGTGGTAGATCAATGGATATCCATCAAGCACTTTCTCAAGGGTAACTTCAATGTCTGGCGTGCCTTCGATATTCTCATAAATTTCGATTTGGCCCAGCTCAAAAGCCTGCTCTAGATTGAAGTTAGTCGTGATTCCAACGCTTTGCAAGCCGTGGATCATATTCGCGTCCGTAAAGTCGCCTGTCGCGCCCAGTGGCGAAACAGCAACCGATTGGCAAGCGTAGAAAATTCTTTGATTGTCACTCATTGGGAATCTCTCCTATTGATGGAAAAAATATTTTTTCTAGTAAATTATACACAAAAAACCTAAATATTTGATTTAATTAGCTCCGCAGTCATCTTAACTACGCCTCCAAATAGGTCAGATTGAGCCATAATCATATTTTGAACTGATGCCTTGGTTAACCTAATTCTAGCGCCCGCAGAATAATCATTAATTAATTCTGGATACTGTAGGGCGCTTGGAACTGGGGTTCCGTTTTGATTTATAGGAAAAGCACCGCTGACATCAACCTCGTTGCTATCAAACATATAGATATTTTTATCATTTTGAGAAGAAACTATATCTAGTAACAAATTTCTAGTGTAGTCATCTTCCGCGATACAATGAAATAACACATCCATGTATACATATTGACCGCCACCAAGCTGATAACCGCGAAAAGTTCTCTGTGGAACAATTTCAACGGCAATCGCTGGCAACTGTAACCTGCTTTCTGGAGGCGAATCCCATCCGCCCTCACTAATATCTAAAAAATTGGCGGTTGGTTGCATCGTTCTTTTTTGTACTTCTCTTAGCCAAGGAACGTTGTTCGCGTAAACAACATTTATATACTTATAACTAAACTCTGCTTGCACTGTCGATCCAGTGGGGATTGGATTATCAAAAACAACCCTACCGTTAAAATAATCAACATGGTGCGAATAAGTACCAACCCCTGAAGTTGGCTCAAATTGCCCATTTATATACACGCCACTAATTCCGGGGTAATTCCTGTTTGTGCCCACGTTTGGTGTCGCTTTCCCCTCTGGAGTCAAGCCGCTTTGCCAAACCCAGTTTGATCTAAAACCCTCCCAAATCTGCCCAGAAGCATATTGGTCATTTGAGGATAGTCTTAATCTACTGTAGTCTTCACCGTCTGGAGAAGTTTCCCCAAAATCAACATTGTAATAATTACCTTTATCTAGCAGTGCATAGTCAAAATATTCCACCAAGCCATCTTGTATAAGATTGCTCATCGTAGCATCTTCTATACTGTCGATGCCTTTTAGTGGTGAAAAGTTATATCTAGACATTGAACATATCTCGTAATATCGGTACTATCTCTTTTTCTTTATTAGCCAATGCTCTACTGATGAAATTATCTCCCGGAACCCCAGCATACTGAGGTGGAACACGCCAGCCAACACCCGGATTCATTGTTCCGCCACCCGATCTACCAAAACCTTCGGGCGTATAAGTATACCCAGCAACAATAACTGTATTACCTAAATTTAAAAGCCAGTCAAGCCAAGGTAAAACTTTTCCATTTGTCTCTTGTACAACAATACCTTCAGGTATAGCTAAAAGGTTTGCATACGTAACGGGCTGAACTGTGAACTCAACTATAGATCTAATATTCAGCTTTGTGGATAAAGGCTTCACCCTAACATCTACGCTCGCAATAATCCCCTCAATTATAGCTGTGGTTGCAGCAGCAGCCTGTCCGGGATACAGCCCAAACTGCGCATTTAAACTACCCTGTACTCCTTCGCTATTTAACGAAGCAATTTCTGGAGATGCTTTAATCCAACCCGGAATCAATCCTCTCAATCTATTTTCAACCCTCGGCTTATTCTTTCTTAGTGCAGAATTCAACTGTTCTGCAATCGCCTTTTCTGCTTTTTTCTTGAACGAGTTAGCCGTCTCTTTTAGGACAGCCTTGGCTTTTGTCTTCTGTTTTGCCACTACGCCCTCTCCCAAAAGCAACAAAAGTATCTGTTTTGCCTCAAACCCATAGGAAAAGGTTCCCCTAATCTGCTAAACCTATACTCTCTTTGATCCTTAATCTCTTTATGTGCTATCAAGTATTTTGCCCTCATAATTTTATCTAAATCAGAAGCAAAAAATATAGTCTGTATTGCAGTGTCTGGAATAACGATGTCTCCACCAACTTTTACCCAAGCCTTGCTGTCCCAATAAACCTTTAATTTGATATCCTCCAGCTTTTCTACTTCTTTATATACTTTATCTTCTCTCTTATAATTATCGCCACGTTGACGATGTGCGTTTATACTTTTTCTACTAGGAATATTGTTATAAGTATTGGAAATTTCCTCTACTTTTTCTATGTAGACAAGTTGACACACAACACCAAAAATATCATTGATAGTTGAATCAATAATATCATAGTACTTAGTGAAAACCGACTCTGGGATATTGATTGGCATATTAAACCCTATTAGGAAGTTCCGCCGCCGTAGTGCTCATCGAACCTTTCGTCCAATCTAGAAACAATTGTTCCAGATGGTACAAACTGGTTAACATCAGGGTTTCTCTCCTGTGTTTGCCCAGTCTCGAACACCAAAGTGACGATAGAGCCGTTTTGAATTCCTGCCGCAGCAGTCGTTACTGGCCTCATTACATCAGACATTATAATTCTCCAATTTAATTTACTCTCTTAGTTAAAATTAAGGAAGCGAACCAAGTTCTAGGTATTTCCAAGTTAAAGTTCCTTCGCCTTGGCAAAGGATTGCGATTCCTGTATTTGAAGTTGTTTCATAAAGTGCTATTTGTCCAGCCGTAGCTCTTGGTATTACTTGTCCACCACCGGTAAGAATGTCGTTACTAGATTTGCTATTAGCCACTTGAACAAGTAGCTGTCCATTTTTATTAATAATATTTGTATCAAAGTAGGTCGTACCGTACAGGCTTTTTGTTTTCACCAATGATGAAGATTGAGTAGGTAGTGGTCTTAGGTAAAGTGCGGATTTTGTAGTACCGTGAGGTGTTAGATTTAAAGCCGAATTGGTCAAGTTTCCATATAAAGACTGATCCTTATCATTAACCAGACGATAACCGACATGAAGATAAGAATTTTCGATGCCGAGAATATTGTCTCCAATCACAAGCAAATCATCTCTATCGTGGTCGGCCTTGAGATTATCTGTTGTAACATTCCCCGGATTATGAATCATAATAGAATTTGAGCCGACTCTTCCTCGTCCAGCGTTTCTACCTATGTAAACATTTTCATACGATGAGCCGGAAGCGTTTAACCCTGCGTTTTCACCTATATAAATTTCGTAAGAACCAGAAGCAGACTCTTTGCCAGCATCCCAACCAGCCATAACACATCGGTAATTATTGTTTGACCAACTTCCCGCTGAGTGGCCTATGAGTATAGATTGGGAAGTATTTTCAGCGGAAGAGCCTGCAAAGCTGCCGATATTAATTGTGTATTCACTGAGATCTGAAAAATTTCCGGCTCTCCATCCAATATTAATAGTGTCATTATTGCCAGAAGCATAATATCCAGCTTCCCAACCAATTGATATTGAGCGTGGACTTTCAATTAAAGTTCCACCAGCTCGCAAACCAATACACACGGCTTGGGTGGATGATTCGATATTTCCGCCCGCACTATCCCCGATAGAAACATTCTGACGACTATTCCAAGTATTTCTTCCGGCAAGATAACCAACATTTACATTATTATAATTAACAGTGTAGTCATCTCCGCTTGCTAGGGAACCAGCACGATCCCCGATAGAAACATTAGCTGAAAAAGTTTCAGAAAAACCAAACTGAGAAAATGATTCACTTCCGGCGAGTTGACCAATCGTAACATCATAACCATGCTCAATAGCTCCGGAGGCAGCCCCGCTGCCAATTATGACATTTCCTCCAAAGCTGAAAGAGCTATAGGCTTGTTCAGATGTAGATTGGATAACAATGTCATTACTATTGCTGTTAAGATTCAATCTAGCGAGTGAACCAGAACCTTGTGGGTCAAGAATCAAGTGGTCGTCTTGGAAAATAATGCCGCTTGTACCCTTTGTGCCCCCACCAAGCCCAAGTCTTCCAAACTCACCAGATGCCCACTCAGAGATACCACTAATAGCAAATCCACTTGCTGTATTTTCTAGAATCTGGCTGTAATTCCATTCGCCAGACGCTTTGCTCCAGTATTCGTCGGTAAACCCTAGAATAAAGACACCGCTCTCGTTTGTTCCATCTGAGCGGTTTTCAAAGTCAATATTAATACCGCTAACACCAGAAATAGCTAGAACGGAATCATTAACCATTGATTTTGGCGTATTATTTTGCCCACCATTTCCACTAGCTACGGCACTAAAGCTGTAAGTAATGGTTGGGTCATAACCAATAACAAAAATACCAGACCGTTGACCGCCAGCATATCTAGTTTCAAAATCTACATGAACACCGCTAACGCCAGAAAGTAAAACTATATCACCCTGATTGATCGTTGCGGGGTCATTGTTTCGTGCGTCGTAACCACTAGCACCTACATCAAATGTATAAAGAGAATTGGTTATCTGTGGCTGAAGAACACCGGACAATTCACCGGCTGAGATTTGCAAGTATCTACCAATCTGGTCTATTGTAACGCCACTAACACCACTAATTGTAACAGTTTGATCTGTGGTAATATTTTGCCCAACCGACGCACCTAGCTGGTCGTTGCTAAGATACCAACTGGTTCCTGCACCAACGTCAACTGCGGAACCATTCCATTTTAGAGTACCGCCGTCATTATAAAGTTTATTAGTAATGTCTTGTGGGATAACGTCGCTGAATAGAATACCGCCACTAGGATTTACACGGCCGCTAGTTAT
>Ga0213865_10000053_pt1 | contig 65633 bp, 48 predicted proteins | sample PICome_6_FD_160100 | JGI IMG/M metagenome (GOLD analysis project Ga0213865, IMG submission 160100) | Coastal seawater microbial communities near Pivers Island, North Carolina, United States - PICO282 | ecosystem: Environmental > Aquatic > Marine > Coastal | place: USA: North Carolina...
CATAGCAACCCAATCGGTCATCCTTCCCATCGTTTCTTGACTAGCCCCTGCAAAACTTATTGACCAATCGTACTTAGTTGGCTCGAAGATGTCTCCAGTTAACGGGTCAATAAGTGGCTCAGTAAGCGGCATTATCGGATAATTAAGTGCAACCATATCGAAGTTCATGTAGGTTCTAACTGAGACGTTCTCAGGTAGGTTTGCGACGTAAGCCCTAGTCCCGAGGAGGCCTTCTTCTTCACATGCCCAGAGTGCTGCCACAACAGTGTGGTCAAATTCCATTTGTGCAAGTGCTTGTGCCATCTCTAGAGATACTACGGAACCAGAGGTGTCATCGTTTGCTCCTTCGTTTGTGCCTCCACCCGGTGGAGTGAACATGTATGCGATATCGAAGTGACCCCCGATTACTATGTATTCATCGGGATTTACACGACCCCAATTGTAACCTACAATGTTCAGTTGATCAGGATCGTCGGGATATCGAGTTATTTCCACGAAATCAAAGCCCATGTCCCACATTCTTGCTTCCATAGCAACCGCAGCTGCCTCATACGCAGCGCCGCCTTCGTGCAAGGATGCAGAGGCACACCAGCGGTTATTGTACTGAGAAGTCAATAAATCTCCAGTCTCGTATGCTCTACGACCATCTACCAGCATCATTTCTGTGCTGTCTTCTAGTGTAATTGTAGCATTCCAAACTTTGTCGCCGGCTGTGATTTCTAATTGGATATCCATTCTTTCTGAATCCATTACAAGGAAATCAAGTGTCCCTTGTGAAGCAGGGTAGGTCATAGATTCTGCATCACGCAATACGCCAAATTCATCCATGAAGAACAGACCTGGAGAGCGGTTAACCGTCCAATCAACTGTCGAATCTACGGCAATTGACATGTATTGGCCACGAGTAGCACTCGCAACTGCTTCAACCTCTAAGGCAGGAGTGACTGACGCTTCCTCCACGTCTTCACCAAAGCATCCGCTAAATGACGCCAAAAAGAAGGTTAGAACGATGAAGGTTGCACGACGCATATTATCACCAATTACAAGGATCGAGATGGGTTTTTCCTCCCATCATAGGAACTAGGCATTCAGGAACCAGAACTCTTCCATCTTCAAGTTGGTTCTGTTCCATTATCGCCACTAAAGCTCTGCTGGTAGCGACTGCTGTTGAATTTAGAGTATGGACTGCTGCATTGCCTTCAGCGGTTCTGTAACGCATGCGCAATCTGTTTGCCTGATAGTCTGTACAATTTGAACAAGATACGATTTCCTTGAATGCATCTGCGCCTGGTAACCAAGCCTCTAGGTCGTACTTCCTTGCAGCAACAGTTCCCATATCTCCTGTGCAGATGTTTACGACTTCATAGTGCAAGCCAAGTTTGTCCCACAAGTCGACGCAGTTCTGCAATAGTTCTTCGTGATGGTCCCATGATTCATCTGGGTGTGAAATCACGATTTGTTCGATCTTGGTGAATTGATGAACTCTCCAAATTCCACGGTCAGAAAGCCCGTGAGCACCAACTTCTCTGCGGAAACATGCGCTTACGCCTACCATCTTGATTGGAAGTAGGCTGGGTTCGATAACCTCATCCATGTACATCGATGTCAGAGGATGCTCGCTGGTTGCTATCATGTAGAGTGGGTCTGGAGTAATACCATACATCACTGTCTCAAAGTCTGAAAGGTCTGTAACACCCTCATACGCTTGACGGTTCATCATCACTGGGGGTTGAACGAAAGTAAAACCTCTATCCACTAGGAAATCCACTGCATATGTTTGGAGCGCCATCTCAAGGCGCGCTAGGTCTCCTTTTAGGAAGAAAAAGCGACTGCCAGCAATCTTCGCAGCTCTTTCTAAGTCGACCCACTTGTTCATTTCGATTAACTCGTTGTGAGTTCTCGGTTCAAACTCGAACTCAGGTTTATCTCCATGCAGGGAATGCTGAGTGTTGCCTGATTCATCATCACCCACCGGAACTGCGGAGTGGAGCAAATTTGGGATTCTCATTCTTATTTGGTCACGCTCTTCGAGGAGTGAATTCGCTTTGTCATCAAGAGCAGAAATTCTTTCACCCAAGTCTTTGACCTGAGCCATAATTTTGTCAGCTTCTTCCTTGTTTCCGCTCTTCTTAGCTTCTGCAATTCCACGAGCGGCTTGATTGCGCTCTCTTCGACCTTCTTCCATTTCTTTGAGGGCGCCTCTCCATTGTTCATCCAACTCGATGACCTTGTTTATCTTATCATGAGGAATGCCACGCTTATCGTGGTCTCTGCGAATTTTATCCGCTTCATTTCGGAAGAGTTCCATACTTAGCAATCAAATCACCTCAAAACGAAATTCCAAACGAAAACGCTGCGCTTCCAACGAATATCAAGCCACCAATGATGTAACCGAGAATCGCACCACCGTTGAGCAGTGGTAAACCTGCTTGAGGCCTACCTGATGCAACATAGGTCATCAGAATGAAGTAGCCAACCAATCCACCAATTAGTGCTGAAATTCCTACTGCTAAGCCGCTATCTGCGATGTAATTCACACAGGAAATTACCAACATTCCGGGGAATATTACGTCACCTAGACCCATGAACATGGCTTCCTTTGGCTTCTTTCTCTTTACGACCTGCTTTGGCTTATCGTCAACTGATTTGGCCTCAGCAGGGGCTGGTTTTTGCCCCTCGCTTGGACGGATTGAATCCTTCTCATCAAGCATTGAGTAGCCACTCTCCTGTGGAGCAACAAGCAGGATTGGTAGGTTCAAACCAATCATTGTGTCCGCAAGGTCGAGCATATGCTTTGAGCGGTAAACAGCCCATGCGTCATAAATTGCAGCAAGTACCATGAAGATTACAATTAATGTTGGAACGAAAGTCACTCCAAGCATTACAATCACACCAGCGCCAACAAGAACGCCTACTGTGTTGACAATGTACCATTCTGGGCGAATAATGAGTGCTGTCATCAGAAGAATCGATAATCCTAAACCAATCAATAAGGCAGTTGTATCAAATTGAATGCCATACGAATTATACATCGTATCCGGGTCAAATATTCCGCCATCAACTACCATTGAAAGAGCTGGGTCATTTACAAACAGCGGGTCACCCTGTTGCACAGTAGTGATGTTAAACCCGTCTACAAAGAATACTGAGTTTGCGCCCAGTTCATTTTCTATGGTTACGTATTCTATCAATGATTCATAGAACAAACCGTGAATACCATCGCCATCCGAGATCCAAATTTCATTTTCATCACTACTATCGATGTCGAATGAGCCAATATAGGAAATTGGGCCAACGAATGAGTCCCCGCCTTTGAATTTGGACTCCTTTGTGAAGTTTCCATCTTTGTCGTCATCTACAATCCAAGCATCGATTTGGCCGTCTTCATAGCCGGTCATTGCTAACATCTCTGTTTCTTCCCAAGGGCTTGGGATAATGTTGAACGCAGAGATTGGATTTGTAGGTTCTGATACAATAATCCATTCTACATTCGCCTCAGCAAACCAGCCTTCAGGCGGTATACCTGGTTCATTGTATGCCTCCGAATTTTCTTCCAATTCAATCATTAACGCGCCTGCAGGAGTTGCGAATAGTATTGTGTCTGAGTCGATTTGCCTGTTGACCAAACTCCTTCCATCCAATTCTATCGGGGGATAGACCCATTCTGCAATATATCGATGGAAGCCAATATTCTCGTCTGTCTGATTTGTATCGACATATGACTCAGCAAAAATCTCCGACCTTACCACTGTGTTCTTTGCAGTGGTTATGTAGAGTGCTCCTTTGGATTGGCCAACTTCGGCATCAGGGTTTTCAATTACCTCTAAGGCAGTAATGCAGGGACCTATTGCGATTATTTCAGTGGAATTTGTTATTTCTCCATCCCAGTTTTCCAAATCGAAACAAGCATACTTGCTCAAGATTTCACCGCTATCCTTGTCCAAGGTCCAAATCCACTTGTCGTTATTGATTGTGTATCCAAATTCACCTTCAGATACAGCAAACTGGTTCGGTACGCCCGGGAATGCTTCCAACTCAAGACTCCATACTAGAGTGGAGTCCATTGCTCGCTTTGAGACTACGAATGAGTGATTTTCGAATGAATCCCTGTAAATTGGCTCATGAGTTAACATCGAGCCATCTTCTGTGATTGCGTACAACTCCTCATTGATTTCTTCATTTTCTGTAAAAACGAAGGCTTCAGTTTCAATTTCTGGAACAAGTAAAATGTGCGCACCAGGCACGGTTGTGTAGCAAAGTGCAAGGAATAACACGAACAATATGCCGTATTTTATCACGTGTTGGAGATGGTTCTTTGCTAGCCACAATATCATGAAAGTGAATGCGAAAATTGCAATTAATTCAAGCGCAATCCATCGAACCTCGGTGGAGCCCGATTCTCCAAAAGCTTGCAATCCTGCAGCATCAAACCATGGCTGAAGCCAAATTCCCAACAGGATTGTAATAATGAACATGAACGCCATTCCAAGCATGCCCGGTGCCTGTTGAATCATGTTTGCGAGAAGACTGTCTTCCTTTGCCAATTCACGTTCAACGCGCTTGACATGGTCGGTTGCTGCAGACTCTCCCATGCTAGTGCGGAGAATGAGGGTGGTTTTCTAATCATTGGATATACTGGCCCCTACGGGGCCAATGACACAAAGCAATGCCAGAGAGTGGCTTTATGCCTCAAAATCCAAGGGAATGTCACTTGGATTATCGAGAGTAAACGCAGCACTGGAAGCCCTTGGCAGGCCTGATAGAGAGATGGACTGTATCCACGTTGCCGGCTCCAATGGCAAAGGAAGTACGTGCGCTCATTTGGTTGCAGGTTTGGTAAGAGCCGGTTATCGAGTTGGGCTCTTTTCTTCCCCACATCTAATCAGCATTGAGGAAAGAGTCAGAGTTGATGGGAAATCGGTTTCTGCAGACCAGTTCAATAAAGCACTCAACACGGTCAAAGACTTGAATCAAGACTTGACATTCTTCGAAATAACATACCTAGTGGCTCTTCTTGCTTGTAAGGAGGCTGGAGTTTCGATAATGGTATTAGAAACCGGACTCGGCGGGCGCCTTGATGCAACCAGAACCGCTGACGTAGTTGGCTGTCTAGTTACATCTGTTAGCCTTGAACACAGCGACATTCTCGGGGATACCATTGAGCAGGTTGCAAGAGAGAAGGCTGCGATTTGGCGACCAGGTGTGCCGATGCTCATTCGTGACCCGGGGAATGCTAAGGTGCGAAATGCGATGAGAGATGAAGCGATTAGTGCCAAATTTTACACCCCTGAAAAATCAACATTCATGGACGAGGCTGCAGATCTTGCAGAGATGCTTTGTTCAATGATCGGTTATTCATTTGTCAGAAGGCCAATTCGATGGCCAGCGAGAATGCAATACATCCCCGGGAAGCAAAATTACCTACTCGAAGCTGCACACAACCCAAGCGGAATGGAAAGAGTAGTGCCTGAGATTGCCTCAGTATTGCCAAAAAGGTGGTCCTTACTATTCGGATGCTCACCTCAACAGCACATGAGTGAATTTTTACAACCGCTTTTCGACTTGATATTGAATAATCCACCGCTTGAGATCATTACGACTGAACCACAAAACGGTCGCTACCCTGGAGTAAAAGAGCCAATAACGGGCTTGGAGCACATCCCTAGCCCAGTCAAAGCGTTACAATCATTCAGTGAAGATGTGGACCTTATTTTGGTAATAGGTTCCCTATATCTGTGCGGAAATATCCTAGAATACCTTGGTGAAAATGCCGACATACTTTGATGAATGGGAGAGGGTTGGGGTTACCTATGAAGGACAAGCATCTAGAAATTAGAATCGAACAATGTCTTGCCCTCGCAAAAGCAAGTAACTGTCCAAGGCGTAAGTTTGGAGCATTACTTGTTGACCCAGATAGAAACGTTGTGTTGATGGATGGCTACAATGGAGGACCCCGTGGAGGAGGAGATTTGTGTGGCGGTGACGAATGCCTAAGAGACACAATGAATGTCAAATCCGGGACAAGGGTTGAAATCGGGTGCCATCACGCTGAAATGAACCTAATATGCAATGCTGCTGCGAACGGCGTTCCTACCAAAGATGCATGGCTGCTGGTCACAGGCGAACCATGCATGATGTGTGCCAAATTAATCCACCATGCTGGAATTGGTAAGGTCATAATCGTCGATGGAGGCTTTGGCGGGGAAAACGGAATTGGGTATCTAGAGAACCACGGAGTTAACATTCAGAGGACAGATGGGCCCAAAGACCCAAGATTTTAGTCGGTGGTTTGAAATCTTCAAGCACTCTCTTCCGCACATGCAGAACATACGGGTGTTTATGGCCGTAGTTTTGCTTCTCATACCAGGTTGTACTTACCTAGACGATGTGAATGATGGCGATTCTAGAGATAATGCTGAGATAATCGAACCGATTTTTGGGTGCACTGACTCAGGGGCTGAAAATTACGATTCGCAAGCAACAGAAGACGATGGTTCATGTGAATATGAAGAACCAGAACCAGAGCCAGAACCCGTTCTAGGTTGTACTGATGAATCTGCGATGAACTATGATTCAAATGCGACTGAAGATGATGGATCTTGCCAATTCATGGAAACTATTCCTTGCAATGGATTGGTAATTCTATGTCACAGAACCTATGATAGTGTAACTTTCCCTGAAACTCACAACTCTTATTCTACTCATGAGGACAATATCTACTATCCTGCTAGCAATCATAGGACCGGTTTTCAGGCGCAGTGGAATGCTGGAATGAGAGCCTTCATGCTAGATACTCATTATCTGACAACTGCTGACCAAAGCGCTTCTAACGTCAGATTTTGTCATGGAGATTCAGACAGAGGCTTCTCTCCATGCACGTACGGAGCGGTAGACCCTTGGAATTGGCTCAACAAATTAGAATCGGAAATGAACAGCGAGGACAGAGATATCGTCACTCTGCTGATTGAGAACTATGTAGAGCCCGACCATCTCAAAGAAATATTCGATGATGTTGGTCTATCAGAGATGATGTATATTCATGAAATGAATACGGAATGGCCTACGCTAATTGAAATGATAAACTTGGATAAGAGATTGGTCGTATTTTGGGAACAGTCTGCTGATTCCAATCATCCATATTTCCATGATTTCTTGACGCATAGTTGGACTACAAACTACGCTGATGATGATACATCATCTATGGATTGCGAGAAACTTAGAGGGGATGTAAATCAGCCTGTATTTCACATGAATAACTGGTTGAAAAATCAAGCAGGTCTTTCAGACCCGAACAGAGCTGGAGAGGCAAATGACGTTGATTTCATGATAGAGAGGGCGGTTGAATGCATCGATTTACACGGCAAGCGCCCGACCTTTATCGCAGTAGATTGGTGGGAAGAAGGTGACGTTGTAAAAGCCGTTGAAAGGGTTAACCTCATGGAAATCGAGGGAGATTAACCCCAGAATCTTCTGGTTCTAGCATATTCTATCTCTGCATAATGAATTGCTTCCAATAGAGCGTCTTTGTCGCCTCTCTGCACCTTACGCATCAGGCGCTGGCACGTTGCTTCACCTACACCCCTGCCCATTAGTGCAAGAATTGCATCCATTCCACGGTTTGCAACCGCTTGTGCATTCTTCATCATGCGATCTCTGGTTTTCTCTTCATCTGACTTGACCCATTCAATCAACTGTTTTTCGAGACCTTCTCTCGCACATGCCAGCATTTGTCCTTTACACTTGAGACAATATTTAGCATCTGAAATTTCAGGATACCTTGCAACCCTAAATCTACGGATTGATTGGCACCTTAGACAACACAAAACCGCCCTTTCATTCATCAATCTGCCTTCCAGTCTTGCTCGCACTTGTTGATTGTCAAAGTTTGGAAGAAGCAAATCCTTCTCCGACCTGCTTGAGATCCCCAATGGCCCCATAGCTGTCACTTCTAAGCCGATTAATCCAGATTGAATCGCTCGCATCACATCGCTGGCACCGTTTACATCCATTCTTTCATGGAATAATTTCGAAAGTACCTCTACCATAACTGGAGTGCCTCGATATTTCTTCAATAGGGCATGAATGTTGATTTTTCTTGGGTCTACTCCATGGCGTAAAATACCGAATATTTTTGCGATTTGAGCGAATCTCCACCTGACCTCACGTGAGTTTGGAAGAGTTACCGAAAGGACGCCCTCCAAAGCCTCTGGAGGTGTATCACATAACCATTCAATAATCTCTCGAGGAGTTACACCACCCACTTGAAGTGAGATTCTACATGGCTCTACAATCAGTCTACCCCATTTACCAGAGCGTGTACTAGCCATTGCTAGTAGATAGTGTCCTAGAGCTTCATTGATACGGTTACCTTGGCAGGAATTTATCACTATAGCATCACTTCTATCTTCGATGGTGATTAGTCGCTCGCTAGGAATCATCTGTGCAGAAGAGAAATGGCTGCTGATAATGTCTGCTAGCATTCCCTTTGCTTCCCCATTAAGCGGGTAATCATCTAATTTTGAATTTCCTTTCAACAACTCTGCTGGATCGATTTGGCTAATCGTTTCATCCTCCATTAAACCCAAGTCGATTGCAAAAAGCCTGCGTAAACGCCCCGCTTCCCTCGCAACATCAGCAGGAGTTGGTGGCAACTCCCCAACCCACTGAGGTGCATGCCCTTGGTCTGAAACTGGCGCAACCAGCAACTCACTTCGCTCTGGGTCAGCATCCACAACAATCCAAGTACGTCCCGCCATTACGAATCTTCTCTGGCTACCGTCTTGTTCTTCTCCCCCGTCGTTTAGAGACAAAACGAATGCCTCGTCAACGTTACCAAGCGGTTGACGAGTTACAGCATCCCTTACTCTGTATGATTGTTTATCTGGAATCATTGAGAGGTGTTTTGAAACCCACTCTCTGGTTCTTCCCGAACGGCTTAGCCAACCTTCAGCGTATTTTTTTGGAAGTTCGAATTTCAATCTTGAAATGTCCTCAGTGGGCTCTTCGTCAAATGCCAGTTTAGGTTGTTCGGGCAACTCTTTTTTGCTAGAATTCTGCAATTCTTTCCACACATCATGAGGCCATCTGTACCATGGAATTGAACTTGGGTCATCTTCACATCGAATAACCCATCTATCTGCAAGGATTTTCCCTATCGCAATTGTATCACTGCGAGACCAATCCTCGAATTGACAGGCACCAGCAATCGCCTCCGTTATCTCATCAATTGGTAATGCTCCATGGCTATGGACCATCATCACAATCTGGTTAGCGGCAACCGATAACGGTCTATCTCTCCATTCAACCGGCTCTATCTCTCCTGCAATGGCTTTTCTCGCGATTACTGCAGATTCGAAGAGGTCATCACTTTCCCATGAGAGTAAATTACCGCGGCCAATTCCTCCAAGCCTGTGGTCTGCTCTTCCTACTCTTTGCAGCATCCGGTCAACCGAGCGAGGAGAGCGAATCTGTACGATGTGGCTAACGCTACCGACGTCAATTCCTAATTCAAGACTAGATGTACATACCAGCCCTTGCAAATTACCCTCTCTTAGGTCATTTTCCATCTTGGTTCTAGTTTCCTTTGCAAGCGAACCATGATGAACTCCTATTGAGAGATCTGGTGCGATGGCGGTAAGGCGCTGCGAAACTGTTTCTGCACTATTTCTTGAATTGACGAAAACAAGACACGGGTTGTTCTCTGAAATAATGTCTGCAAGACCCCTCAAGGTGGCGTGAGCTCTTGGAGAAATCGCCAATTCAAGTGAACCAACTTCATCTTCTGGCATCTGAATAATTGCATCAACTGATAGTTCTGTTGAACGTGGTGCTATTGCATTAATCGCTTCTGCGTCCTTGGACAACCATTTTGCAACTTGCTCAGGGTTCCCAATAGTTGCAGATAAGCCAATTTTCTGAACCTGCCTCCCAATGAATGACTCAAGGCGTGATATTCCAACCGAAAGTTGCCATCCTCTTTCACCGTCAGCGATTTCGTGCAACTCATCAATCACGACCGCTTGTACTGAGTTGAGCAATTCTCTAAGTTTGGAACCTGTGAACATTAACTGAAATGTCTCAGGTGTGGTAATCATGACGTTTGGAGGATTTCTTACTTGCTTACTCCTTTCCGATTGAGAGGTATCACCGTGTCTAAGGCCCAAACGCATCCCAACCGAACTGGTGATTTCCTCAAGTCTTCTATCCACGTCGCGATTTAGTGCCCGTAATGGTGTAATGTAGAGAATTGACATCCCTTGCCATCCGTTTTTGAGACTGCGGTCTAAAAGTGGCAGCATGGCAGCCATGGTTTTTCCAGAACCGGTTGGGGCGACGATTAGCCTATCTCCACCCGAGGAAATCTCATCCTGAGTGACCTGCTGTACTGGCGTTGGAGTCCATCCACGATCGTCAAGAGCCTTCTGCAAACTCTCGTCGAGTTTAGAGAAGACACCATCGGCCATGCCTGTGGGGCGAAGTCACTGGTTCAAGAGTGCAACGATTTGAGGTTCAGTAATCCTCGTCGTAATCGTCGTCATCATCTTCGTATTCTTCGTCGTCATCCTCTTCCCAGTCTCCCTCTTCTTCCCACTCTTCATTGAAGAGAGATTCGTCGCCGTGAGATATAGCAGTTCTATTTGCAGTGATTCCAATAGCAACTAAGACGATTATCGATAGAATAGAGAATAGCCAAATCAAAGGCTGCTCTCTGATTGAGTCAAACCAACCCATGTAAGAAACGTATACGATCTCGACTTTGTGCTCAGCCGTGTTGTCATCATCATTCACCTCTACAATGACATCATCAGGGTCAACAACTACACGGATTCGGTCAATTCCTTCCTTGGCATTCCATTTAACTGAAACTGGAATCTTCTGGTTAGAGTCGATATTATTCAATGTGACAGAGTCGAATGGAACTATAGCGTCTCCTGCATAGAATGCAACCTTAAACTGGAAGTTGGTTTCTCCTCCGACGTTCAAAACGTCCGCTGTAATTTCTATTTCTTGACCTGGGGCAACGTGGTCATCAGATAATTGGACTGAACCAATCTTCAATTGTGGTCCTACTGCACCTAGTCTTACCCATTGCCTCTCGAAGTCTGTATCATCTGCAGCAATCTCTGCGATTGGGCTTGCCTCAGAGTTCGAGACAACCGGGAATTCATTTCCTGCGGAGTCATATCCTGTAAGGTAGAATCCTACCCAATCGCCTTCGCGAGGAGTGATTCTTCCTCCATCTGTCAAATCGACAGTACCTGTCCAAATCACACTCTGCCCGTCTTGCTGCATTCCGAGAATAGATTGCCCTGCGCCTAATGTGAGAGTTCTACTAGAGTCACGCATGACCCAGTGTACACTTTGTTGCGATCCGGTCATATCGGCGTCTTCAGTTCCAAAGAATTCCACAGGCACTTTTGTTAGGTCAGTTGTTGCTGAAATGTCGATGACATTGAGTGGAGCTACCCTGCTTACAACCCTAGGTGCTGTGTCGTCAACAACAACTCTGAGAGTAGTAGAAACGGTTTGGCCAGTCATGTCTTCGCCTGTTCCTGGAATCCCACCAATCGAAATCAAGCATGTACGGGTAGGCGAGGATCGCAATGATTCTGCGTGTGACAGGGGAACTTCAACAGAGTATTCTCCCAAATCGGATAGTGAACCATCTGACCATATACTCTGTCCGTCGAATACCTCGATTACAATAGATGCATCATTTGGCGCTGGAACATTGCTTCCTTCGTATACTACACGTCCTGTAAATTCTAGCCTGTCATCGTTTCTTACTCTGCTTCCATCCGCAACAAGACCTGTCCTAGGCTCGCTAATATCTTCAACCAAGAATGTTGAAGCATCCAAAACCAAGTCGTTTTCGACAGTAAATGTATGTTCAGAAATGATGTGCCTTGTTGGGAATTCAGATCCTCTTTCTTTGTATTCTAGGGCAAGGTCAGATATTTCCTCATCTGGCCAATCCCAACCCATTGTGAAGTCGAAATCGATCAGTATCAGTGGCATTCCAGATTCATTTGTGGTTTGAACCATGTTCGAGGATGATGCTAACGAGATAAATTCAGAATTACTAGTGAACATGTCAGTTATTCCATAATAGGAAACCCTTTGCTGGTCAACTTTACTATCTGGGCCTTCGAAGTCGAATACCAAATCGATGTACTCGAAATCAATTGCAGTATTCGCATCGATTAATCCTAGAGAAATTGTTTGTTCGGTCCCTGCGAAGATAGGAGCACCGTCATTATGTCCGACCCAGTCAAGTCCAGTGAAAATTGCGGATGAGTCCTTGCGTGTTCTAAACGTTGCATCGTCTGCGTTGAAGCCTGGACCACTTTCCCAAATGTACTCTTGATCGTCGATTACCGTACTGTAATGGAGCGGATTTCCTGCATTGTCACCACCATCCCAGTAGTATGAAACTCTGCCCATATTCGGATTTCTGGAATGATCTATCGTCGTTGTGAAAACCTTACGATCTGCTTCTGTGCTGTTTGTTACAATCTTGTGAGCATACTCACTAGGGTCCGCTTCTCCATTTCGGTTTGCGTCATGGTCTGCCTCAACCCAGTAGTACAAACTCAAATCGGTCGGGTCACCAACAGCGTCAGAAAGTAAGATGCTGATTTCTTGAGCTTCATCTGCGGCTTCATATGCATCATCTTCAGGAGCTGTCGTCAATGCCTCAGGGTGAGTTGCATCAACCTTGTATGTTCTCATCCAGTCTGAATTTGATGCCAGTACCTTGGTGGCATCTCTTTCATTGTAAGTTTGAATTTCGTAAGTCAAACCGCTCTCAACATCAATGTCAGGCATATCAACTGATATGAAAAATGACCCATTTATGTTGGATGTATCTCTCCATGCAGCGTCAACGAAACCGTTCATCGCAATTCTAACATCGAATGCATTGTCCTTTGGCGCATCTGTTGAATCTGCGAACCACATTGCACCTTGGAAGTGCAGAGTCTCTCCTGCTGCGACCCAACTTCCATCCTCTAAGTCGTCGGATGTTACCTCTCCGAAATTGTCGCGAACATTCAGCCAGCCCAATCCAAACGAGTTGTTTACTCTAAGCCCTGAAGTGCTGGAAAGAGGAGTTGGTGAGAAACCAGCGCTGCCGGTTGTATCAGTACAACTTGTAACAAATCTGACATTTTCTTGGTCTGGGAAGTTAGATGTTACATAGAACAACCAATGAATTTCGAGAATTCCATTGTTCAAAACGGACCAAGATGATTGGTCGATTTCAATCCAATCATCCGGGTCGTTTGGCGATGGGAAGATATCACCATCTTGCCATTCAAGAGTCGGAGCACTCGCTGATGGAGAGGCGAGGAAAGAAAGGGTTGCAGATTGAATGTAGTTATTTGCTCCGTCGCCTACAATATGTCTTGTAACGACCTCATATGGCTCGGTTCTCTCATGAAGAATCTCTCCTTCTGGTATGTTGATGTCTAGATTTACCGTGTTGATTGAGTAAGTCACACTGAACCTCTCTAAAACAACAATTCCTGCAGATTGAGATGTGACGTGAACAGGAATGGATACCGAACCAGCTCCAGTGTCTGGAATCAAATCATTGAATTCCTTTACAAATGCTGTACCACCTTGCGTTGTAGTACCTAGTAGTACACCTTGGCTAGTCCATTCGTTTGAACCGTCACCACCGACGTCGATGCCAACACCTTGTGGTGCATTGGAGTGAAGAGCGATTTGCAAATCATTCAACACAGGTGTGTTCGCACCTGTAGATGTGTATCTAACGTAGACGTAAATATACCCTGTAGTCATTGAAACAGTCTTCGTTTCTCCACTGTATTGGAAGGTCTTGGTACTGGTATCTTGGAACTCTACCTGTAATCCTGTACCAGAAGGGGTTGTTGCGTTCCAGTATGCCGTGATTGCAACGGGGGCTGTACCGGAGTAGTAATTTGATCTAAGCTGAATGTATCCACTGGTTTGGTAACTTGTGGAATATGTCAATGCTACAAAGTCGAGTACAGGCGTTTCAGTGGATGTTCCGTTGAGATAAGCCTTCCAAACTATGCTAGAACCAGGAGTCGAGAAAATCAGTTTCTGATTGAACAATCCACTTATCCAGGTAGTTCCACCATCATTCGAAACTTCGAGTTCGATACTAGTATTCGATGGCACGTAGCCTACTAATGCTGAAACTGTAATTTCAGTTACAGTCTTTGTCAGAGATTTTGTAGCGCTAGTGACGACAGAAGAGGTGGAAGTCGGAGTCCTGTGATCGTAGACCGCTCCAGTTCCTTTTCTCTGAATCTTGTTGAGTTTTCCAGAGCAGTATGATGAATAGTGGCACTGATATCCAAATGTGTTGTCGCCAAGTTGATCCATTCCATAGTGCCCACCACCATCGATTTCGACCTTGCCATTTCTCTCCACGAAAATACCATTCATAGTGAAGTGGTTATGGTATCCGTAATCTCTGTAGTATTCGTTAGTGATGATCTTAGGCAAATCGACGATTAATCCGCTTGATTGTGTATTTGATGTACCAAGGGCTTCACGTGTTCCAAGTAACCAAGTACCGTTCACACTAGACGGATTGCTTGGGTTGACCTCGTACAAATAACGGTTGTAATTTGGATAAACTGACTCGTACATTAACAAAAACATACGTCCAGAATCTTCGTCAATATCGACTCCCATTGGGTAATAGTTTCCAGAATAGGAGTACGTACCTAGACAGTTCCAAGCACCAGTGGTTTGCGAAACCGACCACTTAACTAAAATTCTGTAACTGTACGAAACGGTCCAAACATTCCCATTGCCATCACTCTCTGCATCGTATGTCGAGTATAGTGGAGTACTGTATGAAGCACACGTTCCAACTGAAGCTGTTCCAATGTATGCTCCAGTTGTTGCGTTATAGCGCTTCATTGTCGGTGTTGTGTAGACGGAGGTACTCGTGTATGTAGCGGAAACGTACTCATCTCCGTTCGCAATTACGAATCCTCGATAACTAGAAGTTGAAGTTGTCAATGAAATTGAGGACTGAGTCTTTGTGGTTCCAATGAAGCCCTGGTCGCCATTCGCAGCGAAACCTCCGGTGCTGTTTACAATACCCCCAGTTGAAGTTCCCGATGTTGACCTATCCAGTCCGTTTACATCTTCTGTTGGATTTCCTACCAATTTTACTTGGTCATTACCAACCTCAAGATTTTCTCTGCTTCCGTATGCAAAACCGGGTGGAGTACCGCTCCAAGTCCCTGTTCCTGCTCCACCGAAGTCAGAATTTGTTGTCATGTTACCCCAAGCCGTTGAGGATGGTTCACCTGCAATATCGAATGTTGCAGAAGATACTTCCGCACCATAAGGGAATGTCAAGTTCCCTGCAAAACCATCTCCAGTACCAGTAAAGGTATGCGTGTATGAGGTTGAACCATCGGAGAATTGAGTCTCAGTAACATCTGCAGCAGCAAACGGAGACATCAATGATGTAAAGAAAATAAGAGTTAGAAATAGTGATTTTTTCATCTGAGAACCGCCTCTTCGCCTCATGGGCCTTCGGCCCACGGGGGTTCATCCTTTTTGAACAATGCTCCATGCAGTCACTTTTTGTGGATACCAAAAATCGAATAATAAGACTAGCCTAGGATAACTCGGCGAGAGACATGGGTTGGTGGGATAATCAATACGGGAATCAACTAAGAATTTCAGGAACTGGTACATTTGCTTCTGCCCTGTTAACAACTCTATCAGCGGCTCAGTTGATGTTCCTCCAGGACAATGCAGATTTCTCAGAATACACTGGAATTGCAATTGTACTTATCGTAGTTGGTGGAATTGGGCTCGCAGTTTCCGCTCCTGCATTCCTCAACCTTAGTGCGAGAGCAAATACACTTGACATGATCATGACAAAAACCTCGATGTCTGAACTACGCAAACTCAAACCCGATGGCGATGAAGCCGCTCGAATATTAGGCGGCGGACACCTAGAAGCATGGAATGCATTCCTTCAAGAGAAGGGATTGAAGAAGCGCTGATTACTGGGTTATTCCGATGAGCGAACACGACCCCACCAGAACTCTGCTTCGCGAATTGGTTTTGGCTGCTGGAATGATTTCGCTGTTAGTTCTTGCAATGTGGGCCCATACAGGCTCAATGCCGCCGCTGGTTGTCGTTGAATCTAATTCGATGCAACACGATGCAGGGGGCGAAGTCGGAACTATCGATGCGGGAGACTTAGTATTGGTCCATTCCCCCAATGACAATCGAATTATCAGCTTCGCAGAAGCAACTGACAAAGATTCACCATACTATGGATACGAGTCCCTTGGGATGGAAGGTGACGTCATAATTTACGAGAGAAATGGGGAAAGTGAAAGCACTCCAATCATCCATAGAGCCCTCTGCGAGATAGAAATCGGTGCAAGTACAGCACCGAATTCGGAAAACAAGTGTGATGCCGGTGTTTTGTGGGATGGTTTGTGCATCATTTCTTGGACAGTGCCCGGAACAGACCAAATCAGAGTAGAAAAAATCAATCTGATTTTTGATGGAGAGCAAGTAGGAAAATACTCGTGTGGCGGGGCAGCTGCACAGCATGGCTCGGTGTGGTACAGCGTTGAAAACTACACACCAATGAACCCAGGATACATCACATTGGGTGACAACAACGACTGCAATGATGACCAAGCTGTGTTCGAATTCGCTCAGGGCCTCAATTCAATCCACAGTGGAATGATTAGGCCTGTGCAAGAAGATTGGGTAATCGGAATATCCGGTGCGGAAATACCTTGGTTGGGAACAGTTAAGTTGATGGTAAGTGGAGGAGATTCTCCGGGTGTTAGCCAAGTCCCTGGTGCATCATTTGTTTACTTGATCGTGTTTGTAATCGTAGTGCTGCTACTACCAGTGATAATTGACCCAACAATAAACAGTATTTTGCGAAGATCACCTGAAGCAATCGAGGCAGAAAGAGAAGCCGTGTTTGCAAAGATTTACTCTTCTGAAGAAGAATGATTCAATTGGGTCCCTGCGAGTTTGTAATCAGCACTGTCAAGTCTGAACTCGACGTACTGAACTTCATCTGCTACTTCATTCAGGTTTGCTTGATTTAGCATTCTCTCAATTCTATCTCTGCTTCTCAACAGTGTAGAAATTCTCTGAGACCTTGTCTTGGGAATTCCCGATTCACCACGAATTTCGGTTAACCATCCCTCAAGAAGACTTGAAGCCCAATCAGGAGAACGGATTAATTCGGGAGCGAGCAATATTTCCTTTGTGCGATGTTTGAATCTAACAAACCCATCTGGCATTCTCCTGGTTTGAATTGAATTTGGTTGCCATTGTCCTTCTCGGATAATGAGTGAGTCCTCTTCAATAATTTCACCCTCATCATTAGACAGACTCAGTATTGCAACCTTGTCAGAAAGTCGGACGAAAATCTGTACAAAATCATCTTCCTGCGCCCATACAGAGGTCTCTGTTGACTTTTCTCCGAATGCCTCGGTAACCCATGAGTTCACCTCATGACCAACTGCGTCCATGAAGCGCCTAGGGGGATGTTGTTGAAGAACTAAGCGACATCGGGTTGAAGTGTAATCAGTGTTTCGCAGAGCCATGGCAAGCGGTTTTCTTTCCATCCAAATCGGGTGGACTGAGGTATTCCTCGCTGTTTTGCTATGGTATATGCTGCTTAGGCATTGGGAAAACTCTGGGAAACTAGACCAGTGGAACGCGTCTCGCATTTTCTTTGGAATGGTCTTGATGGTTAGAACGGGAAAAGGCAAAGACACTCTTGAAAAGGTATCGAAACCAAGGAAATTTTGGAGAGCATACGGTGAGTTGTCACTATGGGTCTGCTGGGGTGCGATGTTCTTTGTAGCAGCTGGAATCATTCTCGCAATAGTCTCTGCTGTTATCTACGGAAATCAGGCTGAAGCAAGGCCTGTGTCAGAATTAGTGGCAATTCCAGGATTGAGTCCGATTATCCCACTTGGGTGGGGAGTTATTGCATTCGTTGTTTGTCTAGTAATTCATGAGTTTGGTCACGGAATACAAGCACGCGCCCACGGAATGCGCGTTCGAAATTTCGGACTATTGATGGCAGGACCCCTTCCTCTCGGAGCATTCGCTGAGCCAGAGTACAACGAAATTGTAAACTCACCGCGCAGAGAAAGGCAGCGAATGTTTGCGGCAGGACCTGCTACTAACATATTCGCAGCATTCATTCTAATCGTGCTCCTCGGACAGGTCGCAGGTCAATTTTCAGCTGCTGACCCTGGAGTTCATTCAAGTCAAATTATTGTAGAATCGGGTGCTGATGAGGCGGGTTTGGAGGCTTGGGACGTAATTACCTCAATCAACGGAACTGAAATCTCAACATCAGATGATTTTGCTGATTTAATGGAAGACCTTTCTGCAGGTCAAATCGTTCCAATGGAAGTCGTAAGATACAAGGATGGAAGTGAGGAAACACTGATGGTTAATCTCACAGATAAATACGAGTATTATCTGGAATTAGGCTATGAGGAAGACTTGCTAGATTCCATGGGTATCAAGCGAGGTGATGCTTTCCTTGGCGTGCAAAACCTAGCCGGTGGAACTGCGGGAGTTGACAGACTTGCTGGCTGGGCTCACCCTGACTTTGAAACAAGTCCACTCGGTTACATTATCAGCGTTCCAATCAACACATTGCAGATTTTGATTACTCCCTTCGAGTATCAAGGAGTGGCAATTCACCCTGCACAAGAAGAAATGCTTGATTCTGGCGATGGTTGGCTTGCTAGCACAATTGGCCTGAGCGGTTTGCTATTCTTGATCAATCTGTTATTCTGGTTAATTTGGGTAAATATACTACTTGGATTCACCAATTTATTCCCAATGATACCGTTTGATGGCGGACATTTGTTCAAGGACATAGTCCACGGAATAATGACAGGTATCCGAAACATCGGAAAGAAGACTGGATTGTACAAACTCCACCCTCTTTGGGTAGAGCACGTAACTCGAAAGGCATCGTCTCTGAGTTCACTGCTTCTTCTTGTGGCTTTGGTATTCCTCATAGGTGCACCATATCTGTGATGCGCATCTGAGAATCTTCTTTTGGCTTCTCAATTTCATAATCAACTGATTTCGCCCTTTTGTTCAATGAATCTACAAGATTGCCGCCTTCCGTTCTGCATACGAGTGCGAGGAACTTGTGAAGTGGCATACCTTGTTCCCAGTCTAAGAATGGCTTACCATTCCTAGTTTTAGGAAGAGGAGGAATCCTGCGAGTCAGCATACCAAGCCTGCCGCTTAATTTGCCAACTTCAACTCTGAATATTCGCCAAGAATCTCCTCTAACGCCCTTTAGCCTAAATGCGTACAACGGCATTAAGTCACATCTCTGACCTTCGTAAATCATTGCTTGATATTGGTCCCAAGTTCTACCTGATAGATACAATTTGGATTTCTTTGAAGTTTTGACCTCGATTGGGAAACACAAATCTCCTCTCAGTGCCAATAAATCACCACTTCCTTCCATTCCAGAACCTGCGGCCCTTACAACAAGAAATGGTCTGTCAATGACTTGTCTGGTCATAGCTTTGGCAACAGAGTCGCATGACCTTGTAACCGCGTCAACTCCTTTGGGGATACCTGCTAGAACCGCCCTTAGTTCTCTCTCATATTGACCTGTCACGTTTCTTAATCTATGTCAATCGCTTTTGATTATATCGCTGATTACGCGTCAAATTGATGCATGAGTGACTGCTGCGAGGTATGTGCGCAGGATTGCGGTTAGGACCGATGATTTCCGACTTTCTTTCCATCTGATGAGGGAGTTGAAAAGGAGGAAATGCGATTTTATCATGCTTGGAACTGGTGACGAATGGGATGGTATTCTTATTACCTCACCTGAAGAGGTGCACGAAGGACACATTCCGGCAACCGAAGACACGGTTGAAATCGCCGTCGAGAGAGCAATTCAAGCATCAAGAGGCCTAGATTCCGCTGTACAGTTAGTTTTCGGAATAGATCCTGGACCTAGACCTGGAATCGCATGGCTAGCCGATGGAATCGTAGTGGGGAGTGCTCAATTAGAGCAAATCGAATTAGTAGCAGACCACATAACTGGTCTTGCCTCAGCGGTTAAGCATCAAAGGATGTGCGTGAAAGTAGGGGACGGAGCCCCCCTATTGCGTGATAGGATAATCAATCAATTGATTTTGAGAGGTATAGAAACCCTTCAGGTTAGCGAGTACAAGACAAGTTCTGGTTCCCGAAAGAAAACGCATCTTCATGCGGCAACTCGAATTGCATTAATGGGCGGAAATCGAATTTATTCTGTAAGAGAACTAAACCCAACTGACGGTGACCTAAGGGAGATTAAGAGGCAATCTCGAATTCAGAGTTCAGGTAATTTGACAATTTCCACAGAATTAGCAAGAAGAGTTGCTTGTGGCGAGTTATCGTTAGACGAGGCGATTAAGATAGCCTAACCCTGTATTTTTCTCTTCCCTTGGAATAGAGCGTAATTACTCCACTGGATGAAACACAAATTGCAATCGCATCGGCTAGTTGGCTGATTGCCCTTGCAGCCAAATGTCTTCCACCCTCGCCTGATTTTGGATTAATTCCTGATGGAACTTGGACGTAGCGACCTGCGTCGCTTGCAATCCCCTTTGAATTGAATAGAATGGCTCCATCTAGCCACGCGAATTCTGCTAACGTTTCGTGATTATTTTGTACAGTCACATCTCTCTTTGAATCTGAATGTCCTTTGAATGGGTTGAGCACAATTGCTGTTGTATATCTCCTCAACTTTGGTACAGAACCAATTGCGAATAATGCTCCAACTGCGTGACCTTCCCTGCCACGTCCCCCGATTTGTCTAGCTAATTCCATCACCCTTGCTAGAACTTCAATGTCAACTCCATGCTCGTTTGCAATTATTGCTAATTTGTTTGATGCGAGTGAATTTGCTTCGATTACAACAATTCCATTCATTGGTTCTGCCATAATTGCGAGTATTCTATCGCTAGAGTTGAATCTACCCTCTCCCAAGCCCTGCAATACTATGTCGTGAAGATTGTTGAGAACAGAGAGTCCTTGTGAGGATAGTGAATCCTCAAGAATTTCAACATCTAAACCCAATTCTGTGAGATTCTCTCTAACCTTAGCTGATGATGTCAAGGTTACCAAACGTAATTTTTTGGGCAGTACCTCTCGAATTTTTTTTGCTGTTATCGAACTGTTTGAAAGTAAGACTGCGACTGAAAAATCAGAGCGTTCTCCCTCTATTGCCGATGCTACCATTTTTGGCAGGTCGACCAAATTAACACCTCATGCCATTGTTGTGTCAATACCAGGGAGTTGGTCTTCAGATTCCCTGTATACTGTACGCATGTTGTTGATGAAATTCCTCTCTTTTACAACAATATTGTATTCCTTTATTCCAGGGTCTTCCTCTCCATCCATGATGCTGAGTAATGTTTCTAGAGTCAATCTAGCACCTTCGCGGTGAGGATATGCAAAGACGCCCATGGATAATGGTGGAGCCATGATCACGCTAACGTCTTTCATTTCGCTAAGTGTATCAAACAGATTGTGATATGCTTGTGGTAGCAAATCTCGCCTAGATTCATCTTGATTTGGCCTGCGACAATCCGGGCTTACCACGTGAATGATGTGCTTGAATTTGTTTCCGAGGTTGTATGGCTCGGAAACAACGTTGGTTGTAACTGGGCAAGGAGGTAGATTCAATTTTCTTTGCTCGACGCTAACATTCCTACAAAATTCGCGCAACTCCTCGCCTGCTGCTTTGTGTATTAGTGCGTCCAGGCCTTCTCTTCCGGAAAGACGATTGTTCGCAGGGGTAATAACAGCATCTGCCTCTTGCAAATGTAATTCACCACCGATGACACGAACTACTCCCCATCGACAAGTTCGGGCCATGTACAACTCGACCATGTTTAGAGCAGGAGGGGCCGTCCTTCATATACACATTGACGATTTCATAGCAAAATAGGCTATTTTGCCCGGTACTAGCAAGCGAAGTGACTTTGAGTGACATCCCGTGCACGATGTCATGCCACATTCACGAAAAGCGCTATTTTTAGTGGCGCTTTTCGTGGTTAGCCTAATACAAACTCCCGATTATTCCAATCCGGAACAGGAATTGAGGGGGCACATATTCGATGGATTTAGCATTGAAACAGACGTCTGGAATGAGAGCCCGCTGCGGACAGTAGCGGTTCCTGGAGGATTCAATTTTTCGACAACTATAGACTACAGCGATGTCGGAGTTTTAATCAACAACAAATCCGAAGTCAGTAGAACGATTGGTTGGGCGTTCGTCAGTGCTCGGAACATCAGCGCAGACAGGGTTTTCATTTTCGATAACTCATCCAACCCAACCGGTGAAACAATCAACCGAAATCAATTCAATACATATTTCCTTGAACCATTCAAAGTAATGCTATCCAATTACACTGGCTCTGATCTCAATTATCTGGTAACCACTAAAGGCATGCCTTTGAGGGTCAGTGGCGGCAATAGCAAAGCATCTTTCGACCAAGAAATTGCATTAGCCGGTGGCGCATATGATTCAGACATTGGAAGTGACTGGTGGATTAATCACAATTATGGCCCTCTAGCAGGTAAGCAAATGGAAGAATTCACTAGAGACGAATACGGATTTTTCTTGGTAACTAGATTAACTGGATACACGGTTGAAACCGCTTTAGATTTGATTGAGAAGGCGAACAACTCCTACGGTGCAAGAGGCACACACGTCCTCGATTTGGCCACAAATCGAAATGACTCGGGATACAAATTTTGGAATGACGATTTGTATGTAACAAACACCACTCTCAATGACACCCTGAATTTACCAGTATACTTCGATGAAGAAACTGAATTCGTTACAAACGTGAGTAACGTAATCGGTTACGCATCTTGGGGGAGCAATGACGGTAACTGGAATCGAAATTATCTATCGAATGGAGGCTTTGATACGCTTGACTCCTCCTGGTCAAGCGGTTCTCGTTATTGGAATATATCAGCGCCTACAGTAAGTTCTGGTGATGTTTTCAACTGGTCATATCAGACCTCAACAAAACAGGGCGGAAACGGTGCGTTTGAAGCAGCAATTTCTGCTAGCTGCACACAGGATTCCAGCTATCTGAGACCGGGTATATTCGCAGAATATTTCGACAATGAAGGAATCAATTTCAACGCTGCGACAATGCCTGATTTAATCGATAGAGTCCCGGACCATTCTCGTTTGGAGTCAGCCCTTGCGTATTCGTCATCCGGAAATCCATATCCTGGTTTGGATGACAGATTCAAGAATAACTGGGGTGCAAGATTCAGTGGACTAATCAACATACCAGAAACCGGAAACTGGACATTCTATCTCAACACTGATGATGGTTCTGAACTTTGGGTCAATGGTGACAGCTTAATTCAAAATTACGGAATGCATGGAATGAGAGAATACTCCGGTTCACTAAATTTGACGGCCGGATACCATGATTTCCGAATCGAATTTTTCCAAGGTGGGGGTCCCCACGGATTGAGATTCTCATGGGAAGGTCCAAACGTAAGCAAGACAACAATTCCATCCTCTGCCTTCGTTGTACAGGCAGACAATATCCCTCAATCTGATAACTTGATTCATCATTGGGATTTCGAAGAGGGAAATGGTTCGATTTCGAGTGATAGCGTAACAAACAACTCTAATTTCACATTGTTTGGAATGAATTCAACCAATTGGAGGAATTGCGTTGACGGAAATTGTCTGTGGTTTGATGGTGTAGATGACTATGCAAAAGTGAATGTTGATGATTGGCTAGGCAACTTCAGTATCAGCCAATGGGTTTGGGCGAACACAACATCACTACCGTCATACGCTTCTACATTTGCAATTGACGACAATGCAGGTTCAAATCAATCCTTCCAGCACATGGTTTCTGGTGGTAAGTGGCGACTTCATAACAATCAAAGCCTGACCTTCGGAGACGTCACTGTGCAGAAATGGACACACCTCGTTACAGTTTACGATGCTGGTAACGTGAAACAATACATGGACGGAGTGTTGGTTAACTCTAACTTCTATCCAAATGGTTCACTAAACAACTTTGACCTGTACAAAATTGGAGTAAATAGGGCTGGAAACGCTTACTTCGAGGGCATGATTGACAACCTCATGATTTGGGATACTGCGCTGGATAATAGTTCAATTACAGTCCTTAACAGAAATATCCTAAACAACTGTACAGCATATTCAGGAAATGGTCAAAATGTTGCATATCTCGAGACAACACATGATATCCCTGTAAATTTCACAAATCACGCTTGGAATGTGTATGCCTATGGGAAAAGAAATGGCGATGTATTTGGAGAATTCCAAATTCAAGTCACGTCCTTCGATTCCAACGGTAGCGAACTTAGTTACAATGAATCCTCAAAGAAAGATTATACAACCGCCTGGAATTCAGAGACAATGAGGTTTAGACCGCATGAAAATGCTACCACAATGAAAATTAGAATCTCTTTGGATATAGTTCCCACATCCACTGATGGTTCACTATTTGTTGACTCAGCTATACTTCGTGTGATTAGACCACACATGGATTGGGTCAACGGATCGATTGTAGAGACAGCGGTTAGTACAGGCGCCCGCTCATTCAATTGGGGTACTTCTTACGGGCAATCCTTGGTTGCAGATATCCTTGAGGACGGTGCTAGTGGAATCAAAGGCTACGTGTATGAACCATACCTAACAGCGGTTTCTTCGCCAAGTGTACTATTGTCTTCCTACGCTAGTGGATACAACCTTGCAGAATCTTACGCAGCTGCAAACACCATGACAAGTTGGATGGGTGTTGTTGCTGGAGATCCGAAGATGAGCCCATACGCCGATATCGTCCATGACATCAGAATTATTGACGTAAGAGTAACGGAAAATCTTACGATAAACTCCAATTGCAAAATTGAAATTGCAATTGAAAATATCGGCCCCGGAATTGGCGTTGGAAATCTAAAAATATTAGACAAACTTGGTAGTATTGTACTTACAAATCACAGCATGATTTTGCCTAGTGGTTCAGACAATGGAAGCAGACAAATCATTGAACTTGAGATAAATACCTCAAGAGAAGGCTGGAATAACCTAGTAATCAGATGGGAGGCTACATCTGTACTGAATCCTGAGAGAAACATAGACAACAATCAGTTCGACCTTACAATATGGGCTAACAGCCCTCCGGCCATTGAGGACATTTTCTGTGACTCCACACAATATAGTAGAGGGGACAGGTTCGTATGTAGCTTGGAGGCAACAGACGACAGCGGGGTAGTAAATGCTACAATTGCTTGGAGAATTACGAGCGGAAACAACAGCAGCGAATGGATTGAGCAAGGAACTGGAAGCCAGGATGGTTTTCTATGGTGGACCACAATCGACTTACCTACGAATGTAGAATTGGGAATGCTTGACATTATGACAACCGCAATGGATGAGTCGAACATCTCGACAGTATTTGTTGCAAATGGGGTGGCCCAAATCATTGATGCTCCTGCGTTTTGGTTCGGAGTTCACGTTTCTGGAGTAGATGATTCCGACTGGGGGGGCGCATCGGTTCTAACATCATTCCCAAATAAAGGCATTCTCAGAGGGCACGTACTTACACTGAAAGCATGTGTCCTAGACCCAGACCATTCAATTGGCTCCCAAGCACCAACAATAAGCGCGACTAGAGGTAATATCGACGGCCTTAGTTACGTAGCAGGAAATAGCCCTGAACACCACTGTTACATTGCATCCTTCACTATTCCGACACAAACTAGCCTGTCTTCGTTTAAAATCGAGTTAAGAAATCACGAAGGAGCATTCATGACCCAGAGAACTATTCAGGTCGCTGACGAACCTCCTGAAGCAATAATCGAGATAGTAAATGCCCAAAATGAATCTGTAGGAAACGTACTCGGAGGAGGGGGAGAATATATCCGAGTAACCGTAACTGACTACGATGATTCTATCGATGGGGTTTATGGAGATGTTTCAATTCATTGGCCCGGTCAAAACGCATATTCATTGCCTGTTGAATTCGATAATGGAGTGGCCCTTTTCCCTCTTTCAACTTCAGAGAGCATAGAAAATGGCGATCTTATCATCAATGCAAACATTACCGGAGCAAATGGCGTTTCCAATTCTGCATCGATTCAGACTCCAATTGTACTGAGTCCGCCTGAAATCTTAGCTATTGACCTCTGCCAGGAGGGCGCTGAAATCAGAGAATTGATGTTCGGCCAAACCGCTGACGCTGTAGTAAGGGTACGCTCATCACGGCAAGTACAGGACGTTAGCGCAAACCTTGAGCAACTTGGCTGGATTGTATCTGCTCCAAATCAAGGCACAACAATTTGTGGAAATGACATTCCAGAACAAAGTGCAGCATACCACTTCAGAATACAACTCGACTCCTCTTTTGTACCAGGAAATGGTACTCTTGGCATCAGGGTTGTCGACATCGACGAAATTATGTCTGTATCATTTTTGACATTCGAGTTCTTACATTCTCCTCCTGCCATTACTGTTGACCATCCAGTAAACATATCTAATTCGGGTCTTCTTGAGATACTGGTTGAAATGAATGATGCTGATGGAATAGACGCTGTTTGTATGGCTGATTACTATCAAAGTGGAAATTTGATTTATTCTGTAACTGCAAGTGATGTAATGGATTTGGACGATTCTGGATTCTGGTCAAATTCATGGCTATTACCTACTAATATTAGTGGAGACATCTCATTTGAGTTATCTTGCGAAGACTGGAGTGGTAACCGAGTAAATTACACATCAACAATTACGGTTGATGAGCCTGTGGAATGTGTGCAAGACTGCGGACAGGTCAAAGAAGAAACACAAGAAACTTCAGAATCCTATACACTACCAATTACAGTAGGCATTGGCATTCTACTGATAATATTGGGCAGTACCATACTCATACGCAAACGCAATAGCGATGCTGATGTAGAGACTTGGAGTGACGAAGAGATAGTACCCACCAGGGACGAAAGGATCCCTGAAGGTTGGACTTTGGAGGAATTCTTGAATTGGCTTGATGGCCCGATGCCGGAAGACTGGCAAGAAGACCAGTGGGAATTGTACAAACTAAGCTTAGAAGACCTAAGATAAGCACAGGATTCATGATGGTTGAGTCAATGGGATGGCCATGGCAGTTGGTTATGTTCTAGTGAATGTTTCACCAGGTCAAGAGTATCAAGCATTTCAAACAATAAAACAGTTAGAAAATGTCTCAGATGCGACACTACTCTTTGGCGACTATGATATAATCATCAAACTTGAAGCAGAAAGTCTTGGAATCATAGCGAAAACAGTCGTTGATACAATTCGACAGGTTCCTGGAGTCACCGGTTCGAAAACCCTAGCAGGAGCCGATGTTTGAGCGATTAATACAAACGCATTACTGCTCAAAAGTACCTCCTGAAAAGGCCCACTGCGACCAATATGTAGCGCAGTATAGCGGTTTGACGGGGGAAACATTATAACCCTGACATTACCGTATGCGGCACGAGGTATAACCTATGGGTGAAAAGAAGTACTTCGTTCTCATGAAGGACGGAAAAGACACAAGCCAAGTATTTGCAAGCCGACAACCACGTGGAGCAGCACTAAAAGCTGCTACTCGTGGAGTAACAGACATCCGTCTGCGTGAGCGTGGAACCAAGAGAGTCCACGTCTTCACTGGACGCATCGACATCGTCGACAAGCCTGCAAACGGCCCAGCGTGGCTTCCTGACAAGATCAAGAAGGCAAACGTAAGCAAGACAGGTATCGAGCACCTTTGAATTAAGGATGCTATGATGCATTGTTGAAACGCCCTTGCGGGACTTTGCCCCTCACAGGAGTTCGCTCCTGTGGGGGGCTTTTTTTATTTTCAAAGCAAGATTTTGCTTTAGGTAAGTTACATTCCTTTTTCTATTAGATTAATCACGAGGGTGTGTGAATACATCGAACATAATCCGAAATATTGGGGCTGCAGGTATTGGCCTAGCCTTCATTTCTGTCGGTGTGGACCATTTCATTCATCCTAGTTGGTATGAGCCAATTGTTCCATCCTTGCTAGGAGACCCGAGATTCTGGGTATTAGCTAGTGGAGTTTTTGAAATCCTATTTGGTATATTCTTCATATTGCCCAAAACAAGAGGTTGGGCATCAGTAGGTGGTGCATGGTTACTGGTTGTATTGTACTGGGCGAATTTCAATATGTGGTACCACAATATAGCCCTAGACGGCAAGACGTACGAAGATATCTGGCATGTAGTAAGATTGGTCATACAGATTGTTCTGATTTTCTCAATAACATGGATCGGTGAAGTTACACCTTTCAAAGGCAGAGAAAAATTACATGACTCGCTTGACATATTCAAGGGGCGAATTACGTCCAGCGCATTTGATTCTGGAGACAGAATCGTTGTTGGAGCTTGGAAGGAATCTATCTTTGGAGAATTTACAGACATAATGTGGGCAAAGAAAGATGGAACGAGGGTTCTAATCGCTCCAACCAAAGAAATTGCTGACTATGTAACAGCGATGTATTCCTTTGATGAAGTGATACTCGAAGAGGTATCGACCACGCTGAATGAGCGCAGTATCAGAGTTAGTTGTAAAACCATGGACTTAGAATTTAGTTGGAATAGAGGATTCCCAATTCCTTTCAAACGTTCCCTTTTATTCATTCAGACAATTGAGTTGTTCTTTGCAAAACTGATATTTTCCACTAGAACATATGGCATCACTAAAGATAACAGGAAAGAGTGGTATGCAATTGACCGTGTTTCGCATGTCAAAGCCGCTACTGCACTGATAAATGGAAAAAACGCTGGTAAATTCAAACCAATGAAAGAGCCTTGCAAATTCGGATTTTCAGAAGCCCCGAAAAAACCATCTTCTTGTATGGTTAGAACTCATATTTTCTAGATTATATTCCATAAAATGGAAATATATTTACAATAAAGTGTATTTATTACAAGGAGTTATAAACGATGCAAAACTCCGTACAAACATGAGTTTAGCACCCGTTGATTATGACTTTGGAAACCCCTCGAATTATTCATTCGTTGAAAATGTAACATGCGCCAATGAAGAAACCAGAAAAATGTTCGTAGAAGCCTTTGGTCACATGTTAAATTACAACCACGAGCAAGCAATTGCTTGCTTCACAAAGACTACCGAATTGGACCCAAATTGTGCAATGGCATGGTGGGGAATTGCATACTGTGTGTCTTCAAACTACAACTGGGCTCCAGGATTGGGTTCAGGACACGACGCTATTCAGCAAGCTATCACTGTGATGGACCACTGCACTGAATTAGAGCAGGACCTTATCACTGCACTGTCTAAAAGGCACTCCGCAGAAGCAAGAGATGCAGCTGACCCATCTGTTCTAAACATGGGTAACAGCCCAGAATTAAACGTCGCTTTCGCAGAGGCAATGGCTCCACTATACGAGAAGTACAGCGGTAACCTCGACGTTACAGCAATCTATGTTGAGGCTTTGATGAACCTGAAAGCTTGGCAACTTTGGGATAAGAATACTGCAACAGGAGAGATTACTCCTGCGGATGACAACACTCTACTCCTTGTCAAGATAATGGAAGATGCATTTGAAAGTAGTGAAGAGGCAAAAGTTCACCCTGCACTATGCCACTTATACTGCCACGCACTTGAATTGTCTCCATTCCCTGAAAAGGCCCTTCCAGCGGCTGACGTGCTACGTACCAGAATGCCTGGATTAGGCCACCTAGTACACATGCCATCACACATAGATGCGTGGGTAGGACAGTGGAAGGAAGCAATCGATTGTAACATCGCTGCAGTTGAGGCTGATGACAAGTATGTCGAACTAACTGGTAATGAATCACAATTCTACAAATTCTACAGAATGCACAACCACCATTTCGTTGTATGGTGTGCTATGTTCGACGGACAGTATGAAACCGCATTGAAGTACGCTAGAAAGGCGGTAGAAACACTGCCAGCTGGTGATGAAAACCACGGTGCTCAATTCATGCTGGCAGGAATCATCCCAATGGGCGCAATCTTCCTAGAGTCATACGTTACAATGCCTTGGCACGTAATGATCAGATTCGGAAAGTGGGACGAAATCCTGGCTGAACCAATGTATACTGACAAGGATGTATTCCCTGCTACTATCGCAACACAACACTACGCTAGAGGAGTTGCCTATGCTTCTAAGGGAATGGTTCCTGAAGCAGAAGCAGAACAAGTCCTGTTCAAGGAAGCACTGCAGAACCCTGCGCTTGCTGGGAGAATGATGCATAATAATTTCATGTACCAAGACCCTGCTGAGGGACCCTCTATTCTGAATGTAAACGCATCAATCTTAGAAGCAGAGATCGAATACAGAAGACAATTCCTTGCAAAGGCAAATGGGGAAGCACACGACTTCAGTGCTGCATTTGACGAGTTACGACGTGGCGTAGATTTGTCTCTAAATCTAGCCTATAACGAACCATGGGGCCAAATGCAACCAGTTCGCCACATCCTCGGAGCTTTACTCCTAGAGCAAGGACATGTCGAAGAGGCAGAAGAAGTATACAGAGCGGACATCAAATTGTGGAAGGATAACATGTGGGGCCTACTTGGACTCAAGCTATGTCTTGAGGCACGAGGAGACACCTCTGGTGAACTAGAATCTGTTACGGCTCTATTCAATGAGAGAAGCGCAAGAGCAACTATTGTTCCAGCAAAGACATGTTTCTGTGCTCAAGACGCACTCCAGAAGAGTTGCTGCGACTGAATTTAGTTTGTAGGTCCAATCGAATTCTATTGTGTTCGGTTGACGATTTGACTTTGCTTTGGTTTTTCGTTGTAACAAACATGTTACAAAACAAACATAAGTCACTCACTGCGAATATAAATCATGATTAAGCGGATTGCATTGTTATTAGTTCTGTCCATGGTCATGGTTTCCTTATCTGGGTGCTTGGGCCGTGGCGGTGGAAAAGGAGACGGCGACGATGGCATGGGCTCACCAGAGGAAGTCAACTCTGAAGACTACAATGTCCTATACATCGGTCACAGCTTTGGTCGTAAGTTTGCAGAATCGTTAGAGGAGTATGCCCATATTGCAGGCGAGACAAGCCACGCACAGTACATCGAATTCAGCGGTGGTGAATCCGGTTCACCTGGCTTGCTGTGGGAAGATGCTGAGCATCAAGCTAACATCAAAGCCTTCCTCGACACTGGAGAAATTGACGTCTTGGTCATGATTTGCTGTTCACCAGAATTCATCCAAACCCTAGATACAGATCAAGCGGTCTGGAATTTCACTGACTACGCTGTTGAGAAGAATCCAAACGTGCGCATCGGTTTGGCCATGCCGTGGAAAGATTTCCCCGGTGAATTTGATAACGCAAGCGAGTATGCAACCAATTCAACACTCGATCTAATGCCATATTGGGAAAATCTTTCACAAGAACTCAGTGCAGATTATCCTGGAACAGAAGTGTTCACATTCCATCATGGCGCTCTTGCCTACGAAATGCGCGAGATGTTCGAATCAGGAGATCTTGAAGGGGATGTTGAACGGCTTCAGGGGCCAAGGGCGACCTCACTCTTCACTGACGAGAAGGGTCATGCGGGAGATATTCTAGTCGACACAGGGACACTGATTTGGCTTCATGCAGTTCATGGAATTAATCCAATGACAATGCCCGAATTCACGCAATGGGATGTCGATATTCGTCAAATTGCAAAGGATTCAATCGATGGGCAAAATCAAGAGTAGGTCCTTTCAACCCATCCAAATAAGGATTTGAGAACTGGACCTAAGGTACGACCTTTGTCCGACAAATCGTATTCTACTCTAGCTGGAACTTCTGCATAGACCTCTCTTGTTACTAATTCGTGGTGAATAAATTCGTCTAGGCGTCGACTAAGTGTTGTAGCGGTAATCTCCATTTCACGTTTTAATTCATTAAATCTCACAGGCTTTTCACTGGTGAATAAGAAGTAGAGCATATCTAAAGTGTGCGATTTGCCAAGTAACTCAACAAATTGCCTTCCGTGTGATTGCAGGCAGACTGGCCCAGAAGCATCATGTGGTTGCATATTGATACCAACTATTGAATCTATATCAAGTACCTAGTTTCATGATTGATACTGAGGTTTCCTAGTAGAAACTTTTCCCCATTAATATGAGAATATAGTCCGCTTAATCAGGAGGAATAAACTCATGGGAAAATGTGGATGTGGAAGATCACCAACAGGTATGTGCAAAGGATGGCACGGCCTAAATGATGAAGAATATCAGAAGAAACTGGAAGAGTACAATAATCAACAGAAGGACGAATAATCATGTCCAAGAACTGGAATAAAATTTGGAGATATGTCCATCTAGCCTTAGGAATAATGTTGGTAGTGTACCACTCAAGAATCGCATACGTCGAATACGGATGGGTTGACACTGCATGGTCGAGCGAAGTAGATGCTTTCGTTTCTACAACCTTCGTATTTATGGTAATGTGGACTGGCCTTGCAAAATGGCCAATCTATCCCTGGTACAAGAAGCGACAAAACCGTAAGAAGCGTGAGCAAAAGGAAGTCCTTGCAGAGTGATATGTCGGAACTATGTTCCAAAATGATACTATAATGTATCATAATGGGTTGGGTTATGTGGACCGATGAACAACTAACTGAACAAGGATGGAGTAAAGAACAAATTGCTCAGTATAGAATTCAGCAAGATATTGCAGAATCGCCGAAGGAAAATCTAACTCCTGAACAGACAACTGAAAGTCAATTTACCACTTCAGGGAACTTGGAAGGAAACGCTTCAGTCCCTGCGAGTAATAATCTGCAAATAGAAGGTTTAGCGGATTCCAAACTTACAAGAGCAGAATCAATGTTTCATGATAAAACGCAAACAATTCTTATTGTTTGCATGATGATTATTGCTCCTCTATCACTTTACGGAGTTTTCACAGGAGGTCCAGAAGGACCAGCTGGAGTAAGTGGTGAGCAAGGAGCAAACGGAACCGCAGGTTCAAGTTTCCATCTGGTACAAACCACTGCAGATCTACCTACTTGTGACGAATCAGTCAACAATCAGATTTTCTTTGTTGCAAACGACAATGGTTTCGAAGTCTGCCAAGACCAAGTATGGAGTGTGATCGACCTCACAGGACCGCAAGGCGAGCCAGGCTTAGATGGGTCAGATGGATTGAATGGTACGGCCGGTGTTAACGGCACTGACGGGACAGATGGACTCAATGGCCAAAATGGTGCGGATGGTAAAGATGGCTCTGACGGCCAAGATGGAACCAATGGAAGCGACGGTGCTGACGGAACTAATGGATTGACATCCCTAATCGTTTCAAGCGTTGAGGCAAACGGTGTGAACTGTCCAACTGGTGGAACAAGAATCGATACCGGTGTCGATGACAATGGAAATTCATTCTTAGAAGGTGGTGAAATCGATGATACGATTTTCGTTTGTAATGGCGAAGACGGAAATGATGGTGCAGACGGCGCTGATGGAACTAACGGCAGTTCCACAACAACCATGATGGTTGCACGTCTTTCAATCGCACCGGCTTACCTTGCATGCAACGGCACTGGACAACTACTTCAGCAAGGATTGGATGACGGCTCCGGTAATGGAATCGCTCAAAACGGCATTCTTGAATCGGGCGAAATTATTACCAGTTCTCTAATTTGTACAACATTTTCTGTTGATCAAACTGATGATTTATTCACAGGAGGCAATGGAAGTAACCCTGCAGATTTTTGCACCATTAACTCGACACTGTATTTCACTGCAAACAATGGCACTACGAATGGAATTTGGTCTCTTGATGTTAACGATAGTATCTCTTTAGAATATGCAGGCACAGTCCTAGGCATGCGTGCTATTGGCTCCCAATTGATGTTCCTCGGCCAAGATCCATTGACTTTAGATGTAGAACCGTATGTTTACGAACCATCCAACGGTACTGCATGGCAAATTGCAGATATATTCCCTGGTAATTCAGGAAGTTTTGCTGGAGAGTTCACATTGATTGGAACAACTGTGTATTTCTCAGCACGTGATAGCGCTGGTTCTACTGGAATAGGGTTGTACGACCTCTGGGCCTATGACACAGTGAATTTCAGTATATGGAAGGTAGAGGCTGATATTCAGCCAACCAGTTTGGTAACTGTAAATTCAGACCTCTATTTCTCAGCTCAACCACAGATTGGAGTGACTGGAATCGAATTATGGAAACATGAAACTGCCACAAACACCACATTCATGGTTAAGGACATCAACCCAGGAGCTCTTTCATCAAGCCCTTCTCATCTTACAGTGATGGGGCCGACCATCTACATGTCTGCAAATGCGGGTACAACCTATGGAACTGAATTATACGCATATGACACAACGAACAACTCGACATGGCTTGCAGCAGACATCCGGCCTGGATTTGCAGGAAGCGCACCTTCAGAACTGGTCATACTTGGAACACGAGTTTACTTGCAGGCTACGTCAGGTTCACATTTCGAAATGTGGGCTTATGAAAGCAATAACAATTCGTTCTGGGAGGTTACCAATATACAATCAATATCCAGTTCGGGTGGACCAAACGAGCTAACTGTTCGTGGAAACACTGTATTCTTCTCGGCAGATGATGGGACAACTGGTGAAGAATTATGGGCTCATAATTCGATTAATGGAACCACATGGCAAGTTATTGATTTGAATCCAGGATCTGGAGGTAACGTCTACAGAATCCATGTCCACGAAGATAATGTCTACTTTTCAGCAGATGATGGCGTTGACGGTATCGAATTGTGGCGCCTAATCTTCTCAAGACAGGTGACTTTCGTCTGAAAGTTACTGTTATTCTTCAGGTTCTGGCTTCTTTAGATTGTCCATCAACCATAGTAGGCCATCCCACATGGATTCCTCATTATCATCTAGTCCCATTGCAAAAGCGGTTGCCGCCGAGAAAACTTTGACGGTTTGGCGCCAACGTGGCCCGAATATTCTGATGTAACGTCCGTAGAAACCCTCTACTAAGTCCATTGAAAGGTGACCGTACATTGCTAGCAATCCAATATTGTTGATTCCAATCATCATTGCATTCATTGCATTCTTTTCATCGCGGGTCAATTCATTGATTTCCTGCATTGTGATATCTTCATGCAACTTCATCATGCTGACTGAAAAACCACGGTGAATCAGTGGGTCTGACAAATGATTTGCTAAATCACGCCCAATTTCGTATCGCCTATTTTCATTCCAATACTTGATTTGGCGTAGGCTGAAGATTAGAGTAAAGAGAATCGCAATACCGCTGGCTGCCTCGCCAATATTTGCTGCGGTCTCAATGTCCATTGAATTTCACTACACCCTTTGCATCTTTGTATATTTTGCCGAATTTACATTCAATCATTCGCTACACGTATGACTCTAGTTGTTCGATATCCCTGAAGCACTTTGAGATACTTCTTACCTCGAATCTCTGCATCAAGCTCCTCATCGCCAGTATCTATTCTCAATTCGTTTAGACCCAATAACTTAGCAGGAGTGGCAATACCTAGGATGTTATCTGTTCCAATCGCTCTAAGCACATCTGGAGATAACTGGAGGTTTCCTCTTCCGATTAGGAAACCTTGACCCCCCATCGGAGAAAGTAGTAACTTGATTTCGCCTTGGTGCTGGTTGATAATATCTAGCAGGCCACTTTCATTCAAATCGTTGTGCATCTTTCCTGCATGTTGAATGTCTATGCCCAAGAGGGTTGATTCATGACCATTTTGTTTGCACATTTGTCTAAGTGTTCCACCACTTCCCCACACCAACATCAAATCTGGATTTTCTTCTACCAAATTAGCGACATGAGAAGACATGGCTTCGAGAGTTTCCTCCTCAGATTCTCTTTGTACCTGTTCTTTAGCACCCTGCATCCATCTTGGACTGGCGGGAGTGAATGCTTCACCATACATCCGAACTTTCCATTCACCTTTGCGGTATACTTCCTCATCAAGATCCATCACCTCTGTCCTAGCAACCATCAGGTCGCCGGTGAAGAAGGACCACACTACCTCTGCTGCTGCCTTTGGAGTGGTAGCGAAACAACCACTGTGCATCTTTACCCCTCCAGGTACTCCAACCAGTGGAATTTCTCTATCTCCTAACGCCTCGACGATATCTCTAGTTGTACCATCTCCGCCAGCATACAGAAACAAATCTGGTGAATGTGCTTTGATGAATTCTGAGGTCGAGGCCGCATCTGTAGTATCAGGTGTCTTTCCTGTTGAGTTATACTCGCCGGGAATCCAATCTCCTCCCATTCTTCCATCCCATGCTAGAATTTCGATTGGCTCTCTCGCTAATTCAGCGAGTTTCTCTAAGCAGATTTTCATTCTAGGACCCGCTCTGTCCTGTGCGCCTGCAGCCCTAGCTTCCGCAGCCCTTCCATCACTGCCTTTGAAGCCCAATTTGCCGCCGAGGCCAGCATCCGGGTTGACTACTACAGCTAGGCGCATAACCACGGCCAAATATTCACGATACATCAAACCGATTATGTATTGATTAAACCAAGGCCTGTAACATGGAAAGGCGAATTGATGACCTAAGTTTTGAAGGGGCTTGGAAAAATCAAGTCAAAGAGGAACAAACAGAGCAGGTGCCTGCCGAACAAAAAGAAGCGAAAGTCCACGAAGCACCTGCATTCCGTGGCCAAAGAGATATTGTCGAAACAAGAACGGAAATTAGAATGGCTAAAAAACAACAATCCACTCCAGAAAAGAAGGAAGTCAATGTTGTAGCAGAAGTATCATCAAAAGAAGGTGATGACTTCGATGTGGAGTGGTAAACTAACAACACTCTGAATATCCATTCTACAAGCGACGTTTAATCGTCAAGGTGAAAGGCAAAAGCGCCCCCGAAGGGGGCGGAGGCACATCGATGTCAATGATTTCAGTCACCCTGCCGGATGGTTCAGTTAACGAATACGTATCCGGTATAACGGCAGGAGAAATCGTGATTGACATCGAGGGTAGAAAGCACGACTGCGTCGCAGCGCTCGTTGATGGTGAGGAGAAAGATTTCTCCTCTGAACTCGACTCTGATTGCTCGGTAGCGGGTATTTCTGGGTTCAGTGACGACGGTATTCACATTCTTCGCCACAGTGCTGCCCATCTGCTAGCGCAAGCAGTTACATCTCTCTATCCAAATGCGAAGCCTACAATTGGCCCGGCAATCGATCGAGGATTCTACTATGATTTCGCCGACTTGGAGGATTTTGGGGAAGCAGAATTGAAAGGTGTCCAAAAGAAAATGCATGAGATAGCAAGAAAAAACTTGACTGTCGAACGAGTCGAATGTACGGATTCCGAACTAAACGATTTGTTCCAAGCAAATCCATACAAAATTGAAATTATCAATGATAAACTAGAGGATGGAGATAGTTCAACGATTTATCGACAAGGAGAGTGGTACGATTTGTGTCTTGGACCTCACGTACACTCCACTGCTAAATTGATGCATGTTCGCCTTACATCGGTCTCATCTGCTTTCTGGAGAGGCGACCAAAGTCGAGAAAGACTAACAAGAATTTACGGAATTGTCGAGCCTACAAAAGACGCTCTGAAAGCTACGATGTCAGCGATTGAGGAAGCCAAGAAAAGGGACCACAGGAAGTTAGGCAAAGACTTGCAATTATTCCACGTTGACGAAGACGTTGGCCAGGGACTCATTTTGTGGACACCTAAGGGTGCAGTTGTGCGAACTTGCCTACAGGATTTCATTTCCGAACACCTAACTCGACAAGGATACCATCAAGTCTACACCCCTCACATCGGAAAGTTGGATTTGTATCGAACAAGTGGCCATTTCCCCTATTATCAGGACTCGCAATATCCGCCTTTGGTTGAAAAGGATATGATGGCTAAGTTAGCCAGCGAAGGATGCACATGCGGTGAATTGTCCAACATGATGGCTGCTGGTGATATTGAGGGATACATGCTCAAGCCAATGAATTGCCCTCACCACATCAAAATCTACGCTTCACAAGCACGCTCTTACAGAGATTTGCCACTAAGGCTAGCAGAATTTGGTACAGTTTACCGTTGGGAGCAGTCTGGAGAAATCTCAGGTATGACAAGAGTCAGAGGATTCACACAGGACGATGCACACCTATTCGTAACCGAAGACCAAATTGCGAACGAAGTACTGGGCTGTATCGAACTTGTCCAAGTCATTTTCGAAGCATTGGGTATGACAGATTACAGAGTTAGAGTTGGTTTGAGAGACCCTGACTCCAGTAAATACGTCGGTGCAAGCGAGAAATGGGATCTTGCTGAAGACGCTTGTAGACAGGCTGCAAGCAGCCTTGGAGTGAATTGGTCTGAAGAGCCGGGAGAGGCTGCGTTCTACGGCCCGAAGATCGACTTCGTTGTCAAAGACGTAATCGGTCGCGAATGGCAACTTGGAACAGTTCAGGTCGATTACAATCTGCCCGAAAGATTCGATTTACAATACAAAGGAAGCGACGGAGAAATGCATCGTCCAGTAATGATTCACAGAGCACCATTTGGTTCGATGGAGAGGTTCTGTGGAGTTCTAATCGAGCACTTTGCTGGCAAATTCCCAACTTGGCTTGCACCAACTCAAGTTCACGTGCTAACTATTTCGGAAAAGCAGGTAGAATACGGAAGACAAGTTACTGCTAAACTCAAAGCTGCCGGAATAAGAGCAGAACTGGATGATGGTGACCACACTATAGGAAAGAAAATCCGAATGCATAGAAAGTTCCAGCCAGCATATATGCTTATTCTGGGAGATGATGAAACCGAAAACAACACCGTTTCAATTCGCGCAAGAAACGGCGACCAAAGAGCAGGTGTAGAGTTTGACTTATTCCTAGATGAATTATTGAATGAAATAAGCACCAAGAAAGCCTCACCATCCTTAGTTCCACCAAAAGAAGAGTGAGGCAAATACATGGGAATAGAGTTGGTTAGCGGCATAGACGGCATGGCAATTCTTGCCGTATCGCTTTCCGCCGTAATCTCTTACTTATTCCAAGAATTCATCATTCCTAGAGGACTATCTGGACTGCAGGTTGCATTCCCCACCGGACCTAAACGCTACGAGGTACACACGGTTACTGCGAGTAAAGAAGAAGCAAAGAAACTCCTCAAAACAAAGGGCATGCGAAATGGCCTAACGGTTTATGTAATGGCCTTGACAGGTGCAATTTTACTAGGAATGGAGTGGTTGTTTTATCAAATGGGTTTGACAGAAGGATTGCATCAAGTTTCTCTAGCAATGGCACTGATTCTGATTATTGTTCCTGCTATGATTTCAACCGGTGTATCGATGAGCACTCAAATCGTTAATCGAACAGGAGGAAGAAGAGCGACATTGCAGGGCGCTAGTACATTCAGAAATGGTGTGGGCATATCGATTACAATCCTGTGGTTCACATCGCTCATCATGCTCTGGTACATCATGTATTTTGCAGAGGTTGAATTTGACAGAAGACTTGCAATCACGGGCTGTTTGGCTTTCGCCCCTGGCTTCATCGCATATGGGAGAGTAATGGGCTCTTCCTGGACCGCACTTACAGAATCAAGCAGACAACTCTCCAAAGGTGAACCATCCGCATTTTACCCTTACAAACCACCAGCAAGGAAGCAATTCGTCTCAACACTTGTCTGGATTAACACGGCAGCAATGCCATTCATTGCATTCAACACATTCGTTTCACTGATCTTACTAGGTATAGACCCAACAATGTTTGAACATTCTCAAAGAGTTCTAGACCTCCCTGAATATCGCCCTCAGTCGTCGATTATGGAAGAGGGCGGGGTGATTGGGTTCTATGCAATTGAGTTATTTTCACACATCTCTGAGCCCGGAATTCGTGTTCCACTGGTCACCATTGTGCTGCTGTTTTTGTTGCTTAACGTAGCCATTGTAGGATTCTTATTCGTGTATGAAGTTGCAAGAATCCTATTCCTAGATATCGCTGACGTATCTGGAAAGGGAGGTATACGCCTAGCAGACTCACGCCTCCTGCGTAGTGAAAGGTCCCAGCAAGCCAATGTTCTGAACTTCTGTTTCACAGGTTTCGCTGGTCAATCGATGTTGTTACTCGCTCTTGCTATGTTGACATTTTGGGATTCGCAATACCTTCCACAGGGCTCGCAGTGTGGCTCATGGGAGGATTCAATTTGCCAAATTATCAGAAAAGACGCTCTTGAAGAGATGACATGGATGCTAGCTTCCGGAGGACAAGTTGTTTTCTTGGGTATTTGGATAATGTCAAGAAGAACTGGCCAGCGATTGGATAACATTTCATTCGATGCAATGGCTAATCAAAAGAGAATCCAATTGGAAGCGATTGAGCAAATGATTTACCGCCAAGGTGAAGATTTCAGACAACTAATCAAAACAGACAATTGGTCTAAGGCCATGGAAAAAATGGAGTTGCTATACGAAGACCACGGCGAGGAAAGCATCGAAGGTCTTTCTCTAGTTCGCAGAACTGAAGCAAGTATGGAGATGCTGATGGGCTTTGGTAGATGGGACCAAGCAGAACAGGTCGCACTCTCTTTCCTCGCTCTAAGGGCTGGAAGAACTGCGGAAATCGCTAGAGTCATTCTGGCAGCAGCATCTTTGGCGCAAAGAGACATTCCTGAGGTAATTCCTAGACTGGAATATCTTGCAGATGAAGACATCGAATCTGCTAGATTAAAGTGGTTTACTTGCGTACTAGACCCATCTGTACCGCTGCCTAAGTCGGTTCGACCACTATTACGCATCGATGGGCTGACTAAGCGGAATGTCGACCTCTTGAAGAGATTTAGAGATGGCATTCCTGCAAGTGATATTCCATGGAAGTACAAACCTGCTTCAAAGTTGCACATACTAGGAGACATTGCAAGATTCAGAATATGGTCACAACCAGAAATCGCCTTAGACAAACTCGAAGCTTGGGCTAAGAAAAATGATATTGACATGGATGATTGGCCACATGGCCAAACTGCAAGAGCACTTCTTTACATCGATAGAGGTATGAAGGCAAGTGCGATCAATATCGTTGAAAAAGCAATGAAGAAGCACCCAAGGCATCCGCACTTGCGTAGATTAGCAATCTATCTTGCCACAAAAGGCGAACTAGAATTGCCTGAATCTGAGAAAACAGGATTGATTTGGGCCGATACTATGGAGGGCGACTGGGAAAAGAATTGGCAAAGTTCTCACAACGTAGTCGCAGCACCTGACAATAGGACTAACATGATGAAGATTCATACTTGGTTCGCAAATGCTTGGGTTACCAGGCGGGAAACCACAACGAAGAAACTAGGAAAGAAAGGATGGAAGAAGGCTGCTTGGCCAAATTCACCATTCGCAAATTACCTAATCATGACTGGGATAATTACAACAGTTGGTGGAGTACCTGTGGATTTAGGTATACCAGGATGGATTGACTTCGAGGCCTGTGAAAAGGCCGGATTGTTTGACTTGTAATCAAAGTAGATTGTCTACTAATCCCTCTATTTCCTGAGTCTTTCCACAATATCTGCATCTCAACTCAAGTGGGTCTCTGTTTGTCACAACCAATCTGTGCGGCAATGGCTCTCTGGGATTGGTTGTTATGCAGTTGGAGAAAGTGCACCTCGCTACGTTTACAACCTCATCTGTGAGGTTTATGTCTAATTTCTCCGCAACTGAATAAGCACGAATAATAGCAACAGATGCATCAGGAGCGACCAAAGCAAGTCTGTCCAACTCATTCTGTGTCAATTCCCTATCCTCAACTTTGATGATATCTTTACCACCCATTTTCTTTGATGGGACATTCATTACAAGTGAGACTGGGTTAGACATATCGCCTTCAATACCCAACATCTTGAGCACTGAGAGTGCCTTACCAGCAGGAACGTGATCGATTACTGTACCATTCTTAATCGCAGTTACTCTTCGCATATTCGCTTCTTGACTCACAGTACCACCCCTTCTTTGGTAACATCCTCGGGAACTTTGACTCCAAGTAGCCAGCACATCAGTGCCATTCTTGCAACCACTCCATTGAATGCCTGTTCAAAATATCTAGCGTGCCTAGTCGAGTCTACTGATGGATGAATTTCATCGACCCTCGGAAGTGGGTGCATGATAATCATGTCAGCCTTAGCACCATCTAAATCACTGGCTTGTAATTTGTATGCGCCTGCAACCTTTGCGTATTCATCCTCGTCTGGGAATCTCTCTTTTTGGATTCGAGTCATGTAGATTACATCGGCATTATCGATCTGTCCAAGCAGGTCATCGGTCTCAACGACTTCAGCTCCATGTGCTTTCAGGTCAGCAATGATTTCTTCAGGCATCCTCAAACTATCAGGCGATGCAAACGTTACATTGCAACCGAATCGAACAAGCGCATGAGATAGCGAGTGAACTGTTCTGCCATAGCGAAGATCCCCAGCTAGAACAACATTCAATCCCTCTAGGGTACCATGTGCTTGTCTAATTGTGAATAGGTCAAGCATTGTCTGCGTGGGGTGATGTCCAGCACCATCTCCACCGTTCAAGATCGGAACTCTTGCGCTGTCACATGCATACTGTGCTGCACCCTGGCGTGGATGACGCATAGCGATAATGTCAGTGTATCCGTCCACCATCTGTATTGTGTCGAATAGTGTTTCTCCTTTGACAACCGATGATGTCTTCACGTCTCCAAGGTTCACAACATCTCCGCCCAGTCTCTTCATTGCGGTTTCAAATGACATGCGAGTACGAGTAGATGGTTCAAAGAATAAATTGCCAAGTATTCTACCTTGCAAAAGAGGAAGATAGAGTTCACCTTTAGCCACAGGAAGTAGCTTTTCAGCATCATCAAGAATAGAGATAATCTCGTCATTAGTAAGGTCGTCCATGGTGATTAATCCGGGCATAACACTCCCCCTTCCCTACGGCTTGTGCCAAAGACGACCTTGAACATATGGGCGCGTAATTCCGCTTTCTTGATGTGGTATGGATTTCTCCTAGGTTACATGCGCAGGGTTTTGTTGCTCGTGTTTTTGCTACTGGTTCCATCTGCATGGGCCGAGGAAGGCAGCACTTGGGTGGTAGAAGTCGAGGACCCTTTTGGAAATCCTATTCAAGACTGTGAAATCACATTAACAGAACCATGGACAGGCGCAGTGATTGACAATCCCGGCAAGAGTATGTACCAAGCCAGTGCGGCGTGTGAGGGATATGTCGTCATGTGGCACCCACCGGTTCCTTCCTCACAAACAACGATCGTGCTACAGGCTCATCCGATAATCGAAGATCTGTTTACTGTTACAGGCGCACACACCATGCAAGTTCTAGGCAGCGACTGGGAAGTAGAGGTAGGTGATGGTCCTGTTGATGCCCCAAGCGGCATACCAGTTGTACTGCTTGGAGAAGGAGGCTCTGAAATAAGAAACAGCCAGTCAAGCATTGCGATTCCAAACGCTACTACTACCCATGAAATCCAAGGGAATTATTCCTCAAACATAACGGTAAAAGCGGTGCACACCGGCACTGGGAAAGTCGTTGCTTGGCAAGCCCAAAACATAACTGTAGGAGAATACGGAGGTGGATGGACTGCAAGAGCTTTTGACAAGGGGATGCCAATTGGAAACACAACTTGGCCCCCTACTTCTGAATGGCTTAATGAACAATTAAACTCCAGTTCAATGCACGGTTATGCTGAACTTAACTTTACATCAAGTTTGCAGCCAGGTGAAAATATCACAGGAATTTGGCATGCTAATCACATCTTTAGCACCGGTCTTGGATTACCTTTCATGCCAGGAGTTAATGCTGGTGTTGAAAGCCAAGTAAACCGATTCTTGGGAGGCGATGTATCAGAACTCAATGCTTTGCTTGAATCAATAAACTACTACAACGGCAAAAATTCTCTATGCTGTTTAATAGACGATTCAGCAGTGATTTTTTCAAATCTTAACATCGTTTCAGAAATCGATTTCTCGAGCGGGTACTGGGGATGGAATGAGTCGGCCGAAATTACAGCTCAGCGCTCAAGCATCAACCTATTGCGGCTCGAGGTCCCATTCCAGAACGACATACGTCAATCAACACCTCTTACTGTTGTTACCAATGGTGGATGGCAATACCTGTCCAGTCCCCTAAATGAGTGGATTGATGGTGAACCGAATAATTTCACTCTACAGAGAGATGAAACTTCGATTTCTGGATATTACACAATAACATTAGGAGAAAATAGTGCTCCTGTTGTCTCAATCGGCGAAAATAAAGCATTGCCTTGGGAGAGTACATCCTACAACTTCACAGTAATAATCGATGACGCACCACTCTCAGCACATGTCTGTGAATGGAATATTTCAGGATTAACGTCTAATCTTGAGGTTGATCTAACAGCTTTCCCAAAAGACTCACAGTTGCCTGTATCTGTCATATGCACTGACGAAGGTGGATTGAATGGGTCGTTTTCAACTTCCCTAGTTCTAGACGGCGGCTACCCAATTCTGAATACAACAAATCAAGTCATCGAAATTGCTCAAGGATATTTTGAGTTTGAACTAGACATAGTGGACGACCATGACGATGATTTAGAGGTATACTGGACAAGTAACAAATCAGATGATTGGTGGTATAATGGCAAACTACTCCAAACCACATTTAGTGCTGATTCTAGCCTAAATTCGGTTTATGATAACATAAGCGAGAGACACAAACAAAGGAACCAAGTTGAATACTGGTTGGCTGCAGATATTACTGATGATGTAGGCCACACAACTTCGGGTAATTGGACTGTGAAATTAATCGACAATAATGGTCCAGTAATCATTGCTGAAATTGAAAAAATAGATGCAGATGGAGATTGGATTGAGGCTCCATCTGTGACCCGCCCAGGAGACTCCTTGAGGCTCAATTTAACACAAAGTTTTGACGACCACTCTTCAATTGAAAAAATTAAATTTTCAATTAACATTTTAGGGCAAGAATACACTGATTTATCATGGTCAGAAATACAGTATTGGGAGTTACCAGAATTCGCAGTGGGATACCATGAAATCAACGTTGCAGGTTTGGATGAGAATGGAAATTTAGCAGGCCATACTTTTGGTGTTGCAATAGCGCCTCCAATTGCTAGGAATCTAGAGATTACCGACATACAATCCTCAACAACTGATATCGAACCAGGAGAGAATCAGTTCTGGATTACGGTTCAAAATAACGGAGCAAGCACTACAGAATTCATTCTGTGCAGTGATGACGTTTGTGTTGATTCGATAATCGCACCTTCCAGTTTCTCACAAACTACGACGACAATCGTCACAATGAAAGTAGACATGGACTGGTTTGAGACTTTCTCTGTAGAGTTATCCTACCTAGATGATTCCAATCAGACTGTTGTCAAGCATTCAACCAGCGAATATAACTCTGGCATCGGATTTGGTGGACTGGAATTATTCATTGTCGTGACGCTAGGCATTTTAGGAATTGTTTGGGCTAGGTCACGCAATGAACCGCGATTCTGATATGATAGAGCATAGGTGGATTTGTTATGGATGGCTTTATTGATTTGGAGGAAGCAATCAAATCGGAGTCCAAATCTCGTCTTGATAAGGTCGAGAAACTTGCAGGCTTATCTGCGCTTGTGCTGCTCAGTGCTGCGGTCTGGTTAGCATGGCCAACTCTGAAATCAGGCATGGTAGGAAATTCACTGAATTCTGACTTGATGTATGCTTTGATTATCATTGCATGGGGAGTTTTTGTACAAGACTTGGGAATAATGGATAAAAAATCCAGGTCTAGAATAGGAATCATCGCAACGGTTGCATGGCTTCCTTTGGCCGTAGTCGCACTTTCACACTTTGAAGGAAAAATTTCTGAATTAATTGGTATGTCAATCCTGTTGATTGTCTCATATGCTCTTTTTGCTACGAGTAGAGAGATACTTCAAGGCGATGTCGCTGTTATGAAATTCAGGTCGGTTATGGGAGTACTAGGATTTGTTCTATCTGCTTCCCTACTTGCGACAGTCGATTTTGATTATACATCTGCTTATCTTCAAACAGGTATTTGCGCAATAGGGCTTTTGTTGGTTCTCAGGGATTGGTTTGGTAACGATGACCAAAGAGGTTTGAGAAAGCAGTTTGATTCGAGACTAAACAAATTGGAAGAGAGAATTTTGATTCTTAGAAGCCAAGGCGCCGCTGTTGACCAAGCTGCAAGTCTGATAATGACAGCAAGAGAAGAAGGGCATAGAGAACCAGAGTGGGGAATGAGATTACTTAACGAAGCAGAAGAGGACATCGAAAGGTCACTCTCACTTGCAGGCGACGTAGATGAGATAAAATCGGATTCATTGAATTCTGTTGAGAAAGCAGAAGCGATTGCACCTATCGCAAAGCGACCAAGAAAAGCTTGGGAAATGGGTCAACGCGAAGTCGAACTAGGTAGTTTGCGTGAGGGTGAAGCATTGTTCCGTCAAGCGAAACTGAGAGCGAATGAAATTATCGAATGGTGGGAAAAGGCAGAAGAAGCGATCAGAGAAGGGGCTGCATTGTTGGCTGCATCACAACATTCACAAGAAAATTTAGAGGAAATCTTAGCGGACGCAAAAAAGAAGCTCAATGCTGAGAAGCCGAAAAAAGCATACGAATTCGCAACGGTAATCCCAGACCAAATTGCGGCATCGGGAGATGCATTGGTCGCAGCCGAAGCGGCTGTCGCTGAGGCTGCTAAGCAACTCAAGGCTGCAGATGGAATCAACAAATCACTTCTTGAAGAGCGATTAGAAAATGCTGAAGACGCACTTGAAGATGGTAACTCCTCCCAAGCAAAGGGACTAGCAGATGGTATTGTAAGAGAAATCAATGCGGAAAGAGAAGCTATGGACGACGTTAGAAGAGCGCTCAGGCAAAAGGTACACTTGGTCTCTCGATGGTCTGATAGAGAGGATGCGAAAGACTGGGATGATAGATTGACTGAGATTGAATCATGTGCAGATGACCTTGAGTGGACTCATGCTGCAACCCTGCTAGAGAGGCTAACGAAAGACTTGGACGCTGAGGGTAAGGCTAGCGATGAAGCGAATGAGTTACTGGAATACGTCCTAGATGAGTGGAATGTCCTACGAAATCAATGTGATGCGAGCGGAATAAAACTCGATGACGAAGATAGAAAATCAGCAGAAGAGGCAATCGCATTAGCATCTGAAGCGCACAAAGCTGGACGTATTGATGAGGCTCTCGAATCACTAGGTTTAGCCGACGGTTTCATGGAAAGGTTGCGCAGAAGAGTATGATCACTGCATCTGATTCTTCATTTCACATGCCTTACAGATTTGTCCGCTACAAATTTGGCCGCATTCTGGGCAGTTAATCGCCTTAGCAGTACGGAAGCCACCATCAGCCAATGCATGCAACTTTTTCACGTCGTCAGCCATACGAAGTAAACCGTGTCTAGTTCCCGGAACATCTGCTTCCATCATTGCCACGGTTTCTCTATGCCTAAATCGCAATGCTCCTTCACCATGAGGGCATTCCTCATGGTGTATTGGCAATCCACGATGTAGTGCGTAAAGATGGATCTCTTGTTCTGGAATCCATCGCAGTGGAACTATTCTTGGAACCATGCCTTCTAGAGGAGTGCTAGTATGTGGTGCGAGTCTTAGTGTTCTTTCCAAGTCACCATTTTGCATATTCATCATGATTGTTTGAGCCATGTCGTCCAAGTTGTGACCCAGAGCAATGACATCGGCTCCAACCCGGTCTGCCAGATGATTTATTCCCTGGCGTCTAAAGACACCACAATAAGAGCAGGGTGCTTTCTTTTCCTCCATTGAGACTATCTTTTCAACGACCTCATCCATTTCTTTGAATCCAAGTTCTGGGTAAGAAACCGTTTCGAACCTTATTCCCAGCTCTTCACACAATTCTCTTGCGCACTCAAGAGAGGGGGGCCTGTAACCCTCTATCCCTTCATCTACGCACCCGCCGACGATAGTGACATCCCTTCTCTGACCCAGGTTCTCATGGATTCTTTCAAGCAGTACCGCAGAATCCTTTCCACCGGATATTGCAACCAAAATTGTCGTGTGCTCACCTTTGGGCAATACAAGTTGTTGGCGAAGGGCCTTAGATGCCTTCTTTCGAACACTGTCAGCAAGGTGTGCTCCACACATCATTCGGCCGGAGTAAACTTGGTGATGAATAGCCGGATTGCGACATTTGTCACAACTCGGAACATCAAAGAGTTCGGCCATGGACGTTCCAAGAGGTTCTCGACTTCATCCCGCCGGTAACATTTCGCAATTGGAAAATTAAATTTTCAATTAGAACATTTGCATCTAGTATGCTTCAAAATGAAAAGGCAGTTGGCGAAATCAAACAACCCCACAAACCGCCCTACGGGCGTTTTGAAAAGCCAAACTTCTTGAAGCCGTTTTGAACCTGCACCAATTTGAGCGCGCATGATGCAACGCATTTTGACCGGTTTCTCTGCCCTTCCAGGTGCAGACCAAGCATACATCGTTTCACGACGAGAAGGCTTGGTTGCAGCGGTTGGAAAAAGAGGTCGTGCCCCAGACGTTGAACACGCCACCCAGGTGATCCAAGCCTTGGACAAACTCGAGTCAACAAAGAGTGTTGGTAGAGGCTTGGAATTCTGGTCAGAGGGAGATGGCTTGTACCTCCTAACTCGAATAAACGAGGATGCAAGTATCGTAATCTCTGGCAAAAAAGGTGGCAGAATCGCAAGGTGGAGACACGCAGTCGAATGTGATGTAGACATGCTGAACTCATTGATGAGGTGATGGACATGTTCGATCTACCATATGGAATACCAGTTGACGATGAAATCGATGTAAGCGATGGTTCAATCCTACCATTCGAAAATGGTTCAGTTACGACGTATCTAGGTCGCAGGTCAACTGCAAGCGGCCATCGCATAATTCGCGCAGGACGTGTTGTAGGATGGATAGCAGAGCCTGCTAAAGGCAAAGTTCTCCTCTGTGGAAAGGCTGCTAAAGACAGGCTTGAAACCCTTGAAATGGAGCAACATCGCTTGATTGCAAAGGTTTGGACTCAATCTGCACTTGGCTCTGTGGCGGAAGTAATCCCTGAGGCATTTGAGCACGCCGCGGACATGAGAGGACTTATTGGCGCAGGAGATTCCCTAGAAAGACTGCTTTCGAGAGACCTTTCTGCTGTGTTGTCTCAGTTGATTCTGCGACCTGAGGTCAGAGGTGGTATTGCAGTTGATTCTGGAATGCTTATCGACGATGCTGGAGATTTACCTTCCCCTGCTGATATGTTAGCAGCCCAAGTTGGTGAGACTCTGGCAGGTAGGAAGGCAATGGCTAGCGACTTGGGACTTGAGGGAGCAGGCCACTGGACACTGCACACTGGTGATGGCTCACTACTACTCGCTGAGGCAGGAGAGGTTGCTCTTGCTGTATGGACTGAGGCTGATGTTGACCACAGCCGACTGATTAACCAAATTGCAGCGTTGATGGATGGACAGGTCGATGCGATGGGTTCGCATGGTGAGGCACTTACCGATGGACACGTAATTCGAGAAGGTAGAGGTGGAACCGATGCTGTTCTATCCATGTTGACGACAGCGGTTGAGGAAGGTTTGACCGGGCATTTGACGGCTGGTAAATCCTCTAAGGCAATTCGTATTGCTCTTGTAAAAGGAATACCAGTAGCAATGCAAGCGCCAGGCCAGACAAAGATTGTAGAAGCTGTAAACATGCTCTGCGAATCTCGCAGAGTACTAGCACTACACAGACTACCCGTCGGCACAATCCTTGGACCTGAATCCGGCAATGTAATCGATTTCAACTTAGGACAATTCTGTGATGAATTAGCCACAACTAGAACCCGGTCAGAATCAAGACAGGTTTTGCTAAAACAAATGCTAGACCAACTTTATGGATTTGAAATTGGTTTGCAGAGACTGAAGAAGGAAAGGACTCGCTTTGAATTTGCAATCAAGATTGCAATCCCATCAGAGGGGCTTGCAACAATTGAGAAATCCTCAGGAATCGATGATGGGTTGCGAAGGAAGTTAGAGAAATCTGAACTAAAGTTGTCAAACGCTAAGCAAGAGATTGCTGCGTTGACTGTTGCCCTAGAGTCTGCTCAATCATCCGAAAGCGCTGCTAAAGTCAACGCCAATGAAGCAAATAGACAGGCGGCGGATGTTCAGGAAAAGATTGCATCATATAATCGCACGATAGACCAGTTACAACTCGACCTGTCTGCTGCACAAGCCACAGCTGAAAATTCTGAAGCAAGAAGTGACAGACTTTCCAAGAGAATAAACGAATTAGAGCACCAATTAAGCGAGCGTGCAGTCGAACTTGCTAGGATCTTAGGAGACAGCAGACAAAGTTCAGAGTTGTCAGCAAAGATTGAGGAGATGGCGACAAAGGAAGCCGCACTGTCAAGTGACATCGATTCTCATTCAGCCACACTTTCCAGCATCAGGTCTAGGATTGAGGACGACCAACGCCGCCAGAGAATGATCGAGGAACAGGTTGAGGCAACTAGAGATAGACACCGTAGAGCTCAAGGCGAACTTTCCGAATTAGAATCCAAAATCAATCAAGCTCAAATGAACCTCAAGCAAATCCAAACTGAGGCTAGATCCGCAAGTGAGAGAACTCAAGATGACCGCATAAGGCTCACAGAACAGGAAAATCGTGCCTCAATGATTCAATCTGAGATGAGAGAGTTGATGGATGAAAGGCGCCAAGTGCTCAAAGAATTAGGTGATTTAGGAGCAAGAAGAGGTCAAGCTGAAGCTGAACTTTCAACTCTGCTCGACCAAGCAGAAGCACTAGCAGTTGCCCATGAGGAAGCGCTTTCCGATATCAAAGAAGCGGAATTACTCCGTGCCAAACTTTCTGAAGAACCACTTGCTCAAGCCTTGTTGGAAGATGGTGCACAGTTCGATGGACTAGGGCCAGTATTGGAAAGGCTAGAACATGCTAGAACCTTAGGCTATTCCGTCTCACTCCTTGACCGTGCTGTCGAGAGGGCACTACAGGTCATCCAGGGTTGTGTCGACCACGTAGCAACCACACCACGCCACTTACTATCCAACGAAGTAATGTCTCTACTAGAAAGGCAGGTGCCACAAACGGCAGGTGCTGTTAGAGGCCTGGCAAGATGGTCTGTCCAACAGAGATTAGAACACCAATTAGGTGAAACTGTTACAAGCCTAGTCCTTGATTTAGAGAACTTGTTAGAGGATTATGACCGCTCTGTTACAATGCTACGAAGAATCAGAAACGTGCTAGAACAACTGGAAAAGCTCGGTGCGCCATCCGAACAGGTTCAAGCATTAATGGTAAACACACGCAGACCAGAATCCCTACCAGTTTTGGCAAGAGAAACCCGTTCACTGATTCAAAAAGCGCTGGACGATATCCACCTAGAAGCGGATATGCGTGATGCTGGTTCAGCTGTGAAACTTGAGGGAACAACAAGTGCACTTGAAGAATTACTCACACAACTGGATGCTAGTGGCTTCGTAAATGGTGAAGTTCGCGGTGCCCTATGGGATTTCAAGAGAGAAGGTCTTCTGCCATTCGAGAGAGACAGTGTGCCAGCAGGTGAAAGAGCACCAGTGAATGAGAACGCTTTGGAGGAAATGAAAGGCGAGTTGATCGATGAAGAAGTCGCTGTTTCAACCGAAGTAAGTGAGATAACCGAAGAATGGCAAGAACTCACAACCCCAGTGGAAGAAGAAAACGAAGTAATTTCTCAAACTGAAGTAAAAATGTCACATGATGATGAGAGGGCTACTCTAGAGGAAGAACTCGCAAGACTTGATGCTAGATGGGCGAGGAAAACTGACCCCGTTGACGTCGAAAAATTCACCGATTCAGCTTTGGATGAATTAGAACAATCTCTAGACGACATTGACCTATGAGGCGATAAAATGGGCTCAGTTTATCCACTTTGGATTGAGAAACTGGTTTTCATCTTGATTATTGCAGCCGGAATTTACGCTGGTTATGCACTGGGTGAACATATGTCTGGAGCGACTTTACTCCTAACTCGATTATGCGGTCTTCCGCTTGCAATTCTATTTTTGATAGAAGGTATTGGAAGGATTATCCAATCCACACTTTCAAAGTGATTAATCTCTGCTGGAGAATGAGGATTCAACAAGCCCCCAAACTCTTTGCCATGGCACAATGAACCGTAGTAGTGCCATGATTCCAAGGAAGAGTAACGCAGAGATAACCAAACCATAAGTCAGTGTTAATTCAATTGACTCACTGACCTGTGAAGCCCACTGAGAACCTGTTATTCCTTCAACCCAATCAAGTAAAACAGAGTGGAACCCTAGTGCAACGGTGGTTGTAACAACTGTTAGAGAGAGGAAAACTGCAGTGTGGCGGATGTGGCCGTTTAGCAAGTTATCCATTTGTGCGACGTATTCGGGATCTCTCTTACAAGACTCTGGAAGGCGATATGCATACTCTAGTTGTCTGATAACACCGAATGCTGATTCTTGAAATACCATCATCAGACACGCAATTAGAATAAGTGAAAATTGTTCTTCTGTAACAAGACCAAAGACAGTTGGTTCTGATACAATTATTTCCAATGTGGTCAATTGAGCACCGTAACTTCCTAATTGGGATCTAATTAGTGGGAAGGTGAGAATTGCATGTATTCCCAAAAAGAGTAGAGTGAATCCAATTGCCCACGCAACCCCTCTACGAGACAGCCCCCATATTCCTCTGGTTCCAGTAATTATTGGAAGAAGATAGAATGTCAGAATTATGAATGAAAGCATCATCAGTAAGGGCCATTCTAGTAGTTTGAGTACATCGTTTCCTGGTGCGCTCCAACCATCATCGATTAATTGCCAAACATATCCCAAGGTGAATCTTCCTGCTAGGACTACTATCATCGTTAAGATGAAACCAAGTTTAACCCTCTGTTGGAACTTTGGGGTTTGGAATGCTAGAATAGCCATGGCACCACCAAGGCCCAGTCCGAGTCCCATAGGGACATAGAATCTGGCTAAACCATCACTGCTGCTTCCTGTCAACCAATCTGCAAGAGGCAATTCAGCACCGATACCTTTCTCGATTGTATCGAATAACTGGGTGTGATCGATACTTCCTACAACATAGGTGGAAACCACTTCTAAGTACATCCAAACTAGTGCAAGTGTGGCTAGAACTTGTAGTGTTACAATTTGCCATTGGACACGTAATTGTCGCAGGTGTAGCGACCTTGCGCCTTCTGCTTGAGGTGTGACTTCTCCTGCCATTATCTCACCTCAATATCCCCTGACCTGCAACAGTGCTTGAGACAGGTCCATGTCCGGCATCCAATCTATCACTTGGCTGCCGAATCCTGCCAAGGAAGTAAGCCTGTTCTGCCTCTCCAATTTGAGAACCTCGTAAGACATTCGAGGGATACGGCTGACCAATCTTTCAAAATCGATTGAGGATGGTGAAAGGACTGTGACTTCGTGACCTCTTCCGACGAGGTCCCTTACTGCGGAAGGAACTGTCCCATCACCTTCACATGATGAGATGATGAATACTGGACTCCCTCTGCTAAATCTGGCTGCAAGGCTGTTAGTTACAGCCTGTAGTGGCATTGTGCCTCTAGGCGCTACGCCAGCAAGTGATGATAGGATCTTGAAGTACTGCTTATCGCCAGTATCTGGAGGTAAGAAAGACAATTTCTCATCATATATCGTTAGAGAAACCGAATCTCGTCTCTTTATGAAGAAGGATGCAAGACTTGCTGCAGCAACCGTACCCATCTCCAATGGATTCTTGAGAACCGTACCAATCCTTTGGATGTCTCTACTATCAAGAATTATGTATAGATCTGTTACAGCATCTCTACACTTTTCATTTATCATCAGGTCTCCTGTTCTAGCAAATGCCTTCCAATTGATGTTCTTGAACGGGTCTCCTGGAACATACTCTCTAAGCGAATAGAATTCTGTACCTGGCCCCGGTGTTCTCAGCGTTGTTGCTCCGGTGTACATCTTTGCAGTTCGTGAACGAATGAATGCCTCTTCAACATCTCTAATTTGAGGGAAAATAATGATGTCAGAGTGATGGTCGACATACATCTCATCAACAGACAAATTGAATGTATTTCTGTATCTCAATGAAACTGGGCCTATCGAATAGTGCCCTCTTAGTGGACAGCGAAGTACGTAGCGAATTCTTGCACTTTCTCCCGGCTTTAGATTAAGTCGCATCTGGTTTAGACCGCTCCTGAGTTTCATCTCGTGTGGAACGTTATCGTAAACTTCGAGCTGTTGTGTTTTCCTTCTGCTACGGTTTGTAACTAGAAGTTCCACATACAGATCATCTCCCTTGTACAGGTTATCAGCAGAGAGTGTTCTTTGTACTTCGACGTCGCCGTGTCCACTAACCCACGAGTTAACTACGATGAAGGCGATGAATGCAATACCGAGAATCATCATCTGGTGATTGGAGATCATCATTCCGATTAGAATCAGAGCGATTCCACCAGTGAATGTGAATGCTGCTTTACGTGTCCACATTTACATCACCTCATGTCCTTCCCCAGACCTTGATTCGTTTTACGATTGCAACGGTCTGTTCCAATGAATAATTCTTGTTTTCAAATACGAACTTGACTAGTACAGGGTCGTTGATCATTCCCTGTAATTCTCTAGCTGGCAATGAATCGAATTCCTCTCTAGTCAATCCATTCTGATTGCGTACTTTAGAGAGGAATACCTGTTTGATTTTGTTTGATTTTGCATAATACGTGTATCGATTTGCATCTCCAAACCCATAGTAAATAATACTGAAAACGTGTCTCCAAGGCTCTGGGTCTTTCTTCTTGAGTAATACACCTTCAAATGCGATGAATAGAATCAGGAATAGAAGTAGCATTGCCAATCCTTCACCAGTGAAGTAAACCAGCAGGAAGTAGACGGTGTTGTAAGATTCTGATGCGATACTCGGCTGTATGTGGCGGCTCTCATCAAAGATTACCATTGCATTTGAAGCAACTTCAGGAACATCAGCAGATTCTCCCGGTTCTTCTGAGTAGACTAGTGAATCTGCGATGTAGTCTAATGCCCACTTTCGGTTATCGTTTGCAGGAATCGGTTTGTCCGCCTTTCCATAGTCTCCATCATTGTATCCTTCGTAATCATACAAAGCGTTAGTCAGAACTGAACCATCGGCAATGAAGGTGATCCTACCGCCTTGGACAAAGTTACAGTCTTGTGAGATACAAACCTCGATTGATAGATTGAATTGTCCCCATAAATCAGGTGTCTCCGAAGTTTGTTCTGAACCAACCCAAATCTCTCCGTCTCCGTTGACATCGATTGTCGCTTCAGCAGAAGTCATAGCTCTTATTTCCGTAGCGCCCATTCCTGTTTTTGCGTTAGGAATAATGTCTATTCCTGTGATGTTATTCAAAAGAACTTGATATGAGGAATTGTATTCAATAATTCCATCTTTCCAATGCTGCTCACAAACTCCTGCATCTGATTTTGCCATTGCCCTTCCATTGTAAATCTGGCAGATGTGAGCCCCATTATCTTCGATGGACCATCTATTGTGTGTCTCAAGCGTTGTTGGGTCCAGACTTGTGCCGTCCATACCACAAGCTGATTCTTGCACACACATCCATACGAAGTTGTAATCCAACTCTGTAACGTAAACTGTGTCATACAACTGGACTCCTTTGAATCGTACTCCAAACGCCTCTGCAATCGATGATGAGTACCCAAAGTCATCCATTACCAAAACATCGCCGCCAGCGAAAACGAACTCCTTGATTGCATCAACTTCTGCAGGCGTGTAACCGTCCTCCGATGCGAAAGTAAGGAATCCATCCGAGGAGAATTGCGGCAATGAAAGTGTATCTCTTTCTACACCTGCGATAATGAAAGTAGTATTTGCTGGGTCTTCAATATCAGCAAGAAGTAGTGGAGAGGAGACTAAGGATTTCGTTTCGATTCCCATGTCTTTGATGTCCTGACGGAATGCAGACATGTCATCCCAATCATCGCCGTATGCGGATTGACCGTCATTGTTACCGATATTGATAACTTGAGAAATGACGGTTGATAGAAGCATTATGAGCACAAACCAGAACGCAATCTGAAGAAACAATCTTCTTTTGTTAATGCGCGGTTTTTGGTTCAAACTAACACCTCTAGTACAAGATACAGACAACCGACCCTCACATTGGGTTTAGAAGGTTGTGGACTGATGATAATAAATTGCTCAGCGTCTTAACACGATACGTGCCCCGATTTGGGATATTTCTTGTGCTGGAACGTGGCAAACGCTGCCGTCGCTCGGCCATGGGAGTTTAGAAAGGTCGATTTCTGAAGTTACCTCCACTAAAATCTCTGCTATTTCGCCGCTTCTAGGTTCGATAACGATATCGACTAGATGGCCGAATAAATCGCCGTTAATGTCCACAACAGATCGTTTTAGGAACTCTCCGCTGAAACTAGACATGGCAAACCACTACTCCTTTCGTTTGATGCAATGGGCTACGATTCTTCAATCATACGGCGAATTACCGACTTTACATCGATTCCATTCCGTATCCTGTATCTCGTGTCCTCTTAATGTTTGATAATCCTGAGGTTAACCTTTCTTCCATCTTTGAGTAATACTCCAGCATGTCAGGGGTAACTGTTGGGCGGACTCTAGAAATCGCATCTTCAAAGTGACCTTTTGTAACCTTCTTCTTTCCAGCACGCATTGCAATAAGTGCTGCTTCTCTGCATACGGCTTCGATATCAGCACCAGTAAATCCGTCCATGCCGCCGAGGATATCTTTCATAGAGAAAGTTGAGAGAGGCATTCCTGAAGAGTGGATTTTCATGATTGCCTCTCTCGCTGGTTTGTCTGGCGGAGGAACGTGAAGAACACGCTCGAATCTTCCACTTCTAAGTAGAGCAGGGTCAATCATCTCTGGGCGATTTGTCGCTGCCACGATAATTACCTCATCGAGACTTTCAACCCCGTCCATACTAGCTAGAAGTTGGTTGACCACGCGGTTTGCAACGTCTGAGCCCCCCGATTGAGAATTGGATGACCTCATGCCTGCAATTGATTCGAACTCATCGAGGAAAATAATCGAAGGTGATGATTGCTTTGCCTTCTTGAATATCTCCCTGATCGCCTTTTCAGATTCTCCGACCCATTTCGAGATTAACTCTGGGCCCTTAATTGAAATGAAGTTAGCTTTTGCTTCGTTAGCAATAGCCTTTGCTAGCAGGGTTTTTCCAGTACCTGGTGCGCCAAATAGCACGATACCTCGTGGCGGCTTAATGCCGAAGTGTTCGAATAATTCCGGTTTAGTCAATGGCCATTCTACGCTTTCCTTCAAGCGGTCCTTTATTTCGGAAAGGCCGCCAACGCTCTCCCATGAGACATCAGGGATTTCGACGTAAATCTCTCTGAGTGCACTTGGCTCAATTTCTCTGATTGCTAGACGGAAATCATCCATCCTAACTTCCATCTTTTCCAGTACTTCTGGAGGAATTGTTTCTTCGTCGAGATCGATTTCTGGAAGATATCTACGTAATGCCTTCATTGCTGATTCTCTAACTAGTGCTGCTAAATCTGCACCTACGAATCCATATGAGTTTTCTAGAACCCAATCAACATCGAAATCATCCGCAATTGGCATTTGACGAGTGTGTACGTCAAGAATTTCCTTTCGACCTTCTCTGTCCGGAACGCCAATCTCGATTTCTCTATCGAATCTGCCTGGTCTTCTCAGTGCTGGGTCCATTGCATCTCGACGGTTTGTTGCACCGATAACGATGACATTGTCACGTCCTTGCATTCCATCCATCAGTGTGAGCATTTGCGCAACAACTCTGCGCTCTACTTCACCACTCACGTCCTCACGCTTTGGACAGATTGAGTCGATTTCATCCACGAATACAATCGCAGGTGCGTTGTTGGCAGCTTCATCGAAAATTTCACGCAGTTGCTTTTCAGACTCTCCGTAATACTTGGAAATGATTTCTGGTCCGTTTATAGAGGTGAAGTGGGCGTTTGTTTCGGTTGCAACGGCTTTTGCAATCATTGTTTTCCCAGTACCAGGCGGTCCGTGTAACAGTACACCTTTTGGTGGGTCGATACCCAAGCGACGGAATAACTCTGGGTGCTTTAGAGGAAGTTCAATCATCTCTCTAACCTTGAGGAGTTGACTGCCAATACCTCCGATGTCTTCGTAGGTGATTCCTTGAGATTGACCGACGTCTTCGTCGTCAATCGCTTCATCCTTGATTACGATGTCAGTGTCTGAGTTGACCTGAACTATTCCCTTCGGAGTTGTTTGCAGCACTGCAAAAGGTAGTGCCTCTGCAAACAGTGTCATCCCGGGGATGAAAATCCTGTCTCCTGCGACGACTGGCCTCTTGTTTAGACCTCTACGAGCGAAGCCTTCAATTCCGGGCCCAAACTTGACTTTCTGTTTGTTTGCCATGACTGGGGAGAGGACAAGTTTTGTACAGATTTTAGCGTCTACTTTGGAAACAGTTACCCTATCTCCTAAGCTAACTCCAGCATTTTTTCGTATAATGCCATCAACTCTGATGATATCCATTTTGGAGTCTTCTGGGCGGCTACGCCAGTATATTGCTGCCGTGGAGCGATTCTCGCCTTTTATCTCGATAATATCTCCCGGTTTAAGGTCCAAATCGTTCTCCCCGCTGATGCGAGCACGTCCGTGACCAACGTCGCTTGGTATAGCCTTTGAAACCTTTAGAGAAATAGAATCTTCATCATTGCCAGACATGGATAAACCCCTCCGAGTAATCCCTCTTCAGCAAATCACCTCTTTTAAGTCACGCATTTTCTCACATGAAAGCATTCATGTTCTGCATCTAAGTCGTAGGTTCATGCCGCACATTCTAGAAGCCGGACTCGAAATGATGAACAATTCAAATCCAGATGGGTTACCTAAAATCAAAGGTTACAACATCATCAACGGGCAACTAAAACTCGCATCGGATGGTTCAACATTCGTTAGCACAAACCCTGCTGTACTTGCAGATGAACTCGGTGAATTCCCTCTTTCAACAAGAGAAGACGTGCATGATGCAATCGCTGCAGCACGTGCTGCTTTGACAGGTTGGGCTGCTACTCCAGCACCAACAAGAGGCCAAATCATCGGCAACATGGGTCGACTTTTGATGGAATACAAAGACGACCTAGTTCGCCTGCAGGCTCGTGAAATAGGCAAGACTCTGAAAGAATGTGGTGGAGAAATCCAAGAAGCGATCGATACATGCCTTTTCTTCCAATCTGAAGGACGCAGACTATACGGTCAAACCGTGAACTCGGAATTACCTGACAAGGAACTTTTCACCTACCGCAGGCCACTGGGAGTTTGTGGAATCATCAATGCGTGCAACTTCCCATCCGCAGTTCCATTCTGGAAGATGATTCCAGCAATTATCTGTGGTAACACATGTGTTTGGAAGTCACCTCAAGATTCTCCTCTCCTATCTTTTGCACTTGCACGTGTAATGCACCAAGCAGGATTACCTGATGGTGTAATCAACCTAGTCCACGGTAAAGGCAGTGGTGCAGGACAGTACATCGTAGATGCTGTTGATGAAGGATTAATCAACAAAATCTCATTCACAGGTAGCACAGAAGTCGGTAAGGCAATCGGTGAAGTATGTGGAAGGAACTTGGTTTCCTGCAGTCTAGAACTGGGTGGAAAGAACCCGTTAGTTGTAATGCCATCAGCAGACATCGACAACGCTGTTTCTGGTGCTTACTGGGGTGGATTTGGTACTGCTGGTCAAAGGTGTACAAGCCTTGGTAACTTGATTCTTCACAAGGATATCTACGACGAATTCATGGAGAAATTCATGGCTAAAGTCAAGACCACCAGAATCGGTGATTCTCTAAAGCACGCTGATGTCTTGTACGGTCCAATGCTATCTGAAAAGTATGCAGTAGACTTCCTGAAGGGAATCGAAATGGTTGAAGGAGACGGAGCAAAGAAACTATGGGGCAAAGGAAGAATCACCACAGGAAACACTCCAGAAAACTTCCAGGGAAGTCCAGAGGGTGGTGTGTTCATGTGGCCACACGTCTATGTAGACGTGACTGAAGACATGACCTGTTTCCACGAGGAAGTATTCGGCCCTGCTGTAACTGTTGTTAAGGCCGATGATTTCGACCACGCTCTACACCTAGCAAACGCCTCGCCGTACGGACTTTCAAGCGCAATTTACACCAATGATCGTCTCGAAGCATACCGATTCAAGACTGGAATTAAGGCAGGTATGACAGGAATCAACAATTCCACAACTGGAGCCGAAGCTCACCTACCGTTCGGCGGTGTAAAGGGCAGTGGAAACGGAACTAGAGAATCCGGAATTTGGGTTATTGAAGCATACTCTTATTGGCACGCTGTAAACGATGAACTATCCGGCAAATTACAACTCGCACAGATGGACGTCGACGAGATAGAGATGGTAGAAGCTGAAGTGGACTACTCTTCACTGGCATGAACAACAGCCGAACAGGTCAAAGACCCCATCGTGACTGGCCCACAATATGCGCCCCCTAAAGGGGGCGTGGCTGGTGTACCTAATGGGAGAAGGTCTCAAATTACCAATGTTAAATGGAATGGGCAGAACTAACCGAATTGACAATTGGTGGGCACAGCCTGCAGTGATGGGAATAGGCTTGATACTGGCCGTTTTGTGGACACTTTGGCGTGTCGTATTTTTCTCTGATCACATCGACTATGACGTCAACGGAGCACACGTAATCTCACCAATGTTCTCTCCTAACGTATTGGAATGGGATATGTTCTCTGGATGGGACCATCCGTCATGGGTAAATGCAGCTGTTCTGATTCTTTGGATTCCTTTCTCATTCAGAGGCACCTGCTACTACATGCGCCGTGTCTACTACCGTACATTCTTTGCAAGTCCAGTCGCTTGCTGGGTAGATGAACCAGAGATTAACAAGAAAATTGGCTACAAAGGAGAAAAGAGACTCTTCCTGATTAACAATCTACACCGCTATTTCCTCTACATGGTCATCCCAATCCTGCTCATCAAGTGGTGGGATATAACCCACACAATGACGTTCTCCAATGATGGATACGGTTTCACAGGTGGAACAATTATTCTATTCCTTGAAGCGGTTTGTTTGACGTTTTACGTTACCTCTTGTCACGCACTAAGGCATCTGGCAGGAGGAATGCTTGACCGATGGACAACTGGCATCTCAAAGGTAAGAGGTGCACTATTCTCAAAAATTAGCATAATCAACAGGGACCACGGTTTCTGGTTCTGGATCTCTCTGATTTTGGTATTCGTCGGAGATGCATGGACAATCGCATGCTCAAAGGGAATAATCAATGATTTCAGCCTAGTTCTAATAGGAGGTGCATGATATGTCGGAAGAATTCACATCTCACGAATATGACGTAATCGTAATCGGTGCAGGAGGCGCAGGACTGCGCGCTGCTATCGAAGCTGCAAGAAGCGGTGCAAAGACCGCTATTATCACCAAGTCACTTCTAGGTAAGGCACACACCGTTATGGCTGAAGGGGGCTGTGCAGCAGCACTTCAGAACGCTGACCCTCGTGACGGCTGGAAGGTTCACTTCCACGACACAATGAAAGGAAGCAAGTGGCTTGCGAACTGGAGAATGGCAGAATTCCACGCAAAGGAAGCTCCTGACCGCGTAAGGGAGTTGGAGCAATGGGGTGCTGTTTTCGATAGAACCACGAAGAACCTGATCAATCAGAGAAACTTCGGAGGACACACATTCCCTCGTCTGGCACACGTTGGAGATGCTACTGGTCTGGAGATCATCAGGACTCTACAGGAAAGAGGCATCCACGAAGGAATCGACATGTTCACAGAATATACTGTCCGTCACCTACTGAAGGAAGGAGACAGAGTAACCGGTTGTGTTGCTTACACAAGAGTAGATGGTGACTTCCATGCATTCTCAGCGAAGTCAGTTGTTCTAGCAACCGGTGGAATCACCAGGTGCTGGTCTGTATGTTCCGGTTCATGGGAATACACTGGTGACGGCCACGCACTCGCACTTTGGGCTGGTGCTGAACTAAGAGACATGGAGTTCGTCCAATTCCACCCGACTGGAATGGTTTGGCCACCATCTGTCAGAGGTATTCTAGTTACAGAAGGTGTTCGTGGAGAGGGTGGAAGGCTGCTTAACAGCGAGAATGAGCGCTTTATGTTCAACTATGTTCCAGAAGCTTTCGCAAGAGACCACGCTGAAACTATTGAGGAATCAGACCAGTGGGTTGAGGAAGTCGTATCCGGTAAACTTGCAACCGTTCGCCGCCCACCTGAACTACTAACTCGTGACGTGGTTGCAAAGGCAATTAACAGCGAAGTAAAGGCAGGAAGAGGAAGCCCACACGGCGGAGCATTCCTAGACATCTCCCACCGTGGAGAGGAAGCAATTCTAGCAAAACTACCGTCAATGCACCACCAATTCAAGGAACTTGCAGGTGTTGACATCTCCAAGGAACCAATGGAAGTCGGTCCTACTGCCCACTACGTGATGGGCGGAGTAATCGTCGATGCTGAAACCCAAGAAACAACAGTTTCTGGACTGTACGCTTGTGGTGAAGTTGCTAGTGGACTACACGGTGCAAACCGTCTTGGTGGTAACTCACTTTCAGACCTAATCGTATTTGGTAAAAGAGCAGGAGAACACGCAGCAAAGCAGGCAGCAGACTTGGCGCAACCGAGTATCGATGAATCACAGGTTCAATCTGCAATCAAAGAGATGGTCGCACCTCTCGAGAGAGGCGAAGGAGAAAACCCTGGTCTAATCTATGATGCAATGCGTGACATGATGCAAGAAAAGGTCGGTATCATCCGTGTCAAGGATGAATTAGAATCCGCTTTGACCGACTTGGATGATTTCTCGAAGAGAGAGAAGGCTTGTTTCCCAGGAACCAGCAGGAAATACAACTCAGGATGGCACCAAGCATTGGACCTCAAGAATATGGTGGATATCTCAAGAGTAGCAACAATGGCTGCTCTAGCAAGAGAAGAAAGCCGTGGCGGACACACACGTGATGATTTCCCGGGACATGAAGACGAATTCTGGGGTAAGAATCTCAACATCTGTTGGATGGAAAACGGCGAAGTCAAGATCCGTCAAGAGCCAATTGAAGAAATCAGAGACGACTTGAAAGAAGCTCTGAATGAAGTCAAGGCAATGATTGCTGAAAGAGCAGCAGAACAAGGAGGTGGCAACTGATGTCACTCAAAGGTAAGAATCAGAAATTCAAGGTCCTTCGTGGAGAAGGCGATGATGCAGAAATGGAAGACTATGAACTCGAATTGGATGAGGGAATGGTAATTCTTGACTGTATGCACAGAATTCAGTACGAGCAAGAACCCGACCTAGCGGTTAGATGGAACTGTAAGGCTGGTAAGTGCGGTTCATGCAGTGCTGAAATTAACGGACGTCCTCGTTTGATGTGCATGACAAGGATGTCTGACGTAGTTGCAGAAACTCCTGCAGGCCAACCGATTGAAATCCGCCCAATGAAGACCTTCCCTCACATCAAGGACCTCGTCACAGACGTTTCTTGGAACTACGATGTCGCTCAGAAGATCAAACCAATCAAGGGACCTGAAGCACCAAACTGGGAATTCAACCAGCATGAGGCACACAGAGTTCAGCAATTCAGAGAATGTATCGAATGTTTCCTTTGTGTGAACACCTGTCACGTCTTGAGAGACCACCAACTATTCGATGAGTTCGCTGGACCTCGTAACTTGGTTCGACTTGCACAGTATGAGATGCACCCACTTGATGAAGAGGACAGAATTCCAGAAATTAAGAAGGAATTTGGTGTCGAATACTGTAACATCACTAGATGCTGTACCGAGGTTTGTCCAGCTGGAATCCAAATTACAGATGATGCTATTATCCAACTGAAGGAGAGAGTTGTCGACAGGTACTACGACCCTCTACAGCGCATTTGGAGAGTCATCACAGGCAATAAAGTTAGAATGTGAGATTAGGCGGCGCCTTTCATGGAAGAAGCCAATTCGTCCACTGATAAGTCAGTGGAAACTTCGTTTTCATCTAGGCTTCTCCAACCAGGAAATGATACACTAGGATACATTCTCTTCCTTTCCTCTCTCGTTTTGTGGGCAGAGGGAAATAATCTACGCTCAATCAATATACTTCTGATAATAATTGCAGTATTTTGGCTCGCAGTCAACCTAATGACTAGAACCAAATTATTCACAAAGAAAGAGAAAGACTTGGCAAAACCAAGTAGAAAGCGGAAAGCCAAACTCCTATCTCTAATCTTAGCGGTTCTAGTTGCGATTATGGTTTTAGCAACAACAATCGTAGTAAATTTCTCAGAAGATTTTGGTGGAGACGCACCGGAATATGACTCGCCAAACTACAATGATGGTGTTTTCGAAAACGTTGAAGAAACCACATTATCAAATGACGAAACATCGACTTGGGACACATTAGGTCAATACATGATTAGTGACAATTGTCGCTCACCAGATGAAGTCCTGCCCTCACAAAAATTCGAACTAAAGGATTTGGATGAAGGAGAATTTAGCGTCTCTTGGTTCGGGCATTCAACAGTTTTACTACACACGAATGAATTCTCAATAATCACGGATCCTGTATTCAGCACAGGTGGCGCGGGGCCTCTTTCTTTAGGTCCAAGTCCGTTCCCATACGAGGATGAATACACAGTGGATGACCTGCCAGAAATCGATTACGTGTTTATTTCTCACGACCACTATGACCATCTCGACAAGAATACGGTCAGAGAACTTTCAGATTCAATGTTCTATGTACCACTTGGAGTAAAGTTCCATCTAATGGAATGGGGAATTGATGAAGATAATATCGTCGAGTTTGATTGGTATGATGAGACCAATGTTTCAGATGAATTGTTTGCAGCATTTGCTCCATCACGTCACTTCAGCGGTAGAGGACTTACCGACAATAGTGCAACCCTATGGGGCTCTTGGGTGTTCAAATTCTATGACACAAGCATCTACTTCAGTGGTGACACTGGATACATGGAGGAATTCAAGAATATCTCAGCAAAGTATGGACCGTTCGATTTAGCGTTCCTGGATGCGGGACAATACAACGTTGCATGGGAACAGGTCCACATGCTTCCTGACCAGGTAGTTCAGGCTGCAATCGACCTCAATGCGTCAGTATCTATCCCAATTCACATTTCAAAATACGAACTAGCTTTGCACCACTGGTATGAGCCAATGGAATTGGTTTCCACATACGGAGCCGAGCAAAACGTAACAATCGCAACACCAATGCTAGGTAGCACCTTCATTTTCGGAGAAGAGATTCCTCAGGACACATGGTGGAGAGGAGTTACTGTTTGTACAGACCCATTCCTAGACGACTATCCCCTGCTGGAGTACGCCCTTGTTTACACAAACGTGATCGGTGTGCTGTGGGTTGTAGTTCCTAGAATCAAAAACAGGGGCGAAACCACCGAAGAAGAGTGATTATCTTCCGTTCCAATGGGTACCCA
>Ga0213865_10000054_pt1 | contig 65380 bp, 67 predicted proteins | sample PICome_6_FD_160100 | JGI IMG/M metagenome (GOLD analysis project Ga0213865, IMG submission 160100) | Coastal seawater microbial communities near Pivers Island, North Carolina, United States - PICO282 | ecosystem: Environmental > Aquatic > Marine > Coastal | place: USA: North Carolina...
TTTCGCTACTTTCGCTACTTTCGCTACTTTCGCTACTTTCGCTACTTTCGCTACTTTCGCTACTTTCGCTACTTTCGCTACTTTCGCTACTTTCGCTACTTTCGCTACTTTCGCTACTTTCGCTACTAGACGTTTCTTCTACTTCTTCTTCTGCTGGCGGTATACCAATTATTATTTCTTGAGTTTCGTTATTAATGACTACAGGTTCGCCGTTTTGAATGCCTGTTACCGTGTAAAGCTCTGGATCAAACAACGCATCAATTTCTTCTTGGTAATCGTCAATGAGTTGTTGGTCAGGGTTTATTTCAACAACTTCAGTAGTTTCGTCAACATCTGGGCCGGTTCCTGCATCGGTGCCTTCGTAATAATCAGCAAGCCAGTCTTGAGCGCGGTCATAAGCGGGGGAGTTAGGGCCAATAGCCGCTATTATCTCCGCACCTTCATCACCGCCAAGGCATTGCATGTTATCGCCTTGACCTAAGACAAACCCTCCTGCCGCCTTACAGCCTTCTTTCCACGCTCTCGTCGCTGCTCTGTATGCAGCGTTGGCTCCTTGCGCTGCTCCGGGGTACGAGGACTGTTGCGGAGGCGTTTTGCTGAAGGTGATTAGCGTCCCTTTTGGGGTGTCGTCAGGATTGGGTGCAGTCATTAGCCATTACTCACAAAGGAAAGTGAAGTGTAAATGGAGGGTACTCCACCGTGAACGCCATCGTCGGCTTCGGCTGTTAAGGTTAGGCTGGTGTTATCTACATCAGCGGAAACTTCAATATAATCACCCGCACTTAAAGCGATCTGCTCAGTCAAAGTAATTGAACCGGATACCGAGTTGTTGAACTCGCGAGTGGCGGCAGTGTTCGGCAGTGTTACGCCGTTCTTTTGAACAAAGATGTAAGCCGCAGCGTTGCCGGTGGAGGTGTTAAAGTGGCAGTTTACGTGCAGTGCAAACACTCCATCGTCGGTTACGGTTAACCTAGAGTTGTTTGTAAGAAACACACCGCTGGACAGGTTAGTGGTGGTATAGGTCAACGGCTGGGCGACGTTGGACAGCGCAAAAGTCTGCGTAACGTCGCTAAAAAACGCACCGTGGGGCTTGTAGATAAAACGACCCCCTCCACCAGCTACGTCAGGCTCAGTTAAAGTCTGTAACGTGCCATTAATTCTATTAAAGAACAGACGAAGAATGTTGTTATAGGCACTACCTACACTGGGATCAGGAAGCGCTGGGGTTTGAGGCTTATTTAGAATGTTAGCCATTAACGCCTGCCGTCCGTTCGTATATCAATGCGCGGCAAACCCAATTGCCAAGACACACCAAGATCATCAGAATCAACTTGAAACACAAGTTGTCTGCCCCGAACTCTAATGTTTAACTGTTCTGTAAACTTCTCTACAGTACCGCCTGCACCTTTAAGTATTTCCCTTGAACTAAGCCCACCTTCAGAAGCAGGCGATTGATAACCAGCACCGGAGTTTTTAAGTGCTTGTACCCTTACGTTAACACTAGGGTCAGTAATAGTTGATCCCTCAAACGTAATATCGGGCAACATTCTCCACATAAAGGAAAACTGATCGCCGTCACCAATATCCGTTTGTGCAGAAGTAATGTGAGACGAGATTGCAACGGCTGTAGCATCGGTTTTATCGTCGTAGCCCACTTCATGCTCAACAATCTTTTGACTGTAAGTGGCGGCTAAGACTGCCGACTTGTCTTCCCATGCACTGCGTTCTAAGTTTCCGTGATACCACAGGTTTTCTGCATAGTTAAATATCACGTACTTATTAGGACGATCACTGTTTGCTGAAGGGTAGAACCACCAGACTTCACCAAACTCATCATTTGTCCCCGCAAATACCTGTTCAAGCTGAGAAATATTTATATCGTTAAACACATAACGTAATAGCGAACAAGGAAGCGCTTTAACTTGACCAGAATACGCATAAAATTCATTAACTCCCATCCAGTAGGTAACACCGTCAGCGTAAATAGCTGCATTTTTTGAAGCTATCGTTAGGTTATCGCCTACGATTTGAGAACCCCAAACAATAGGTGCGCCTAAATACTGTAAAGAATATAAAGAGGTGTCTGTCCAAATTAAAAGTTCTTGCCGTGCTTGCACCGCACTGATGATGCGACTACCTCTAGACAACCGCAAGCTGCCTGCTTGATTAGTAGCACTAGGTTGCCACTGCAAATAACTTTCTTGGTCTGACCAACGGACAAGAAGGGGGTCTTTTGTCGAACTAAAAACATCGTTAGTTCCCATACAGAACACGAATCGGCTAACATCAGATACGAAAACTAAGTTTTGACTAAGTGGAACTTGATTGGCCCCCGGCAAGGTTTCGATTGACACCGCCCTAACGTTTACACCAGAAGACAAGTCCCAAAGAAACAATGACCCTTCAGAGGGAGACACTATTAAGTCTTCACCAAAGTTAAATAGCGACCATGTTCTAGCTCGCTGAAATAAAGTTTGATCTTCAGACTCTCCCCATCCTAAACCCCCTGAACCGCCCCAGACACCAGCACCCCATCCAGAAACAGGTTTACTTATGTCAGCTCCCGTTATTATTTGGTAAGCGGCTACGGTTAAGGCACCGCCCCCTCCTGAAACCGTAGAGTTAGCTAAAAGTGCAGTGCCGTTGCTGTCAGTGGCAGTAAAGGTATAAGTAGAGCCATCTATGATTTCTGTTATTTGATACTCTTTGTTTAGTACCGCCGCTGTTATGTTACTGGCTCCCAATTGCACTGCGCCACTAAAAGTAACGAAATCGTTTTCCGCTGCGGTGTGAACTGCGTCGGTAACCGTTATAACAGAACTGCCGCTAGTGCAGCTAAATGTAGCATCGCCTGCTGCTGTCGTACTTCTAATGGGCGTTATATCGTAAAAAGCGCCACCTAAATCGACATAGACTTTAGTGTTAGTGCCGTAGGCTTTAAATGCGACACCGGCTAGCGAGTTCCAAGAAAATATACTTCGACAAACACCATTATAGGTGGCGGTGCTTACGCTGCTCCATCCTCCTATTTTCTCAGGAAGCCCTTGTCTGAATCGGACTTTATCGCTGTCATACCAACCGCCTTCTGCGGCATACCGCGTAGTTTCTTTATTGACACCCGCTTTAAATTGTAGCTTCTGTAAAGCCATTAGTAGCTCCAAATACGAGGATAAGGTAAGTCCAAATCGTTATCTAAATGGATAAATCTACTTTTACCTTTTTGGTTAATGCCAATACGAGGAACGTTATGCTGTATTGCTACTTGTAGTAGACGAAATGCTTTTTGTCCAGAAACAGCTATGTCAACAGCTTTACCAGAGGCATGTGCGCCAACGTTTTCTTTGGCTACCTCAATGGGGTGGTCAGGGCATCTATAACCAGAACTAACGGGTAAAGCGAAACCGCAATCATGCCTAATGCCGTTGAGTATTCTTTTAAATTCTTCATCGAAAACCAGACCTCCGCAATGCTGGCATTTTAACTCGTCGTCGCTAAAGTAATTCATTGCTTCATAATCTTAGCTATTTTCTCTCCACTGCGACCAACAACGTACCCACCAAGGCCGATTTCTAAAAGAAACCAAGCTTCTTTGTTTAGTTCGTTTGGTAGCCAGCCCAGAGAATCGCCAACGACGAGGACTAGAAAGGTCAGCATTGTGATGGGTCGCCAGTTTGCCGTCAACCAGTGTTTTGACGAAGCTTCAGCATGTACATTTTTGGCCCTACTTTCTAAGATTTCACGCTCATAGGTAAACGCTTGTTGCATCGCTGCGGCCTGTACGTCTAGCAAGTTTCCTTTGGCTGTCAGTTTTTCCTCAGTGCTAGTGTGCAGGTTGTCAACTAGATCAGCGGCAGGTTTAAAAATCCCCGCGATTAAGTCCGTGACACCCAAGCTCACTTATCGGCCTTTTTATCTAGTTTGTGGTCTATCGAATCTAACTTGTTGAAAATTCTATTAAATTCTTGACGTAGTTCTTCGCGAGTTGGGTAAACTTCAGCTACCCTAACTTCAAGTTCGTTAATTTTTTCTGAAAGTTTATCGTCTGTATTTTGCAAATCTCTAACGGCTTCCCAGATAGACTTTAGAATCCATCCAAAGATGCCTCCACATAAACCCAGTAATAAATTTATAAAACTCTGAGATTCCAAAACATCGTCCTCAAAACTAATTAATAGATTTGCTCATTGTACCTAATCGTCACTATCTAATCCAGACAAGGCGTACGTTTCTCCGCATTCAGCGCATTCTAGTACATGGACTCGCTCACCGTGTTCAGAAGTTTGCCAAGTAAAGATAGAGCTACCGCACTCACCACATGATCTATCGTAAGTGCTTGATTTGTCTGGAAAATCTATAATATTAACCATATCTAGCCATCCTTATGTCACATCGGTATCTTGCTATCTCTCCGAAGTCCTTATGTAACACAATAGCATTCATATCTCTACCCGCTCGGTAGCCTTTACCTGCGTGCCACGCATCTTTAGCGGCCAAAGTACGGAAACTCTCTACAGTGCAGCCTCGTAACTCCATCTTACGGGAGTTGTGGATATGACCGCAGTACCAATACCTATGCTCGGCAGCGCCCCATTCTTCGGGCTTATCTGTAGCCATCAAAGAACCTAAATCGGCGTGCTTTACAGTATCACCGTGAGTTACACCTATTAAGCTTTTACCAAACGAAAAGTAGTGAAACTTAGACGTTGTAGGTTGTATGGTGACTCTAGACTCATTACTGAAATAAGCGTCCATAAACGCAGCCAACATCACACTAGAATGGTCATCGTGATTGCCGATAGCGTTAATTACTTCTACGTTAGCGTGCTTTTTCAGCGCTAACTTAACAACGTCAACCATTAGCATACACCCAAGCTTTAATACTTTAGCCCATCGGGTGTCTACGTCTAAAGCGTGACCGCTGCGTGAGGTTGTATTAGACATATTATCGGCGTGGAAAAAGTCGCCTAAGTTAATGATTAAACACTTACTAGCAGCAGGGGAAGCTTTGATTAGTTGATTAGCTGCCGAAAGCAAATCCGCTCTGGCAATATTTATATCGAAGTCTTCGCCAGATTCTTCTTTCCAAGCATACATACCAATGTGAGGGTCACCCATAGGTATAGCTACAACCACATCATCTGTCTGTTGCGTAGGTGCTTTGGTAGGCTTACATAAGCCTTTGTAATCATCCATCATTTCGTCAATGGCGTTTTTGATCGCTACTAACCGTTCTTCTTCGGCAAGCTTTGACTTAACCCATTGGCCGGTAGCTACGCCATCTTCGTTGTAATACGTTGACACCCCAGAGACTACAAACCCGTCTGGGACGGGTTTGGTCATATCATTACTGGGCGCGTAGCCTTGTTTTGCTGCCTTTTTACGTATTGCTGCAAAAGTTGATCTTATTGTTCTTTCGCCAACGCCAAGCGCTCTTGCTCCCGCAACGATTGAACCGTTTGCCTCTGCTGCCTTCACAACCTTTAATTGATGTGGCGTGCAGTACGGATAAAGCTCTTTATAGTTAGTCAAACCTACTCCCTATACTTTTATTTTCGTCTTAACGTTTGGCTAGCTCTGTATATGTCAGCACGATACGCTTCATAACAGTGGTCGTGCTGCCAGAAAAAGACTATGTTAATTAAGGTACGCATCAGCGCCCAAGGCCAGCTAACTTTACGGGTTCTGTACGCCCTGCCGCTAAGGGACTCGTTGGGGTTATCGCTTAGAAACACAACCACATTAATTAGCTGTGACAGCGCATCGCCCACACGAACGATGTAATTAAAGAGTGACTGCAAGCTTGAAAAGGTCATCAAGCTGATCCTCCGTAAGCCCAAGTGCTGCCCCCAGCGTAGCGACAAGAGCCGATGGGCGATCAACCGTAGTTGCATATTCCCATTCAATTTGTGCTTCTTCTGGCAAAGAGTCTATGTTTGATTGCACTGTTGCCAACAGCCCCTGCTGCTTCAAAGCTAGTCGTGCTTGGCGCATGGACGTAGAAGTTGTTGCTCTAAAAATGCCAACATCAAAATCTAGCTCTGCTTGTGTTTTAGGACGAATACTCCAGCCATAAGTGATGGAATCGTCGGTTTCTACTACTGTTTTCTCTAATGTTTCCGTAGTGTCGTCAAACTGAGGTTGAGGTGTCGTAATAATTGTTTTCAAAGAACCAGATAAACCAGAAATATCTACTGAACCCGGCAGCGAATTTGTAGAGTTCCAATGGTTTTGAGCTTCCACCTGACCAGAACTAACTAGCTGCATAATGTTGTCGTTGGAAAAATCAGTAGTCCGAAAGTTTTTGTAGTAGTCAAGCTCCCCGTCTTTAGAATACTTGACTTGAATAAACTTTCCTTTAGGTTCTGCTTTAGTAACTTCGTATGAAATCATTTTCTTGCCTCAATTATGGCTTTATGTATTGAGTTTCGTCAGTGTGGTTTGGAACTCCCGAATTGTTATATAACCAGCTTGAAACATTTGCCATTTCAGTTGTAGATATTTGGCGATCTACGTATAAAAAACCCTGACATAGAGAATGTTGGTTACAGGTTCCAAAGGTTCCCCCTAACGTACTAATTTCTTCTGAATTAAGATGGTGTAACGCCCAAGCTGTTGGCGTTATAATATTAGCTGAACCCGTAGTAGCGTTTACAACACTTCCTCCGTTATTAGAATAATGAACGTCATACAAGCCGTTTAATGTATCGGCTCTCATCATAGTAAGTGTTGAGCGTCCGGTAGTCCTTGTGTTTAGTATGTTGTTTTTGTCTGAATAGTTGCCGTTGAAAGCTCTACCCCTATTTACGTCTGTTGCGTTAAATTCAAAACTAAACATTCGGTTCCTATCATTTGAGCTAGTAGTGCCGCCAAAGTTAAGGCCGTCCCACCCTAAAGCAAGTCCATTGTGATCTTCAAATCTATTGGTGGCAGAAGTGTCGTTTGTGTTTCTACAGTAAATTCGGTACTCTAAAATGGTAACAACCCTAGTACTGGCGCTAATTCCTGTTGGCGTATAACTCCAACCACCCGAATTACTTGTCAAGTTATACCCAGTAGTACTTTCACTGGGGTGTGTCCAAGAGCCTTTTCTTTTCCAGCCGGGGATGTGGTGGTAGGTATTGTTTGGTGAGCTTTGTCCAGAAGCGACCAAAGCATCCATATCTGATTGAGTAGACTCCCGCATATTGTTAAAGGTGTGTAAAGCCTCAGACCCTAAAACAGTATTAGTTCCTGTGTTTAGCGTTTGAAACCCATACAGAAACGAATCACCAGTATCGCTTGCGCCAATCAAACCAGCAAATTCATTATACGATGCCCCATAATAATCACTTATGCTAACTTGCGTCCCCACAGTAGAGCTAATTAGCGCCCTAACATCAGTGTCGTTTAGACTAACCTGTGTTCCAGTTGTACCCAATATCTCAACGTGAATATCGTCTAAGCTTAAAGGCACACCGGCATTAGGTAAGGCCATTACTTGCTCTCCTTAAGTGCCTTAACCTCTGCACTCAATTCTTTAACCGCTTCGATCAATACAGCGACCATTTTGGCATAGTCTACCGTCAAATGCGTTTCATCTTCAGCGCCAAAAGTTTCTGTCTCTCTGACAAGCTCGGGCAATACAGATTTTACCTCTTGCGCTATCAGCCCAATATCTTTTTTGCCACTCAACTTGCTCTGGTCATTCCAAGTAAAACTTACGCCGCGTAAAGACTGCACTGTTTCTAATGAGCCTTTTAGCGTATTAACTTCGTTTTTAAACTTGGCATCTGAGGTAAAAGCCGCTGTATATGCAGTGATGTTTCCGTCTACGTCCCAAGACGCCTCATTAGAGCCTGTTCCCGTAAGTCTTGCGCCCTCATCGCCATTTACATAAAGACGATGGTAAGCCGTAGCGCCATCTTGATAGCGCACATAAGTGTCGGCACCGCCAGCGTAGATACTAAGTCCTGAACCAAGTCGCTGATCGCTTGCCAATCCTACGGTGTCAGAAGCTACCGATATACCCGTACCCGCTCCTACGTTAAAGGTTCGGTTAGTTGTTAAATTACCTCCACCTGTAAGGCCGTTACCTGCGGCTAAGTCTATCGTGTTTAAAGCATGACGCCCATCAATATCTACAGTAGCCCCTGCGTTACCTACACCTGTAAGACTTATAACACCCGTAGTAGTGTTAAAGGAAGCGCCGTTTATATAGTCAACGCTATTGGTATTAGTGTCAGTTGAACTTATTGTAAAGATATTACCTGAACGGGAAATAGTCGTAGCGCCACCTTCTTGGAAGGTTACAGTTTCTCCCGCTGATATGTTTGTTGTAGTACCTGAGTTAGCCTTTACATTGAAGTCCGTAGTGTTAGTGTCTGTTTGCACATACCTATTATCTAGGTTAACACTAGCCCCTGCGTTACCTACACCTGTAAGCGATAGCAAACCCGTAGTAGTGTTAAAAGAAGCGCCATTTATGTAGTCAATGGCATTCGGTGCACTTATAAGGTAGCGATCATCTAAGTTAACAACTACGTCACTAAGGCTACTGGTTCCCCCACGAGTAAGTGTTAGATTGCCGTTTGTATCGTCAAACGTAGCACTTGTAACGTATTGGTTAGTATCGGTAGAAGCGTAACGACCATCAAGGTTTACTGTTAAGTCAGCTAACGCACCTGTTCGGCCTAAAGTAAGAACGCCTGTACCCGTATTAAAAGCTACGGTGTCAGTATAGTCATTAGTGTCACTGTAAGACGAAATTGGTAAATACCTTCCGTCCATGCTAAAAACAATATTACTTAAAGAGCTAGTACCTGTTCGGCCTAGTGTTACGTTTCCATCAGTCGAATTAAAGGAAGCGCTGCTTACGTAGTCGTTGGTGTCTGCGCCAACGCTAGTTAGGTAACGATTGTCTAGGTTAACCGTAGCACCCGCACCACCAGTACCAGTAAGCGTAAGATCACCAGTAGACGTATTAAAACTACCGCCGGTTACAAAATCATTGTCGTTGGCATCGTTGGCTATTAACAAATACCGCCCGTCAAGGCTTTGCGTCAAGTTGGCAAGTGCGCCAGTACGACCTAACGTTAGGTCACCCGTAGTTGAATTGAATGCCACGGAATTAACGTAATCGTTAGTATCAGTGTTGGTGTCAGTGGAGCTTATTGTAAACGTATTACCAACACGGCTAATCGACGTAGCTCCTGCTTCTTCAAACTCCAGAACATCGTTAGCATTAATGGTCGTGCCTGTTCCTTCACTTGCAACTTTTGCTTGAAAGTCAGTGGTGTTGACGTTTTGATCCGCATATATAGTTACTGTGCCATTGGTTTGCGTGACAACGGCACTACCGGAGGTGTTGAAGCGAATTTCATCACCCGCATCAATTTGAAAACCAGAATCAAGGTTAGTTGCTAACAGAAAATCAGTAGTATTGGTGTCAGTCTGCGAGTATCTTCCGTCTAGGTTTGTAACTACCGTCCCTGCATCTTGTTGAGTTAGGGTAAGGTCACCATTAACAAAGCTAGATGAAGTTATTGTGTTGTTATATGCTGCATCCCAATTAGCATTGTTGTAACCGGTTTTAGGCGTTGTACCGTTAAAGAAGTCATCAATCTGAGACTCAGTAAAGTACCTGTCATCGTGATTGTGGCTATTGTTTGTTACTTGCAGATTGTCATAAGTACCTGAAACGTCACCGCCAAAAGCAGTAGCTGTGGTTAAAGCAGAAGCTGCAAGTTGAAAAGAACTAGCTTCTAGGCCGTCAACGGTGTCGGCATCTAGTCCGTTACCAGTCCCCTCATCAGCCACAGTCAAAGCGCGGTTACCCGCCACTGTTAAGGCAGTCACATCAAGACTTTGGTTTACATCAGATACGTTTGAGGTGTTACCTGTGCCGTTAAACCTAACGACGGCATTACTTCCGTTACGCAAAGTGTAAACAGCGCCTTGCCCATAAACGCCTTGAAAAAGAATAATGTCTTGAGTAGTAAGGTTGTTTTTAAAGTGAGCGACTTTTTCTACCGAAGCGGGAGTAAGCTGCACATAAACGACACTACCTAAATCCCCCGCGTCAGTGAACTCTATATAAGCGTTGCGGCCATCCGAAATAGTGTCGTCTTGAATAGGAAGTTCATTTGGTGAGCCTTGAGAACCTGTATCTGTTAAAGTCTTTACCAGTACACCCGACACGGCTTGATCAATTAAGTCCATGTTGGTATTAACGGTCTGCCCCCATACGCCTGATTGGGAACCGTCAGCAGGTTTCTGAATACCTAAATTAGTTGTATTGGTAGTCATTTATAACTCCATCAATCCTTATCAACATCACTGTATTGTGCACTTTGGCTTGAAAAAGCTTCAGCCCAGACCCCGCCCTGTGCGTCATTTACTTGGGAGTAGTTAGCAGAATTTGATTCTAGTATACTATGCCAAGCTCCATTTTGCTCCTGATTTACAACTGAATAGCTACTTGATTGACCCTGTATAACACTCTGCCACGTAGATGAAGGGGGTAATATTGGAGTAAAACTACCTGTTTGACTTGTGTTTTTTAGCGCCCATTCCGCTGTTTGATTATCAAAAACAGCACTGTAAACAGAGCCTTGATTAGCTAATTCTTCAGCCCACGCTGCTATCTGCGAGTCATCAACTTCGGTAAAAGACCCTAATTGGTCATCCAACACCGCTGTCCAGAAGTCCACGCTGCCTATTGAGGGGACAAGGGTGAAACCAGTAGTAGATGTTAATGAATTAGCTGAAAGGTTGTAATTACCAATAATTATGTTTGCTACTATACTGTTAATAGTAACATCAACCTCACCAATGATAGAAACATTTTCTAGTGATAAAGTAAGTTGCTGTCCGGTGACAATAGACCGCGATTCTGCGAATGCACTTTCATCGCCCAAAGTTAGGGTTAAGGTTTGCCCAACTAGAGTGCTTTTACTATTAGCGGCAACAAGGGTTGAGTTTAAGAATAAAGAGGCATCAACTCCAGAAAGAAAGGCACGCCCAGTTCCATCTAGACTTGAAAGCGGGTCAAACGAAAATGGCGAAGTGCCTAACATTGTGTAAGCTTACTAACCATATCTTTAAGTTCTTCAATTTGTTCCTGTTGCTCTTTGATTGCTTCGATGAGTAGAGGTACAATTTTTTCGTATTGTACAGTTAAGTAATCTTCTCCAGATTTTGACTCTTGTTTTCCATCTACATTTATTAAATCAAAAGGAGCGGGTGCAGTTGCTTGAGGAATGACAGCTTCTATTTCTTGGGCCAATACACCTATTTCATTAACCATTATTGAAGGTTCAAATCCTAGAGATTTAACTTTTTCTTCTTTCCAGTCAAAAGTTACCCCGTTCAAGCTCATTACTTTATCTAAGGCATTAGGTATATTTACAATATTTTCCTTCAATCTTTTATCTGAAGAATATGCTGTGATATTACCAACCGCTAAATAGTCACCGTTGTTTTGCCAAGTATGCTTGATTGAAGTAGCCGTCCAACCACCCATCTTTAAGTGGTTATCAGTATCCAAACCAAAGTTAACTGCATAGGTTCCGACTCTATGAAAAGACATAACAGCCGGTTTAGTAGCGTCACCTCTAATAGAAATAGAACCTGCATCATTAGCACTAGTAAAAGTTGCAGTGGTACAAACTCTTCCAGTAAGCGCACCTGTAAGAGTCGCGCTAACAGTGCTAAGTGCACCTGCACCGGTCATACTCCAACTATTGCCTGAAATAGTGTTGCCTCTGCAACGTATGCTATCTCCGCTAGTATTACCTAGATAAGTATTAGTTGAGTACAGGTAGGTATTACCAGAACTAGCCTGAACATAAAAATCCGCAGTTGTAGCAATACGCCCCGACGCATCACTAAAGAAAGTGCCTCCATTGTTTATAAGAAACCTGTCTGCCTGAACCTCAGCAGTAGATGACTTAATCTTCACCGCAGCGCACGAAAAAGCTTGCGTAGTAGAGGTAGCCGTACCCCAGAGCACAGGGTAGGTCGCCGCATCAGCTCTGCCAAAAGAATGCGTTACCTTAGAGGCTGTCGCTGAGTTACCAGTACACGTTGCTGCTGTTGTGGCAGATGTTGCTGTTGTGGCAGTGTCAGCAAGAACCGCCGTAGCCGGTTTAACTAAGGATACGTCTGGTTGCCTAACGTATATTGTCCCTGCAAAACCTGACCAGTTTAAGATGACAAGAGAGTAGTAACCCGTGGCTGGGACTGTCCAACTACGTTCAAAGGTAGTCCAAGCAGAAGGCACAGCACCGTTTTCATACCAACCTGTATCTGACGTTGTATCTTCTTGTACAAAAGGTGAACCGTTTGTAGAGCTATTAGATACGTGCGTCTTTCCATCGGGTAAAACTGTGCCTGAGTAACCATACAGTCTTAAATACAATCCATCAGCGTCAGCAGCGGAGCCCTTTAAAGTAACAGTCCATCTTACGGTAGCTCCCGCCTCTGCATACACAGCGCGATAAGCCCCTGCAAGAGCGGTATCTCCTTGATTTGACTTGATAGCGAGACACTTTTCTGTGTTATCCCAAGTTATAGCATTTTCAGCTATAGCAGCGCTGGCCGCACCGTAGGTTCCTTCCCACCCCATACCTCTTGCTGTTGGCTGTAACCCTGTTGCGCCAATATTATCGGGGGTTAGAGTTCTAGTAGCGACAGTACCATTAGCATCTGTTACGTGACCTAACGTGTTTGTCGTAATATTAAAATCAAGGTCACTAATAACAGTTGCGCCAGTTAACGCACCTGTATCTATATTAATATCATCGCCAGCAGCAACAGGGTGTACGTAGTTGTTTGCGTTAGTCGCGCCTGTATAACCAAGGTTAGCTAAGGTTAAGTTTCTAGTAGCGACAGTACCATTAGCATCTGTTACGTGACCTAACGTGTTTGTCGTAATATTAAAATCAAGGTCACTAATAACAGTTGCGCCAGTTAACGCACCTGTATCTATATTAATATCATCGCCAGCAGCAACAGGGTGTACGTAGTTGTTGTACCCGTCTGGGTTGCTATCTGGATAGTACGCCGTAGAAGTAAAAGCATTAGAACCAAGTTCACGCGTTCCTACAACATTGGAACCGTTAATCATCAATGCTGTGGCTTCTGAAGCTTGTGCTGAAAGTCCTGAAAGAGTTACAGTACTGCCAAGAAGAATCGGCTTGCTAGTTGTAGTACTTGTTGAGGGATTTAACGTCAAAGTACTAGCCAATGTTCCAATAATTCCCGCACCTGAGTTGTAGAACTCATTGGCATCCATTGCCCAACCGCTAGTGCCAGAGCCAAGGTGGAACGTTCCGTTAGCCCAAGTATTTCCCCCAATGGTGCCACTACCACCAAGAACAACGTTGTCCCACGTATCAATTACTTGAGTAAGAGTACCTGCGTCTTGTTGAGTGAGCGTCAATGTATAATTAGAGCTAGTCCAGCCAACAGAGTTTATTTTGTCGTTATAGGCTGCGTTCCAGTTTGGGGCGTTTGTTCCAATATCTACACCGTCCACAGTGCCCGTTACAGTAATATTTCCAGTTACGTCCAAGCCTGCTTCAGCGTTTAGATTGACCTTGGCGTTTATCAGCAACGTTGACATATACATGACTTGAGTTAAGGCAACAGGAGTGTCTTGTATTGTACTGTTACTTATCTCAAAGCTGAGAGAGCCTGTATTTGAATCCGTAGTAGCTTCTATGCGGCAAGCAGATTGCGTTACGCTTGTATTATCAGGCGTTCCGTTTCGGTGGTTAAACGTTAAGTTGGCATTACCATAACCATCGTTAACGGTCATTGCTACGCCACCAGAGTTTTCACCAGACCCAAAATCACCGGTAGTTAAATAATCCCCAGTCCCCGCCGTTTTACTTGTTAGGTTGTTAAAAGCGTGAGTATGGCTGTCGTTAGCCACTACAATGGCGTTATAAGTACCACTTACGTCACCGCCAAATGCAGTAGATGTAGTTAGATAGCTACCTGTAGGCTGTTTGCCATTAAGAGCGGTTTGCAGTCCATCTACGTTAGCAATTATATGATTATGGCTGTCGTCAGCTACTACAATGGCGTTATAAGTACCACTTACGTCACCGCCAAATGCAGTAGATGTGGTTAGATAGTTACCCGTAGGCTGTTTGCCATTAAGAGCGGTTTGCAGTCCATCTACGTTAGCAATTATATGATTATGGCTGTCGTCAGCTACTACAATGGCGTTATAAGCACCTGAAACGTCACCGCCAAATGCAGTAGATGTAGTTAGATAGCTACCTGTAGGCTGTTTGCCATTAAGAGCGGTTTGCAGTCCATCTACGTTAGCAATTATATGATTATGGCTGTCGTCAGCTACTACAATGGCGTTATAAGCACCTGAAACGTCACCGCCAAATGCAGTAGATGTAGTTAACCCATCTGTAATTAAAGCTTGCGCTTCATCAGCGGGGAGGTCTACAAACACATTTTTTACGCCACTGGCGAAATTAACTAAGCTGCCTCCATTACTGGAAGCCTTAACTGTAGTGCGACTTAAGGTTGAGGCGTTGTACGTTCCAACTCCAACTTCCCACGCATTATTAAAGTTATCAACAATAACGTAGAAAGTAGTGTCACCATTTGACAAAACTGAACCAAAGGTGACGAAATTTGCTGCCGCACCGGCTAGAGTAACCGCTCCCGTTCCGGTTGAGGTTGTGGTTTCCTGAACCCGATCCGCTAGAGCAAAAGGCATTAAACTATCCTAATAATGGCGCTGGCAGCGTCCCCTGTGGGCAATTGAACTGAAAAATCGCCTGTGGTTGAAGTTTTATCTTCGCCAAAGTTTAAAACAGCAACGGCACGGTTAGCTTTACTAGAGTTATAAATCAATGCGCCCCTTGCCGTAAGACTTACGTTGCTAAAAACAACATCATCGAAGTCAATAAACGCTGTGTTTCCAGTTAACGAAATAACAACATTGGTTATATTGTTACCCCCAGCGGTGTAATTTGTGCCTGAAGTCTCGCCGCTAGTTATATAGACAGTAGTGGTAGAACTTAATGATGCACTATCAAGGTAAAGCGCCATTTTAAGCTGGTCTGTGTCAAGATCGTGAATGCCACCAAACAACTCTTGTTTAAACGACGCACACATGGATTGTACTATTGCCATTACAGCCCCCTATTAGACAATGCTTGCTACGGTTTCACCAAAACGATAAGTGTCCTGCCGTAGCTTACCATCACCTAAAGATTTTAGCATCAAAACTGATTGATCACGCATTTGCTGATACATAGCAACTGTATCGGGGTCAGATTTCATAAACCTAGCAGCTTCCACAAGACAACAATTAAGCAGGGCATTATCAAAGTTATCGCCAATCCAAGATGTACCTGCCGTTACAATGGAAGCGGGCCTATAGCCGTAATGAAGCTCCACTGAATAGTTAGAATCGGGAGTGGGGCCAACAATAAGAGAATCTTCGTCAAAAATGCCGTAATGCTTAGGAACTCCCACGCTAGTTGCATTCGGGTAAGCCTCTCTTATAAAGTTAACGTCTTTAAACAACAAAAAATTAGTATCACCCGACCCGTTTATCACTGAGACGCTATACAAATATAGAAAATCAGTAGGAAGGGACAAATACGAGTTATTTTGCGTTAAATTACCTAACTGATTTTTACGTAAAGCGGGAATCTGTACAGATTCGTGCAGAAATTGCTCAGACTGTTGTGTAAACAACGCCAACTGAGCAGCGGTATACGTGTTTTCAGTAATATCTTGAATATTATCAATCAGTTCGGAATAATTCATAAGAATACCTTATGCCATTGGCCCACGGCATGTTTTTCCTCGTTTAGCAGCGCCAGCGCCACGCATTACTACGCCACCTGTCTTCATTTTTTTACATGAACACTTGCTACTTCCACAATGGGAACACTTTTTAGACGACTTTTTCATAATATACCTATGTTGTTTGCACTGTTACTGAGTTTAAAAACATTGCCGTTGCTATTTTATTACTGTTAACAACAATAATATGCGCTCGACTTGCCGCGTAACCTGCATAGTCGGGCCTTGGGTCACGAATAGCTTGCGGATCGTAGATTGGTGTTTCCCCCAAATGACGCTGAGGGTGATCTTTCTCCCAGCACTCGCTACAAACCTTGGTATTTGTGTCTTTACCTTTTATAACTAGCTTTCTTAAGTCTTTTAGCTTGTAACGAAAGCCGCAACGATCACATTCAGCTAACGCTCGCTTAGTCGAAGCGTAAATTTTACCCACGAGCAGGAACCAACCTAAAGGTAGCCTTCTCTCTGTCTTGTTCCGCTGCTAGTTGAAACTGTTTTTCGTACTCAGCTTGAAGCATTTGACTGCGTGGAAACAAATCAGGGTCTTTCATACTAATGTAATAGGCTAAACCAGAAACAAGTGCCGGGAGAAATCTAAAGTTTGCGTCAGCAGTCTCAACGCCACTGCCAGAATCTTCAATCCTACGTAGATACCAGTATGCGAAGGTATAAGAATCGTCGTTTGGAATAGGCCATACCACTATTTTAGGGTTATCACGAAGGCGACGAACCCATAATTGAATAGGGCGACCCTCTACATTCTTATTCGGAATGGAAGCGTAGCTGCTAGCGCTGATTCTATTGATAGTTACGTCACTTTGATTCTGTCCAGAGCCTCGTCGCACAACATGATCCATTACGTCAATAACATCAGCAGCGAGATCATATTCTGCTACCCCTGACGTTAGCGCTAATGTGCCAGAATCAATAGTCCACATATTGATTCCACGGTTCTGCCACTCAATAGTCATCAAATTCATAGAACGACGAGCGGTTTTCAAGTCATATCCGCTACGCATAGCGCGACCCGCACGTTCCCAAGCCTCTTCAGCTATCTCCGTGAAGTCTAAGTTAAACGCCGTTGTTCCAGAAGTAGCCATATCAACGTCCCATTAGCTTTCGCATGAGCATTCTTTTGTGTTGAGGACTCATTCCAGCAACACGACCTCCATTGCTGTAACCGCGTTTTTGAGGCGGCTTAGCTGCGGCTTCACGCATTTGCTTATCCATTAACTGCTGCTTAAGTTGAGCCTTAAGACTTTGTATTTCTTTGGGAGACATTGTTGCTGAATTGTTATTACGCAACTGTGCCTCGCCAGCAGTTTTAGCCTTTGCATTCTGGGAACGCTGCTGTTTCATTGCTTGCATTACTTCAGGGGAAGGCTTAGCGGGCCTAGCGCCCACATCGGTTTCCCCTCCGCGTTGATAGCGCTTAACCCCGCCACCGCGAGACATACGGTAACCTTTGCTAGCTGGTTTTTTACCACAACCTGATTTCTTCATGTCTTCTTCCTTTTCCGCTTTAGCGGTTTAACACGTTTAGGCTTACCGGCGGGTTGCCCAAGCTTGTTCTTCTGGGCAATTCTACTTTTTTTCTCACTAGAAGTCATCTCAGAAGATGTTTTGGGCGTCTTTGACGATACTCTTTTGGAAGGTCTACAGTAAGGCGTGCTGCGGCCATCGCCTTTTTTACGGCCACATGACTTTCCAGTTTTAACGTCCTTCCAGTCTTCTTTAAACCACCGTTTCAGGGCTGCTCCCTTTTCGGTCTTTCTCACAGCCATTACTTTTTCCCTTTGCCTTTCGCCTTTCGGCACTTTGCAATAGCACCTGACGCATAAGCGGAAGGGAACACCTTGTAATTCGCTTTGACCTTTTTATAACAGGCATCTTTAACAGTACCACCTTTTTTGTAATACCTTTTCATTAGCATTTCCACCTTTTTCTAGCCTGTCTCAAACGAGAATTAGGGTCTTTAGCGGCCTTGGGAAACTGTTTCATCTGCCCCGCAGACCTAGCACAGTATGACTTTCGGCGCTTTGCGTCCTTGCTTCCTGCTTTTACCTTACCAGTAACAGCGGTCTTTAGCTTAGAGCCGGGATTTGCTTTTCGATGGGCAGCTACGCCCTTTTTAGTCATTCCTGCGCCTGCTTTGGTTTTACGGTAGTTCCCGCCCTTGCCAGTGGTTTTAGCTATAGGTTTGTCTTTCTTACTAGCCATGATTAATCCTTAAGAGCTATAAACTGCTCAAGAGTTAAAGCATTCACTGCCGCCGCTATTGTTTCAGGAGAGCCACTTAAAACATTTTCTGTGGTTGTCACCGTGTTGACCAGAGCCGCTACTTGCGCTGGGAATACTGGAGAGTTATCTGCTACAAAGTAAAACGGAGTAGAGAAATCGTCTGAGAACAACACCCCCGCTACAGCAACAACGCGAGGGTCGTACAGTAACTTCCAGCCGTTTATTAAGAAGTAGCTATCGCCTGTAAAACCACCGGGAATTACGTCAAGCCCCGTAAAACGCATAGCGGGTAGGTAAGCGCGGTTTTCTTCGCGCTCAAACCAACGAACCCAAGCGGAGTACAGTTCATCTCTAATATCTAACGTAGTTACATCAGAGTTTACTGTAATTTCCTTAGTACGCCCGTTGAAGTTAACTTTATCGCCGTCAAGCCATTCTTCACCGTGCGCTGTCCATACCAATAACGCCATGTGTTATTCCTACTGGAGTATTTCTTTCCAGTTAACGACCACCATGATTTTTGCACTAGGGTAATAGGCAGTTCTTGTCTTGGCAAAGAAGCTCCAGACGACCCTAGAGCCTTGGAACCCTGTAATGTTGCCACCATTGGCAGCGCCTAAAGATATAGGGGTGGTCAGTCCAGCGTCGGAGTAAAGCTCTGCGCTGTTGACGCTAATCGGCTTAGCATAAACAACCAGATCATCGTAGCTTGCGTTGTCAGTTCCTGTGATCGTGTAACCCCCAGCATTGAACGGGAATGTTACCGTCATAGGCTCCCTGACATTGATTCTGGCGGTTGTGGTCATTACTGCGGGCGATGCCGCAGAGATTGTCGCTATCGTGTTCTCAACCGTGCCGCCGTCATCAGGAAAGTTTTTGACCGCGCCGTACTGAAAGTTATTAAACGTATCAGTCAGTATGCTATCAAAGCGCCCTTTAAACATATCTTGCAGAATAATTTTGCCGCCTTCAAAACTTGTTCCAGCAGTTGATATTTCTACGTTGGTTGACGCTATTGGAGTAAATACATTGCTGTTATCAACAGAGTTAATCTCCATTTTCAGGTCAACGATTGCGTCAGCCGCATCAAATTGTCCTACAGCCGCTCCAGTATCATTAAACGCGTAAGCGCTGATAGAGGTTGGAACATATAGCGTGTGGTTAACCTCTCCATTGGCGTGAAGCTCTCTGGGCGACAAGGCAAACAGTCGTTGCCAGTTATCTGATACGTTTGCTGTAACCGAGGTATGTGGTGAAGCGTAAGTGGCGGGTGAACCGTAAGCTCTCAGGTCTATGTTACTTTCTGTCCATATTGCTGCTGACCATGTTTCAATATAGAGATTGCTTCCTGATAAAGCCGTAGATTTGTTTGAAAAACAGGCGGGTAACGAGGCTGTCTGACTCATTGCCTGTGCGTATTCATTGCCTTGGTAGTAGCTGTGGCAGACAACTCGTTGTCCGTCCTCATACACACCAAAACGAACTCGGCCAGCACCATGCCACTGTATGTCAATCCACCACAAGTTTACCTTTGACAAGTCAAGAACAACCTGACTGTCTCCAGTGCCGTCTAGCTTGTCACCGTTCCAGTCTGCGCGAGGAACAATCGTGTCTTTCTGCGGTGCAGATGGAATACTGGATCGAACCACAACAGACAGACCTGTGGCGTCAACGGCGTCTACCCCGCCCGTACCCACCCGAAACATAAACCCGTTATTGGCGTCAAACAAGCCCCACTGTCGAGTGTTGCCCGTAGTCACAGGGGAGTTAAGTAGTGCGGTTCCCGCCCACAGATGGCTTGAGCCAGCTACGTAGTGGTGATACTGATTCGATGATGATGAGGCAAATCCGTTTGTGGGATCAACTGTGTTGTCCACGCCAATCTTTACTGAGTGTCGAGTGTTACTGTAGGTGGCGTATCCTCCAGACAGCTTTACAGGTGAAAAGTTATCTGTAAAAACTGCTTCCTGACCAAACACGTAGTCGCCTAGCTGTGTGCCGCCACTGACGCGCAACTTGCCCCATGCATCTAACTGAGGAAGCCCTTCTGCAAAACGCATGTTTGCAGAACCAGTAATATCAACATCAAGGCCGTACTCAGGGTTGTCAAACCCCATAATGTTGTTAGCTTGGTGGTAAAGGTCTTTTATGTCGGCAGTAGTGGTTGCGACTGTAGCCCCACTTGAGTCTTTGATACTTTGTCCAGCTATGGGGGAAATTTCGTTATACCTGTCGGCGTTACTGTAGTGAACGCTTATTGCGCCTTGGGAGTTAGACCCTTGAACGCCGTGCACATGGACGCTCATAGTGGGGCCACCATTTCCCTCTATGGTATACATGCTTCCAATTGACCAAGACGCTGGGCCACCGGTAAACCCCACTTCGGCAGTGTGGGTCATAGCTATTCGATCACCCCCCGCACGCGGGGGGACTTGAGTAAACTTCCTATCGTTGACTGCCATTATTAGCTCCTATTAGGGCGTGTAAGCACGATCCTGCTCAGCGGTCAACGTTACCACGTTTGACTTAGACCTTGTAATAGTGCCTGTAGCTACCACCGGCTTCGCAACGCCTATGTTTCCCGCAATAACCGTTATGTCAATGTCGGCAGAGTTTTCGTCAGCGTCAACTCGACCACCTTGAACGTTGTTATCAAAGTCGATAGAGAAGGTTAGCGATGCTGCATTAATCGTACCTGTTACGTCAGTGCCTGTGTTGTCATCTAGGACAATCGCCGTAGCTGTGCCGTAGTCGTCGGCTCCGCTTGTAGAGTCCGTAATGAAGGCTGTGAAGTACCCAGCGCCACCCGACTGCAAGAACGAGTTAAAGTTAAGCTGCAAAGTTGCCGCGAAGTCAAAGATGCGCTTCGTACCACCTTGATCGAAGAAGTCCACGTTGTTTTGATCTTGAGGTCGCAGGTTGGTGATAAACACACTTTGCGAACATATCAGCTTATCACCCTCAAAACGCAGTAGTGTATTCTGAATGTCACCTCTCTTTGCGCCGTCAGCGTCGGTAAGCGTGTCGAGGTTTGCTTGGTTTATGTCCCCAGTCTGACGCAGCAAATACTGAATCTTAGTGTATATTTGCTGAAGCGTTTTGTTGTCACCGTCAATGATGATACGGAAATCAAAATCGTCAGCGGCATCGTTAATGTCGATAAGCTGGGACGTTGTGAAGTAACCTACGTCGATATTGGCATAAGTTGCTGATTGCGCTCCCGTTATTTCCGCATCGGTGTTTACGATGTTTAGGTCTGTTGCGTTAGACAGCAGTACGTTGACCGTATTAGCGCCTGTTCCTAACTGACCAGTATCCGCTAGTACGGAATCGTCAAACGTAAAGCCTTGAGAGCGGATATACGCCTTGAAGAAAGTTTGACTGTCAAAAGTAGTTGTTGTGGCATCTACTGTGGCATCACCTAATATCTGAACTGCTTGGTTAGGCTCATCAGTAAATACAAAATCTGCGGGGTTAGCACCGTCAACAATCTGGTAGTATGCCTGACCTCCAGCGTTAAACTCACCCAGAGACACGATACCTACATATCGTCGGGCCAGATCACCGGTATCGGAAGTACCTGCAATATCAGGCGTACCCGCTGCTTGGTATTCGTTCCAACCGCCATCACGTAACGCTTCTCGCGTAGCGTCATCGGCTGGCCCCCAGTCGTTAAACCGCGATCCGTCAAAGCCAAATTCAAACTGACCTGATTTGGCGTCGATTGCATACATCGGAAAGGGGAAGCTGTTATACGCTGACGTTTCCCACAGTTTGATGAACTTAGAGTAAAGCGCCTGTAACGTAACGCCGTCTTTATAGACAAGGTTACCTGCGGCATTAAGCGTAAAAGTACGCGCTGTAGTGTTAATGGTAATCTCGGTGTTTACGACCAGATCATCACCGTCTATAATTTTTGCCATTGTCTGCTCCCCCCTTTAAGGAACGTAGTTTCTGTCTAATTGCTGCGCTACAGGTAACGTAGCGCTGGTGGAGCCAAGTTCAAAACCGTAAACAAAGAACGGTACGTAGCCGTCGCGGTATACTTTTATGTCTATAAAAGTTCCAGCAGAAAACGTATACGTATATGTAGAAGTCGTCCCAGTTATATCTTGATCGTCTTGCAATTTGGTTGTTGTGCCTGCGGTGTATATTACCACATCAGAGTTACTTATTACTCCACTAACCGTTAAGGTAGCTTGCCCAGCAACAACATTAACTGTTGCGCCTGCTGTCCGTATTGACGGTAGTGTTGCACCAGCAGCTACGTTAATGTTTAGGGTGCCAGAACCAACGTTTACAAATATTGTTTCGTTGCCTGTACTGCTAGTTGACGCTGGGGAACCTGTAGCACCGACAACGTATCCCGATGTTGTACACGACCAATCCATTGAACCCGTACCAAGACTGGTAAGCTCTACTGCATGGCTAGTTGTAGCGCCTTTTGTAAAGTCACATAAATCAACTTGATCTAGGTTTGAAACAACCACGGCTTCTGTGGATGGGGCATCTGAAAATCTTGAACCTGTAAAATCTGCGCCGTTGCCAATAATACTTGTGCAGTCGTTGAAAATGCAATTTGACGCAGTTTGTCCTGATTTAAGGGTTATTATCCCAGCCCGCACAAACGTCGTACCAGCCAACAAAAGAGTCACATCGGCGTTATTCATTGTAAAATCAAAGCGTGTAGTATCTGTATCGCCAGCGCCTTTTATAACGCTGTTAGCAATATCTACAGTACAGCCAGAACCTTGCCCGATAATGTCATACAAACTTGCATTTACAGGGGCATCGGCAAAGATAAACACATCGTTATCTGCCTTAAAATATGTTGCTGTTGCTCCCGAACCAATAGTTATTTTCCCAAAGCAAAAGTTTACTTCCTGCTCGGATAAAATAATTCCATAAGCTGAAGCGCTATCCACTGTAGACGTTTCTGTAAACGTAATTGGGTCGCCAACAGTACCTCCGGTAAGTGTATAACCATCACCATAACGCAGATAATCCACAAACGTGTTAATAACGTTTCTTGGCTGGCCGTTGCGCTGAAATCTAAAGCCAACATCATTAATGTTTCCGGTAGGCTTAGTGCCAGAGTCATTTGCAGAGTTATAGTCAACAATGGCATTAAACCAACCGCCTTGGTAGGTAGGGACACCCGTTACCGCAGAGCCAGCACCTCTAAAAATATTCCAAAACGCTGTATTGTTGCCGCCTATCAGCATTTCAAAAAAGTCTAAGTTGCCTAGCGCCGTAAATTGTACCCATCCGCGAATGTGTTGGTTAGCGCCAGCAAAGTTTGCTGAAGTGTACTCAACGCTAGACGCATCAGAACGCAATGTTGCATAAACGGAGTTTGTCCCTTCCAGCTTAATATCAGGCTCAAGCCCACCCTCACCAACCCATCCCGTTACAGAATCGGCACTGCTAATCGTTACAGGTACGTTCGTAAGAGTAGGCGCAGCCATTAGCTATAACTCAACGATGCACGGTTGTCCCACACGCTATCAAAATTACCGTTACCGTCAGCAAAAGAAACTGAAAAAACGTTACCGCTAGTTTCTAGTTTTTTAATTTGCCAAACCGCCAAAGATGTAGGAGAACTAGGAGCCGCCCTACCTACATAGGTGACTCCTGCCTCTGTCTCGTCCAACAAAACTGTATAAGGAAAAGTTGTTGAGGACGTTATACTTACGCCGCTCATAACTTAGCCTAGTTTGGCTTTAAGCTTAGCTAAGGAGGTTTCTACTGACTTGCGCTTAGTTTCAAGCTGCTTAATTTCACTTTCTAAAGAGTCTTTAATTTTAGAAAGGTCTTTTTCTAAAGCAACCGTCTTTGCCTTAAAAACGTCGTCCAATGCGTCGATTTTAGCTTGCTTGACACTAACCGCTACTTCCGTCTCAGCCTTTAGTTTGTCTTTTAACCCCTGCAAAGAAGAATTAACGGACATAAAATCAGCTTCAATAGAGCCGAGTTCTTTAGAAGCTTCAGCTTTTTTAACTAAAATTTCAGCAAGCTTGGCGTCGGCATTGGCAATAGACTTAAGCTTATCTTCACGCTCTCTAGCGCAAGCGTCTTCAATAAGTTGCAGCTTATCTAAACTTTCGGCAACAAGCCTTTCATAATCTTTAGCCTTGGAAGCGGCTTCAATCACGGCAGGTATAGCTTCGATAGCAGGGCCAAACGTCTCAGCAAACTTTTTAAGAGCGCTCTCGTTAATGCTCATTATACTGGGCCTCCAGACTGAATTACCGTTAAAGTAACGTCACCGGTAGTAACCGCAGATACATCTAGACGAACAGCAGTCACAGGGAAAGCAATGTTCCCTGTTGCTGACGCCGATCCACCTACACCTGAAATACTAGACCAGTTACCGCTTGCAGCGACATAACCATCGGCATGAATATCGTCAGTTGTGTATTGAGCGACGTACGTAATCCCTGTTCCGTTTACAAGAACATCGACGGTCACATTAGACGGACTAATGTAGTGGTCTAAAGGGACAGGCTCGCTACTGGCAATAGAACTAACTGTTTTACGTATAGGTCGCATTTAGACCCCCTATTAAGACAGTGCAGCGCCAGAACAAACAACCCAAGCTGCGCCAGTCCAAACAACAACAGCAGTTTCGTCATTACCTACGCCGTTATCAGTAACAACACGGAGAGAGCCAGTTGCGGCGTTTGTGATTGCGTTTGCCTCAGCCGTGGTGCCAACAGGCAAATTAACAGCGCCAGTAAGAGCGCCAGTAAAGCCACCTGTGGATACAATTGGGCCAGAAAAAGTAGAAGTTGCCATTAAATTTTCCTCACATGCGAGTTGGGTATAGCAGTCTGCATGTCGTCAGCCGGGACTGTCTGCTATACCGGAATGCCCGGAACTTGCTAAGAGTACGTTATTTTCTGTTAAACAGCAAACAAAAAAAGAGGGCCGAAGCCCTCTTTTTCTACAACGCTGAAGCTTAAGCTCCGGGCGAACCCCAGACAGCCAAAGGATCAGAAACACCAAACGAGTAACGCTCACGGGCCTTGTAACGGCTGTTGCCGGTATCAAAGTCGCCGTCCATTGAGGTCTGCATTGGCGTACGGACGAAGTGCTTAAGTCCGTTCGGAATGTCAGTCATCAAGAACCATGCGTTCGTATCCGTCAGGTAATGGTTAATTGCATAACCTTCTGGAATAGAACCGTTGCTCTTAAGAGCGTTCAGGTCGTTATCCGCTGTTGCAACGCGGCCTTCAGTTTCCAACAAGCGAGTTGCAACGAATTGCAATGCGGGTGGAACGATAAGCTTGCGAGGACGGGCAGCAATTAACAAGCCGCGCTCATCAGTCCACTGTGAAATCTGAATGACAGCGGCTTCCAAAGAAGTCTCATTCAGGTCAGCAGCGACCGTGGGGCGGTTAGAGTTAGTGCCACCGCTAACTAGCGGGTGAGCAGTTGAACATAAGGTAGTGCCGTCACCGTAGTTCACACCAGAGAAAGCATTGTTCAATACTGACGCAGCTTTAACTTGCTTGGTGTAAGCCATTGCGCGAGCCAGTGCCTTGGTGTAGCGAGCGGAGAGGGAATCATAAAGATTATCTTCCATCGCTTCTTCAGTAATACTGAAGCCCATTGCAACTGTTTCGTGCACGTAACGAGCAGTCCATGCTTCTTGAGCATTATCATACTCAATCGCAGAACCTTCGTCTTTAACGGGAGCGGCGGAGAAACCGGACAACTTGGTTTCTTCTTCAAATGAACGATCTGAAGATTCAGTCTCGAACATCTGCTTATGCTCTTCTTCATACTTAGAATACTCCATACCAAAAAGAGCGTTTAGCCCCGGCAAGAGTTCCTTTAGTAGTTGTGCGCGTGAAATAGCCATTAGTCAGTCTCCTTAAACGCCAGTTGTGTTGCTGTATTGATGACCAGCGTTCCACTTAACCAACGCTTCGGTAAAGCCGCCCGAAGAGTCTTTAGTCTCTTCAACCAGACCTACAACCTTGACAGGCAGAGTGGCAGTTGTTGCCGTTGTTTCAGAAATCGCAACAGCAGACTTGCCTGTTGCCGCATCACCGGAGTTGTCAATCAACTGAGCGTTGCCGCCCAAGTCAGTTTGTGCCATTGCACCAATGGTAGTACCAGAGGAAACGATAGCTACTTTAAAGACAACGTTAGGATCGTCTACAACGTAAGCTACAATGTCAGAAGCAACTGTATTTGCAGGGAGGTACTGACTGTGAATCGTGTACTTAAGTACAGGATCAGTGTAAGAACACCCTAAGAAAATACCAATTACGTCCATTTGAGCATCGGCTGCTTCACGTACGACTGTTCCAGTGGTGCCGTCAACTTTGACAGCATCGCCGTTAAAGATCGAAGTGTTGTAGCCGCTTGCTACTTTAAACTGACGAGTTGCGCCAGCATACGGCATACCGTCTAGACGGTTTACCGGTACAAGCCCAGAGGGGGCTTCGATAGCGGGATAAGCCATTTTTGACTCCTATTAATTCCCAGACCCGAAAGTGACCTTAGATTTTCTCTCGTTAAAGAGAGGCATCCTAGCGTCATTTTCGCGCATTAAGTTGTTGTCAACAGAGTTAATTTGAGCTTGAGTCTGATCGTTATAATAATCAGTTCGCTCGGTAACCATCTCTTGTGGAGCCTTGCACAGCATTAAGCCGCCCATTACAACGTTGTCCTTGAAACGCGAGTTCTCAACAACACCGCCTGTATATAGCTCCATTTCTGGATGATCTGCGCTTTTTACAGGTGTCCATCCTTCACGGATTTTCGCTGAAACGTTGGTAGGATCAGGTTGATTGTTTGTGCTAACACGTACCCAATGAAAAGCCCAGCCTTCTTGGGGGTCAGGGGTAGGTAATACCTCTGGCTTACGCCAAGCTTGCTTTCGGACTCCAGATTCCCGCGCTTCTGCTTTACGGGGATTGCGATTTTGTCGTGTTGATTCAACCATTTTTAGCCTTCCTTATTTCATTAGCAACCTGTTTGGCGTATAAATCTAGGGGGACTCCTAGCCGTTTAGCAATCGCTATTTGGCTTTTTTCCAACTTAACTTTTTTTGGTGCGCGGCTACGAGTAGCCGGTGCTACGTTGGTTTGGGTTTTTTTGGTTTCCGACGACTCCCCAAAGTAATCTGAAAACACTTCCCGCATACGGGAATTTATTTTCCCGTAGTATTCTTCGCTTTTTGGATCGAACCCGCTTTTAACAAGTTTTTGATGCAGACCCAAAGCAAAGCTGGTCATTTCGTCATCACTTCCGAACCAAGAATTTTCACTGGCCCAGTTTTCTGCTTTTTCATCCCTAACCGGTAAGCTCGCAGGCTCGGGAACTGATGAACTTTGCAAGTTCTCTTTTACACTATTATCTTTATTTTGTAAAGGAGGTTTGATGTTCTCCACTCTAGAATGCTTTAATCTAGCATTAGATAGCCGTTCTTCAGCCGCCATCACCTTATCTGTATCACCACTCTCATAAGCAGCAGCATATTCACGCTTAGCTGTCTCTATTTCAGTAGTAAGCATTCGCTTAACTTGCTCAATGATTGCAGATCGACTTTTACCTACAGAAGTCTTTAACGTTTCATTCTCTGCTATAAGCTTCTTAGTGTAATCCTCAAGCGCTGTTCTTTCCCGGAGAGCAGTTTCTTTAGCTCTCCGCTCGTCATGGTAACCTTTACTAAAATGCTTAATCCGATTAGCAACTTTTTCAGAGTAATTTTCTAACTCTTCATCGGTTACATCTTCGGGTGGAGTTTTAGAAGGCTTACGTCCCCTATCTTCTACAGGGGTATCGTCAACAATTTCAATTTCAAATTCGTCCTCAACCGGTGCGCTACGACTAGGCATGTTGATGGTTTCAGCACTGGATGGTTCAAGATCAATTTCAATCTCAGATGGATCATCCTTAGCTTCATGTGGAAAGTTATACTTAACTTCTTCAAAAGGCATTAGCTACTCCTTAGACAGTAGTGACGGCAGTGGGGTTTTCAACAACAGCTTCAATGCTGTCATCATTCATCAGGCGGAACTCCTTACCCTTAACTTTAAATCGGGTTCCAGAGTTTGAGCGAAACATTACGTAATCGCCCTCTTTACACCAAGCCCCGTTAGGAAATCGGGAAGTATCGCTATAAGCTTCACCGCCCATATCGACAACCAAACCAACCATAGACAAGATAGACTCGTGATGGATGGTTGTATTGGATTTCAAGATACCGCTGCTAAAAGTTTCTTCGACTTCAGGCATAGCTATCAAAACGTGATACCCCACAGGTTTGGGAATATCAGCCTCCAATACAGCTTCTTTCGGTTTAGGTGTTAAGTCCAGTTTAATTGCGTCACTCATTATCTGAGTCCTCATAGTTTCGCGAGAGGTCTTCAATTGCCCTTATTGCGTACTCCAGACCTCGTATAGAGCCGCAGGATTCTTTATATTCTTCGTAACTATCAAGCGTGCCTTTACTCATGGCTTCTTTTATTCTTTCTTGCTGCTGCTGACAATCAGCGATTAGTACTTGAAAAACAGATTTAGACATTATTATTTCCTAGTAGTCCCTGTACCTGTTGGAGACGAAGCCTTGCTCGTTCAAATTCTTCCTCGGAAGCCAAGGAACGTTGCTCCATTTGATACTTAAGTGCCATTTCTTCCTGTTCAAGCTCAAGTCGTTGTTGCTCAGTAATAGACTTGACCTGATCATTTGTTTCTTTACGCTGCTGTTCCCGCAACTTAAGTGCCTGATTGTCTTGCTGAGTCTTTTCTTTCAACATCTGCTCACGATCCTTACGAGCCGCGTCTTGTTGTTGAAGTTGAATGAGCGGGTCTTGCTGCTTAGCTTGGTTTTGCTGAGCCTGCATTTCCTGTTTCTTCTGCTCGGTTATCTGCATAGAGGCATCTGCCAACAGACGAGAAAGCTGAAGTTCGATTTCTTCAGGCATTTCCTCATCAGGCGGCGGTAACTCAACGCCCATCTTAGCTTCAATCTCAGCCCTGTACTTAAACGCTACGTGTTCAGTAATGTGCGCTTGCAACGACGACATAATTTGCGGCGTCATTGGGTTTTGACCAATAGCTTGCATGATTTGAGGGTTCTGCATCATGCTTGTATGGGTGGCGATATGGGCATCGTGATCTTGGTAAACAAACGCTTTGATGGGTTTACCTACCATAGCTGCCATATTCTCACTTACAGGGTCTTTGGGTATGTGATCCTCTGTAAGCGGTATGATCTTGTCAGCGTTTTTAATGCCAATCACATCAACCATCTGTCGGTGAAGCTGAGGCAGGTCATAGATTTGCGGAGCGGATTGCGCCATTTGCATAACAGCTTGATATTGAACAACTTTTTGAGCCATTGTCGCGCTGTTTGGATCACTAACAGGGATCACATCTACCGTAAGGTAGTCAGACTTACGTGCTTTCTGCTCACCGGTACTCGGTAAAAAGTCATAGTTGTCTTGCGATCTGTCAGCGATCAAGTCCTTGATCAGCCTGAACTCCTGCTTCATGGCGTAGTGGACGCGAGACTGAACAGCGGTCATCGGCTTAAGCGTTCGCTCAAGCAGCGCCAGCGTTGTGCCAACCGGTGCGTTTGCTGACATATCAGAAATATCTATATCTGAAATAGCGCCAAGCCTTCGACCTTCATTGGTAATCTTGTCCAGCAAAGCCAGCAATGTCTGACTAGGCTCTTTGTAGGGGAGAGGCATTAAGTTCTCCCTAAGACTTCCAGAGGTAACATCAACGTCTTTCCACTCGCCGGGGGCAATTGGAGTGTCATCGCCGCGCACCCTCAAGTCTCGGGTTTTTAGACCCCCCGGCAAGTTAGCTAGTGTACCCGCGTCTACTAGCTGTCGGATTAGACTGGTTCCAGCACGAGCATATCCCCCGATTATGTGGATCAGACCTAACCCATAAAAACCAAAACCTTGAGAGTAGACGTAATGGACAAAGTGCTGTCTGCGCTTATAAAGCGTGTCACCTTCTTCCCAGTTACGATAGATAGAAAGAATCTCATTACTGCTAGTGTCTATGGTAACGATGTAGGGCTTAACTTGATTGTCGTCAGCGTCTATATCATCAAACGCTAAATCAACGTGCACCTCAAACAGCGTGTGCCGCCCATCCTCATTAATACTAAACCCGTCTGCTTCCGCCTTCTTCTCATCTATATCCGTTGTATAGGGAGCAGCATCGCCTAAATCAATGTCTCTATAGAACCCAGACTGCATTAGGCGGTCAACTTCGTTTGTCGTCTTACGCATAATGTGAGTTATACGCTCTGCGTTTTTCAGATTAGACGCACCATAAGGAACGACGATTTCTTCAGCGGGGACATACATAGCGACTTGTCGTGCGATACTATCGTCATAATAGACTTTCTTAAACGCACTGCCGCTAAGACCTAGACTGTAGAGCATCCGTTCATGCTCACTTCGGTACTCATCCATGACCTCAGTAAGCTGATAGTTCATATCGGACTTAACACGTTCCGCAGCTTCTCTTGTGTCCTTATCTTCAATGCCGATAATTTTTGTCTTTACAGGGCCGCTCGCTGGGAACGTCTCTCCCATTGTTTCCGCTTGAAAACGAATAGCGGCCTCACTTAAGAGACTGGAGTAAACGCCACAGGCTCCATCCCAAGGTTGTCCACGTTCCTCATGTTTAATTCCTAGCAAGTCTAAACCTTCGACAAAAGTATCCGACCATTCTTTTCGGCTAGTTATGTCAGATTCAACATCACCAACAATCTCATCACCCAGCGATTGAAGTACGTCTTCTGAAACAAATGACGCTAAATTAGCATCAAAAGGAATATTATCAGCCATCATAGTGTCAGGCATTAGCGCAATTTCCATGCCACCGTCGTCCAGAAGGATCGCGTCAGGCGTCTCAATCTCAATCTCAATATCTGCGTCCATCGAAGGCATTAAATCCCCCAGACCCATCGGCGCTTCGTACAAGCCTTTTTCAATAGCCATTAGTAATATCCACCCTTACGCCGTTTAAAATATTGAGTCTCTTCCGCTTCATCAGTGGGGAGGCGTATAAACCCACCTTGTCGGAAACGCATTAGAGCCATTACGGTTGAATCCACTCGGTCATCGTTTGACCCAAAAGGAAAGGCAGCGACTTCTTCAACTAGCTCATCTGCCCAACGTGTTTCAGGAACCCACACCATACCCGATGATACTATATCGCTAACAGAATTTAACCTTGCCAGCTTGTCACCTGTGCCACGGTGGGGCGTATACTCAGAAACAGGCAACCCTGCTCTACGCATTTCTTGATAAATCGCCGTACCTGCGCTCTTTTTCTCTACGATAAAGGCGTCGGGTTCCCAGTCTTCATAGTTAGCCATACACATCTGTTTAAGCTCTGGGAACTCGTATCGCTCACAAATACTGTTTAACAGGATGATATGGTACGCATCTTCTTGATCATTAAAGAACACGCCCCACGTAGTTAACGATGTAAAGTCAGCACGGTTATGTTTTTCGGCGGCGGCGTCCAACGACATGATGACGTATTCGCAAGAGGGCGGGGACTCGGCTCGCCATCGTTTCCACCAATTACGTTTTATCAGTGCGGCTTCTTCGGCAGTGGGATTCTGCTGATACTGGGCGTTCCACTGGAACAACGGCATACTTTCACGCGTGCGGTGTAACGCCTTTAGATCAAAGAACTCAGGCCACAGAGGAACTTCCTGCTCTTTACCCTTGCGCTTTACGTCAAGAATCGCTGGAAACTCAACAACCTCATACTGGTCAATGTCTTGATTCTTTGCCATATCCTTTGTCAGACGGCCCGTTAGGTCATCCAAGTGCCAACGTGTGTGTACGATAGCGACTCGACCTCCGGGCATAAGACGGGTTCGTGCGCCAAAACGGAACCAATCGTAGGCTTTGTCAAAAATTTCATAGTTGCCGTTTAGGATTTCTTGCTCGTTGTGCGGGTCATCGACCAGTAGGAGGTCGGCACCCCGTCCCGCCAACGCTGAACCTACACCTGTTGCGTAGAACTCACCGCCGTGGTCGGTGTTCCAACGCCCCGCTGATTTAGAATCGGACGCAAGCCCCACATCTTTAAATATCTCTCGGTAAGCATCACTGGCTATGATGTTTCGCACCTTTCGGCCAAAGTCCACAGCAAGGTCTGCCGTGTGAGAAATCAGCATAACTTTCTTGTTGGGATTGCGACCCAAGAACCAAGCGGGGTAATAGGTCGAGGTAAGCTGTGACTTTCCGTGACGAGGGGGCATATTGATGCAAACACGATCTTTCGCACCAGACTCGGTTGCCATGAGCATATCGGCAAGCTTTCGGTGATGCTTACCGACAAGATAATCACTTTGCATGTGCTTACAAAACTCAATCAAATCATCCTTACAGCTTTGTACATAGTCCCTTCTCTGTAACTCATCAACCATTCGGTTGATTTCTTCTATTTCAGCCTCAGTATACTTATCGAGGTTGTTTAACATTATCTGAAGCTCTAGCTTCGTAAATGGAAGACCCTCACTCACTGTCAATTATAACCGCGTCTTCTATGTCATCTAGCGTTTCATCACCCACTAGCTTGGACAGTTTGCTGCGTAGACTTTCTCGCAACTCGTCGCTGGTCTGATGCGTCACGGTTATTTCGCGTTTTTCGGAGAACAGGCCCACATCAGAAATCTTACCTAGCAACTCCAATGCGCGTAACCGCACCTTGGCGTCGTCGTGTTCGCTCTCCAGTAACAGTTTGTTGGTAATAAGGTTACGAATCTTCACAGAGTCGGTAACAACTAACCGGCCAAACTCGTCTAATATGTTACCTACGAGTAACACTGAGCTTGGCGTCATCGAACTTAGCCGCTGGTCGTTAACTTCTTTTGAAATTTTCGTCGGGTCTTCGGCGTATTCGTTAGCCAGTGTCACCGCTAGCTCGTGGTCGGCATCGGTTAAGTTGGCAATGTCCAATCCGTACAGCTCTAAGTGCTGCGCCGTTGCACAGGCGGCGTCGATTCGCTCTCTTAGGTCTAGATACCCAAGGTCATCAGGTATTTCAACGCCCAGTTCAGGGATTACCTCTAACGTCATACTAAGTTTTTCGCAGGTTGTTCACCGATTCCAGTGAGTATATAGCAAAAATTGTAAAGATAGTAAAGTAGTTAGGAGTCCCATAGGGGGGTACTTCCATATAAGAGGGGGTAGGGGCATCCCCCACCCCTGCGGAGCAGCTTCTTTCGCGAAAATTTTTATACCCTCTGCCAAACTGGCATAGGGTGTACGCCAAACTGGCATAGGGTGTATACCACTGGCGTATACCACTGGCATAGGGTGCACACTCGCTCTCACCCTCGCCCTCGCCCGATTTGAAAAAATACGTAATCATTCGTCTGGAATAGTAATAGTAGATAGTAGATACAAAATTATATATACGCGGGGGTCGGTATACCGTGGGTTCCCCCACGCCCCTTAGATCGGGCTGGAGTCCCTATGCTAACAGGGATACAGTAACAGGTTAGGATAAAGTCGGAGATGTTGTTGAACTTGATTGGGTATTGTGAGGTAATGGCGTCACTGGCACAGCATAGTGCCAGCGCCTACAAAGTTATACACACTGTATAACTCGGGCTATTAAATAGAGACTATTACTATGGAAAAGAAAGCAGACAAAATCGTCGTTACAGCAGCGGCGAAGCGTACCATCAAAGCAGTCGCAAACGCGTTCACCGATGGTGAAATCGCAATGGTTGATGCCGTCAATAAGGCGCAGTCAAGTGCACAGCGTGGCGCTGATAAGCTGTTAGCAGCAGGTATGACAGTCAATATGATGTTAATAGATAAGAAGGCGCAGCGCGAGACTGAAATAGAGTTTGGCGGTAGCGTGCTAACAGTACTACACATTAGGCACTTGATCGACGTTGCAATGGTCGACGGGCTTTGTAAGGCGGGCGGTATATTCGGAGACGCGCACCATAAGGCGTTCAACAAGCCCACAAAGGAACGCACCGTTCAGGAAGCTAAAGATGCCAAAGCTGTACAGCAGCGCTTGGGAGTGCTAAGAGCGCGGCTTAAGCAGGCAATGGGCGCCACCACCACTAAAACGAGCGAGCCGAAGCAGCCCGTGTCACCGACCGAGAAACTACTTAAGCAGATCGGTGCGGTTATCAAGTCAATGCAGAAACTTGAAACACCGGAGTTTGATGTGACCGAAGCTTGCAAGTATGCCATCAAGGCAGGGCTGACAATCGACCCAACGTTCACACTCAACGATAAGTAACTACCACTAGCCACCTTCGGGTGGCTTTTTTTTCGCCCGCGATTCGTGCGGGATTGATGCCAGTATATTAGTGTAGCATGTAGTTTTTGATGGCACGCTCACCGCATCGCAGAACTTTGAAGAGAACGGAGTACAAGTTATACACCGTGTATAACTTAATAACGACATGATACCAGTAGATCGTGTAGCATCGTGTAGCTGGGAGTTGTAGGTTGTTATCGGTGGTTGTAGGTTGTTATCGGTTTCGCTTGGTTGTTATCGGTATTGTTACCTTTTTGGGACTTCCCGATAACAAAATACCATTTATAGGAACAGCTCACTAGATCACCCTCAGTGATACTCATTACACTTCTAAATGATTGCAGATGGTGAGTAGTAGTAGTAGTAGATTATTCTTTTTTTATTTTGTTATCGTTTTTTATTTATTAACTATTATTGGGGGATTCGCTAGACCCCGCTGGAATGCTATCACCCCCAAGCTAACTCCCCCTCACAAGGTAATAGACCCGATAACACGATAACATCGTAACAAATCAATGAAATCAAGCACTTACCAAAAAAAACGGTAACAATACAATAACAAACGATAACAAAACGATAACAAAGCCAAAAGGTAACAATACAATCGCCCCCGATAACAAACCAATCACGCCCAATAACAATACCCCGCTCACCAAATAACAAAAAGGTAACAAACCAATCACGCCCAATAACAATACAATAAACAGCCAATAACTAAATAAACTAGGGTTGCTTTACTTGGTTGGTTTTACTTGACTCTAACGTGTTTAAAGCGTATAATGGCTATTCAATGGTAGTAATTTGTGTTTGGACGCGTTGCTACCTATGCCGCACGACCCGCTTTGGTTGTGCTGTATGTTGACTGTTATAGAGCTAGCGATAGGGAGTGCGAAGTTATACACCACGTATAACTTTGGTCTGAAAGCCGTTGCAACCATACATCTTGTGGTCATGCGCGATCCTATCCACCGCCGGTCAGTCAGCCTACAGTTCCAACCGCTGCGGAGACGCACCCAACAATCCAAACTAGCCAGTGAATACCGCGACGGGTACTGGCGAACCACGCAGCGAAAGCATATACATCTATCAAGTGTATATGTGAGTTGCGCGTGGAGTGGCTATTCGATGAACCCTCCCGAATCCTCTGCACCACCGATCCCTCCGAGTCAGTATCCAATGAGCCTCGCGCCATGCAGCAATGCTGGCGAAAAATACCTGTCCACGGTTTCTCAATACCGTGTTGATAAAGCCATAGCAGAAACAGGTTAACAATAACGGAGACTTACCATGAATCGACTACGCAAATCCTCGTACCACTACAGTAACTATTCCCTCCGCACTACGGAGTCTATTCCCAGTGCACCGGTTACACCGTTCAACCCCGAGGCCGAAGGTCGGGTAACAACCCAGACCTACACCGGCTCACTGGTCAAGGGCATCGCAACGATGCACAAGTCTAACCTGATCCCTGTCACTTCGGGCATCGGGACTAATCCTAAAATCACAAGCTAAGTTATACACCGTGTATAACTATTAAGGAGAAAAAATGGGAACAAGAAAAAGAAACATAGCCAACGCGATGTTATCAAGGCCATCGCAGATCGCCACTATTGTTAACAACCTGCCTTGTCCACCCGATGCGATCATCGCGCAATCCCGAGACAACATGACAGTGCTAAAAGCTGTGATGCTCTGGGAGTTGTACGATGATTGGTCGTACGAGTTAGCGTTAAATAACTACGAGCGTCGTTCTCGGCATTACGTTAACGCGGCGTCTGTACTTAGTGACTGGTTAAAGAGTGAGTACAACATCAGACCGCTTGATGTGTTAATGCCCAACCCTGCACCAATAAACAACCCATTCAAAAAAATCTTTGGAGAAAACCATGACTGAACTAAACTTTAACACCCCCGATATTCAAACGGACGTATCCCTTGCCACTAGCGCGTGCCTTGTAAGCTGGAACGTATCGGCGTGGTCGGGCCGTAAGAAAGACACCAAGGCAGCGGGTAGCCTATCAATGGCAACCGGCGCAACCACCAAATCTGTGTCTGTACATAAAAAGCTGATCAGCCTACCTGAGTTTGAAGCCATCAGTAAGCACGTTGGCTGGGTACGCAATAACTTTCACTACACTAAGACCTTACCTTGGTCTGATACAGGCTTGCGGTTACTCGCCACCGAGGAGTTGTTCGACTACAAGCCACAAATGGAGGAACACGCGCAGGAGTTCGATAGGCTTGTTCGTGAGTTCTTTTCAGTATACCTAGACGCGATCAACCGAGGTCGTAACGAGTTAGGTACGCTGTTTGACGAGACGCAGTACCCTACGCTGGACGAGCTTGCTAGTAAGTTCTCATGGCGTACGACGTTTATCCCTGTACCTACGAGTAATGACTTCCGCATTGATGTATCCCAAGTGCAGAAAGATAGCTTGGCGAGTGAGTACGAGGACTTCTATCAAGCTGAGATGAAGCGTGCAATGGATACCGTGTGGGTAGACTTGCATACGTCACTGGTAGAGCTAAGCCAGAAGCTTGACTTTGAAGCGGCTGGTAAGAAAAACAAGTTGTTTGCATCACGGCTGGATACCATACGCCAGCTAACCCGATTGCTGGGGTCATGTAACTTTACCAACGATCCCAAAATGTCTGCTATGCAGCGCAAACTGGCATCAGCGTTTGACGGCTTGACGGTGGAGCAGCTTCGCCACAGTGATTCATTGCGTGTCGAGACTAAAGCTGAGCTTGACGATGCTATCCGACAGCTTCCTAGTTTGGACTTCTAAAGTTATACATCGGTATAACTATCTAATATGAAGTATTACGTTGAAGCATATTACGAGGATGGTGGTCAAATCCTCGGTAATCTGGACGGGCAAGCGGTGCTTAGGTGCCGCAACCCCCGTCGAACCAAGCACTACCGTCATTTACAAGACGTTATTGCTCAAGGCAAGCACCCCAAAGTTTCGTACTACCGTATCGTAGACGAACATAACCGACTGTTTGAAACCATCATATAATCTTTGGAGAAAACCATGAATGCATTAAAAACTTACGCTGTAAATTTTGAAGAAGCGGTGTCTGCTATCGTGAACCTTGGCGATGAGGTGACATACGTGTTTGAGGGTGATATGGGTATTGGCAAATCAGCCATGCTCAAAATGGTGGCCGAGGCACTGCCTAACCACGTACCCTGCTACTTCGATTGCAACACCAAAGACGTAGCCGATGCCTTTGTACCTGACATTTCTTCAGCGCAGACTGAGAATGTGGTACGTATGGTGCCTAACGCAGAGTTCGGTATTCAACACGGTAAACCTGTTATCCTGATGATAGACGAGGTGGGTAAAGCCGAAGGTGCTTTGCTTAAAGCGTTGTTCGCAACGTTCCACGAGCGTAGCATTGGCATGACCCCGTTACCCAAAGGCTCTATCGTCTTTGCAACAACCAATCTGGGAGCCGAGAATTTGGGTGACCTGATCCCTCCGCATGGCTTAGACCGTGTAACTAAAGTACGACTCCGAAAGCCGACCCCTACTGAATGGATGGAGTGGGGCTTTAACAATGACATTCACCCTACCGTTCTGGCGTGGGTAAAAGACAATCCTCAGTTATTTAATTCCTTCGACGATGTATCTTCCCCTGAAGATAATCACTACATCTACCACCCCAACGTTGTACGTGACGGGTTTGTAACTCCGCGTGGTCTGGAACGTGCATCCAAGATCATTCACAAGATGGACTTGATTGGTGAGACTATGACACGTAGCTCTCTGATCGGTACGCTAGGTTCTCATGGTGCTGGTGATCTTATGGCGTTTGTGACATTGTTCAATCAAATCCCCTCGCATGATGCAATACTGTCTAGTCCAACTACGGCTATCGTACCTACTGATGCAGCGGCGGCTTGTATGGTGGTGGCGCGTGCACTTGTTAAGCTTGAAGCTAAGGACGTTTCTAAGTGGATGGAATACCTAGTACGTTTGGACAAAGGTGCACAAGTATTGTTTGGTCTACAAGCTAAGGCCAAAACCTACAAGCGTCAGAAAGCCGTTGTCAGTAACGGTGCGTTCAACAAGTGGGCGTTGGACAATAGTTATATCTTCAGTGCTGACAAGCAATAGTTATACAACGGTATAACTTTATGGGGTGACAGTTTTTGTCACCCTTTTTTTTATCAATGGAGAGTTAACATGAATATGTTGAATATTGGTATTAAGTTCACACTAGAACAGCGTCTAGATAAAGCGTTGGGTGATCTTATGGACGGCCCTCACGGACAGGCACGCTATCGTGCAATGGCTGGCATCTTTATGCTGGGTGACTGTTCAATCAGTGAAGAAGCCGGTGTAACAGCTTACACCAATGGCATTGACGAGGTGTATGGTCGTGCGTTCTTTGAAAACCTGAGTGACGCGCAGCTTCGCTATGTACGGGTGCACGAGAACAAGCACAAAATGTACAAGCACCCTTCGTTGTTCAAGTGGTTGTGGGATATAGATGCGGCAGCGGCAGGTGAAGCTACTGATCATTATATTAACTTACAGATAAACGACGAGAACCCCGATGGGTTTTGTAAGATGCCCACCGATGAGAACGGCGACCCAATGGGTTTTGCTAATCCTAAGTACAAAGGCAAAGACCCCGTTGCTATCTTCTGGGATATTGTCAATGCTAAGAAAGCTAACAATGACAATGGTGAAAGTGAGAGTGGTGACGGTAAGAGTACTGAAGGTAATGGTGATGATAGCGGTGCGCCTAGTCCCGACGATGGTAATTTTGATGATCATGGTCACTTCGACGATGCGTTATCACCTGATCAAGAAAAGCAAGTAGAGCGTGCTGTAGAGGACGCCATACGTCAAGGTCTACTGGCATCAAGCAAAAGCGGGAACGGCGACACGCTGGGTTTAGCTGAACTAGTCGAACCCAAGGTTGATTGGAAAGTGGCACTTCGAGACTTCATACAAGCTAACTGTAAGGGTCGCAGGTTAACAACATATCGCAGACCCAACCGCAGGTTTATGGGGGCTAAGATATACCTACCAAGTTTATATGATCAACGTGTTGACGATCTTATCATTGCACCGGATTGCTCTGGTTCGATGCTGTCACCAAGGCAGTGGCAAACCATGCTCACCGAGTTACACGCGGCCATTAAAATGGTAACACCTAAACGTGTTCACATATTGTATTGGGACTCTAAAGTACGTAGGCATGAAACGTACACTGAAGAAAAAGCCGATGATATTCTTAAGAGTGTTAAACCTGTAGGCGGCGGCGGTACTAATCCTGAGTGTATACCTCAGTACATACTTGATAATAAAATCAAGGGCCAGTGTGCCGTGGTGTTGACTGACGGTTACTTTTTCTACGGTCAAGGTGATTGGACTATGCCTGTACTCTGGGGTGTTATTGACAATAAATCCTTTAAAGCTGCTAAGGGTAAAGCCTTGCACATTCAGTCGAGTAGCATACGATGAAACAACCTATTGTTAAAAAACTACCTACCCACAAAAAAGTAAAGTACATGATTGATAACCCCGAGCTTGCAGGAGTATTATTAGATCATTGGGCAGGTAGCAGCACCAAGCACTTTACTGTTAAGGACGCTAAGAGGTTCGGCAAAGACGTACGTTCGTCTCCGCTTACTATGGGGGAATGGATGGACATTGAGTGGGAGGGTATGGCTGATGACAAAAGCTGAAATGCAAATGTTTCACGACGTTAATGATAAATGCCAAGCGTTAATTCGTGAAAACAAAGCCCTAAAGCTAACTATAAAGAAGTTACTTTCACAACTAGTTAAGATTAAAGGAGCTAGCAATGAAGATGCCTAGAGATTGTATCTACGCGTTATCGTTTTTGTTTGCGTTGATTTCTATTTACTCAATTGTTGCTGAGATACAGTAGCTAAAGTTATACAGGAGGTATAACAAATGGATAACATTTCCACCGGAAAGCTTGCCCACCCTGCGAATTTGGGTAGGCAAAAGTCTGTTGACGACACTATATCAATGGACAGACTAGAGAAGTTTGTTAACAGGACGTTTCATTGGAAGTCTTTACCGGCTTCTGATCAAATGAAAATGGCTAAAGAGTTACTACGAAGGAGGCGAGAAAGTGGAGGGGTCTACTGAGGTTATTCTTTTCTATGGGATGATTGTTTGCATCATCGCTTTTAGTTTTCTTTCAACGAGGCGCAAATAATGAAGGAAGGACACGATGTAGTTGACAAGCCCAATCATTATATGGTGGCGGGCATTGAGGTTAGGGACATACAAAAGGAGTTATGTGCACCATTCATAGGTCAAGAGGCTAGTGATCTAAGCAATGCAATCAAGTACCTACTGCGATCCCCAAAAAAAGGCAAGCTTGCAGAGGACTTGAAGAAGTGTCGCAGACATATTACTTGGCTGATTGATTCAATAGAGGGGACTTCATGCAAATAAAAATGCCGTTGCTTATTGAGGTAGTCCACGATACTGACATTTTGGAATCCGTAGCCTATCTAAAAGTATGGGAGGAAGATGGAGACATTCTTAATAGCTTTATGGCATGGAAAGTAGAGAACGTATCCATGCCTTTAGACTGTATGCCAACCGCCCTGTCTGAGTTTTTTGCTGACGTTGCTGCTGATGAATACTTAGGAGAATATCCAGAATGAAAACTAAAATTCATGTCAATCAACATATTATTCGTAGGAATAATAAACTCAAGGGTGAAGCCGTAGATATTTTTCACGAACCACCTATCACGGTTAAGCAAGGTAAGTTAAATACCTACTGTAAGGAGGTTGAAGTAACAGGGCCGTGTGTTGTTAAGTACTCACCTGATAAGCCGCTATCCTGCGGTGCTAAGGTGTGGATAGAAACGGATTCATCAGTCATTTTTATTAAATAGGGAGGGTTATGGCTCAAGATGAACTGGAGTTTGAAATACTGCTGGCTGTTGAAGCAGCAGAAGTAACAAGCGAGAACTTAAAAAAGAATATCGCCGTGTTAAATGATTTACAAGTTGTACCTGTCGATCAACTTACCATAGAGCAACGTTCTCGTGTTGTAGAAATAATTAAATATCACTTTAGCTAATTAATAGGAAACTAATCATGTCAGCATTTGAAACTATGAATATAGAAAGACTGGTATCAAGCTTGGCGTTACCTTGTGAACATCAAGACGAAAATACCAAACACGAATCTTTACAATCCGGTTGGGTAATTGACTGCTTTCCGGTAACTAAGGAACTTTATGGTTACTGCACACAGCTACGTAAAGCTATGCCCAGTTTACGTTTTGGTGTTGATCGTGACGTATTGGAGATAGCACAGACGCAAAAGACACACACTTCGTTTTCAAAATGCTATGTCTACAGAGCCGATGATCTTTATGTAATGGGTGCAATTGGTTTTGGTATGTTAGGCAATGCCGCTGAGGATAAATACTTAACCAAGTCTCAGCATATAGAAAACAATATGTTTTGTGAGTGGTCGCGTGCACACAAATGTAAAGCCACAAAGAACATAAGGCCAGCGGTCGCCAATGCGCTTACTTACTTTAGACGGCCTTCTGATAGGCATGTTTTGGACGCAACTTATCGTGCCTATACCGGAAGGGTTAATGCATTTTTAGAACAAGAGCGGAATGTTTTGGCGTCAAAAATGAGTGAGCTGTATAAAGAACTTACCGGCCTGATGTTTGGCAAGGCATGGGAAAAAGAAAATGATTCCCAGTATATGTTTCAATCTGTACTAGGTTCGTATCGAACCAAGCCTCATCTATGTAGACCTGTTAGTAGTGAAATGTTTGGTGATGTGCCTTTGGTAAAAGCAATCAACGATTTAGCTAATAGCTATTTCAAACTCGCGGATACAAAGACTGATGTTTCTTTGGTGCACCCCGTTAAAGATGTAAATAATGTATTAGTGGGATACAACATCACTAAGCTTGTCGAACAACAGACGCGTAACACTTTATCGGAACTTGAACCTGATATTTATCAAAAGAACTTAGTGGTAAGTGAGTGCGTTGATCAAGAAATAGCTTCAAAGGTTGCAACGTTGTCTATGCTTGAGGAAAAAGAGTACAGCGCAGGGCTTGGGCTGAAGCTTGCCGGTGACATTTACTACGTAGAAACTAATGTCGAAGCTCTGCCCGACGACTACTATGATAGGCAGGGTGAAAGCTAATGGCTATGACTCCAGAAGCAAAAGTTAAGCGCAAGGTAACTGACATTCTTAAGAAGTTAGAATGCTATTACTTTTACCCTGCCACCGGAGGCTATGGTAAGAGCGGTGTGCCTGACATTGTGGCTTGCTTTAGAGGCGTGTTTGTGGGCATTGAATGTAAGGCAGGCAAGAATAAACCCACACTGCTACAAGAGAGAAACTTGGATCAAATTAGAAGCGCTGGGGGACTGGCGCTTGTTGTTAATGAAAACAACCTACATCAATTGACTGAGTTTATTATCGAACAAAAGTTGGGGATAGCCAATGCGGCAGATAACGTTAGACACTGAGTGTTATGTAAACTACTTTCTTATGGTGTTCACCAATGAAAGCGGCAAGTCTAAATCGTTTGAGATATACGGAGATGATCATTCAAAGTTTGACAAGGGTGAGATTGCCAAGATTCTATTAAACCCTGACTACGAGATAGTTACATTTAACGGCAACGGTTACGATATGCCGATTGTTAACCTTGCATTGACGGGGACACTTTCCAACCGCGATCTTAAAAAGGTTAGTGACGACATAATTGTAAACAATCAACGAGCTTGGCAGGTTTACAAGAAGTACGGCATTGAACCTTTGCCGGTTAACCACATTGACCTACAAGAAGTAGCGATAGGTATGGTTAGCCTGAAGATATACGGAGGTAGGATGCACAGCCAAAAACTACAAGACCTGCCGCTTGAACCTGATACCGTTATTCAGCCTCATCATTTACCGGATATGCGTAAGTACTGCAAGAACGATACGCTGTTGACCCTTGATCTGTATAACACGTTAAAGAAACAGATAGAGTTACGACGTAAGATGAGCGCTGAGTATGGTACAGACCTACGCTCAAAATCAGACGCCCAGATAGCAGAGGCCGTACTGAAAGCTGAGTATAAACGCATACACGGTGACTTCCCTGAACGCGTGTCCTTGGACTACAAATCATTTTACTATGTACCCCCGTCCTACATTAAGTTTATGTCAAAAGAACTTAACGAAGTATTAAAAACAATTTGCACGGCGGAAATGACAATATCGGACACAGGGCATGTATCCATGCCGAAAGAAATTGCCAAGCTTAAGATAAGCATAGGTAAAAGTACGTACAAGATAGGTATAGGTGGCTTACATAGTCAAGAATCTGAAGTTGCTCATCACACTTGTGACGATTACGTTTTGTTAGATAGAGACGTAGCTTCTTACTACCCCAGTCTCATGTTAAATTTAAAGCTATTCCCCAGTGCTTTTGGGAGTACCTTCCTAGATGTTTTTCAGAAGATTCTAAAGGACAGGCTTGCAGCCAAGGCAAGTGGAGATAAGACCGTAGCCGACTCTTTAAAGATTGTTCTCAATGGTACGTTTGGTAAAACTTCAAACGTTTATTCCAGCCTATATAGTCCTGACTTAATGATAGCCACTACTCTGACAGGGCAGTTGTCGCTGCTTATGTTAATAGAAGCTGTTGAGCATATAGGCTGCGAAGTTGTTTCAGCCAATACAGATGGTGTGGTTATTAAAGCACCCCGTAGTTTAAAAACTACATTGGACAAACTAGTAGCCCATTGGGAAAAGCGCACCAATCTTGAGACAGAAGAAACGCTATATAACTCTCTGTACTCCAGAGATGTTAATAACTACATAGCCATAAAACCTGACGGTGTAAAGACTAAGGGCGTGTATGCCCCTGACGGCTTGAACAAAAACCCTCAAGCACCCATCTGTGTCGAAGCGGCTACTCAATACCTTTTAAATAAAATACCTTATGAAGAAACTATAACTTCATCCGGGGACATAACACGTTTTGTAACCGTGAGAAGGGTTACAGGAGGCGCAGTAAAAGACGGCATCAGTCTGGGTAAGGCTATTCGCTGGTACTACAGCGCCGACAACAAGAACCCCATAACGTACTTAAAGAATGGCAATATCGTTCCGCGCTCCGAAGGGGCAAAGCCTTGTCTTGATCTACCTAATGAGTTTCCAGCAGACATTGATTACCAATGGTATATTGCCGAAACCAAAGATATACTGGTATCAATCGGCGCGTTACCTAGACCGGTATACGAGAAGATACCGCGCAAAAACAGCAAGGCATGGAAAGAGTTAATGCAAGCTGGTGAAATCCAATTAGACGTTAAGGGCAAATCGCAATGGGTACACCCCGAGCAGCACCTTGGAGCTTCAGCAAAATAAAGTCCTTTGAGCAATGCCCTCGACAGTTTCATCAAGTCAAGGTTGTAAAGGCTTACCCACAAGAAGAAAATGATGCCATGTTGTACGGCACAGCCTACCATGAAGCGGCTGAGTTTTACGTTAGGGACAATACGCCGCTCCCCCCGCAGTTTCAATTCTCTCAAAAACTTCTAGATTCATTGAACGCAAAGACAGGTAAAAAGCTCTGCGAATACGAGCTAGGTCTGACCGCTGATCTTGAACCTTGCACATTTAAAGCCGACGATGTTTGGTTCCGAGGTATTGTTGACTTACTGATATTAGATGAAGAAAACGAGTTAGCATGGGTCATTGATTACAAGACTGGGCGCAACACAAAATATGCGGATACGGGCCAGCTAGAGCTTATGGCACTCGCAACCTTTAAACACTTCCCTCAAATAAAAAAGGTACGAGCAGGATTGCTTTTTGTTGTAGCTGATAAGCTAATCAAAACAAGTTATGATAAAGAAGATAGCTCTAAGTTGTGGCAAAAATGGTTGTCTGACTACAGTAGAATGGAAAAATCGTTTGACAATGACGTTTGGAACGCCCATCCTAGTGGTCTATGTCGTAGGCATTGTCCAGTAAAGGAATGCCCACACAACGGGGCTTATAGCTAATGGCTAGAGATTACAAAAAAGAGTACAAGACGCAAAAGAAACGGGGCGAAACTCCTGATCGAATGGAACGTCAACGTGCACGCAGGGCCATTGATAAACGCGATACAGGGACAGTTACCAAGAAGTCCCCCAAGCGTAAAGGTAAAGATGTAAGCCACAACAAAATGCTAAGCAAAGGCGGCAGCAACAAAGACGGTTACCGCTTAGAAAGCCCTTCAAAGAATAGGGCTAGGAACGGCCAAAAGAAAAAGAAGTAAAGTTATACGGTTGTATAACTTTGGTATTTGGGTGACGCAGACGCGTTTCGCCCCGCTCTGTTATGCAAGGAGACTGCATGGAGATTATAAAAAATAAAGCACTTAAGCTTAAAGTTAAGCATCCAAACCGAATCACTGAAGTTATACCAAAAAGCAAACAGGTGTCCACGCACGAAGTTCTGGTTAATTGGGGCTTACCGGAAACCAAGATACTGCGGAATTTAAACATAAACGCCCCCTCCCCAATCGAACGTCAGTACGCTTGGACAGGCAAGTACACACCGTTCGATCATCAAATTACAACCTCAGCATTCTTTACCATGCACCGCAAATGCTTCTGCTTCAACGAAATGGGTACAGGTAAAACGGCTAGTGTGATATGGGCTTCAGATTTCCTGCTTAATAAAAAAGAAATTAACAGAGTACTCATTGTATGCCCGCTGTCCATCATGGACTCTGCGTGGCGTGCCGATCTGTTTACTTTTGCGATGCACCGGAAGGTGGACATTGCTCACGGTACACCGACTAAACGCCGAGCAATCATTAAAGGTGATGCAGAGTACGTCATTATAAATTACGAAGGTATTGAAATTGTCCGTGACGAAATTATCAACGGCGGGTTTGACCTTGTTGTAATTGATGAAGCAAACGCATACAAGAACGCTAAGTCTAAACGGTGGAAGATACTAAACAGTTTACTGAATAAAGATACACGACTATGGCTAATGACAGGTACACCCGCAGCGCAGTCCCCGCTTGATGCCTATGGTTTAGCAAAGCTAGTCAATGCTTCGGCAGTACCTCAGTTTTTCGGATCGTGGCGTGATCAAGTAATGAACAAAATCACTCAGTTCAAGTACGTGCCGAAAGCCGATGCCACGGATACAGTGTTTAGGGTATTGCAACCAGCAATACGGTTCACCAAAGCCGAATGCCTTGATCTGCCAGAAGTTACGATGGTCAAACGTAAGGTAGACCTGACGCCGCAGCAAGCTAAGTATTATAAAGACATTAAAAATAAGATGGTCATAGCCGCTGATGGTGAAGAAGTTACCGCCGCTAACGCCGCTATTGTGATGAACAAACTACTGCAAATTAGCTCCGGTGCTGTCTACAGTGACAACGGTGAGTCCCTGATGTTTGATATAAAGAACAGGTACAAAGTTCTCAAGGAGGTCATAGACGAGTCAAGTCAAAAAGTTTTAGTCTTTGCTCCCTTCAAGCATGTAATTAGCTCCCTAACTGATAAGCTACGCGCAGATGGCTTGTCGTGTGAGATTATTTCCGGTGACGTTAGCGCGTCCAAACGCACTGAGATATTTAAAACGTTTCAACAAAACCCCGACCCTCAAGTGCTGATAATTCAACCACAAGCAGCCGCACACGGTGTTACGTTAACCGCAGCCAACACAGTTGTTTGGTGGGGGCCAACGTCCTCCCTAGATATTTTCTATCAAGCCAACGCTAGGATTCACAGAGCAGGGCAAAACCACAAGTGTACAGTGGTGCAGCTAAGTGGATCAGCGATTGAAGATCATGTTTACTCTTTGTTGGATCAAAGAATTGATGTTCACTCAAAAGTTGTCGATCTTTATAAACAATTACTTGACTAACTCACAGCCCTCACCTATATTAACCAACCCCGAGCATTTTTCGGTGCGATGAAAGGAGAGTAAAGTGGACGTTTCTGTAGAGAAGTTAACCGGTATTTACCTAAAAATAAAATCCAAACGAGACGTACTGTCTCGTGATTTCAAGCAAGAAGATGAACGTTTGAAAGTTCAACAAGACGCGATCAAGCAACGCCTTCTTGATTACTGCAAAGCGAACGAGATTGAGTCTGTTCGTACCGAAGCTGGTACGTTTTATCGTTCTATCAAAACTAAGTTCTGGACAAGTGATTGGGAGTCTATGCACAAGTTTATTCTTGAGCATGAAGTTCCTGAGTTTTTAACGAAGTCTTTGAACCAAGCTAATGTTAAGCAATTCATGGACGAAAACCCTACCCTTGTACCCGCAGGACTCAACGTTGATTCTGAGTATGTGGTATCCGTAAGAAAAGCAAAATAGGAGGTTATAAGTGACCGACAAAAAGCAAACATCAACCAGTCCTTTTGAAACCACAGAAGGCGTGGCTGAGTATTTTAACGTGTCCGTATGGACAGTTAGAGACTGGGTTAAACGTGGCATCATACCTGCCTCGGCTTATATAAAGGTAGCTAAAACTACTCGCTTTAAGCTGGATCAAGTTGAAGCTGCCTTGGTATCAGTAATGTCTGTAGATGAACCTGAACCCGAACAAGCTGTTGAGCAAGAAGAATCTGTTGAACACGAAAACACCATTTACCTTGACTGAGAGAAGTTATTATGAGTACAAACATGACAACGTGGAAAGACGGCCTTGGTGCAAACCTAAAGGATTTTGAGGACGCCAGCACTAACCTTTCGGATGCAAGTGGCGGTAGTAAGTCACGACGCATTAGTGTAAACGGTAGCCGCTTTAGAAAGATGGTGGGTGGTGAGCAAGTTGAGGTTAGTAACTCATCCTCAATGAACATCATCATCGTAAACGCCGCGCCAGTATCCCGTACCTTCTACGCAGGAAACTATGATCCAGAAAACCCCGCCCCTCCCGCTTGTTGGTCGCAGGACGCAAACGCAGGTATCCCTGCTAAAGATGTTACCGATGAAGGCAGACAGTCCTCACGTTGCGGCGATTGCCCTCAGAACGTCAAGGGGTCGGGCCAAGGTCAGTCTCGCGCTTGTCGCTTTAATCAACGATTGGCCGTTGCCATCGAAGGTGATTTAGATAACATCTATCAGCTTCAGCTTGCGGCGACTAGCATCTTTGGACAGGCTGTTAATGGCAATATGCCGATGGGTGCGTACGCTAAGTACTTAAAGGAACACAGTGCGCCAGCTTCAGCCATTGTTACGCAAATGTATTTTGATGAAAGCGCTTCTGTACCTAAGCTGTTTTTCAAACCGGTACGCCCCTTGGACGAAGATGAGCTTAATACAATAAGAGGCAAGCTTAAGTCTGAAGATACTATGCGTGCCATTGAGCTTACTGTCGCTCAGACTGATGGGGTAGATACGAAACCTAAGCTTGAAGCACCCGCAAAAGAAGCTCCGAAGAAAGTTGCCCCTAAAGAGGAAGTTATTGAAGAACCCAAGAAGGCAACCAAGCCTAGTGCTGCTGTTAACAAAGAAAGTTTGGATTCAGCACTGGACGAAGTGATTGATGAATGGGACGATTGACCTGACCCCCGCCCCTGCTATGTGAGCGGGGGCATATTTGGAGACACACATGATCGCTTTAGATTTCTTTAAGGCGGTGCTGGGGGACTCTGGTTGGTATTGCGCGTTTAGTAAAGACCCAATAGTGCAAAAGTTCTATACAACAATAGAAGAACTTGACCACGTAACTAAACAGTTTAGCCAGAACAACAAAGATTCCTACTTCGCACTAGCTACATTTAAAAACGGGGACTCAAGGGAAAGCATCAATGCCCTACAGATTAAGTCTTTCTTTGTAGACATTGACGCAGACCACGGAGCCATACGCTACGATAATAAACAGGAGGCCGTTTCAGAGTTAAGAGGTTTCTGTAAAGCTTTTGCTTTACCCAAGCCTGTCATTGTAGATTCGGGTGGAGGGATTCACGCTTATTGGATTCTTGATGAGCCTGTCTCAATGGACGAGTGGAAGCCGGTAGCTCTCAGCTTTCGGCAAGCTTGTATTGATCACGGTCTACGCATTGATCCTAAAGTCACAGGTGACGGCGGCAGGGTGTTAAGGACACCCAATACGTATAACACTAGGTCAGATACGTATAGCAAGTTTTTAAGTGACACTGTTAACTACATACCCTTTTCCCTGTTTGCTGATAAGTTCGATACAGCGCCCGCGCCGGTACTGGTATCAAACAACATTGACCAAGCAGACAGCGCTTTGCTTAACTTACTGCAAAGTAACGTACAGGGTAGCTTCACCAAAATAGAAGAAAAGAACGAAGCCGGTGAAGGTTGTGCACAGCTAGACTACATACTCAAGCACCAAGACGAAGTTAGCGAACCGCTTTGGCGTGCAGGGTTGTCTATTGTAAAGTTTTGTGACGAGTACGATGAGGTAATGCATCGTATGTCAGAAAATCACCCTGAGTATGATGCGGGTGAAACTGAGTACAAGTTATCAAGAATCAAAGGCCCGTACAGGTGTAGCTCTTTTGAAGAAGAACGCCCTGAAGGTTGCGAAGGTTGTCCCCATAAAGGGCAGATAAACACCCCTTGGTCGCTGGGCATGAAGATAGCTGAAGCCGAGGGCGAGGAAGTTGTCTCTGATTTGTTTGACGACCAAATAAGCTATGTGATTCCTGAGTACCCTAAACCCTACTTTAGAGGATTGAACGGTGGCATATATATCCGTTCACAAACTCTAGCCGACGACGAGCCTGAAGAACGTTTGGTTTACCATAATGACTTATATGTAACCCGAAGAATACGTGACCCAGAACTAGGCGAGTCTATTATTGTTACCTTAATTTTACCCCAAGATGGTAAAAAAGAGTTTGTATTACCGTTGACCGCTGCAACGTCACGCGAAGAATTTAGAAAAGCTATGTCCCATCACGGCGTAGTTATGATGAAAATGGAAAACCTTATGGCCTATATACAGAAGTGGGTGGAGGAACTGCAATTGAAAAGCAAAGCTGATGAATCTAGGCGACAGTTTGGTTGGACTAAGAATTTAGAAGGTTTTGTAGTCGGGGCCGAAGAAATTACCAAAGACGAGATACTGATAAACCACCCTTCGCCACCCACAGCTAGATTCTTTCCAGCGTTTGAACCTAAAGGCTCTTACGAGGACTGGCAAGTGATGATCGAAACTTACAATCGCCCTGATCTTGATGTGCACCAATTCTGTTTAGCCTTCTGTCTAGGATCGCCTCTGTTTGAGTTTATACCGAAGATTCAAGGCGGCGGTGTCCATTTGTTCAGTGGTGATAGCGGGTTTGGCAAAACGTCTGTCATGGACGCAGGGAACTCTATTTGGGGTGGCCCTAGCTTGCGAATTAAGGGCAAGGATACAGGCAACTTTACAATGAACAGAGCAGAGATATGGAAAAACCTACCTTTGCTGATAGATGAAGTAGGAGATGTACCACCTCACGAACTAAGCGCACTCGCTATGGTTATGACGGACGGTGAGCAGAAAGGTCGAATGTCTAGCGGGGCCAATCAAGAGCGCATTAGGGGTGAGCCTTGGTCGCTAGGTGTAATGACCAACGGTAACAATAGCTTTATTGAACGTGTTTCTACCTTTAAGAACGTACCGCGTGCTGAAGCGCAGAGGATTCTAGAGTGGGAATGCGACGGTGTTAACTTCAATAAAAATGCTGAAGGGGGAGAAGAATCGGACAGGTTCAACGACCTTCTTGAGAAGAACTACGGGTGGGCTGGCCCGATATTCATTAGATATATATTAAGTAACAAGGAAGAAGTACAGAAACTTGTTACCAAGACGAGTCAAGTGCTTAACAAAAAGCTAAGGTTGGCAGTGCAAAATAGGGTTTGGAAAGCCAACCTAACCGTTGCAATTGCTGCGAATATCATAGCTAACCGCCTTGGCATCTGGACATTCGATACCAATTTAATGCTGGCTACGAGTGCCAAAATCGTTAAGTATAATCGTGAAAAAGTGGTGACAATTACCCGCAATGCAACAGAAACGTTGAACGAGTATGTGGCAGAGAATATACGTAATATATATATCATTAACAGCAAGAAGGATTTACGTAAGCAAGGCATTCACAACAACGCATTGGACAGCTTGGTAAAGACCGTTGACCCTTACAAAGTGGTAGGTCGGCTAGAGCCTGATACTGAAATGCTGTACTTAGCCGTTAGTCCTCTACGCAAATGGTGCTTGGATCAAAGAGTGAATTACTCTGAGTTAGATCGTGACCTGTGCCGAAACCATAACGCCTATAGAAAGAACAAGCGCCTATTGGCGGGACACAATCTTGACACCGGCCCAGTAAAAGCTCTATGGGTTAACGTTAAGGATATTCTAGACTTGGAAGATGAAGATGCACTACGTGAACTGGAAAAAATAGCAAGCCTAACAGAAGATGAAAACGATTAACCCTGATGGGGTTTTAGTAAACGTTTACTGGGAAGCCGCTGTTCGCGGCAGCTCTTTTTTTATACCCTGCATAAACGTAAGCAAGGCTAAACTGCAAGTTAAAAGAGTAGCTAAAGACAAAGAGTTAAGTATAAAGAGCAAGACTGTAATTGAGCATGGTATTATTGGGTTGCGTGTTTGGATTCAATAAGGATATAATCGGATACCGCTTTTGTCATGGGGAGCGGTTATTCATGGTAGTCTCCTTACTTTGCCCCCTACTTAGGGGGCTTTTTTATAGCTCCAAGGCTGACTTAGCAAGTTCCGCTTCAGTTTTGTCCCTGTATCGTATACCCATAACTCTATCTTCAACGGCCTTCATTCTAGCTCTAAATGATCGGTCAAAGGTTCCGTTTTCGCCAAGCTTAATTGCAAACTTAGAGTTTGCTGGTAACGACTTGTTAAACTCTACAGCTTCCTTAAGCTCATCGGCGTAACCTGCACCGTCACCAACGCGGTACGCAAGCCAAGCTCTCTTTAAGATCAATGATCTTCGTTCTGCTCGGTTACCTTCTATGTACTTCTGGTTAGATATAAACCTCTGAGACTCTGTGACTTCTGTAGGTGCAAAGCCAATAACTTGCCCGAACAACGATAGCACTCCGAAATCATCGGTGATCATATCCCCGCTAGTGGTTTTAGCTCCATCCGATCTGTACCTGTTAGCTTTAAGCGCGTTGCTAATTGCAGGGGGCAATATAGCTTCCCACATTCTTCCCCAATCACCTCTCTGATAAGAACTGTAGCCTCTTGGAATACGCGATACGGTTCCCCATACAGGGCCAAGCGCTAAGGTAGCGTACAGTTCGGCGGGTGTTTGATCGTAGTTACGGTTGCTGCGGTAGAGCATATCCGTAAGTGCAATCCTGTCGGCAACGTTTACACCCAAAAGACTATTCACAACACCAGACGATGCACCAATGCCAATTCGCTTACGTAGCATGTTATCAAAATCGTCTTCTTCACCATCACTTAAAAACAAATTGTAAAGAGCAGCAAAAATACCCATCAGCGGGATGCCTCTTACTCCCGCAAACGCAGCCGATGCGAGGTAGACGTTAAATATCTGATCCCTCGCTGCCTTCCTAATCTCAGGGGTTTCTCCCGCTAGCATATCCTTTGCCATCTTAAACTGTAGATACATCATGCGTGAGCCATAGCTCTTATACATAAAGGCCATTGACATTAGCGGTTTTTGCCCAAAGCGCGTGTTAGACAAGGTGGACATTGCACCGTTCACCATCTGACTATCACTAATGGCATCTAGCGCGGCCTTCTCGTAATCTATCTTATCTCCCGCCTTCCTTTGATCCTCCAACCTAAACCTATAGCTGGCTAGAATCGTAGCTTCCCTTCGCACTCGTTCACTGCTTGACATGAGTGAACCCATTAAGTTGTTCAAAACAGACATGAATCTGTTTTCACCTGTCATTTCGCCGCTGTCTGATCTAAGTGCAAGTTGGTGAACTTGGCCGTATTGTCGCATGGCCTCAACAAGCGGTCTTAGTTCTCGCGAGTTTTTATCGTTACCGCTTAAGTCCATATTAACCAGCGAATACCACGCCCCTATCTTACGCGTATCTCTTTCTCCAAGACCTTTTTCTTTAATCTCTTTGTCGCTAAGCCCTTTAGTGGTGTAGCTTTCCACCGAGGTCTTAAACGGCGTACTCATAACGTCTTTTACAGCTTTTAAAACGGCCTTATTGGTTTCCACAATGCCTCTGTCAAACTTAGAATTAAGATGCGGGGCAATAACCATCGGTAACGCAAAGGTATCAATAAGCGCTGAAGATACGTTCAAGCCCAGAGTCCAACCATACGCCGCTGTCTTAGCATAGTTAGCCATGTCCGTTACGGTTCCCGTAATAGGGTTACGTGCTAGTGCTATTCTCTTTTTCAGTTCTTCGCCTATGATTAGCTTTCTTTCGTTTTCTGCACTGTTGTTATCCGATGCAATAATCTTCATTTCAGCATCAAGCTCAGCTTCAGTTCTAGAAAGCTCATCCCTCATCTTCATGCTGTTTATCTTTCTTGCAAGATCAGTCAACGAAGACTCATAGACCTTAACAACATCATTGTTGTATCCAGCTTTACCTGTACGTTTCTTTAACGCATTCAATACAGTTCTTTGCGGAGCGGCTTCGATAGCTGTTCGTATAAGTTCTTCTTTGATTGCCTCAGTTTCAGGTGTATCGCCTAACCTGTTAATAAGCTGTAAACTTTTACCCACAAAGCTGTAAGGTATTCTATCGCCAGTCAGGTAGTCCGTTAGCTTTGTGGGTGTTCTGATAAGGTCAACCTGTGCTGGTTCTAGCAGGTTTTCTTTAAGAAACTCTACACGCGCATCCCGTTCGGTTGAGCTAGTGAACATCTCAAACGCATCTCTCGTCTTGCCGTCTGCGTCAGTAAAAGTGAAAGACAGAAGATAATCACCTCTACGCTGCAAAGGGAAGTATCCTTCAAGCGCGTTGTTCTTAAAGTGTTCGTACAATTCGCTGTATATCTTACTACCCGTCTCAGGGTCAATCGCCCCCAATGCCACCTCTAACTGCTTAAGCAGGTCTTGATACATGCGGTCATAGTTAGACCTAACCTTATTGTATTCAAGCTGCCCTCCGTTGTCCTTCAAGCGATTCCATACAGGTTCTAGCTTTTCGTATGCCGCTTTCTGTTCACCTCTGTACTCATTCTTAGCTTTTCTAAAGTCAATCTGAGCCAAAGTGCCGTCCAGTAAAACCTGCTTTAAATCGCTTAAAGCTTCAGTGTTTTGCTTTCCCCACACTTGCAAGTCTTTTGCAGCAGTTTCCGCAATTGCTTGCTGATCGCCATACAACCGACCTTCGTACTCACTGATTGTCGTAAGTATGCGATCAGCCGACTTAAAGCTATCCTTAGCTGTATCAACGACTAAAGATAACTGTAAAGAACCTAGCATGGGGCCGAGGCTTGCATTGCTAAGCCTTCTAAGTGCACTCATCCCAACGGCTTTTGTTGTTGAGCCTCCATCGAACAACCCAAGCACTTTATTGTTGTCAGTGAGCAAGTTATAAACTTTACCAGTAGCAGCGGTGGCGCTGGGAGCAAGCAACTGTTCCATTGTATCGTTAAGGTCACGACGCGTTGCTACGTTTCCAAACAAACGTTTTATTGCGTCTGTCAAGCGTTGAAACATACTTTGTCGTTGCTTATCACTAGGTAGCATGAAGCTGAGTTCCCTGCGAAAATCAGGGTTGCCAAAGTACTCCGCGACAAATTCATGTATACTTGATGTTGCGTAACTAGCAGGAAGTTTAGACTTAGCTTGCTCGTATAGCTTTGCTATTTTTCTAGCAGCAGGGTTTGATTTGTTGTTAATTTGTTTATGAGTTAAAGCGTGAGCAATTTCGTGTAATACAGAATGGTTGGTTACCGACTCACCTTCAAGTATGTATACCGTATTATTGCTAATCCGATACTGACCTTTAACTAAAACACCCTCTACGTCACCCAAGTCTTTAACAAACTCAACTTTTAGGTCACCTACTAATTCAGAAAACAACTTAGCAATACGTGAAAGTGACCCAGTTTCCCGGCGAGATATTATGTTTAAGGCTTCTTGCACATCACCACTTCTGAGTGCAGCGGCAGCGGCACTGTCCATAGGTGCTGCTACGTCTAGCAAACCTTCTTCAGCAAGCATATTAAAATCAGACTCAGATAAACCGAATGCGGCTAGGTCGCTCTCGGCATCGCTCAATGCGCCGGTTTCTTCAGCGGTAGAGTCTACGGCATCGTCAATTATTTGCTGCTGTTTCTTGGCGGCTTGGCGTTCCCTTCGACTTTCTTGAGCTTCCTCAGACTCGCTCTTGCGTTGTCTTTCTTCAGCTTGGCGCTGTTCCATTGCTTTTCTGGCAGCGACCCGATCATCAAAAGCTTGGCGTTGTTCAGCTTGACCTTTGTTGGCTTCTATTAATACATCAACTTCTTTTTGCGCTTTACTTAAAGCTTTCTTTTGAGCAGCAGTGCCTTTGTTTTCTATGAACTTAACAGCAAGTTTAGCGCGTTGCCTGCTCGTCCCCTCTAGTTCTTTACGAACACGGGGGCTACCTTCTTCTGAGATTCTGTTAGCTGTTTCGTTGCTAGTGTACCCAAGCTCAGACGCGTCAAAAGCCAGCCGTCTAGCAGCGTCGTCAGGTTTGAACTTACCAAAGTAAGTCTTAATGACATTTACATCTTTGACGGAGCCTTTCTTGCTTGTTTGTACTTGCTTAACGTCCTTGATTTTTTTGTCGGCTACAACAGCAGCGACCTTATCTTCAGGATCGACGGGTTTTTTAACTTCGACTTTAGGCTTGGGCGCTAGTGTATCAGGCTTAGTTCTTTTTCTGCTTCTAGTATCTGGTACGTTACCCCCAGTACTTGCCACGCTAGGCTGTCTAACGTCTCCAGCGACGGGGGTAGGTCGTTTTGCAGTAGGTAAAGGTCGCCTTGGCTGCTTGCTTCTGACGCCTCCGCTAGTACTTTTAGCGCTAGTTCCATCTGTTCCTGTGTCAAATTTAACAGCGGGTTCGACATTAGCGGGTTCCGTTACTTTTTTTTTACTCGCAGGGGTTTTTGCAGCAAGTGCTTTCGCTGCATCTACAGCCGCTTTTTTGTTGGGTATCGCCCTGCCTCTTTTATCGACGCCAAACAATCCAACATTAGAACCAAAGCCACTTTTATCATCAAAGAACTTTGTCATTAAGAACTTAGTTCTGTTGTTACCGTTCTTGTTCGCAAAGGTTTGAAGTTCTCTTTTTACCAAAGCCTTGTCTTGTGGGTTGTTTAAATCTTTACCCTTAACTCTGGCCCGCACTGGTGCGTTCTTGGGAATGTCAAATGAATTTAACAACTGGTCGTTTACTACAACCGGTTTTGCTAGGGGTGTAGCTTCGGCCTTAGCTTGAGGTACAACGGGAGGTTTAGCTTTTGCTCCACGAAACTTATCTTGAACTCTACCCAACGGCTGACCCTTAGCACCCAACATGCGACCTTGCACTGGGGCTGGGGTTTGATCGGTGGTAACGTCAAGTTCACCTTGAATTGTTTGCGTAGGCAGCTTTGTCTGTGGCTCTGCTTTCGGCGTAGCTTTAGCTTCTTGAAGGTCGCGAGGAAATAAATCCCGTTGACCGTCTGAGTCTGCAAGAATCTCTCGCAATGCGCGATCAATTTGCTCATCGGTCATGTTCTCTATAAGAAGGTCATCGTCTGCATTAATATCTAAGCCGCTGAGAGTAGGCTTTGCTTCTTCTTCGCTACGGGCTTTTTGTATTCGCTCATTAACGTTGGCGTTAATAGCTCGGTCACGTTCTGAAGGCTGCGGAAGGGCAAGCTGTCCTGTAGGCTCCCTTACATTTTCTATCTCGGCAAGAGCGGCGTCTAAGATAGAATCATCAACGGGACGCTGAGGCATGTTCATTTGAGATGGCTTGCGGCTTCTAGGTTCTTCTAACGATAAAGAATCTAGTCTGTCTAGTAGACTATCAAGATCGTCAACCTCAACGGGACGCTGAGGCATGTCCATTTGAGTAGGTCTAGCTCGCCTTGCGTCTATAGAGGGCACACCCATATCCGTAGGGTCAAAAGCCGATGGCTGTAAAGGCGCATCGGTAGAAATATCGGACGCTTCTAACAACTCCGATTCTATATCAGGGGCATCTTCAGACGATGCGGCACTTCCTCGCCGTGGAACTAATGCACCTACGATAGCACCGACAGCCGCGCCAATACCGCCCGACTCTAAAACGTTATCCATCAGCGATTCTAATTCAGGATTGTAAATCTTGCGCTCGGTTACGTTTTGCAGGTACTCGTAAACAGCTTCTTGTGCGCCTTCGTAGGAACCGCTCTTGGCAGCGTCAACTACCTTACCCTTAATGCCGTTAGGTAATGCCTGTGCAAGCTTAAATATTCTTTGGATAGGAAGGGCTTGTGTGGCACCGATTGCAGTACCGGACAGTGCAGCTTGGCTTCGTTGTTCCTCTGTAGCACCAGCGGCTCTAGCTCTCTCAGATGCATCTCCTGCACCAGCAGCCGAACCTAATCCTGCCCCCGCCACCACACCCGCTACAGGGCCACCCACAAGACCGGCAGCTAGATAGGGGCCGATTGAACCTAGACCTTCAACGACTTTAGTTAAAGTGTCATCTTCAAGTCCCGGCTCTCGCTCTGGCCTTAGAGTTTCTGCTGAACTCTTAATAAAATCTCTGGTCTTACTTTCATATTCTTCGGGCAACAATGTCGCTAAACCCAAAGCACCAAGTTCACCAGTGTTCACTGCCCCGCGACCTAACGCGGGAAAAAAGTCACCAAAGCGCTCACCGATAGTAACTTCTTCAGCGTCTCTGGCTTTGATTCTATCCGTTATTTCTTTTTGACGAACTAATGAAGCAAGCTGTCTGCGGCCAATGCCTTCTGGCCCTTCAATTTCAACAACTTGTCCATTTTGCTTAGTGACTTCATAAATCGGCATTGTGTTATTTACCTAAGCTTATTTGACAGTTACGTTTGCTATACCTTGACCGCTTTGTGCGTCTTGCTTGGCATACATCTGTTCCCAGTAAGGCAGTTTTTCTAACTGACTTCGTATTAGTTCTTCTTGTAGCTCTAGAGGTTGGTCAGCAAAATCACCTTGAAGCATTAAAGTATTTCGCGCCGCATCTTGAGCTTTTTGGAACGCCTCTGTCTGACTAAGTCGGTTTTCCTGTGCGTCTAGTGCGATTCTTGCCATTTCTACATCTAATTTGTTTTCTGCCTCTGCGCGTCTTTGTATCTGCGCTGTTTCTTCTAGGTCTAACTTTCGATCTTCTCTAGCAACAGCACTGTCGTACTTGTCTTTGTCTTGAAGTGCTGCGCTTCCCGCTGTCATAATTCTTCCGAAGTTGCGGTTGTTACTATTAACAGCACCCCTTGCGAAAGTCTTGAAATCGTCAGAGCGCAACCCTTCTAAGAATTTGGCGATTCCCGTTTTAGGTGCAGAGGTTGCTATACCTTCTTTCTCTGCGGTCTTGGGGTCGAGCGTGGTGTCTTGACCGCTAATTGCATCTAAGCTGTCAAATGGCGTACCTCTAGCAACATCACGACCCAGATCAGTACCCATAAGATCAAGAAGTTCTTGGTCTACCGACGACGCTTCAACGGCAGGGCCGGTAGTGGTGTCAGCACTCTCTTGGCTAACCTGTTTGGTTTCACCTTCTTCAGAACTAGTTTCTCTTTCGACACGGTTCATATCCATCATGCGAGCGCCAACGTCTTCAAGATCAATGTCACCTAAGAAGTCAACGGCGGCACCCCCTGCACTTGCTATATCTGTAAACACATTGTCAGAACCTTCAGGCCCACCGGCAGTTATGTATTGCAGTGCCTTAAGTATTTCGTCTTGTGTTGATGACTTTTCCTCTTTTTTCAGCCCCTCAAGCCCAGATTCGTATTCTTCATCAGGTACGCCTTCACGAGCGGCTTGCATCAGTGCTTCTTCTAGTTCCAGATAAGGTAAATCTTTTAGGTCTGCAATTCTTTCTAAAAGAGCATCGCCGTCTTGCTCATCACGCAACGTTGGGTCGAAGTAGTATTCATCATCTTGCGAAAGCGGATCGCCAGAATTACTTATGATTTCCGACAAAGCATCTTCAATTTTGTAAGGCGTTATTTCTTCTTCGTCAACGTCACCGCCTACTTGAAAGTTAACGATACCACCCGATGCCATACCCATAGGACGCGTAGGTAACCCTGCAACACCGCCCATCGAATTAGGACGTTGACCTTGAGCGCCAGCAATACCAGTGGGAGGCATACCGCCCATAGGAGGCCGAGCGCCAGCAATACCAGCGGGAGGCATACCACCCATAGGAGGCCGAGCGCCCATAGCGGGATTAGGCATACCGCCCGTAGGAGGCCGAGGGACTGACAGGCCCATTTGCTGAGCAACTTCTTGTTGAGTACGCTGCTGTATTTCTTTTTCACGTTGACCTTTTATGGTGTCAGTAGGAATATTTCCTGCGGCAGCGGCTTGCATTTGCTTAGCAACTGCGTTTTTATCAGATTGAAGTTTTTGCAGAGTGAGTAAATCAAGCAAGTCCTTACTATAACTGTAACGCTGAGCAAGCTTAGCAGGGTTTCCAGAAAAAGCCCTAACTCTGTCGTTAATCTGCTGGTCAATGCTCATGGATTACCCCTCTCCGTCACCCTGTGGAAACAATATGTCTAGTATGTCCCCGATACCGGTAACACCGCCTAGAATTTCTTGTAATAAGTTAATGTCACCGTACTCATTTTGCCTAGCCGTGATAGGCAACCCTTGCAGTAAAGACTGCTGAAACAGCAATTGCTCATAAGGAAAGTCTCGTTCTTGCTGGAACTGAGCGTAATCGGCAGAAATCGCCTCTTGCTCCATGTTCCTTTCCATGTCGCCCAGTAAGGCTTGCTGATTAATCAAGTCGCTTTGAGCGGCTAGGTTGCGAAGTCCTGCTGAACCTGCTTTGTCGTAAGCTCCTAACTGAGAAGTTAAAGCATCTAGCCCAAAAGCAGCTTCGTATTGTCTATCTTTCTGGCCCATTTGATCTGCGGTCACACCGTACTTAGCCATCAGGTCACGATCTTTCAGGCCCATTTCATCAGCGGCCAAGCCGTACTTAGCGGCTAAATCACGATCTTTCATGCCCATTTCGTCAGCGGCTAACCCGTACTTAGCAGCCAAATCACGATCTTTCATGCCCATTTCGTCAGCCGCTAAGCCAAACTTAGCTAACTGTGCTGCCGACTCAAGACCTTGTTGCCCTTGTACTTGTCTAGACCTGTCTTGTGCAATCTGTGCCTGTAAGTCACGGCCTTGGTCTGCACCAAACGCGGCCAAACCTTTGTCGTACGCAGTGCTGTAGCCTTGCGTCAGCATTTGATTTTGCTTGTCCATCAGGTTTCGGTTTAGTTCGGAGTCCATAATAGCTTGGCGTGACCCACCAAAAGCACCTGCCTGTGTCAACCTACTGGCATCACCTAACCTAGACACTTCAGCTTGACGCCTAGACTCATCCAACATTGGATTGAGTGCGCTCTGTACATAAGGGTTCATGTATTGTTGAGCAAAGTCTTGGTTAAACGCATCGGTGGAAATGTCACCGGCTTGATACGCGCTAGCAGGGGCTTGGTACTGATTCGCATAGCCGCCGTCTTGCGCTTGGTATTGACTATCGTACGGACTTGTAGCTGGCTGATACTGACTGCCGTAGGTTCCCTGCCCTTGAAACTGATTAGCGTAGTTCTGAGCATCGTAATCCATCGCGCCCATTTGATTCGCAACGTTAGTCATCGAATCTGCGCCATACATCGTGGCGTCTGGAACGGCTAAACCTGCGATACCCGAAAAGGCATCTTGCAGGTTTTGATTCATTTCAGGGGTGAGTTGACCGCCATAAGACTGATAGGGTGTTTCTGATAAACCCCATCCTTTCCCAAGCATATCAGCAATGTACGGGCCAATCCATTCAGCTAATGTGGATTGTGTGCCAACGAGAGGGGCATCGCCTTCTGCCATAATTAGTTACCTTTAGTTTGGTAAAAACTTGTTTGGTTTAATTTCAGAACCTTGGCTTTTCTGACCTGTACGCGCCTGTCTAATACGATCCATCATATCATAAAGTTCTTTAGCACCAGCGTTAGAATTGCCGTTACCTAAGTGACTTACTACGTCAGCAGGAACTACAAACTCACCATCGCTGAGAGCAGCTTCTTGACTGCCGCCAATGTTAGCGGGTATTTGATCAGCCATTCCGTCTGTAACCCCGCCAAGATAGTAGCCTTGCGCGGGCTGCATTGAGGCTAAACCGCCTTGAGCAAAACCGTCAGTTCTGGGAATCTGCCCTAAGTCTTCCGTTATGCCATATTCCGCTAACTTCTCTAATAACCTACTCATAAAGTCATTATTATACTGATTTTGGCTTTGTTGAACTTCTGAGCTAGTTGGCGTGTATCCGTAATTTAGCGGAGTGGAAAAAGGATTGTCTTGCAGTGGAGTGCCGCTAACAATATCCTGCGCTTGTTGGTTTACAAAAGCATCGGCTTCTTCATAAGTAGGTATTTGTAAGCCTACAGGAACGTCATCTTGATCCTTCTGCACGCCTTTCGGTAAAGAATACACCGTATCGCTAAAGTAGCGCCGCCCTAAGTCACCTACGCCTCTGGTCATTGCTTCAGTTTGATAGTCGTAAGGAGCTTGTTCGCGGTTAGCTTTGAATTTTTCAATCTTACCTTGATAGCCTACAGGCTGAGTGTTGGAACCTGTCAGCCCTAGTAAGGGTAATAAGGCACCAAGCCCAGCGCCAATAGCGTCTTTGTTATCGCCAAATAGATCAAAAGCTTTGTCAATAACGTCATCAATTTTGTCATACCAAGCCATAAGTTACAGTCCTAGTGAGTTAAGAAAATCATCAACATCTGATTCCGTATCATAGTCGTATGTTGTGTCTGCACCGTTCCCGTAAAGCAAATCGTCTATGTACGAGTCTAGTTCGGCTTCTTGTTGGCTTGCACCCACAGTTTGACCTGTTTGCGCTTGACCTCCTGCAACACCCAATTCTCTCATTAACTCGTCAAGAGGGCCACTATATTCGTAACTTTCTATAGCAGGTGCAGTTGGTGGCACAGTGCTGGTATTAGTTCTTGCCGCCGCCGAAATCTGAGTGGCAGGGTCACTACCCTCACCTTGTTCACCGTCACCGTCACCGTCACCGTCACCGTTACCGTTACCGTCGCCAACACAACGTTCTAGGGTGAAATCAAAGGTAAATCCCGCTTTACAGTCGCCGCAGCCCCCTTCGTCTAATTGGATAGCATTGGGGTCATTACATTCTCCAACGCAATTGCCCGTAGCTTCACCGCCGAAGCCTAAACCTGTTCTAATAAACCCTTCTTCACAGGGGCCACAATAGCCATCAGCCGTAACGGTTGCATTGGGGTCATCACAGGTTCCACCAGTTCCTTGTTCTTGACAGATACCATTAGCGTCTTTTTCGTATCCAGCGTTACATTCACCACACGCGCCTTGTTGACCGTAGGTTGAGCTATTAGGATCGCCGCACTCTCCAACACCTTGACAATTGCCATCGGCGTCTTTTACATAGCCAGCGTTACAGTCACCGCATTCACCTTCTTGCCCATAGGTTGAGCTATTAGGGTCACCGCAAGTACCATCGCCAGTGCCGTTATCACCATCGCCCTCTTTACAGCCGCCGTTAGGGTCTTGTTCTTTGTTAGGGTCATTACAAGCGCCTACACATTTACCCGTAGTCTGGTTCTTTACAAAACCTTCTTTACAGGGGCCGCAGCTTCCGTCTAGGTTGGTGGTAGCGTTTTCATCGTCGCAAGTTTCACCTTGTCCGTCGTCAGTCCCATCACCATCTCCATCGTCGGCTTCGGCTTCGACACATATACCCGTATCAGGGTCTTTAACATAGCCCGTTACACACTCACCGCAAGCTCCGAAAGCACCTTCCAGTGCGTTAGGGTCTGTACATTTCTCGACGCACTTGCCAGTGGCATCTGTTGTAAACCCCGCTTTACAGGGGCCGCAAGAACCGGCTTCGCCGTAAGTAGTGCTATTAATATCGTCGCAGGTTGCACCGTCACTAGTGTCTCCGTCTGCAACGCAATCGCCGTCTTCGTTTTCAGTAAAGCCAGCCTTACACCCTAGACAGCCGCCATTTGGGTCTTCATCTCTATTTAATGCTTCACAGTCAGCACTTTCAACAGGCTCGTCAGGCTCGTCAGGCCCATCGTCGTTATCGGCTTCGCACAGGCCGGTTACTAAGCTTTTTGTATAACCTTCTTTACAGGGGCCGCATCGCTTAGTTACAGAGTCTACTGTAGCGTTAGGGTCACCACACAAAGAGGTATTGTCACCTACAGCTTCACATTGACCACTATTAGGGTCACGTTCATAGTCAGCGTTACAGGGGCCACATTCACCCTCTTGACCGTAAGTGCTGCTGTTCTGATCGGTACAAGTAGGTTCAACTTCGTCAATAGGGTCTACTGTTGTCGATCCCCCTATTTCAGTGCAAATTCCGTTTACTTTTTCAAAGCCCTCATTACAGGGGCCGCACTCACCGGCTTCCCCGTAGGTAGAGCTATCGGGATCAGTGCATTTTGCAACACAGTTCCCTTCTGAGTCTTCAATAAGATCGCCAGCACATTCTCCGCACCCGCCGGTAGGGTCTTGTAACCTACTGGGGTCTTCACATTTATCAATACAGTTTCCGTTACCGTCATCCATTTGACCGGCTGGACAACCTTCAGGTGGCGGGTCTATACAGTTACCGTTACCATCGTCAATTTTACCGGCTGGACAACCTACAGGTGACGGCGGTTCAAAAGCCACACAAGTTGTATTCCAAGTACCATCAGGGTTTTGCGATGTTGGAACCTTAACTTGACCTGCTGGACACCCCTCGTCTGTTACTTCTTCTGTTACTTCTTCTGTTGTTTCGTTAGGTATACACTTAAGGGGCGCAGCGCCGCCAAAAGTCATAGCATCGGGGTCGGGCTGCAATGTACCTTGAACGCCGTTTGTGGTGCAGGGATCGCCTACTTTTGGGTCATCTGGGTCTGGGTCTGGGTCTGGGTCTGGGTCTGGGTCTGGGTCTTCGTCGCAAATATCAAAATACTGACCTGTAGGTTTATATTTTATAATGCAGTCGGTTATTCCTTCGTAACAATCGCTATTGTTTATATCACCCCCGTCAGGACAGGGTTCACCAGTTGGGCCTCCTAGATTTGATTCACAAACTTGATATTCTTTCCCGTCGTTTTCTCCCCCATCTTTACATCGGGCAGTGAAGCATCCATCAGCGTCAGGCTGCGTGACCATTTCATAGTCGCCACATAGCTGATTAATTTGCTCGTTTGGTTCTAATACAGTAGTACTATCGCCGTTTCCTTCAGGGCAAACGTCATAATCAACACCTGTAGGTTTATAGCGAATAGTGCACTCGTCTATTTTTTCGTAACAATCGCTATTGTATATATCACCGCCGTCAGGACAGGGTTCATCAGTTATTACTACAACGGGTTCTTCAATGACTTCAGTGACTTCAGTGACTGGCTCTTCAATGACTTCTATGTTTTCGCACATATCCCATACAAGGCCAGTGGGTATATAGCGAATATGGCAATCGTTACCTTCTACGGCTTCCCAACAATCGGGGTCGTTAACGTTGTTACTGCACTCTCCGTCAGATAAGGGATCGACTTCTGTAACAGGATCAACTATTACTGGCGCTTGTTGACCTGCGAGAATGGCATATTCTTCAGCTAAGTCATCAAACCTATCCCAGTCTCCAGCCGCTTCAGCTTCCAGAAGCTCGTCAAGAATCTGCTCTAACGTTCGATCACTTTCGCTACTTTCGCTACTTTCGCTACTTTCGCTACTTTCGCTACTTTCGCTACTTTCGCTACTTTCGCTACTTTCGCTACTTTCGCTACTTTCGCTACTTTCGCTACTTTCGCTACTTTC